>Ga0307305_10000767_pt1 | contig 12138 bp, 11 predicted proteins | sample ER_DNA_186_FD_194512 | JGI IMG/M metagenome (GOLD analysis project Ga0307305, IMG submission 194512) | Bulk soil microbial communities from the East River watershed near Crested Butte, Colorado, United States - ER_DNA_186 | ecosystem: Environmental > Terrestrial > Soil > Floodplain | place... | reverse complement strand
CGAGCTCTCCGCGCTGGCAGCGGTCGCCTACTGGGGCTGGACGGAGCCGCACGGCGCGCTCCGCTGGGTGCTGGTGGTCGCCGCGCCGTTGGCCGTTGCGATCGTTTGGGGCCGCTGGATGGCGCCCAGGTCGAGCACCAGAGTCGGCGATCCGTGGAGGCTGATCATCGAGCTGCTCGTCTTCGGCTCCGCGGTCGCGGCACTCGCCCGCGCCGACCAGCCGGTCCTGGCAGCCGTCCTCGCCGCGGCCACCGCTGTCCACCTCGCCCTGACCTTCGCGCTAGAACAACGGGCGATATAGCCGTCCCTGACGCGAGTGATCTTGACCGGCCGGTAGTGCGATCTTCGCGCCCGAATACCTGACGATTCCTTCTGAAAGCTGTGCGGGCGCCGCACGCAGCGAGCGCAAGATTCGGGTGAGCGGGGTCCCTCCCCATCTGCACATGAGCGGGCCGGCACCTTTCTCCCTTCCCTCATCCCGACGGCGTCCGGCCCGCTCACCCCGCCATACAAGGAGGCAGACGTGAGCAGGACGTACCGATGGGCGATCGCGGTCCTGACGACCCTCGTCCTCGTGCCGGCGGCATCGACCGCGAGTCAGCCGCTCGTCACGCTCGGAACGATCACCGTCGCGAACGGAACCGCGGCCGTCACAGGCACGCTCGGGTCGCAGGCAGCCGGCTCCACGGTGACGCTGAACGGGCAACCGCTCGCCGTGAACACCGCCGGAACGTTCACCGGAACGGCCAACCTCAACGGCGCCGAGGCGATCAATCTCGGAATCTCGAACCCTGGGACCGGTGTCGGCACGCACTTCCAGATTCCGGTGCAGGGCCAGAGCGTGATCCCGGGCTCGGTGATCGACCCGCTCACGCAGGCGGGCCTATCGGTCCTGCAACCAACCGTCACCCCGGGTCAGCCGGTAACCGTCAGCGGCTCAGTCGCAGACGGCAGCGGGCTCGCCGCGCTCGACGTCAACGGCGTGGATGCGCTCGGGCAGGCTCAGCAAGGCGGCTCGTTCATCGTCCCGCTCCCCGCTAACACCGGAGAGGTCCTGGTGAAGGCGACCGGCCTCAACGGCACGTCCGAAGCGATCAACACACCGGTCTTCCGGCCCTTCTCGACCAGCACCGTCTCGGCACGAGACGCGGTCGGGCTCCGGATCACGAAGATCCGCTACATCCGTAAGGGCGTGCTCCGCACGCACCGGATTCGGATGATCGTGACCGTCAGGGACGCGCGTGGCCGCCTCATCCGCGGCGCGACGATCCGCGTCACGGCCAAGGGCCACAAGCTGGCCCGCCGGCCGCAGGCGACGCACAGCGGTTCGAAAGGCCGCGCGACGATTCCGCTGCGGGTCAGCTCGTCGGCCTACGGCAAGCGCCTCGTCACGGTCACCGTTGCGAAGACCCCGCACGCGAAGGCCAGCAAGCGGTCGGCCGTGCGAGTTCCGGCGAAGCACTAGCCCAGCCAGCGCGAACTCGAGGGCGCAGGCGCCTGCGCCCTCTTCGCGCGGTCCTAGGACCGATGTCTCATTGCGACCCGGACCGAGCCCCGGGCAACCTCGATGGCGTCAATCACAACCGCACGAGGAGGACCCCACGTTGCAGAAGCTCACTCAGCGGCCTTCGAAACGCGGCTCGCGCCTTTCGAGGAAGGCCGCGACGCCCTCGCGGAAGTCCTCGGTCTGCGTCGCCGCAGCCTGGAGCTGCGCTTCGAATTCGAGTTGCTCCTCGAGCGTCGCGTGCTCGGCGTGGTCGAACAGGCGCTTCGTGAGGGCGAGCCCGCGGGTCGGTAGCGCGGCCAGCTCGGCCGCTCGTTCGGCGGCTCGCTCCGGGAGGCGCTCTGCCTCGACGACCTCGTTCACGAGACCCCAGGCGTGCGCCTCGGCGGCGGTCAGGCGGCGGCCGGTCGCCATGAACTCGAACGCGCGCGCCGTGCCGAGCAGTCGTCGCACGTGGTAGGTGCCGCCCATATCGGGGACGAGCCCGATGTTGATGAAGGCGGGCACGAAGGTCGCGTCGTCGGCGGCGATCCGGAGGTCGCAGGCACAGGCGAGCGAGAGGCCTGCTCCGGCCGCGGGGCCGTTCACGGCGGCGATGACGGGCTTCTCGAGCTGGCGAACCGCGAGGACGGTCGGGTGGTAGTTGTCGCGGAGACGGCCTGCAATGTCACGCGCGGCCTCCTTGAACTCGTTCAGGTCCTGCCCGACGCAGAAGCCGCGGCCCGCGCCGGTGAGCACGACCGCGCGGACTTCCGGTGCGCGCGCCTCCCTGAAGGCGCCGACGAGCTGGCGGTGCATCTCGGCCGTGAAGGCGTTCAGAACCTCGGGCCGGTTGAGGGTGATCGTGAGCACCGCTCCGTCGCGTGTGGTCTCGATTTCCGCCATCTCGCCTCCTCGCTCGCTCGCCGCGTGGACTCTGGCATGCGCCGGACGCGGTTGTTGCACTTTCGGCACGGTTCCGTGACAGACACGTGCGCCACTCCCGAATATGCTCGCAGTGGGGAGGAGGCCGGGCGCGCCTGAATTACGGGACCCAGGGGCCCGTTGCTAGCTTGGCTCCGTGCCCGGGCTGACCTTCATCGACGCGCTTCTCGGCCCCGAGCGGGACGGCTCCCCGCCTGCCGAGCTCCCCGACGCGGAGGCGCTCGACGCCTACTCGCGCGCCGTGATCGGCGTCGCCGACCGGCTCGCACCGTCGGTGGCGAACCTGCGGGTGTCGCACCGCGGCCGCGGCGGCCGCCGGCTGAACGGCGGCGGCAGCGCAGTCGTGATCACACCCGACGGGTTCATGCTCACCTCGGCCCACGTCGTCGCCCGCAGCGACAGCGGCGGGCGCGCATCGTTCGTCGACGGACGAGAGCTCGGGTTCGAGGTCGTTGGCACGGACACGCACTCCGATCTCGCAGTCCTCCGCGCCGAGGCGCCGGATCTGGCCCCCGCCGAGCTCGGCGACGCGGAACGCCTCCGCGTCGGCCAGCTCGTGGTCGCGATCGGCAACCCGAACGGCTTCGCCGGCTCGGTCACGGCAGGCGTCGTCTCAGCACTCGGACGCTCGCTGCCGACCCAGAGCGGCCGCGTCGTCGACAACGTCATCCAGACCGACGCCGCGCTCAACCCGGGCAACTCGGGCGGCGCGCTCGCCGACGGCAACGGTCGCGTGGTCGGCATCAACACGGCCGTTGCGGGAGTCGGCCTCGGCCTGGCGGTGCCCGTCAACTCGGCCACGCGGCAGATCGTCGGCGCGCTCATGACGGAGGGCCGCTTCCGCCGCGCCTACCTCGGGATCGCGGGCGGTACGCGGCCGCTGCCGCCCCGCCTGGCTCGCAGCCTCGGTCGCGACGCAGGCGTCGAGATCGTCCAGGTCGTCGAGGGCACGCCGGCCGCGAAGGCGGGCCTCCGCCCCGAAGACCTGATCGTCGAGCTCGACGGAACGCCTGTGACAGGCGTGCTCGACATTCAGCGCCTGATGGTCGGAGATCGGATCGGGGCCAGCGTGCCGGTCCGGATCCTCCGCGAAGGCCGCGAGCTCAAGCTCGAGCTCGTTCCGGGCGAACTGGACGGCTAGAAAGGCCCCGCCAAGCGGGCCGTGTGCTGCTCGTGGCGGGCGAGCTCGACCACAACCTGCGCGACGAGCAACACGACCAGTAGCCACAGAACCATCGCCGGCGAGAGGAGCCCCGAAAGGGCCGCGAGCACGCCTGCCGACGCGGCCACCGCGAACCGCAGGACGACGTCGACGTCCACGAGCGCGGGCGGCGTGGCGAGCTGGATTGCGGCAAGCCCGGCCATGCAGAGCGCCGTTCCCGCTGCCGCGATCCAGCCGACGTGGTCATAGCGGGGGCCGGGCTCGAGGGAGAGGATCGCAAGCTTGATGCCGACGCCGAGCGCAGCGATTCCCGCCGTCACGAAGTAGTGCGCGTAGACGAACGTGATCCCGCTACGCACGTTGCGGGTGACCACCGAGGCCGCGTCGAGGAAATCGAAGTAGAGCCACCAGATCGCGGCGCCCGTGAGGAAGCCTGCGAAGGCGATCGCCCCCGAACGCACCGTCCAGCTGACCTGGGCGGTACCGAGCACGACGCCGATCACCCCCTCGCCGAGCACGATGATGACCAGCAGGCCGAAGCGCTCCGGTATGTGGCGCGGGTCCACCGGCATGCCGCGCAGCAATCGCCAGGCCCTGATCGGCGCGACGTGCTCCAGGACGAGCGCAACCGCCCAGAGGACGTACTTCCACGGCACCGGCAGGGCGAGCGAGATCAGCCAGTCGGCGACCGCGATGCCGAACATGAGGATGAACCACCCCGCCACCGGGCGCGCGGCTTCGAGGCTGCGGTACACGCGGGCGTAGAGGACGAGCAAGATCACGCGGACGGACACGTACGCGACCACGAAGCTGTTCTGCCCGCCATGAAGCGCATGCGGGATAGTGCTGGCCAGGCCCGCGACGGCGAACATGCCGAGCAGGGTCAGAAGCCGGTAGACGAGATCGTCCGTGTCGAACCGCGTCGCGTAGAACGTGAACCCGGCCCAGGCCCACCCGACCGGGAGGAACAGGACGAGGAAGCGCCCGAAGCCGATCGCGGTGGGATCGGCGCTCAGCTCTGACGCGACCTCGGCGATCGCCGCGACGAAGACGAGGTCGAGGAACAGCTCCAGCCAGGTTGCACGGCGGTCCTCCTCCGCCTCGAGCGTGCGCAGCCGCGGTGGCTCGAGGAAACGCGCGAGCCTGCTCAGCGGCCCTTGAACTCCGGCTTGCGCTTCTCCGTGAAGGCGGTCAGGCCCTCCTTCGCGTCGTCGGACGCGAAGGCCAGGTAGAGGGCGCGCCGCTCTGCCTCGAGACCCGCGCCGAGCGTCGTCTCGTATGCGCGGTTCACGGACTCCTTCGCGAGCCGGCTTGCCACCGGGCCCTTCTCGGCGATGTCACGTGCGACGCGCTTCGCCTCCGAAAGCCAGGCCTCCTTCGCGACGACCCGCGCCACGAGACCGGCCGCCAGCGCCTCACGAGCCGACAGCCGCCTGCCGCTGAGGATCACGTCCATCGCAAGCGCCTTCCCGACAGCCCGGGTCAAACGCTGGGTCCCGCCAGCGCCCGGGATGATCCCGAGGCCCGTCTCCGGCTGGCCGAACTCGGCGGACTCGGAGGCGACGATCAGGTCGCACGACATCGCCAGCTCGCAGCCGCCGCCGAGGCAGTAGCCCGACACCGCAGCGACCAGAGGCGTCCACAGCGAACGGATCGCGTCCCACCGCTCGACGCGACGCTGGTAGTAGAGATCGATCGCCGAGGCCTGCGCCAGTTCGCCGATGTCGGCGCCCGCCGCGAAGGCGCGCTCCGAGCCGCCGAGCACGATGCAACGCACCTCCGGATCGCGGTCGAGCTCGCCGAGTCGTGTGACGAGCTCGTCCATCAGCTCGTCGGAGAGCGCGTTCAGTGCCTCGGGCCGGTTGAGCAGGACGACCGCGACCGCGCCGTCGCGCTCGACCTCGACGAGGCTCACTTCCGCTCCAGGAACTTCTCGATCGCCGCCTTCGGCTCCTCAGTGGCCATCGACAGCGCAAGCCAGTCGCGGGCATGGTTGATGGTCTCGTGCCAAGCGAAGTCGCGCCAGAAGTTGAGGTGCTGCTTGGCGTACCGCGTCGTCTGCGGCAGCTTGCGCGCGAGGTTCTCGACCACCGCGTCGACCTTGGCGTCGAGCTCCGCCGCCGGAACTGCCCAGTTGACGAGCCCCCACTCCGCGGCCTTCGCGGCGGGAATCTCCTCGCACATGAGCACGATCTCCCGCGCGCGCCGGTCGCCGACCATGATCGTCAGCCACTGCGTCGCACCCCCGGCGGGCACCGAGCCGTGCTCCGGTCCGACGTGCCGGATGAACGCGTCGTCGACCATCACCGCGAGGTCGCATGCCATCTGCAGCTCGTTCCCGCCGCCGACCGCGATCCCGTTGATCCGCGCGAGCGTCGGCTTGCCGATCTCGCGCAGGCGGTCGTGCATGTCCTTGAAGGCGCCGAACCATTTCCAGTACTCGGTCGGCTTGCCGAGGTAGCCGTCGGCCCACTCGCGCAGGTTCGCGCCGACGCAGAACGCGCGCCCCGCCCCGGTGACCACGACCACACGGATCGAGTCATCCCAGGATGCGTCCTCGCACGCCCGCGCGATCTCACGCAGCATCTTGAAGTCGAAGGCGTTCAGCACCTCCGGGCGGTTGAGCGTGATCGTCGCCCGGGGCGGCGCCTTCTCGTAGACGATCCGCTCGAACTCGAGCTCCTCAGGCGCGACCGGCTTCGGCGCGTCGGGCTCGCTCACTTGATCTCCGCAAAGTGGACGTGGAAGGGGATGCCCATCTCCATCGCGTCCTTGCCGGTGGCCATGAACTCGTCGGTGCGCGCTGCCGCCTTGAAAGCGTCGTGGTCGGCGAACTCCCACTCTGCGTAGTACGGGTAGCGCGGCTCGCCCATGGGCGCCCCGAAGACGCGGCCGTGCCGGAATGTTCCACCAGGAACCTGACGGCAGAGCTGGGCGTGCTGCTCGTAGCGGGCGGCGTCGGGCTCCTGCTCGTAGAGAACGAAGACTCGAACCATGCGGCTCCTTTCTCGGCGACGCGCGTGAGCGTATAGCGTCGCGCGGCGTGTCGAGCGGATCCGCTGTGGCGGTCGTCGTGGCCAGCGCGGCCGGGCTCGGAGGCGCAGTTCAGGCCGCCGTCATGGGCGAGCTCGGCGACCGCGTCGGCATCGTCCCCGCGGTCGCCGTCTCGGTGATCGTCGCGCTCGTCTGCGGGCTGGCCGCGCTGCTCGTCTGGGAACGGAGCTTCGCCGGCCTGCGCGCGGCCACGCACCAACCGGCCTGGCTCTGGCTCGGCGGCGTGATGAGCGTCTTCATCGTCTTCGCGGTCACCGTCGGCCCGCCGCGGATCGGCGTCACCGCGACGATCGCGACCGTGATCGCGGGGAATCTGGTCAGCGCCGCGGTCATCGACCGGTTCGGCTGGTTCGGCGTCGAGCGCGTCGGCCTGGGGTGGCCGCGTGTGCTCGGCTTCGCGCTCCTCGCGCTCGGAGCCGCGCTGACGCTAAAGCGCTAGATCGTCCGGGCGCACCGGCACACGCGCCAACTCGCGGCCGGTGGCAGCGCGCAGCGCCGAGACGACGGCCGCCGTCGACACCACCGTCGGTGGCTCGCCGACTCCTTTGACGCCGTAGGGCGCGTCCGGCTCTTCCTCTTCGATCAGCTCCGCCTCGACCGGCGGCATGTCGAGTGTCGTAGGAATGAGGTAGTCGGTGAAGCTCGCGTTCGTGATCAGGCCGTCGTGCGTCTGGATCTCCTCCATCAGCGCGAGCCCGAGGCCCTGCGCGGTGCCGCCCTCGATCTGGCCGTGGACGGCCTGCGGGTTCAGCGCCTTGCCGACGTCCTGCGCGGTCCCGATCCAGACGACGCGCGTCAGGCCGAGCTCGACGTCGACTTCAGCGACGACCCGCATCGCCGCGCACATATACGCGACGTGGACACGGTCGCCCTTGACCTGGCCGGTCTCCGGATCGAGGGGCGCCGTGCGCGGATGGTGGTAGGTGCGCTCGAGGTCGACCACGGAGCGGCCCGCCTGGCACTCGGCGAGCGCGTCCTGGCAGGCGAGTCGCACCGCTCCTGCGGCCATCCACGTCAGGCGCGAGGCCGAGGCCGAGCCCGCCGACTCGACACCCGCGGTCGACCCGGGCGCGAGCGCGACGTTCTCGGTCCCGAGCTCCGTCCGCGCGACCTGCAGGATCACGTTCGTCACACCCTGGCCGACCTCGCAGGCGGCGCAGTGCACCTCGCCGACCAGCTCGTCGTCCGCGCCCTTCCACAGCTTGACCCGGGCCGAGCAAGCGTCGTCGAAGCCCTCCGAGTAGCAGACGTTCTTGAAGCCGACCGCGAACCCGACCCCGCGCTCGACGCCCTGGCCGTGCGTCGTGTTGCCCGCGCCGCCCGGGAGGCGGATCGGGTCGCGCGGCAGCTCCTCCGGCTCGGGAATCGGCAGCCCTGCGGCGCGGCGGATCACCTCGGCGGCCGGGAACGAGCCGGTGACCTGCTGACCGGTCGGCAGCGTGTCGCCCGGCGAGAGCGCGTTCAGGAGCCGCAACTCGACCGGGTCGATCGCGAGCTCGGCGGCGAGCTTGTCCATCTGCGCCTCGTGCGCGAAGCAGCTCTGCACCGCGCCGAAGCCGCGCATCGCGCCGCAGGGCGGGTTGTTCGAGTAGACGCAGGTGCACTCGAGGAGCGCGTTGTCGACGCGGTACGGCCCGACCGCGAAGCAGGCGGCATTCGAGGTGACCGCGGCGGACGACGACGCGTAGGCGCCCCCGTCGAGCAGGATCCGCGCCCGCACGTTGACGAGCCGCCCGGCCCGCGTCGCCCGGTGCTCCATCCAGATCTTCGCCGGATGCCGGTGGACGTGGCCGACGAACGACTCCTCGCGGCTGTAGACCATCTTCACCGGCCGGTCCGTGTGCAGGGCCAGCATCGCGCCGTGGACCTGGATCGAGAGGTCCTCCCGCCCGCCGAAGGCACCGCCCACGCCCGAGAGGTGGATCCGCACCTGCTCCTTCTCGAGCCCGAGGCACGGCGCGACCTGATCGCGGTCGACGTGGAGCCATTGCGTGGCGACGTAGATGTCGACGCCGCCCTCGCCGTCCGGCACGGCAAGCCCCGACTCCGGCCCGAGGAACGCCTGATCCTGGATGCCGAGCTCGTAGACGCCGCTGACCGAGACCTCGCCCTCGACATCCGGGTCGCCGTGGCGGATGACGATCGAGCGCAGCACGTTCGGACGCGGGTCGTCTCGGAAGCCGTGGCCGGCGGTCGGGTTCTCCTCGTGCAGCGGCTCCTGCTCGGTCGCGCGCTCCGGGTCGACGACCGGCTCGAGCGGCTCGTACTCCACGGCGATCCGTTCCGCGGCGCGGCGCGCCTGCTCCGGATGCTCCGCCGCGACGAGCGCGACGGGCTCGCCGAAGTAGCGGGCGCGGTCGCTCGCGAGCACCGGCTGGTCGGCGAACTCGAGGCCATAGGTCTTGGCGCCGGGGACGTCCGAGTGCGTGAGCACCGCGTGCACCCCGGGCATCGCCAGCGCCTGCGAGATGTCGATCTCGACGATCCGCGCATGCGCGTGCGGACTCCGGACGGTGTGCCCCCAGAGCATCCCGGCTGCGAAGAGATCGCTCGCGTAGGCGAACTCCCCGGTCACCTTGGGGATCGCATCGACGCGGCGGACGCTCTCGCCGACGCGCCCCAGCTCGAGCCTGCGCGCGGTGGTGCTCATGCTCGCTGGGCCGCCAACCGGACGGCATCGAAGATCTTCGCGTAGCCGGTGCAGCGGCAGAGGTTGCCGGAGAGCGCCTCGCGGATCTCGTCGTCGCTCGGGTCGGAGTTGTGCGCGAGCAGGTCGGCTGCCGCGACGATCAGGCCGGGCGTGCAGAAGCCGCACTGGACCGCACCCGTCTCGGCGAACGCCTGCTGCACCGGATGGAGCTGCCCGTCCCGCGCAAGCCCCTCGACGGTGACGACGTCGTGGCCCTCGGCCTGCGCTGCGAGGACGAGGCACGAGCAAACGAGCTCGCCGTCCAGGAGCACGGAGCACGAGCCGCACTCACCCTGCTCGCAGGCGTTCTTCGACCCGGGCAGGCCGAGCCGCTCGCGCAGCGCGAAGAGGAGGCTCTCGCCCTCCCAGACGTCGGTTTCGTGCTGCTCGCCGTTGATGCGGAGCGTGATCTTCACGTCAGGCACCGCACGAGAGCGCGGGAGGTCAGAACCTGGAGCGCATGACGGCGGTAGCGGGCGGTGCCGCGCACGTCGTCGATCGGGCTGGCGGCCTCGGCGACGCGCTCCGGGAGGTCGTCGGCCTCGTCCAGCTTCCCGGTGACCAGGCCGGGCACCGGGCCGGCCGAGCCGAACGAAACACGGATTTCGTCCCGTTCCTCGTCGACGCACATCGCGAGCGAGACGACGGCGATCACCATCGCGTTGCGCGGGCCGATCTTCATGAACGTCTGCCGCGAGCCGGGCTTCGGCACGAGCGCTGCGACGATCAGCTCGCCCTCGGCCAGCGCGTTGCGCTTCGGGCCGACGAGGAATTCCTGGAGCGGCAGCCTCCGCGTGCCGTCCGGCCCTGCGAGCTCGACCTCCGCGCCGTAGACGAGCAGCGGCGGCAGCGCGTCGCCAGCCGGCGAGGCCGTCCCCAGGTTGCCGCCGATCGTGCCGCGGTTGCGGATCTGTGGCCCGCCGACGGTCCGCGAGGCTTCAGCCAGGGCGCGCAGCGGCTCCCCGAGCGTCATCGCCTCGGTGTACGTGAGGCCCGACCCGAGGCGCAGCGAACCGTTCTCGCGCGACCGGCCCCGCAGCTCCGCGACCTCGTTCAGGTTCAGCAGGGCCTCCGGCCGCGCGCGGTCGAAGTTGAGGTCGACCATCACGTCGGTCCCGCCCTGGATCGGGACGGCGTCGGGCCGCTCGGCCTTCATTCGCAGGGCCTGGTCGAGCGAGTGTGGAGTCAGGACCTCCATGAGCGGCAAATGTATCGTCGCCCCCGTGGACGAGCTCACGCGTCGGCTGGCGGTCGCGCGCGGCGACGAGCCGGCCGATCTCGTCGTGCGAGGTGGGCGCGTGCTCTCCGTGTTCACGCGCGAGTGGCTCGAGACCGACGTCGCGGTCGTCGACGGCTTCGTCGCCGGGCTCGGCGAGTACGAGGGCAAGGAGGAGCTGGACGCGGGCGGGCGCTACGTCGTGCCCGGGTTCATCGACTCGCACGTCCATCTCGAGTCGTCGAAGCTGATGCTCGACGAGTTCGCGCGGCTCGTCCTGCCGCTCGGCACCACCACGGTGGTCGTCGACCCGCACGAGATCGCGAACGTGCTCGGCACCGACGGCGTCCACTGGCTGCTCGACGCCTGCGCGGCGCTGCCGCTGGACGTCTTCGTGATGGCCTCGTCCTGCGTGCCGGCCTCGTCCTTCGAGCACCCGCGGCGGCCGCTCTCGCCCGGCGACCTCGAGGGCCTGCTCCGGCGGCGCCGCGTGATCGGGCTCGCGGAGATGATGAATTTCCCCGGGGTGATCGGCGGCGACCCGCGCGAGCTCGTGAAGCTCGGGCTCGACGGGGCAGCGCACGTCGACGGCCACGCGCCCGGAGTCCTCGGCCGGGCGCTCAATGCCTACGTCGCGGCCGGGATCCGCTCCGACCACGAGGCGTTCACGATCGAGGAGGGCCGCGAACGGCTGCGTGCCGGAGTCTGGCTGCTGATCCGCGAGGCCTCCGCGGCGCGGAACCTCGAGGCGTTGATCCCGCTCGTCAAGGAGTTCGGCCCGAGCCGCATCGCGTTCTGCACCGACGACCGTGAGCCGGAGCACATCGCGGAGGACGGGCACATCAACTCGATGGTGCGGCAGGCGGTCGAGCTCGGGGTCTCGCCGGAGGACGCACTCGTGATCGCGACGCTGAACGCGGCGACGTGGCACCGGCTCGACCGCTTCGGCGCCGTAGCGCCCGGCTACCAGGCCGACCTGCTCCTGCTGCCCGACCTCGAGCGCTTCGAGCCCGAGACAGTCCTCAAGCGCGGGCGGCCGGTCGGCGAGATCGCACGGCCGGAGGTGCCGGAGTGGGTCAAGCACACGATCCGCGTGCGCCACGTAGCAGCACGCGACTTCGAGATCCCCTGGGACGGCGGCAAAGCGCGGGTGATCGGGGTCGTGCCGGGCCAGATCGTGACCGACTCGCTGGTCGAGGAGCCGGCGGTGGAGGAAGGCCTCGCTGTCGCCGACCCGGGCGGCCTCGCCAAGATCGCCGTCGTCGAGCGGCACCTCGGGACCGGCCGGCTCGGCCTCGGACTCGTGCGCGGCTTCGGCCTTCGGTCGGGCGCACTCGCTTCGTCGGTCGCACACGACGCGCACAACATCGTCGTCGTCGGCGTAGACGACCACGACATGGCACGCGCGGTGCGCCGGCTGCAGGAGATCGGCGGCGGTGTGGTCGTGGTCGAGGACGGCGGCGTCCGCGCAGAGCTCCCGCTGCCGATCGCAGGTTTGCTCTCGGAGGCGCCACTGGACGAGGTCGTTGCGGCAAGCCGCGGCTGCATCGAGGCGGCCGCGAAGCTCGGCTGCACGCTGGAGTCGCCGT
>Ga0307305_10000766_pt1 | contig 12148 bp, 11 predicted proteins | sample ER_DNA_186_FD_194512 | JGI IMG/M metagenome (GOLD analysis project Ga0307305, IMG submission 194512) | Bulk soil microbial communities from the East River watershed near Crested Butte, Colorado, United States - ER_DNA_186 | ecosystem: Environmental > Terrestrial > Soil > Floodplain | place... | reverse complement strand
GGGAAGCCACGGCCTCGAGCGCGCGATCGACGTCGGCCTCCTGGTTCGCGATGCTGGGGCCGAAGCGGAGGTACTCCGTGGCGTAGGGGGTCACGCTTGCGACAACTTTGTGCTCCCCGCGGAGTCGGTCGACGACCTCGCGCGCGGGGCGTCCGGAAACGTCGCAACACACGAGGCCGGCCGAAAGCGACTCCTCCATTGGGGTCTTCACGGTGACGCCCCGGATGTTGGCGAGGCCCTCCTTCATGCGGGTGGCGAGCGTGCGGGTTCTCGCCGCGACCTTGTCCCGGCCAATGTCGCGATGGAACTCGAAGGCCTCCTTGAGCGCCCAGCGATGCTCGAAGGAGTGGAACCCGCCGGGCGTGTTGAGCGCGCCTGCCGGCGTATCGGTGGGCGCCCGACCCTCGATCCAAGCGACGTAGGCGCTTCCGTCGAACGTCGGGATGGTCGGCGCGAGGCGCTCCCAGGCGTGTGGCGCGGCCCAGACGAGGCCGGTGCCGCGCGGCCCGAAGAGCCACTTGTGGCAGCCGGAGGAGAAGACGTCCACGCCGAGGTCGACGGGCGACGCATCCTCCGCCCCGAAGCCGTGGACGCCATCCACGCAGAGAAGGATCCGTTCGCGGTCGTTCCGTCCCCGATTCGCGCGCGCAACGGCGGCGGCGATCTCGCGCAGCGGCAGTTTGACGCCGCTCGACGAATGGACCCAGGTGACTGCGAGCGCCCGAGTCCGTGGGCGAAGCGCGCCTGACACGGCGGCGACGATGGCGTCGACCGAGGCGTTCTCGGGCTCCTCGTAAAGGCGGATCCGGCGGACGGTTGCGCCGTCGAGCTGTTCGCGGAGACGCAACGGCTCGTGCGTCGCGTAGAAGTCGTGCTCGGTCGTCACGACCTCGTCGCCCGGCTCGAGGCGCAGGCGGGCGTACATCAGGCCGAGCCCCATAGTGGTTGAGTCCGTGAGTGCCACCTGCTCCGCCGGGGTGCCTAGGTACTCGGCCGCGGCGTCTCGAGCCTCGTCCTCGAACATCGGCTCGGCCTGGCGTAGGTAGAGGGCCGTACCGGCGTCGAGGCCGCTGCGATGGCGCTCGATCGCCTCGCGCACGACTCGCGGATGCGAGGCGAGGAGGAAGGTCGTGAGGTTCACGTAAGCGGGGTCGAGCAGGAACTGGCGGGTGTCCGTCTTGCCGGCCTCGGAACCGGCGGCCCGTGCGTGGTCTTCGGAGCGGGCAAGCTCTCGTGCAGCTACATAGCCTCCCGCGCCGGCCAGTGTCGTCGCTCCCGCGAGCAGCCCGCCGCGAACCAAGAAGTCGCGCCGGTCGAGGCGGCGCGGCTCGTCGCTCACCCTGCTGGCTCCCAGACGGCGGCGGTTGCCGGCTTGTCCACTGGAACCTTGGCGAGCTTCGAGCCGTCGGCATTCATCACGTAGATCGTTCCCGGATCCCGTGTAAAGACGATTCGCGAGCCGTCCGGCGACCAGTTTGGGCCCGTGTCCTTCGTCCCGGCCTTGGTCAGAAGCGCAACCTTGAAGTGCTCGAACGTGAACACGGCGATGCGCCCGTCGCGTGTGATCGCGATCCGTGCGCCCTCGGGAGCCCAGGCGGGCGACGCGTCATCGTGCCGGCCGCGGATGAGCGGGTGCTGCTCGGTCCCGTCCACGTTGATCGCTAAGACGTCCTCGTCGTCCTTTTGGAAGCGGGTGAAGGCGAGCTGGCGCCCGTTCGGCGACCAGGTGCAGGAGTCCTCGTCGGCGATCGGGGTGTGCGTGAGCTGAGTGAGCCCAGAGCCGTCCGCGCCGGCGACGAAGAGGTCGAAGTGCTCCCCAGCTGCGCGCGAGAACGCGATGCGCGTGCCGTCGGGCGACCAGACCGGCTGGATCTCGGCCAGGTTGCCCTGGGTGAATCGTCTCAGACCGGAGCCGTCGATCCCGACGAGGTAGATGTGGGGCGACTCCCCTGGTATGGCGCGCGAGAACGCGATCGTCTTTCCGTCCGGGGAGACTGAAGGAGACCCGTCCGCGGCAACCCCGCCCTCCGGCGGCTGCGTGATTTCGCGTACGTCGGACCCGTCCACGGCCACGCTCGCCAGGTAGGCCTCGGCGGGCTCCTGCGATCCCACTGCGTGCAGCGCCAGCACAAGCCGTCCGCCGCCGGAAGTGGACACGGGCTTGGTCTTGGTAGCCGCCACCTTCGCTTTCAGATCCGCGTCGGTCGCACGAAAGTAGGCGAACGACGCGGCGAAGACAAGCGCGAAGGCGGCCACAGGGACAGCGGCAATCCAGGGAAGGCGCAGCAGCCGCATGTCGGTCCTACACCGGTCCGCTTGGTCCAGTTCCTCGCATACGGTTCGCGCCGACCTCCCAGTTCAACTGCTGAATCTCAGCGACTCCAAAGGCATTGCAAGGCGCGCAGAAGCGGACGACGGGGATCGAACCCGCGACCCTCAGCTTGGGAAGCTGATGCTCTACCGACTGAGCTACGTCCGCGTGCGGCCAAGCGTAGCGAAGGGTCGCTCGTGCGGGGGATAGCGCGAAAAGCGTCTCCAACCGACCATATGACCATGCGTGCCCTCAAATTCTGGCGCCGTGAAGACGGTCAGACCATGGCGGAATACGGCGTCATCCTCGCCGTGATCACCCCCGCGATCGTCGCGGTCATCGCGCTCATGTCCAGCTCAATCGCGGACGTGATCGGCCAAGTCGCCACCCTGCTCTAAAGGGCCTCACACAGCCCGAAAAGAGAGGGACGGCCGCCGCAGCGCCGTCCCTCAGGCCCAGGATCCTACTCCTTCGCGGTTGGGTATGGAAGATACTTAGCCGGGATTCAGAGAGAGGAGTCGGCATGGCTGAGAACGGCCTCGAGGAAACCGCGAGACAGCTCGTCGCGTCCGGCAAGGGCATCCTCGCCGCGGACGAAAGCGACGGAACGATCAAGAAGCGCTTCGACACGATCGGAGTGGAATCCACCGAGGAGACACGGCGCGCCTACCGCGACCTGCTCTTCACGACCCCCGGCATGGAGGAGCACATCAGCGGCGTCATTCTTTTCGACGAGACGATCCGCCAGAGCTCGGCGGACGGGACGGCTTTCCCGAAGCTGCTCGAGGGCAAGGGTGTCATCCCCGGCATCAAGGTAGACAAGGGAGCGAAGCCGCTTGCCCTCGCGGAAGGCGAGACGATCACCGAGGGGCTCGACGGGCTCCGCGAGCGGGTTGCCGAGTACCGGGACCTCGGCGCGCGCTTCGCCAAGTGGCGCGCGACGTACTCGATCGCCGACGAGCTCCCGAGCGAATACTGCGTCTGGGTGAACGCGCATGCGCTCGCCCGTTACGCGGCGCTCTGCCAGGAAGCCGGGCTCGTGCCGATCGTCGAGCCGGAGGTGCTGCAGGACGGCACCCATACGATCGAGGAGAGCGCGAAGGCGACCGGGCGTGTGCTCCTGGCCGTCTACCAGGAGCTCCACGACCAGCGCATCGACTTCAGCGGAACCCTGCTCAAGCCGAACATGGTGCTCTCCGGCTACTCCGCGCCGACGCGCGCCGGGGTGGACGAGGTCGCCGAGGCGACGCTCGAGGTCTTGTACAAGCACGTGCCGGCCGCGGTGCGCGGCATCGTCTTCCTCTCCGGCGGCCAATCGGACGAGGACGCGACCGCCCACCTGAGCGCGATGAACGCCAGAGGCCCACATCCGTGGGAGCTCTCGTTCTCTTACGGACGCGCTCTCCAAGCGGCGGCGCTCAACGCCTGGCGCGGCGAGGAGGCCAATGTCCAGGCGGCCCAGGAGGCTTTTGCGCACCGCGCGAAGATGAACGGCCTCGCCCGCTCGGGCTCCTACTCCCCGGAGATGGAGAAGGAGTTCGCTGGAGTCGCTTAGCGGTATTCCCGCCCTGACAAACGGGAAAGCTTTTCCAGGTGATGGTAGGCCTCGACGCGGCGGACCGTGCCGGAGCGCGAGCGCATGACGATCGAGTCCGTCACCGCGCCGTCCGTCGTGAAGCGGACGCCCTCGAGCAGCGCGCCGTCGGTGACTCCGGTGGCCGCGACGAAGATGTTGTCCCCCCCGACGAGGTCGTCCGTCTTCAGGACGCGATCGGGCTCGTAGCCCGCTTCGACGAGCCGCTGCCGCTCGTCGTCGTCGCGGGGCCAAAGGCGTCCCTGGACGGCCCCGCCGAGGCATTTCACCGCAGAGGCGGCGATCACGCCCTCGGGAGTCCCACCGATGCCCATCATGAGGTCGACCGGCGAGCCCTGGCGCGCGGCTGCAATGGCCGGGGCTACGTCCCCATCCGTGATCAGGTTGACCTTGGCGCCCACCTCGCGCAGGCCGCCGATGAGCTCCTGGTTGCGCTCACGGTCGAGGACGACAACGGTGATATCCGTGGGCTTGGAGCCCTTCGCTTCGGCGGCCCGGCGGACGTTGTCCTGAGGAGAGGCGTCGATGTCGAGCACGTCCGCGATCTCGGGCCCGGCCGCGATCTTGTCCATGTAGACCGCTGCGCCGGGGAAGAACATCGTCCCCCGCTCGGCGACGGCTATCACCGAAATCGCATTCGGCTGGCCCACCGACGTGAGCCGCGTACCCTCGAGCGGATCGACGGCCACGTCCACCTCGGGCGGCTGCCCGTTCCCTACCTCCTCCCCGTTGAAGAGCATCGGCGCCTTGTCCTTCTCGCCCTCCCCGATGACGACGACGCCGGCCATTGCGACCGTGTCCAGCATCGCCCGCATCGCGTCGACCGCCGCCTGGTCGGCCGCTTCCTTGTCGCCGCGCCCGATCCAGCGCGCGCAACCCAGAGCCGCAGCCTCCGTGACGCGAACGAGCTCGAGGGCCAGGTTGCGGTCCGGGACGGAGCCGTTCCCGCCTTCCATGGCCGCGATCCTAAAGGGCCGGAGCCTCGGGCGACACTTCCGGCGCTTCGTCGTAGAGCACGACGAGCGCTCCCCCGACGAGCACGGCAGCACCCCCGACAACGACCTGCCACCCGAGGTCCTGGCCGAGGATGGCCCACGCGAGGAGGGACGCCGAGAGCGGATCCAGGTAGGCGAGCAGCCCAGCGGCCTGGGCCGTGACGTCCTTGAGCGCTCGCATGTAGAGGACTCCCGCCGCCGCTGTGAGCAGCGCGCCGAGCGCGATCACGTAGACCCAGTCGACACCGTGCGGGAGGAACCGCCCGCCGACCAGGGCAAACGGAAGCACGAGCACCGCGACCATCGCGTAGCTCCAGAAGGCGACCGCGACGGGGGCGATGTTCCGGACGAGGCTCTTCGTCCAGATGACGATGAGGGCGTACGTGATCGCAGCGCCGAGGCCCGTTGCCACAGCGGCTGGGTCGGCGGCGGCGCCTCCCTCCCCTCCGAGCGCGATCAGCGCGATGCCCGGAGCCGAGATCGCAAGTGCGATGAGGCCAATCCTGCTCCGGGCCTCTGGCAGCAGGATAGGGGCCAGCACCGCCAGGAAGATCGGAGCCGTGTAAACGGTCAGGATCGCGACTGCGACCGACGCAAGCTTCAGCGTCTCGAAGAGCAGCGCCCAGTGGACGGCAACGAGGAGACCGAGCCCCATGACTTGCGGGCGCCGCCGCTCTACGGCGAGGAGCGGCAAGCGCCGGACGATCAACACGAGAGCGGGGACGGTCACGGCGGCAATGGCGCAGCGCCAGAAGACAAGCGCTGCCGCAGGCTGGTCGACGCCAGCAGCGATCACCGACACGAAGCCCCACGACGCCGCTATTCCGGCGACGGCAAGGTTCCACCTGTTCAGCCTCACATGCGCTCGGGAGCTTCGACCCCGATCAGGTCGAGGGAACGAGCGATGACGGATTTCGTCGCCTGGCAGAGCGCCAGGCGAAACGTCTCCGCCTCGCTTTCGAGCACGCGGTGATGGTGATAGAAGCGGTGGAAGTCGTCGGCGACCCTGATCGCGTAGACGGGTAGAGCATGCGGCGTCCGCCGCTCGGTTGCCTCCGTGACGACCGTCGGAAACTCGGCCAACCGCTTCACGAGGTCGCGTTCCTCGTCCGCGAGCTCCGAGGGTGGTTCGGCCGCCGCCTCCGCGTCGCCCGCGTTCCGGAGGATTCCGGCAATGCGCGCGTGGGCGTACTGCACGTAGTAGACGGGATTCTTTTCGCTCTTCTCGCGAGCCAGGTCGACGTCGATGTCCATCGGCTGCTCGTGGCTCGAGCGGACGAGATACCAGCGCGCGGCGTCGACGCCGATCTGATCCATCAGCTCGTCGAGGAAGACGACGTCTCCCCGCCTCTTGGACATTTGGCGCGCCTGGCCGCCTTCCGTCAGGTGAACGAGCTGGTAGATCAGCACCTCCACAGCTTCCGGGTCGTGTCCGAACGCCGCCGCGAGCGCCTTCAGCCGGGCGATGTAGCCGTGGTGATCGGCGCCGAGCACGTAGATGAGCCGCTGGAAGCCGCGCTCGTACTTCCAGAGGGTGTGGGCTGCGTCGCGCGCGAGGTACGTCGGCCTTCCGTCGGCGCGTACGAGCACACGGTCCTTGTCGTCTCCGAACGCGGTCGTCCGGAGCCACAGAGCGCCTTCCTGCTCGAACGTGTGACCCTCGAGCGCTGCGAGAGCCGGCTCGACCTCGAGCTCTGTCTCTCTCACCCAGTCGTCCACGTGGACGCGGAAGCGCCCGAGAGTCGTCTGGATCTCGGCCAGCATGGCCTCCACCGGGTCTCCCCCGGCCTGCGCGATCTGGGCAACGTACTCGCCGGCGTAACCGCCGTCCGGGGGTTCTTCACCCTTGGCCCGCGCCTCTACGGAAGCGCGGAAGAGCTCGACCTGAGCTCCGAGATCGTTGACGTAGAACTCGCGCTCGACTTCGTGGCCGGCGAATGCGAGCAGACGGCCGACGGAATCACCGTATGCTCCGTTGCGCGCCGAGGCGACGGTCAACGGCCCGGTGGGATTCGCAGAAACGAGCTCGACCTGAACCCGTTCCCGCGTGTCGGCCGTTCCGGCGCCGTAGTCCCCACCGGCTGCGAGGATCTCGGACAGCGCCTCGCCGTACCAGGCCGGAGACATCCAGAGGTTGAGGAACCCCGGAGCGGCCACCTGAGCGTCGGCCACGCCGTCGACCTTGGCCGCGGTCGCACGGAGTTCCTCGGCGATCTCCATCGGCGGGCGGCGCTTTACGGGCGCCGCGCGGAGTGCGACGTTGGTCGCGTAGTCCCCGTGCTCGGGCTGCCCGGGCCGCTCCAGCGTGACGGGCACGCCCAGTCCGTTCTCGAGTCCGCGCTCGATCCGGGTAATCGCTTCGGGAGGCATGGCGATATATCGTAGGTGCGTGGAAGACGAGGACCAGCACCGACAGCTGAACCTTCACGTCGACCCGGACAATTTCGCTGGTGTCTACGCGAACTGGGCAAGCGTGAACTTCTCCGACTACGAGTTCACGATCACGTTCGGCCGCATGGAACCCGAGATCGACGAGGGGGACGTGAACGTTGTCGTTGTCAGTCGCATCAACCTCTCGCACCGCTTCATGCGCGAGCTCATCGACGCGATGACCGACAACTGGTCGAAGTGGACCGCACGCGAGGGAATCAGGAACCTTCCTGAGACGAACGACGACTGAGCGCGCCCGTGCGCGTCGCAGTTCTCTCTGACGTCCACGCCAACCTGCACGCTCTCGAGGCGGTGCTCGAGGCGGTCGCCAAGGACGGCCCCGACGCCGTCTGGTGCCTGGGCGACCTCGTCGGCTACGGCCCGCAGCCGAATCCCTGCTGCGCCCTCGTCGCCCAACACGCGAATGTCTGCCTGATCGGAAACCACGACCTTGGCGTGCTCGGGCGCCTCGACCTCGAAGACTTCTCGCTGGACGCGGCGGAGAGCGCGCGCTGGACGGCTTCCGTTCTCGAGGACGAGCACCGCACCTATCTCGAGTCGCTCGAGCCCATGTCCATCCAGGACGACGTCGGCCTGTACCACGCGAGCGCACGCGATCCCGTGTGGGAATACGTGCTGACGCCATTCGCCGCCTTGTCATCGTTCGAGGTTTCGCCCAGCCGCATCATTCTGGTCGGCCACAGCCACGTCGCTCTGGCCTTCGGCTTGGTGGAGAACCGGCTGGAAACGCGCATCGCGCCGGGCGGCACGGAGCTCGATCTGTCCGGCGACGGCCGCTGGATCCTCAATCCGGGCTCTGTCGGGCAGCCGCGCGACGGCGACACACGCGCCGCCTACCTCCTCCTCGATCTCGCTGAGAACCAGGCCGAGTACCGCCGGGTGGAGTACCCGTTCGAGCACACTCAGGAGGAGATCCGCGAGCTGGGCCTACCCGAGGCACTCGCAGAGCGCCTCGCTCACGGGATCTAGCGCGCGGTCAGGAAGCTGCCTGTTTGCCGAAATCGAGGCCAATGCCCTCGCGGACGAGCGCGAGCTGCACTTCCTCGCGCGCCTTGAAGATGCGCCATTTCACTGTCGCGAGCGTGATCTCGAGCGAATCGGCGATCTCGGTGTACGAGAGGCCGACGACGTCGCGAAGGAGGAGAGCCATCTTGAGATCCGGGTTCAGCGCGGCTACGGCGCGCCAGACGCCGTCGATCATCTCCACACGCTCCGGCGGCGCGTCGACGACCTCGAGCGGCGGCAGATCGTCCAGCGTCAACGAGCTCTGAGGCTTGCGCTCCCGGGCGCGGAGCTCGTCGAGCACGCGGTTCTTCGCCACCTGGAAGAGCCAGGTCGTAAAGCGGCAACGGAGCGAGAATCCGGGCAACCCCTGGTAGATGCGCAGGAAGATCTCCTGCGAGAGATCCTCGGCCAGCGCGCGATCACCCACCATCCGGAGCACGTAGTTGTAGACCGGGGTCTCGTACGCGTTGAGGATGATCCTGAAGGCGTGCTCGTCGCCCCGCTGTGCCTTGCGGAGAACATCCAGATCTGGCTGTGTAAGAGGCACTGGGTCGCCGGGCCGCGGTTCGGCGAGTATAGCCGCGTCTTTACACCCTAGTAACCAGTCCCCTGCCGGACATCCCCCCTCCCGGGGGAATTCCGAGCAGGCCGAGACAGGTCGGAACCAGGTCGGAGAGGGAGCCGCCTTCCGCGAGTTGTGCGCCGGGAATCGTGACGACGAGCGGAACCGGGTTCGTCGTGTGCGCGGTGTGCGGGCTGACTCCGTCGGGTTCGAGCATCTGCTCGGCGTTCCCGTGATCGGCAGTCACGAGGCAGACGCCCCCGAGCTCCTCGACCGCCTGCAGGGCCCGGCCGAGGCAGCCGTCGACGGTCTCGACTGCCCTGACGACGGCCGGGATGACTCCCGTGTGCCCGACCATGTCCGGATTGGCGAAGTTGATGATCGCAAAGCCGTAGCCGTTTCCGATCTCCTCCTCGAAACGCCGAGTGACCTCAGGCGCGGACATCTCGGGCTTCTTGTCGTAAGTGGGCACGTCCTTGGGTGAGGGGACGAGGATGCGCGTCTCGCCCTCCCACTCGTCCTCACGGCCCCCGTTGAAGAAGTACGTCACGTGCGCGTACTTCTCCGTCTCCGCCACATGGAGCTGACGAATGCCGTGCCCGGCCAACACCTCGGCCATCGTTTCCCGGACGTCCTGCTCCTGGAAGGCGACGGGACAGTCGAAGTCGTCGCGGTACCGCGTCATCGTCGTCAGGTCGTACCCGCCTTCGAGCAAGCGCTGAGAGAGCTGGCGCGCGCGGTCCGGCCTGAAGTTGAAGTAGACGGCTGCGTCCCCGGGTCCAAGGCGGGGCCCGGGCAGCACCACGGGCTCGATGAACTCATCGGTGACGTCGGCGTCGTAGCTCGCTTGGACCGCCGCGACTGGATCCTCTGCCTGCGCGCCCTCGCCCGAGACGATCGCGGCCAGAGCCCGATCGGTGCGCTCCCACCTCCCGTCACGGTCCATGGCGTAGTAGCGGCCGGAGACGGTGACGATGCGAGCGCCTTCGGCGACAAGCTCTGCCAGGTCGTCCACGGCCGAGGTCGGGGAGACATCACGCCCATCGGTGAAGGCGTGGACGAAAGTGCGATCCGCCATCCCCTTGCGCCGTGCGAGCTCGAGCAAGGCCCGCAGGTGGTTGATGTGCGAATGGACGCCTCCGCGGGAGACGAGACCGAGCAGATGGACGTTGGTGCCGCGCACTCGAGCCCGCTCGAACGCGTCCACGAGGGCTGGATTCTCGAAGAATGTGCCGTCCTCGATCGCCTTCTGGATGCGAACGAGGTCCTGCGGGACGACCCGTCCAGCCCCGATCGTCAGGTGGCCGACCTCGGAGTTGCCCATCTGCCCGGGTGGAAGCCCGACCCATTCGCCTGACGCCTCCAGCGTCGTATGCGGATACCGGGCCCACAGATCGTCAAAGACGGGCGTGTCGGCGAGCTCGACCGCGTTGCCGGGCCCGGGCGGCGCGCACCCCCACCCGTCCAGGATGACGAGGACTACGAGGGGATACGTGCGGCTGTCTCGCAAATCGTGGTGAAGGATTCGACTTCGAGGGAGGCGCCGCCGACGAGGGCCCCATCCACGTCGGGCTGTGCGAGCAGAACTCCAGCATTCTCGGGCTTCACGGAGCCTCCGTAGAGCACGGGCACGTCGATGATGCTCTTGATGAACGCGTGGGCGTCCTGCGCCTGCCCCGGAGCGGCGGTCTTCCCGGTTCCGATCGCCCATACGGGTTCGTAGGCGATGACGAGCCGCTCGCGGGGCTGAAGCACGGAGAGTTGCCGGCGCAGGACCTCCTCGGTGTGCCCGGCCTCTCGCTCCTCGTCCAGCTCGCCGACGCAGTAGATGACTCCGAGGCCGGCCCCAAGTGCATGCTCGGCGCGGCTCCAGGCAGTCTCGTCCGTCTCCCCGAAGTGCTGCCGCCGCTCCGAGTGGCCGACGATCGAACCTACCACCCCCAGGTCGCGCAGCATCTCCGCTGAGATTTCTCCCGTGTAGGCGCCCTCCGATGCCCAATGGACATTTTGCGCGTAAACGGTCAGCCCGCTTTCGACCGCTTCGCGAAGCGACGTGTACGGGGGACAGACGACCACGTCGACGCCCTCCGGCCCGCTGAATGCACGGCAGAACTCCGCCGTCTCCGAGGGCGTCTTGAACATCTTCCAGTTGGCGGCGATCAGCATCGGCTCAATCTTCAGGGATCGCGGCCACGCCTGGAAGCTCCTTGCCCTCGAGGAGCTCGAGCGAGGCCCCTCCTCCGGTCGACACCCAGTCGATCCGGTCTGCGAGACCGAGCTCCTCGATTGCCCGAACGGAATCGCCGCCCCCGACAACGGTGTGCGCGTCGGCGGCCGCCACCGCTTCTGCCACCGCTTTCGTCCCCTCCGCGAAGCGGGGCCATTCGAACACACCCATCGGCCCGTTCCAGAACACGGTCTTCGCCTCGGCGATCCGCTTTGCGAACGAGCGCCGGGTTTCCGGGCCGATGTCGAGGCCGAGCCACCCTTCCGGGAGCTCGTCCGCAGGAACGGCCCTCGCGTCCGCGTCGGGCTCGAAAGCTGCGGCCGCAACCACGTCCACGGGAAGCACGATCTTCTCCCCCGGCTCGACCTCCTCCGCCATCTTCCCCCCGATCAGGAGCGTGTCGGCGCGCTCTCCGAGGGAGTGCAGCACGCCGATCTTGTCCTCGACCTTGGCACCGCCGAGGACCGCCACGTACGGACGCTCGGGCCCTTCGAGCAGGCGGCCCAGCTCCTCGAGCTCCCGCTCGAGCAGGAGCCCCGCGTAGGCGGGCAGGATGTGCGCCACGGCCTCGGTCGACGCGTGCGCGCGGTGGGCGGCGCCGAAAGCGTCGTTGACGAAGAGGTCGCAGTCGTCGGCCAGCGCGCGGGCGAACTCCGGATCGTTCTTCGTCTCACGGGGATCGAAGCGGGTGTTCTCGAGCAGTCGCACGCGCTCGTCGTCCACGAGCTCCCGCAAACGCCTTCGAACCGGCTCCATCGAGTACGCAGGATCCTCTCCCTTCGGCCGCCCGAGATGGGAGACGAGAACGACTTCATCCGCGCCGCGGTCGAGCAGCAGCTGGATCGTCGGGAGAGCCGCACGGATCCGCGTGTCGTCGGCCACCTCTCCATCCTCCAGCGGGACGTTGAAGTCGACTCTGGCCAGGACACGCTTGCCGGCGACGTCCGCAGCACGCACCGAGCGCGGCTTTCTCAACTCAGAGGAGCCGCTGGACGAGGTCGAC
>Ga0307305_10000764_pt1 | contig 12152 bp, 5 predicted proteins | sample ER_DNA_186_FD_194512 | JGI IMG/M metagenome (GOLD analysis project Ga0307305, IMG submission 194512) | Bulk soil microbial communities from the East River watershed near Crested Butte, Colorado, United States - ER_DNA_186 | ecosystem: Environmental > Terrestrial > Soil > Floodplain | place: USA... | reverse complement strand
CTCCGCCAGCCGATAAGTCCGGCGCAAAGCCACGGCGCAATTTGCATGTCATCACCGTGCTCGCCCAGTGGAAAACAATAGCGTCCGTCGGCAACCACGTGTGTGGCAAAGCCCCCGTCGCGGGTGTAACCCGTAAATATCGGGGTGTCGCAGAGATTTTCCCGGCCGCTCCGGCAATACGGACAAGTCCCGCAGGTCGAACCTAGCCACGGAATACCGACGCGCTCGCCTAAGGCGACTCCGCTCTGCCCTCTTCCCAGCGCGACGACACGCCCGACAATTTCGTGGCCTGGCACGATTGGAAGTTTCGGATGTGGTAATTCTCCATCCACCACATGGAGGTCGGTGCGACAAACACCACATGCCGTCACCGCCACCATGATCTCGCCGTCCCCCGGCGCGGGCAGTGGGCGTTCACACAAAGTTAGCGGCGTGCGCGGCCGATCGAGCACCATGGCCTGCATCGTCTGCATCGTTATTATTCTTCCAATTGAGAGCAGGACATCCTAGATCAAATCCCATGCGCACCGATATTGCCCAGCCCATTCACCTCAAGGACTATCGCCCGCCTGACTGGCTGGTAAAAACGGTCTCGTTGGACGTTTCGTTGCATCCTACTGCCACACGAGTTCGCGCGACGTTGACCCTTCGGCCGAATCCAAAGGCCGCTTCCGCACCACTCATTCTCGATGGCGATGAGGTGTCGCTGGTTTGGCTCAAGATCGACGGAACTCCCCTGTCATCCGATAGCTATATCGCCACCTCCGACCGTCTTACGATTCACCAACCTCCAAACGGTCCGTTCGCGCTTGAAATTGAAACGGTCATAGACCCATCGGCGAATACCCAGCTGTCAGGCCTCTATCGTTCGAACGGCACCTATTGCACCCAATGTGAAGCCGAGGGCTTTCGCCGCATCACGTACTTCCCGGACCGGCCGGACGTTATGGCCGTCTATACGACACGCATTGAGGCCGACAAACGCGAAGCGCCTGTATTGCTTTCGAACGGCAATCTCAAAGAGCGTGGTGAACTATCCGATGGCAGGCACTTTGTGGTCTGGCACGATCCCCATCCCAAGCCGTCCTATCTGTTTGCACTGGTCGGAGGTGATCTTGCCTGTGTCGAGGATCAGTTCACCACCATGTCCGGACGCAATGTGGTGCTGCAGATCTATGTCGAGCATGGCAAACAGAACCTCACAGCCTATGCAATGGATTCGCTTAGACGGGCGATGCGCTGGGACGAGGAAGTTTTCGCGCGCGAATACGATCTCGACATTTTCATGATCGTCGCGGTGTCCGACTTCAATATGGGGGCTATGGAAAACAAGGGACTGAATGTCTTTAATGACAAATACGTACTAGCCAGCTCCGACACCGCGACCGACGCCGACTTTGCGCATATCGAAGCCGTCATCGCGCATGAATATTTCCACAATTGGACAGGTAATCGCATTACTTGCCGGGATTGGTTTCAGCTTTGTCTGAAGGAAGGCCTCACGGTCTTCCGTGATCAAGAATTCTCTTCCGACATGCGCTCGCGGCCAGTGAAGCGAATTGCGGATGTACGCAGTCTACGCGCAACGCAATTTGTCGAAGACGCGGGCCATTTGGCGCATTCGGTCCGCCCTGAGACCTATAAGGAAATCAACAACTTCTACACAACATCGATCTATGAGAAAGGCGCGGAGCTGGTGCGGATGGTTCAATCATTGATCGGCCGCGAAAAATTCCGGTCCGGCATGGATCTTTATTTCACGCGCCATGATGGCGAGGCCGCCACTGTCGAACAGTTTATCCAATGCTTTGCTGATGCCAGTGGACGCGATCTGACCCAATTTATGCGCTGGTACAGTCAGGCCGGTACCCCGGAGGTGACGACGCGCGGCCATTTCGATGCTGTCCGCAGGATCTATACGTTGGAATGCAAACAAACCGTACCGCCGACGCCTGGGCAGCCAACCAAAGAACCGATGGTCGTTCCGCTGTCGCTAGGTCTTGTTGGCAGGGATGGACGCGATCTACCACTCAAGATATCGACCGGTGAACCCATCAGCGGCGATGTGGTGATTCTGAGTAAAGAGAGCGCAACCTTTGAGTTCGCCGAAGTGGATGAACGTCCCGTGCTGTCCGTCAATCGGGGTTTCTCGGCACCAATCAAGCTCGTCAATGGCCTTTCGGCCGACGACCTAGCCTTTCTCGCAACACACGACAGTGACCCGTTCAACCGCTGGCAGGCCATACAAACGATCGCGATGCGCATGCTCATCGACAATGTAACAGCCTTGCGCTCGGATCGAGCGACGCGCCTCGACGATCAACTAATCCCTGCTTTTGCCCGTATTATCGAGGACCCTGCGCTGGAACCTGCTTTCATCGCGCTTGTGCTGGTTCCGCCCGGTGAAGGAGACATCGCTCGTGAAATCGGCCGCGACATTGATCCCGACTTGATTTTTCGCGCCCGATCCGCATTTCGCAGCTCGACTGGCGAGCAATTACGCGCATTGCTCAACACAGCTTACGATCGAATGCACGTGGCCGGTGGCTATTCGCCTGACGCCAAAAGCGCTGGTCGCCGCGCCTTGCGGAATGTCGCGGTCGATCTTCTGGCGGCAACAGGCAAACCTGCTGACATTGCGCGCGCGTCGCGACAGTATGAGACAGCAGACAATATGACCGATCGGATCGCAGCGCTCGCAACTCTGTGTTTGCACGACACGGCCGAACGTCAGCGGGCCTTGGATGATTTTTACGCGCGCTATGCTTCGGATGCCCTGGTCGTCGACAAGTGGTTCTCATTGCAGGCGACCATTCCGCGGCCGGACACGCTCGAAAAGGTTCGCGACCTGACCGAGCACCCCGCGTTTTCGCTCGCCAATCCCAATCGCGTACGCGCGCTGATCGGCGCGTTCGCGCAGGGTAATGCTACGCAATTCAACCGCGCTGACGGCGCCGGTTACAACTTCATTGCAGATATCGTTCTTGAGCTTGATTCGAAGAACCCACAAGTGTCGGCACGGCTGGCGACTGCCTTTCGAACGTGGCGAACACTCGAACCAGGACGTCGTGCGAAGGCGCAAGCCGCCCTTGCCCGTATTAAGGCGAAGCCGGGTATTTCCGGCGATCTGGCCGACATTGTCGAACGGGCACTGGCGGTATCCTGAGAACCGGGCCACCCAAATTGGGCTTCAAATCCATCGTGGGTAACAATTTTTAAATAATTGACTCATCGGACTCTCGACAAATCAGCGCCCATCGATTCCAATCGACAAGTGATTCGGGAAGCGATGCGGCACATCCTTCCGAGGGTGACAGGAGAAATTCCAAACGGAGGCCTTCTATGGCGCGCGCCGGCGTGGCGAGTGCGTCTGCACATCCCGATTCTATCAAGGGCCTCGCACAATCGATCGCCAACCCGGCGTATCGGAGGCTACTGACCGCCGAGCCGCTGTTGCGCCGCGCTGTCCCGGTCCTGATTATCGCCTTCCTAGCGACGATCTGCGTCGGCGCCCTTGTACAGGTGCTCGATCACCGCCGCCAAATCCTCACCGACGAAATACTATCCCTTGAAGCAGTTGCCGACTTTGCCACCGAGCGACTGCAACGGCCTCTTAACAGCGCCGCAGCCGTTGTGGAGCAACCACAAACCATCCTGACGCGCGTGCTGCCACCTTGGGCCGTTGCCGCCGGACGGCGCCTTTACCTGACCAATACCGACGGGGTCGTCACAGCTGAAAGCCCTCCCAGTGGCGATGCAATCGGTCGCCGGCTGGTCGACCTGCTGGGCCCGACACAACCACTCACGACTTTCGGTGCCGCTGCGGGCGTCCTGGAAATTCTTCTGCCCGACGACACTCGGGTGCTTGCGACCGTACGCATGCTCAATACGCCCTTTGGCCAACTCGCCGTAGTGCAGTCACGCGAGGCAGCACTTGCCGGTTGGCGATCACTCACGACCCTTACCCTCACGCTCTCAGCGACCACCGGCTTTGTAGTCCTCATTCTTGGCTTTGCTTTTCATTGGCAAGCGACAAGAGCCCGAGAGGCCGATCTGATTTATGAAACGGTCCGGACGCGCATCGATACTGCCCTCAATCGGGGCCGCTGTGGCTTATGGGATTGGGACCTTGCTCGCGGCCGCATCTTTTGGTCGCAATCGATGTTCGAGATTCTTGGACTCGACACAAAGGATGACTTGCTGTCGTTCGGCGATGTCAATGCGCTGGTACATCCGGACGATGTTCGCCTTTATCAACTTGCGGCTGAACTTGCGGACGCAACGACAACTACTATCGATCACGCGTTCCGTATGCGCCACGCCGCCGGCCATTGGGTGTGGCTCCGCGCACGATGCGAGCTGGTCCGCCAGCCCGGCGAACCCGGCCTTCATCTGATCGGAATCGCGGTCGACATTACGGAACAGAAAAACCTTGTCCAGAAAACTGTCGCCGCCGATATGCGGCTGCGGGATGCGATTGAGACCATTCCCGAGGCTTTCGTTTTGTGGGATGCAGAAAATCGCCTCGTTCTCTGCAACTCCAATTTTCAGGAACTGCATGGCCTACCAGACGAAGCGATCCCTGTTGGCGCTTCATTCGAGTCGGTGGTTGCCGCGGGCAGCAAACCGGTGGTCCGCAACAAAGTTATCAGCGGCGGGCCAATTATCCCGGGCGCACGCACATTCGAGGCGCAGCTTGAAGATGGTCGCTGGCTGCACATCAGCGAAAGACGCACGAAAGACGGCGGCTACGTATCGGTTGGCACGGATATAACAGCGCTAAAAACCCACGAGGAAAAGCTGGTCGACAGCGAAAAACGCCTCATGGCGACGGTTGCCGACCTACGTGCGTCGCAACAGCGTTTGGCCGAACTGGCCGAAAAATATGCTGAGGAAAAGACCCGCGCTGAAGAGGCCAACCAGGCGAAGTCCAAATTCCTCGCCAATATGAGTCACGAGCTGCGTACACCTCTGAACGCGATCATCGGCTTTTCCGAAATTATGGAATCGGGGATGTTTGGCCCACTGGGCGCCGAAAAATATCACGAATATTGCAGCGATATCCGTGGCAGCGGGCAGTATCTGCTTGAAGTCATCAACGATATTCTCGACATGTCGAAAATCGAAGCTGGGCGCATACGCCTTGATTTCGAGGACCTCAATCTTGATTCCTTGCTCGCGGAAGCGATGCGTGTCGTTGCCGCGCGCGCTCAGGACAAACAGCTCCAGCTAACGGCACGCATCTCCCCGGAACTCCGATTGCGGGCCGACCGTCGCGCCCTTAAGCAAGTTGCGCTGAATTTGCTGTCCAATGCCGTAAAATTTACGCCCTATAGCGGTCGTGTCACTGTTCGGGGCCGCGCGAGCGACCGTTGCATAACGCTCGCCATTTTGGATAGCGGCATCGGCATCGCCAAGGACGCTCTCGCGCGACTCGGTCGTCCGTTCGAGCAGGTCGAAAGTCAGCTTACCAAAAGCCATCAAGGCTCAGGGCTCGGACTTGCAATATCGAAGTCATTGGTCGAGCTACATGGCGGGTCCATGCGCATCCGGTCGGCGCTAGGCAAGGGCACGCTTGTCGTGGTGCGGCTGCCACTTGAGCCCCAATGCCTGCTGCCAAAGGACGAGGCGGCGTAGCTATCTTCAGGGCGCCTTCCCTAAAATCCGAATAAAGCTCTCCCGCACCTTGGCCTGCGTGTCGGCCACGGTCGCTTCAAGCGCGGCGAAATCGGGCACGTCAGCCGCCCGGGCCAGCAGACGCAAAAGGCCCGTGCCGGCGGTTTTTGGATCAAACTTTCCCGGCAGGCACAGACGAAGGACCTGCGTGAGGTCATGGTAAAGCTCCACAGCCGGTCGAAGGATTTCCGCGTCCTTCCCTGTCAGTACGCGCAGTGACCACGCCTTGTCGAGCACGCGCGCAGTCGACGTGTCGAGAATATCGGGCATTCGGTGCGCATGAATAAGCTGCAAATATTGAGCAATGAACTCAATATCGACGAGCCCGCCGGCCACGTATTTCAGATCCCACCGCTCCTTGTCGCCTTTTTCCTTGGCGATGGCCGAACGCATTTCCACGACATCACCGGCAATCAACCCTGCGTCGCGCGGCCGACCTAATGTATCCCGAATAACGCTCTCGATCCGCATCTTGAATGCAGACGAGGCAGATACGACGCGAGCCCTTGTGAGCGCCATATGCTCCCAGGTCCAGGCCTCCGTTTCTTGATATGCAGCGAAACCATCAAGGCGTGTCGCCAAAGGACCCGCGCGGCCGGACGGCCGCAATCGCATATCGACTTGATACAGCGCTCCGTAATTCGTTTGCGCGGTCAACGTGTTGATCAGCCGCTGCGTCAGGCGGGCGAAATATTGTGCCCCATAGAGCGACCGTGCACCATCAGATTCCGGATAGTTGTCATTAAAGTCGTAGATCAGGATGAGATCGAGGTCGGACGTTGCGGTCATCTCGCAGCCGCCAAGCTTCCCCATGGCCACGACCGCAGTTTCCTCTGCGCGCATGTGACCGTGGGCAGCCGCAAAATTGTCAGCGACCGCTCGGTGCACCGCACGTATCACCGCGTCAGCGAGCCTTGCATATGCCTCGCCCGCCCGGCGCGCCGTGACGGTTCCCGACAGGACCCGCACGCCGATGAGAAACATATACTCAAGGCCGAGCATGCGTATGCGCTCGAGCAAGTCTTCATCGTGGCGTGACTGTGCGAGCGCTGCGTCGAACCTTTGCCGGAGTGCTGGCTCATCCGGGAGGGCTCCGAAAAAGCTCGGATCGACCAGTGCATCCATGACCTGTGGGTGACGGGCCAGCGCGTCGCCCAGGCGCGGCGCGATGCCGAGAACCAGGACAATCAGGGCAATCAAATCAGGATTCTGTCGGAGCAGCGACAACAGTCGCGCCGGACTGTGTAAATTGGCGAGAAAATGATCAAAGAGTACGAGCGTGGCGTTTGGATTGTCGGTCCGGGCCAGATGCTCCAGCAGTGCCGGCAGCAACACTTCGACATGGCTGCGTGCTGCCTCGCTTTTGAGCGTCCGATGGTTTCCGCTCAGCCAATGGCGAATGATGTTGGACGCCTCAAGCGGCGCGCGAAACCCGAGATCGGCGAGCCGGTCGAGCGTCTTGTGGTCGTCGGCCTCCCGAGGAAATGCCAGCACTGGCCGATCGGCTTCAGGCTGTTTCTCGAACAGACGCGCGTAGTAGCTCTGCACCTTGTCGAGATGCCCGAGGAGAACCTTGGCAAACGCATCGCGGCCGGAAAAACCTAGAAAACGGGCGAAGTGCTCGACCCCTGCACGTTCTGCGGGCAGCGTTTGCGTCTGCTCATCATTCATCATCTGCAGACGATGTTCGACCAACCGAAGAAAGCAATAAGCGTCCTTCATTGCATCACGCGCTGCGCTATCAATCCATTTGTCTTCACATAACTTGTCCAGCGTCGTGAGCGTATCCCGATCGCGCAGAGCGGGATTTCGACCGCCGGCGATGAGCTGTTGTGTCTGCGCGAAGAATTCGACCTCTCGAATTCCGCCGCGTCCAAGCTTGATATTGTGACCTTCGACTGCAATTTCGCCGTGTCCACGATAGGCGTTTATCTGTCGTTTCATTAAGTGGACATCCGCAACGGCAGCGAAATCCAGATATTTCCGCCAGACAAATGGCGCGATCTCATTAAGCATCGTTTCGCCAGCGGCAATATCTCCGGCGCAGGGACGCGCCTTGATCATGGCCGCCCTCTCCCAGTTCTGGCCAACGCTCTCGTAGTAAGAAATCGCGGCGTCGGTAGAAATCGCGATCGCAGTGGAAGCCGGATCGGGCCGCAGACGTAAATCGGTCCGAAATACGTAACCGTCGACTGTACGTTCCTGAAGGAGCTTCACCAATCGCTGAGTAATTCGCACAAACAGGGTCGACGGCTCCGCATCAACGGGCAACACAGATGCGGCCGGGTCGTACAAAACAATCAGATCTATATCGCTTGAGAAATTGAGCTCAAAGGCGCCCATCTTGCCCATCGCCAGCACGACATAGCCGCTTCCAACTTGAGGAGTTGTTTGGTCCTTGAGCACCAGCCGCCCGGCGCGAGCGGCATTTTCCAAACAAAACCGCACCGCGGCGTCTACAGCTGTGTCGGCAAGATCCGTGAGCGCGCGGGCTGCCCGCATAACCGGCCAGACGCCGCCGATATCGGCAAGCGCAATGAGCAGTGCGGCCTCGCTTTTCATACGGCGCAACAACCGCATCGCCTCGATTTCGTCTTGGCATGCCGCTATGTCGCGGGCACTTTGGCTCAGGAGAGCACGAAAGTGTCGGTCCGGATCCGCGTGAAGTAATCGCAGCAGCCGATCTGGCTCACGACTCGCCAGATCCCACAGGTAAGGAGAGCTTTCGGCCAGACTTTCCAAAAGCGCCTGGATGAGTGGTTTATCGGCCAGCAGTGCTTTGAGTGGCTTCGCTTCCTTGGAGGGAAGTTCAGCAAGCCAATCCTCAATTCGCGCGTGTGCGATTTTCGGATCCGACAGAAGCGGCGCACTCGCGACGCGTTCAGCAAGCGTCACGGCATTTGCATCTGCAGATGCGGCAGGCTTATGGACAGCCGGTTTGGGGGAGGACCTGCTTTTGGCGGGACGTTTCATCCACCAATCTGTACCGGCCCTCCCCGCGGCAAGGCAATGATGCTTTTAAGACCAGGATTATTATCTGCGAGCGTCAATTCGCCGCCATGGAGGCGCGCGACCGCTGAAGCAAGGCTCAAACCGAGGCCGGAGCCGGCTTTCGAACGGCTTTGTTCCAGCCGTACAAAGCGTTCGATGACGCGCGAGCGATCCGCTTCAGGGATGCCAGGTCCGCTGTCGGCTACGGTAAGCAGAATCCGATCGCCCTCGCTGAGCGCCCGCACGACAATTTCCCCAGGCACACCGTTCACCGTCGCATTGCGTGGTTCTGTGTATTTGATCGAGTTATCGACGAGGTTAGCGAGCGCCTGACTGATAAGCTCGCGATTGCCCTTCAGTGGCGCGGGCGTTTCAGCTTCCACCTTAAGGGCGATTCCTTTTTCCTCCGCCAGAGGTTCGTAAAGCTCGCCAATGTCATGTGCGATCTCTGCGGCATCGAATTCGCTCATGTTTTCACGAGCCTGCCCCGACTCCGCTCGGGCGATCATCAACAGTGCGTTAAATGTCCGGATCAGACCGTCGGATTCTTCGATCGTATTTTCCAGCGCCGCTCGATATTCGGATTCTTTCTTAGCCGAGCGCAGCGCTTGTTCGGCGCGATTGCGCAGACGGGTCAACGGCGTCTTGAGATCGTGGGCGATGTTATCGGAAACCTCCTTCAGCCCGTGCATCAGCGCCTCTATGCGTTCGAGCATCAGATTGAGGTTTTCTGCCAGACGATCGAGTTCGTCTCCGGTACCGGCCACGGGCAGCCGGCCACCGAGGTCTCCTTGCATGATGGTGCGTGTGGTCTCGGTCATTGCGTCTACCCGACGCAAGACCCGCCGCGTGACAAACAATCCGCCGACGAGGCCGAGTACGATCACGATCGCGATCGACCATCGCCCCGCGGATATAACGATATTGTAGAGGCGTTCACGCTCGTCGAGATCTCGGCCGACCAGCAGACGGAAGCCGCCCGGAAGTTGAAAGACGCGCGCCAAGGCACGATGCTCCGGATGGTCTGCCGAGTCGGATTCATCGAGGCGGCGATAGGCCGTCTCCGTCCAGCCCGCATTGTCGAGGGTACCCGGCGGCAAAGACGTGACGTTGCCGGCGAGCGATTCCCCGGCAAAGGTCGTAACGAGATATAGACTCGAGCCTGGGCGACGAGCCCGCGCGTCGACAACTGCCACAAGTCGCCTGATGCCGCCAAGCCGGTATTGTTCCGAGAGGCCGGTGATTTCTGCGTTTACGGTGTCGGTAATCTGCTCTGTGATCAGACGACGCGTATTGAGAGCAAAATAGCCGAGCAGAAAAGCCGCAAACAACGCAAACACGGTCAAATAGACCAGCGTCAGCTTGAACGTGGTCGTACGAAAAAGTTTACCGAGCGCCGTCACGTATCATGTATCCCGCGCCGCGGACCGTATGCAGAAGCGGCAGGGAGAATCCTTTATCGATTTTCGAGCGCAAACGCGAGATATGCACGTCAATCACATTGGTTTGCGGGTCAAAATGATAATCCCACACATTTTCCAATAGCATAGTGCGAGTAACAACTTGCCCGGCATGCTGCATCAAATATTCGAGGAGACGAAATTCACGGGGTTGCAGAGAAATTTCCTCCTGCCCGCGATGCACCTGGTGCGACAGACGGTCGAGCTTGAGATCACCGACACGCAATACAGTCTCTTCGCTGCGCCCGACCCGGCGTCGCGCCAATACCTCGACGCGCGCAAGCAACTCCGAGAACGAATACGGCTTCGGCAGATAGTCGTCGCCACCGGCACGCAGTCCCTTCACCCTGTCGTCGACCTGGCCTAGAGCCGAAAGGATCAAGGCTGGGGTCTCCATGCCCTTTGCGCGCAGGGCTCCAATAACAGCCAGTCCATCGCGTTTCGGCAGCATCCGATCCACGATGAGAACGTCATACTGACCGCCGAGGGCCATGGCCAAGCCATCGTCGCCATCCGTAGCGGCATCGGCGACGTGGCCGACCTCGCGGAATGCCTTGACCAGATAGTCTGCAGCGTCGCGATCGTCCTCAATAATCAAGAGGCGCATGGTCACCCGATCCGGTTGCGCTTCGGCTATCCTACCGAAAGGGCGCTGCCCATTGATATCCGGATAAGGGGGCATCGGTCACACCAATTCCAGTCGTTTCGATGGCGAGGCTATTTCGTCCCCATTTTTATACGCGAGGGGGTGGCGGAGACCGCCACCCCCACCGCGACCCTACCCCAGCGGGGGCGACGGATGCCGGGGTTGGAGCTCTTGCGGAAAGCGGCGGTCAAGAAGCGCGCCACCTTCCGGAATTTGCCGGGACGGGCATGACGCCCGCCCCGTTGAGGGCAAACCCATCGGCGGGGGCGACGGATGCCGGTGGGTGTCCCCAAAACCATCTCAGCCGCGGCCGAGCGGCAGGGCGACGAAACGCGTGTTGTCACCTTTTTTCACGCGAAGCAGAACGCTACGCTTTCCTTCAGTACGCGCGCTCGCGAAGACATCGCGAACATCGGCCGGTGTCGAAACGGATTTGCCGGCAACCTCAAGGATCACATCTCCGGTCGAGAAACCGTGATCGGCGGCGACGCCTGTCGAGTCGACCCCGGTGACCACGACACCTTCGGCGCTCGATCCAGCCACACGCGAAGCCGGGGCCAGTGTGAGGCCGAGCTTGCCGACGTCAGCATCATTGTCACCGTCTTCGACGCCGGCCCGTGCCTCTTTGGCGTTTGGCAATTCACCAAGCGTGAGATTGACCGTCTTTTCCGAACCTTTGTGCAGGATCGTCAACTTTACTGAAGTCTTCGGTGCCAACGCTCCTATTCTTTTCGCAAGATCGCGAGCGTCTTTGATTTCCTTGCCATCGACCGCCGTGATGACATCGCCAGCCTCTATTCCGGCTTTCTGGGCCGGGCTGTTGGCCTGAGGCTCGGCAACGAGCGCACCTTCCGCCTTCTTCAAGCCGAGGCTATCCGCGATGTCCTGCGTGACGGGTTGAATCTGAACTCCGATCCACCCCCGCGTGACCGATCCGTGCTCTTTGAGTTGGGCAATCACGCTGTTGACCGTGTCGGATGGAATTGCAAACGCAATGCCAACCGAGCCGCCGGACGGCGAGAAGATCGCCGTGTTCACGCCCATCACGTTGCCATCAGTATCGAATGTCGGACCGCCGGAGTTTCCTTTATTGACCGGGGCGTCGATCTGGATGAAATCGTCATAGGCGCTTGCACCGATATCGCGACCGCGCGCCGACACAATGCCGGCAGTCACAGTGCCCCCAAGGCCAAACGGATTTCCGACTGCGAGGACCCAATCTCCGATACGTGGAGACTTGTCGGAAAGCTTCACATACGGGAAGGGTCCGTCCTCGACCTTGATCAGCGCGAGATCCGTACGTGGATCGGTCCCGATTACCTTGGCTTTATGCGTTTTGCCATCATCGGTGGTGACTTGAACGCTTTCCATGATACGGG
>Ga0307305_10000762_pt1 | contig 12159 bp, 11 predicted proteins | sample ER_DNA_186_FD_194512 | JGI IMG/M metagenome (GOLD analysis project Ga0307305, IMG submission 194512) | Bulk soil microbial communities from the East River watershed near Crested Butte, Colorado, United States - ER_DNA_186 | ecosystem: Environmental > Terrestrial > Soil > Floodplain | place... | reverse complement strand
AGCTTGGGGAAGCTCGCATGCTGGGCCTGCTGGGCCGCAATGGCGCCGGCAAATCGACCTGCATGAACGTCACGATGGGATTATTGCCGCCGCGACGGGGCGCGGTCACGGTATTCGGTGAGAAGGTGAGCGGTCTCTCGCCGGAGATGATTGCCGCGCGCGGGGTCGCGCTGGTGCCGCAAGGCCGCCGCGTCTTCAAGAGTCTCACCGTGCGCGAAAACCTCGTCGTCGCCGCCCGCAAGCCCGATCCCGGCAGCAAACATGCGCCCTGGACCACGGACACCGTGTTTGGAATGTTTCCACGGCTTGCCGAACGCCGCAACCAGATCGCGGCGCACCTTTCCGGGGGTGAGCAGCAAATGCTCGCCATTGGCCGCGCATTGATGGGTAACCCGCGCGTCTTGCTGATGGACGAACCTTCGGAAGGATTGGCGCCTCAGATCGTTGCCGAAGTGATGGCGACCATCCGGAAGCTAAAGGAAAGCGGACTTTCCATCGTGCTGGTCGAACAAAATCCGAAGCTTGTGTTCGACCTCGCGGACGACATCGTCATTCTCAACACCGGCCGCGTCGCAGTCGTCTCCACACCGGGGCAGCTGGAGACGGATGCTGTCGATTTGCGCCAGCACCTTGGAGTGTTTTAAGGAGTTTTCACACCGTCATGGCCGGCTTGACCGGCCGTCCATGTCTTGAATGAAACGAAAGACGTGGATGCCTCCACAAGCAGGGCCTGAACCAACAGCGGAGGCACGGAATGGCCGAGATCTGGAATAAATATGCGGACACCGCTGCTCGCAAGCACGGCAAGCCGGGGCGCGATGTCCGGCCGAAGAGCATCACCATAGATGCCCACACGCACATCGCCGTGCCGCCCGCCGCCGAATTCGTCAAGCCGCATCTCGATGTCAGCACGATTCCGCTTGCGCATTTTGCCTCGGCCGAAACCAAGGCGATCAATGCCAAGCAGGAGGCCGACATCCGCGGCTGCATGACCGGCTACGACGAGCGTTTTGCAGTCATGGACAAGATGGGAATCGATATGCAGCTGGTGATGCCGCCGCCGCCGCAGTGCTATCACACCGTCGCACTCGAATATGCCGTGCCGGCCGCGCGTATGATCAACGAGGGCGTCGCCGAATTCGTCTCGCGCCACAAGGACCGCTTCATTCCGTGCGGCACCGTGCCGATGCAGGACGGCAACGAGGCGGCGAAAGAGCTCGAGCACTGCATGAAAACGCTCGGATTCAAGGGCGTCGAGATTCTCACCAACGTCGCCGGCAAGGAGTTATCCGACCCTGCCTTTGCGCCGTTCTGGAAGAAGGCCGAGGAACTCGGCGCGCTGGTGATCATCCATCCGAACGGATTCACTGAAGGGCAACGTCTCTCGCGCTTCTATTTCAACAACATCATCGGCAACCCGTTCGAGACGACGCTCGCCCTGCACTACCTGATTTTCGACGGCGTGCTTGAGCGCCACCCCAATTTGAAGATCTTTGCCATGCATGGCGGCGGCTATCTCGGCGCCTATTCCGGCCGCATCGACCACGCCTGGGGCGCGCGCTCGGAAAGTCACGCCAATCTGCCGAAACCGCCGACCAGCTATCTGAAGAAGGTCTATGTCGACACGGTCGTGTTCACCCCGGGACAGCTGAAAGCACTAGTCGACACCTTTGGCCTCGACCATGTCATCATGGGAACCGACTATCCCTTCGACATGCTGGAGAACGATCCGATCGGCCATGTCGCCTCGGTCGACAGCTTCGACGAGAAGACTCGCGCCGCCCTCGTCGGCGGCAATGCGAAAAAGATGCTGGGGATGTGAACCGCCCTATGCGTGCAAGAAATCCAGCACCGCCGTCTCGGCAATGACCGCGGCGTCGGTGCTGTGCTGCCCGGCGCGCGCCTGTTCCTCCTTGGTGCGCGTGGCCTGCAAATAGGCCCCGAGGTGGCGGGCGCGTTCGATGATGCGGCAGTTCTCGGAAAACCGCGCCGCCTGGTAGCGCCTGAGCGCGCTCTCGACGTCCTGCTCTTCCTGAAGCGCTTCGGCGAGTGCGGCCGCATCGTCGGCGGCCTTGGAAACTCCGGCCGCCACATGCGGCCTTGCGACAAACGCCGCATCGCCCACGATTGCGACCCGGCCAAATGCCATGCGCGGGGATTCCAGATCGTAGATCGGCTGCAGGATCAGTTCTTCGATGAGCCGCACCACCTGCCGGAATTGGGGGGCGACGAGGCGTTCGGCATCGGCACGCATCTCGGCGATCGCCTCGCGGCGGATCAACGGCGGCGGTATCGATATTGCGTGCGTTACTCCCCGCTCGTCGGTGAGCAACCATTGGAGTTTGCTCGCCTCGTCGGCGGGTCTGTACCAAACGACATTGTAGCGGCGATAGCCGGGACGGAGATCGTTGTCAGGCCCCGCCACAGGATAACCAAGGAATTGCTCGCCCGGCGGCAAACCGAAAGTCATGTATTCGAACAACTCGCGGTGCACATCCGGCGGAAACGCGCGTTCTGCGATGAGAGCGCGCCACGCAGAGTACCCTGCATAACGCGGCGTCACGCCCGGCAGGCACTGCTTTCGCACCGTCGAGCGAATACCGTCAGCACCGACAAGCAGATCCGCTTCGATGATTTCGCCGTCGGAAAAATGCGCCCGAGCCCTTTCGGCATCTTGTGTGAATTTGGTGAGACCGCGCCCGCGGTGATAGTGCTCGGGCGGGAAAGCATCGCGCAGAAGGCGGTAGACGCGCTCCCAGGCGGTGAGCACCTGTGGGCATTCGATTTGATGCGTCAGGCGACCCTGCGCATCGAGAATTTTGCGAGTTGTGATATGGACGCCAAGCTCGTCGGTAGCGAGGCCAAGCCCTCGTAACCGTTCAATCAATTCGTATTGGGCAACGATTCCCGCACCCCGGCCGGAAAGTTCGCTGTCGACCCGCTCGTAAATATCGACCGCCCACCCGGCCCGCTGCAGCAAGAGCCCACCGAGTAGGCCGCTCACCAATGACTATTGCACGTCTCACGCAAACCCCGGTCAACTGATCTGCCTCAAGCTTTCCGTTTACCCAATTATCCTATATATGACAGCCAACAGCTTTGGAGGAATTCCCATGGCCCTGACCATGCTCGACAAGGCCGCCGAGAAAAAGGAAAAGTCGCAGTGGCCGGCGGACATTGCCGCCGAGTTCGAGCGCGAGAGCAAGAATCCGAACCCCTGCGTCGGCTCCACGCTGCTGTCGGAGAACGAACGTACGCGCGTATGGATTATCCGCCTTGCCCCCGGCGAGCGCATCGGCTTCCACCGCCACGTGCTCGATTATTTCTGGACCTCAGTATCGGGCGGCCGTGGCCGCCAGCATGTGCATGACTGCACCACCGTCGAATACACCTATCAGCCCGGCGAGACGCGGCACGAAAGCTACGGCAAGGGCGAATTCAAGGTGCACGATCTGGAAAATCTCGGCGATCGCGAGATGGTGTTCATGACCGTCGAGTTCAAGGACAGCGCCAACAAACCCATGCCGCTGCCGGCCGGCGTACAGCCGCAATCTGCCGCCGCTTGACTTCACAATCATTGGCTCGCCCGCCAGTAGGCACCAGCCTACGGCGGGCGTTTCATTTTTGTCGCGCTTGCAAAGGTTCGGCTGATCGTTCAATAAATTGATGACAAAACTCTGCATGGCGGCAGGACGGCTGCTGTGGGATAAGAAGAACACTCGGGCTTCAGAGGGGAGTGACGCCGGCAAGTTCGACACGCAGATCGTGGCCATCGCATCGTGGACGGGATATCCGGCCGAATAGTGGATGCGCCGCGGCAGCGATTCCGGTTTAAGCGCGTATGGATATTTCCTTCGATCTCCTGATCAACGCCATTGTTGCAGGGCTGTTGCTCGGCGGCTTCTACGCCGCCGTCACCGCCGGCGTGTCGATCTCGTTCGGTATGCTCGACATCGTCAACATCGCGCATCCCGCCTTCATCATTCTCGGCTGTTACATCGCCTATTTCTTCAACATCAACTACGGCGTCGATCCAATTATCGTGAGCATCGTGGCGCTGCCGGCGTTCTATGCGCTCGGCGCGGCAGTCTATCAGGTCTATTACCAGTCGTTCGAAAAGCGCGGGCAGGAATCCCTGCGCGGGCTCGCCTTCTTTTTCGGCCTGCTATTCGTCACCGAGGTGTCGCTGATCCTGGTGTTCGGCGTCGATTATCGTTACGTCGAGGCCGCCTATATCGGCCCCAGCATTCATATCGGTCTGATCGATATGCCGTTGCGCATGCTGGTGCCGTGCCTGGTGGCGCTGGCGATGTTCGGTGCGCTCGAGATATTCGTCACCCGCACCTTCATCGGGCGCGCGATCATGGCGGTGTCGCAGGATCAATTGGCGCTGCAACTGATGGCCGCCGATCCGATCCGCATCAAGCGCATCGCCTTCGGCATTTCGATTGCCACGGCGTCAATGGCGGGTGCGCTGCTCATCATCATCCAGCCGGTCGAACCGTCGGTCGGACGTGAATATATCGGACGGGTGTTCGCGATCTGCGTGCTGGGCGGGCTCGGCAGTATGCCGGGAACCTTGATCGCCGCGTTTCTGCTCGGCGTGGTCGAGAGCTTGACTGCGACATTTTACGGTCCGTCATGGGCGCCGGCAGTGGCGTTCGGCTTTCTCCTTCTAACGCTGGCCTTCCGGCCGGCGGGACTCATGGGACGGTAACCGCGTGAACACGTTATCATTCTCCGTCATTGCCACCGCGGTCGGCCTTGCCGTCCTGGCCTTCGCCCATTGGTTGGGGCTCGATTACTTCTATTTCGCCGGCTACACGATCCTGCAATTCATCGTGCTATCGACCGCATGGAATATTCTCGGCGGCTACTGCGGCTACGTGAATTTCGGCTCGGCTGCGTTTTTCGCAATGGGCGCCTACAGCTCGGTGTTCATGCACAAGTTCTATCCGCTGCCGGTTCCGGTGCTGGTGGTGATCGGGGCTGTCGTTTCCGGCATCGTCGGCTTCGGCATGGGTTACCTCACGCTGCGGCTACGCGGCGCCTTTTTCGCCATTGCCACGCTGGCGATGGCCGTGGTGCTACAGACGCTGGTGATCAACTGGGAATATGTCGGCGGTTCGCGCGGCGCCTACATCATCCGTCCGGAGAGCCTTGAAGTCGCAGGCCTGACCATCAACTACATCGAATATCTGTTCGTGCTGATGTTGATTCTGGCCGTGGTCGCATTAGCGACGTCGCGGGCGATCGAGCGCTCCCAGCTCGGCTTCGGCTTTGCCACCATCCGTGACGACGAGTTGGCTGCCGAAACCTGCGGCGTGCCGACTCTGCGCTTGAAGCTGATCGCCACCACGCTCTCGGGCGCCTTCATGGGCATGGCTGGAGCGCCGTTTCCCTACTACATCGGCTATCTGCAGCCGCAGTCCGCATTCGGGCTGGAATACGCGGTCAATTCGATCGCCATGCCGATGATCGGCGGCACTACTAGCTGGGTCGGGCCGCTGGTCGGCGCCATCCTGCTCGGTTCGGCCCAGCAATATGCCACGGTCACCATCTCGTCCGCGGTCAACCTGCTGATCGTCGGATTGATGCTGGTTGCCTTTGTCATCATCGCACCCAACGGGCTGATCGGGCTGGTGCAGGAACGCTTGCGCCGGAGGCAGCCATGAGCGCGCTGCTGCACGTCGACAGCATCAGCAAACGCTTCGGCGGCTTCGTCGCCCTCGACGGCATCGATCTCGAAGTGAAGCCGGGCGAGCGGCTTGGGCTGATCGGACCGAACGGTTCGGGCAAGAGCACGCTTGTCAATTGCATCTGCGGCACGTTGCAGAACGAAAGCGGGGTCGTGCGCTTCGACGGCCACGTCATGGACGGCCTGGCCGCCCATCAGCGCACCCACCGCGGGCTCGCCCGCAGTTTCCAATTGCCGCGGCCGTTCCACAGCATGTCGCTCGCCGACAATTTGCGGATTCCCCTGCTCTATACCGTGCATGCGCGCTTGGGGCCGCTGCGCTCGGCCGGCGACCTCGATGCGCGCTGCGGCGAGCTGCTGGAAACGGTGGGGCTGGCGAAAAAGGCCAAGCACATGCCGCGCGATCTCACCCAGGTCGAGATGCGCAAGCTCGAACTCGCGCGCGCCATGGCGGCGGAGCCGAAGCTACTGATCGCCGACGAATCCATGGCGGGTCTGTCGCATTCGGAAATCGAGGACATCCTGGCGCTGCTGGTGCAGCTGAACGAGCGCGGCATCACCATCATCCTGATCGAGCACATCATGAGCGCGGTGATGAGCTTTTCACAGCGCCTGGCGGTGCTGGTGTCGGGCAAGAAGATCGCAGACGGCAAGCCGGAAGACGTGGTGCGCGATCCCGAAGTGGTGAGGGCGTATCTTGGCCAGTAGCAGCATCACCATCGAAAACGTGCACGCCGCCTATGGCGCGGTGCGCGTGATCGAGGACGTCTCGATCAACGTAAGACCCGGCGAGACCGTCGCCTTGCTCGGTACCAACGGCAACGGCAAGAGCACGTTGATGAAATGCGTAATGGGCATCGTGCGTCCGACTGCCGGCCGCATTGTCGCTGAGATCGACGGCGAGAAGCACGACCTGGTCGGCCTCGTCACCGAACAGATCGTGGATCTCGGCATTGCGCTGGTGCCGGAAGGCCGCCGGCTGTTCCCGAAATTGACGGTGGAAGAGAACCTGCTGCTCGGCGCGTTCCGGCGAAAGGCGCGCGCGCTGATCAAGCGCAATTTGGAATTCTGCTTTGAAACTTTTCCGCAACTGGCCGAGCGGCGCCGGCAGCTTGCCGGCAGCATGAGCGGCGGCGAGCAGCAGATGCTGGCGCTGGCACGCGCGCTGATGCTGGCGCCGCGCATTCTGCTGGTCGACGAGCCGTCGGTCGGGCTGGCGCCGCAACTGGTCAGCCGCACCATCGACGCAATCAAGCAACTCAAGGACCACTATCAGCTCACGGTGCTGATGGCCGAGCAGAACTTCACGCAGGCGATCCGTATCGCCGACCGCGGCTATGTCATCGTGCACGGCAAGATCGCATTCGAGGGAGGCTCGGCCGCCGAACTCAACAATAACGACCTGATTCGCCAGTTCTATCTCGGGATGTGAATCATTCTGTCATCCCGGGGTGTCCGCCGAAGCCCGAAGGGCACAAGACGCGACGACGAAAGAACAAAAAATACGGCGCGGAATTGGCTTCCGCGCCGCTGTCTTTATTGAACGTTACGGGTCGGTCGATTACTTCGCTTTTTCGTAAGGATAGATCACCTCGCCGGTCTTGAATTTCGGCGGATAGACGATCACCTCTTTCGACAAGTCGCGGACGTCGTCAATGGTATTGCCCGTGATGTTCTGGAACTGGGCCGCCAGCGTGCGCTCCTCCGCCCACTCTCCCTGCTTGCCGAACTTCACGTCGCCGACCACGGTCTTGAACGCGGTCTTGCGGATATAGTCGGCGAGCACATCCTCATTGAGGCTCTTGGTGGCGGCGATGGCGTCGCCAAGCACCTGCAGATAGGCATAGGCCCAGACCGGCATGTAGTAACCAAGCGGGTCGACGCCCTCGGCTTTGGCGCGATCCTGATACTTCTTGAGCAGCTCCATCGAGCCTGGGAACTGCATCGACTTGACCGGCAGCCAAGTCTCGAAATTGACCAGGCCATTGAGCAGCGGGCCAAGCTGGGTCTTAAACACTGTCGCTTGCAGGCCGACCATCGCGCCGCCCCACATTTTCGGCTTGAAGCCGACTTCGTTCATCGCCTTGACCATGCCAACAGTGTCGAGCGGATACGAGCAGATCACCAGCAAATCCGGATTGGCGGCCTGGATCGCCCGCACGATCGGCGAGAAGTCCGTCGTCGATGGCGGATAATTCTTATTGTAGATGATCTTAAACCCCGACGCCTTCGCATTTTCCTCGGCGCCTTCGCAGGCGTTGCGTCCGAACTCGGCGTCAGCCGCCGCGATCGCGATGGTCTGCGGCTTCGGCTTCTGCGCCTCGGCCACCTTAAAGAAGCCGCGCGTGAAGGCCGGCTTCGGTGTCGGGCCGTTCGGGATCATTGAGAAGTATTTCGGATAATCGAACTTCTCGTTGACGCCGGTGCCGAACAGGCTGAGGAATAATTTTTTCTTCTGGATCACCAGTGGCATCGCCGCCGCGATCTGCGTCGAGGCATAGCCGCTGACGATCAGATCGACTTTGTCGACGTCCATCAGCTTGGCGTAGATGCCGGGCACCGTGTCCGGCTTGCTCTGATCGTCGTAGTAGATGAGTTTGACCGGCCGGCCGAGCAGCCCGCCTTTGGCATTGGTGTCTTCTTCCCAGATCTTCATCGCCAACAACGACGACTTGCCATTGGGACCGAGCGGTCCGGTCTGCGACATACCGAAGCCGATCTTGATCGGCTCCTTGTCTTGCGCAGTAGCGGAGAACACGAACAGCGCACAGGCAACGAGGGCGACTGTCGTCCCCGCGATCCAGGCGAATGTCCGGGATTTGAGGTTTTGCAGCATGTTTTCCCCTCCCCTAGACCTTGTTTTATTTCAATACGCAATAATGACAGCGCTCAACGCAATGGTCCACCCGCACGACGCGGCAAACTCGTTTGGAAGTACCCCCATTGCGCGCAGAGTCCGATGGGCGGGGCCCTGAAAAAACAGACGCGGCGCGGACTTTTGTCCGCGCCGCGCCGAAGCCCTAACCGTGGGCAGAGGTGGGCCTATTGCCGGGCCTTCTCGAACGGGTAGATCACGTCGCCCGACTTGTAGTCGGCCGGCGTGATGATGGCCAAGGTTTCCGGGTTCTTGAATTGGTCAACGCCATTACCCTTGATGCCACGGAACTGGGCCTGGAACACGCGCGAATTCGCCCACTCGCCGCCCTTGCCGAACGAAACGTCACCGACAACGGTCTTGAACGTGGTCTTGCGGATGTAGTCGGCGAGCTTGGCATCGTCGAGGGTCTTGGTCGCCGTGATCGCCTGGCCGAGTACGTCGAGATAGGCGTAGCTGAACGGCGCCATGTAGTAGCCGAGCGGATCGACGCCCGCCTTCGCGGCGCGCTCCTGGTACTTGGCCATGAATTCGGCCGTTCCCTTGAAAATGAGCGACTTTGTCGGCAGCCAGAAGTCGTAGTTCATATAGCCGTTGAGCGCGGGGCCGAGCTTAGTCTTGAACACGGTCGATTGCAGGCCGACCATGGCGCCGCCGATCATCTTCGGGTTGAGCTTAGCCTCATTGGCCGCGAGCACCATGCCGACCGAGTCGAGCGGATAGGAGCAGATCACCACCAGATCGGGATTGGTCGCCTGGATCGCGCGTACGATCGGCGAAAAATCGGTGGTCGCAGGTGGATAGCTCTTGTCGTAAACGATTTGGAGGCCGGCCTTCTTCGCGTTCTCACGCGCGCCGTCGGAGGCATTCTTGGAGAACTCGGCGTCGGCGGCAACGATTGCCACCGTCTTTGGCTTCGGATTCTGCGCCATGGCGGTGTCGAAGAAGCCCTTGGTGAAGGAGGTCTTCGGCTCCGGTCCGGACGGGATCATGGCGAAGTAGCGATCATAGTTGAAGTCAGAGTTCACGCCGAGGCCGTACAAGCCGAGGAACAGCTTCTTACGCTGAATGACGATCGGCATTGCCGGAGCCAGCATATTGGTGCCGTAGCCGCCGACGATCAGATCGACTTTGTCGACATCGAGCAGCTTGGTGTAGATGCCCGGCACCGTCGATGGATTGGTCTGGTCGTCATAGTGGATGAGCTGCACCGGCCGGCCGAGCAGGCCGCCCTTGGCGTTGGTCTCTTCCGCCCAGATTTCCATGGACAGCAGCGCGGATTTTCCGTTCGGCCCGAGCGGGCCGGTTTCCGCAATGCCGAAGCCGATCTTGATCGGTTGCTTGTCCTGCGCAGGTGCCGGCATCGCAAGAACCGCGAACGCGCCCGCGGCGACGGCGACGCAGGCAATGGTCCTCGATTTCAGGTATCGCAACATGGTCTTCCTCCCAGATTATTGCGGCAGTTTAGGGCTATTTGGCCCACTTTCGCTAGTGCTTCGTAGTTGCATCGCATGGTGCGCGGATCAGACCCCCTCGACCATAATGGTCTCGACCTCGCCCGCCCCGCTGCGCCGAAATGTAGCGGCCTTATCGTATTCCGGCGATGTGAAGCAGGCGACGCCCTGCTCGAGCGTCGGGAATTCGATCACGATGAAACGATGGAATTTGTCGGGACCTTCCATGATCTGAAAACGTCCGCCCCGAGCCAGTACCTTGCCCCCGAATTTCTCGATAATGGCAGGCACGAGGTCGGTGTACTTCTTGTACTCGACGGGGTCGTTAATTTTTGAACGCGCTACCCAATAAGCAGGCATCGGCCTCTCCTCATCGTCATGGCCGGACTTGTTCCGGCCATCCACGTCTTGAATGATGAGACAGTAAAGAGGTGGATGCCCGGCACAAGGCCGGGCATGACGGAGGCAAGACAAAATGGCTCGCAAGATCGTCGACATTTCGGTGCCGCTCGAAAACGACGTGGCGGCCGATCCGCCAGGCTACGGACCGAAGATCGAATATCTCGATCACCAGGCCACGGCCGCCGATATCCTCAAGTTTTTTCCCGGGCTGAAAAAGGAAGACCTTCCCGACGGAGAGGGCTGGGGTATCGAATGGGTTCGACTGACGACGCATTGCACGACGCACCTCGATGCGCCCTGGCATTTCGCCTCGACGATGGATCAGGGCAAGCGCGCGATCACCATCGACGAGGTACCGCTCGAATGGTGTTTTCAGTCCGGCGTGAAGCTCGACTTCCGACATTTTCCGGACGGCTACGTGGCAACCGCAAAAGATGTTGAAGCCGAGCTTAATCGCATCGGTCACACGCTTTCACCGCTCGAAATCGTCGTCGTGAATACGAGCGCCGGTACCGCCTATGGTCGTCCTGACTATGTCGCCAAAGGATGCGGCATGGGGCGCGGGGCGACGCTGTATCTGCTGGAACGAGGAGTGCGCGTGACGGGCACCGACGGGTGGAGCTGGGATGCGCCGTTCATTCACACGATGCGGAAATACGCAGAGACGGGTAACGCGGCGCTCATCTGGGAGGGCCACCGCGCCGGACGCGAAATCGGTTATTGCCATATTGAGAAGCTGCACAATCTCGAAGCGCTGCCATCCAAGGGCTTCACCGTAAGCTGCTTTCCCGTGAAAGTGCGCGGAGGTTCCGCCGGGTGGACCAGGGCGATTGCAATCATTGACGCTTGATTGCCTACCGCGCCGGGCGATAGCATCCTTTCAACAACAGGCCGAGCCAAAAACTTCGGTAAAGCAAGCATTTCCAGGGAGGATTCAGGTGGATAGACGTCGTTTTGTTGCGGGAGGTGCGGCTGCTGCCGCGGCTCTCACCATACGTCCCGCGTTTTCCGAGGACGTATACCCGTCTCGTGCGATCACCTTCATCAATCCGTTTCCGCCCGGCGGCGCGGCAGATGTTGTCGGGCGGCCACTAGCCGCCGTGCTCGAACCGATTTTGAAACAACCGTGCATCATCGAGACAAAGGCCGGCGCCGCAGGCCAGGTTGGCGGGCAGGTCGCCGCTTCCGCGAAGCCCGACGGCTACACGCTCCTCATTCACATCGTGTCGATCTCAGGGTTCGCCGAAGTCGACAAATTGTTCGACCGCCAGCCCAAATTCACGCGTGCCGACTTCATCCCGATCGCGCGGCTGACTTCGGGCCCGATGGTCCTGCTGGTCAACGACCAGACACCATACAAGACGGTCAAGGATCTGGTCGACGACGCGAAGAAAAATCCGGACAAGCTCATCTTCAGCTCATCCGGTCTTTACGGCGCGCTGCATCTGCCGACCGCACTGTTCATGAAAGCCACAGGCATTCAGATGAAACATCTGCCGACAAACGGTGGCGGTCCTGCCCTCACCGCCATCCTCGGCAATAACGCGCAGGTTCTGGTGTCCTCGATCGCCGCCGCGAGCGGTCAGATCAAGGCCGGCAAACTACGCGCGCTCGCCTGCTTCAGTCCGAAACGCGCGGCGTCGATGCCGGACGTTCCTACGCTGAAGGAGCTCGGTTACGACGTCGAATTCTCGTTGTGGGTTGGCGTTTTCGCCCCGAAGAATACGCCG
>Ga0307305_10000761_pt1 | contig 12163 bp, 11 predicted proteins | sample ER_DNA_186_FD_194512 | JGI IMG/M metagenome (GOLD analysis project Ga0307305, IMG submission 194512) | Bulk soil microbial communities from the East River watershed near Crested Butte, Colorado, United States - ER_DNA_186 | ecosystem: Environmental > Terrestrial > Soil > Floodplain | place... | reverse complement strand
GCTTCGCTCACCGCTTCTCCCCACTCGTGGAGTGGGCCTCCGTCGCAGAGGGTGCGCCGCGCACGCTGAAGGTGCAGCTTTCCCCGGCAGAGAGCTCGCGGAGCTCATCGCCCACACTCAATGTCACAGGCGGACCGAACCCCTCACTGTAGGCGGCGACCGTCAGCTCGCCGGACTCGAGCGTCACCTGTAGCGGGCTCCTGTGGAACTGCATCCAGAACGTCAGCCCGTCGAGTCGGTCGATCAGCTTCGGCTCGAAAGAGAGCACCCCGTCGCGGATCTTGATGCCGAGGTAGGCGTTCTGCACGAGCGCGAGCGTTCCGGACATGACGCCCATGTGGATTCCCTCCTTCGTCGTGCCGCCTTGGACGTCGCCGACGTCGCTTTCCAGCGCGACGAGGAAGCGCTCCCAAGAGCTCTCCGGGTCAAGCGCTGCAAATACCCCGGCGTGAGCGACGAAGCTCAGCGTCGACCCGTGTGAGGTGCGCTGGTCGTAGTACTCGATGTTCTTGCGCGCGGTGTCTTCGGCCCATTCGTATCCGAGTTGCCTGAAGAGGCCTCGCAGCTCCGAATCGGAGAAGAGGAGGAACAGCATCACGGTGTCGGCCTGCTTCGCGATCTTGTACCTGTTCGGATCGTTGCCCTCGGCACGCAGGATCCGATCGAGGCGCTGGATGTTCCCGTACTCGGCCCGGTAGGCATCCCAGTCGAGCTCCTCGAGCTCGTCATAGCCCTCGAACTGGCTGATGATGCCTTCGCCGTGGAACGGCACGAACATCCGCCGGCTCATCTCCTCCCAGATGCGCAGTTCCTCGTCCTCGATCGAGAGCTTGTCACGCACCGCCTCGGCCCGCGTCTCCGGCAGCAGCGAGAGCAGCTCGCCGGCGATGCAACACAGCCAGGCGACCATCACGTTCGTGTAGGCGTTGTTGCGAAGACCCCCCACATCGGCGCCCGGATACTTCTCGTGGTACTCGTCGGGCCCCATCACCCCGTTGATCTCGTAGCGCCCCCGCGCCGGATTGAATTTGGCGATGGACGCCCAGAAGCGGGCGATCTCGAGCAACATCTCGGCGCCGTAGTCGCGCAGGAACGGCAGGTCCTGCGTCGCTTGGAAGTAGTTCCAGACGTTGTAAAAGATCGCCGCGTTGACGTGCCGCTGGTTATGGCTCAGATCCGGTTCCCAGACGCCGGAGAGCGGATTCAGATGCATGGTTTGCGTTTCGTCCGTACCCTCACTGCCGCTCTGCCACGGGAACATCGCGCCGCGGAAGCCGGCTTCGCGTGCCGCCGCTCGCGCCTCGCCGAGCCGGCGGTAGCGATACATCAGCAGCGACCGGGTCACCTCGGGGACTCGGAACGTCAGGAACGGATAGACGAACAGCTCGTCCCAGAAGACATGCCCCCGGTACGCCTCGCCGTTCAGACCGCGCGCGGGAACCCCGGCGTCCAAATCTGCCGTGTGGCGCGAGCAGACCTGCAGGACGTGCGAGATGTGGAACCGCAGCAAGAACTGCACCGGCTCGTCCCTTGGTAGGCGAAGATCGCAGACGCGCCACAGGTCCTCCCAAGCCGCCCGATGTCGGCCGAGCCCCTCCGCGAACCCGGGCGAGCGCTGCGCCGCCTTGCCGGCGCTTGCGAGCGTGTCGCTGACCGCACGATCGCGGGAGGTGAAAAAGGCCGCCATCTTCTCGACGCGAACAGGTTCACCTTCGCGAACGTCGAAGGCCAGCGACTGCTGGATGTAGTCGTCCACTTGGTACAGCGTCCGCTCGACGTCGATCGCTTCGCCGCCTTCGTAGACACGGGTGCGCGCGCCCTCGCTTACGTAGATGTCGGATTGCCGGGTAGTTATCTTCAGCGCGATGACCTCTGGCCCGAATGTCCGCGGCGAGACGGGATCCACGTGCCTCCCCACCAGCTGGCCGTACCGGGCGACGCCGCTGTTGGTCACACGGCCGTCGATCGCGGAGACCAGCTCTACGCGGCCGGACCAGTTCTCAGGCGTAAGCGTCCATTCGATCCCCGCTTCGTGCGGGTCGGCCATGCTGACAAAGCGACGGCTTCTCAGCGCGGTCATGCGGCCGTTGCGGTCGAGGAACCGCAGCTCGCGAAGGAGGCCCGCGTCCCGGATATCAAGCGCGTGGCGGTAGGCGAGGAGCTCGACGTTGTCGAATCCCACGGCCTCCTCCCCGTCGATCCGGAGCTTGAGCACCAGCCAATTCGGGAGGTTGACGAGATCCTCGTTCGGCACCGGCCGTCCGCCGAGGATCGTCGTCTCCCGGTTATAGATCCCATGCAAGTAGGTGCCCGGGTAGTGAATGCCGTCGGCGTCCTCCCACTCGGCCGCGCCGCGCGCGCACAGGTATCCATTTCCCGTCGAGGTCAGCGCCTCCCGAAGTCCCTCTTCTGCCGGATCGAAGCCGTCGTAGCTGAGGGAGAAGTTGCTCACCGCTCGCTGCCGAACGCGTCGCTCTGACGCTTGTTGCTCTGGAGGTGCGCGCGGAGCCCCATCAGAGCCTCGAGGCCCGCGACAACGCCACCTGCGATCACGACAAGAAGCTGGGTCGTGCCGACCATCTTAGACCGTCTTCGCACGCGGTTTTACCAGTGGTCGCACCTCGTTCACGCGTGGCCCGGCATGCGAGAAGGCCCGGGAATCCCGGGCCTTCTCCATCTCCCCGCGTCAGCGAGTGACTACGACGTGAGGTAGGCGATCGCAGGCCCACAGATATCGACGCCGTCCCGCACGGGGTGCGGCCCGTGCACCGTCTCCTGGAGCGAGATCAGATCGCCCGTCGCGATGTCGAACGTCACGACGCTGTCGATCACGCCGGCTCCGAGGATCGGCTTGCCGTCGGCGTCCTTGAGCACCGGACCGTTCGGGATCTTGAACCTCAGCACGAGCCCGGCCGTGTGCTCGGTGAACGTGACCGTGCCGTCGCCGTTGTCGACTCCGGCTCCCATGTCCAGGTCGGCGTTCCCGTACTCGAGCGACTTGCCGGTCGACGACGCCGTGAAGACGTTCCTGAAGCTCTCCGTCGCGTGGAAGGCGCCGCTCGCGTCCTGCCTGAACGTGAATGTGCCCGTGTCGACCTCCGACCCAACGACGCCGCAGAAGCTCGTCGGGAATGGCCCGTCGACAACCGACTCGTGGTCGCGAACGACCGGCTTCCCGGCGAGACCAACCGCGGGGATCGCCGCCGCGGCGGCCACGACCGCCGCGGCCGCGGCGATGCGCATGCGTGTGTGCTGCATCTCTCCTCCTTTCTGTGTGCTCGGGGCGATCGTCCGCCGGAGCCCTATCGAGGCGCTATCGAGCGGCTACCGTCCGCTCGATGCTCGAGTTCCGCATTCTGAGTCCGCTCGAGGTGGTCGACGACGATGCTCCGCTCCGGCTCGGTGGCCCGAAAGAGCGCGCGACGCTTGCCATCTTGCTCTTGAACGCGAACCGGGTGGTCTCGATCGACCGGCTCGCGGACGACCTCTACGCCGGAGCTCCACCTGCGACCGCGGTCACCCAGGTTCAGCGACAGATCTCGGAGCTGCGTAAAACGGTCCCCATCGCGCCCTCGCCGATCGGCGACCCGACTCGAAAGCCGGCCACGACGGTGCCGCTACGCACGGGAGACGGCATCCTCCTCGTTCAACTTGGCAGGCCCGCATCAAGACCTCAAGGTGCGTTCCGAGGCTCGAGATCGGCTAGCAGACCTGCGGAAGCCACGGCGTCGCGATCGCGCCGCGAACACAACGGGCCGGGGGCTACCGGGTAGGGCGCGATACGCGCCAGCTTGACGCGGGAACGGTGGCTGGCTACGAAGACATTGGGCGTCGCCGAGGTGATCCTTTGCGCCATGGAAGCGCGCCTCGACGAGTCCAACCGCAACGACGACGCGCGCTACCTCGCGCGGAGCTGGAGCCTGGGCCGGCGACACCCGTTGTTCCTGCGCTGGGTGGTGCTGCAGGCTGTGGTCGCGACCCTCCTTGCGGCGGCCGCCCTCGCATACTTCGACCAGCTCCAGGGCGCAAGCCTGGCGATGGTGCCGGTCATCCTGGCGGTGCTGGCCGGCGCCTCCGGCTACGCCGGTCTCCTCGCCTGGCGCACCGACGACGGCTCGTCTCCGATCGGCGGGCTGCGGCACCTCTGGTTCGCTGCCGGCGTCTGCCAGCTGCTTGGGCTGCTCGGCACCGTCGCCGGCTTCTACGCAATGTTCAACCACGGCGGTGCGGCCGCCGCAACCGCCGACGCTTCGTCGGACCTCGCGGCGCGAGTCACGCACGGTGCCGGCGTCGCGCTCTCGGCCACCTTCATCGGGATCCTCGCTTCGATCGTGATCCTGCTGGAGCACCACGTACTCGACGAGCCGTAACACATGCGGTGGCGTCCGTTACCGGCGTTCGCTGCGATCGACTTCCTGAGCTGCCTCCTCGTCGTGTTCGTCGCGGTCGCCCTGACCTCCAGACCGCCGCAGGTCAAGACGTACGGTGCCTATGCCGTCGTCGTCACCTGGCCGAAGGGACACAACGACGTCGACCTCTTCGTCCGGGATCCCGAGGGAGCGGTCTCGTACTTCGCGAAGGCCCAGGCCGACCATATGCAGCTCGAGCACGACGACCGTGGGACGGCTGCAACCGGCTACACCCACTCGAACCAGAACGAGGAACGAACGGTGCTGCGAAGTGCGTCGTCCGGAGGGTGGGTCGCAAACATCCTCCTCTACGCGCGTGAGCAGGGCTCGGCGCCCATCCCGGTCGTGGTGGCGCTGTGGGACCTCCGCAGCTCGGATCGCCTCGTCTATCGCGACACGCGCCAACTGACGCAGACAGGCGACGAGAGGACAGCGTTCCGGTTCACGATCAACCGCGCCGGCAGCGTCGCCGGAATCTCACATCCGACGGTCAGCCTCGCCTCGAAGGCCTACCCAGGCTGATGACCAGCCTCGTCTTTCCTGCCTGCTTCCTGGCGCTGGCGGCGCTTTCGGGTCTCGCGGCCGCGAATGGCCGGCGCTGGGCGCTCCGCTTGCCACTGCTTGCCGCCACGCCCGTGCTCGCGCTCGCGGTCTGGTGGCAGCTCTCGCAGCGCGACGGATTGCCGACCGGTGCTCGCCCCGCAGACGGCTCCGCGCTCGTGGCAAGCGTCGTCCGGGCGCCGACCCCAGGTGATGCGGGGGCGATCTACCTTTGGGCCCAGCCGCCGAACTCCGAAACTCCGCGGTCGTATCGGCTGCGCTACACCCGGCAACTCGAGCGAGTGGTCACGCACGCAGCGAGCGCCGCGAAACACGGCAGGCCCATTGGCGTCCGGACGGCGAAGAAGGGGAAGGGCACGAAAGGGAGGAGACGCGACGAGGTCACCTCCTCGGGGCTTCAGTTCTACCGGCTACCGCCGCATGGCCTGGAGGCGAAGGATCCCTCCGGGTGAAAACGGGCGAGGGCGCCCGCCCGCCACGCGAGCGAGCGCAGCGCCTCATTGCCAGTAACGGTCGCCGTAGACTCGCTGCGTGGCATTGGTCTGTGCTTCTTGCGGAGCCGAGCACGCTCCGGGCGCCCGTTTTTGCAGTGAGTGCGGCGCGCCGCTCCAGCGGACCTGCCCCGCCTGCGGATTCGAGCAACCTGCTGGCGCGACCTTCTGCTCCAACTGCGGCATGGCCCTCCGGGATGACGCTCGCCGTGCCGGCGAGGCGAGCGACGACCGTCAGGAGAGGCGGGTCGTAACCGTTCTCTTCGCCGACCTCGCCGGGTCGACCGCGCTCGGCGAGCGGCTGGATCCGGAGGACGTCCGCGAGCTTCAGGGAGAGCTCTTCGAGTTGATCAACGCCGAGGTCGAGCGGTTCGGGGGCACGACAGAAAAGTTCGCCGGCGACGCAGTACTCGCCGTGTTTGGCATCCCCCAGGCACACGAGGACGACCCGGAACGGGCGGTTCGGGCCGCCCTCGCGGTGCGGGAGAGCTTCGTTTCCTTCACCGACCGTGTCCACGGCCGCCACGGCGCCGACGTCGGGCTGCGAATCGGCGTCAACACGGGCGAGGTGGTCGCCGGCCGCGAAGCCGCAGCACGAGGCGAGCTGATGGTCAGCGGAGACGCCGTCAACGTGGCGGCCCGTCTGCAACAGCACGCCGAGCCGGGCGAGGTGCTCGTCGGGCAGCGGACGCAGGCGGCGACGAGCCGCACGGTCACGTACCGCGAGCACGAGTCCCTCGAGGCCAAGGGGAAGAGCGCGCCCGTTGCTGCCTGGGTGGCGGTTGCCGCCATCGGCGAGCAGGAACCTGCGCCGCGGGGCATCGCCGGCCTGAGCGCGCCGCTGGTCGGGCGAAACGACGAGCTCGCAATCCTGAGCGCCGTTGCGGCGCGCGTCGAGCGCGAGCGCTCGCCTCAGCTCGTGACGCTCTTCGGCCCAGCAGGAGTCGGCAAGTCGCGCCTGCTCGGGGAGCTCGTCGAGCGGCTTCCCGATGCGCGCCTGGTGAAGGGCCGCTGTCTCCCCTACGGCGAGGGGATCACGTTCTGGCCGCTCGCGGAGGCGGCGAAAGCTCACGCCGGCATCCTCGACACCGATCCAGTAGAGGTCGCCCTCTCGAAGCTGCGAGCCGCGATCGACTCTGTCGTCCCCGAGGATCAAGCCGAGCGAGTGCTCGAAGCGGCGACCTGGACGATCGGGTTTGCACTCCCGGGCGTCTCCACCGCGGGCGGCGACCCACACGAAGTCGGCCGGCGGTTGCAAGACGGATGGACCCGCTATGTCGCGGCTCTCGGGCGCGAGCAGCTGACTGTCCTGGCCGTCGAGGATGTTCACTGGGCGTCGGGCGCGCTCCTCGATCTACTCGAACAGCTCGCGGAGAATCTGGCCGAAACGAGGGTGCTGCTCCTCTGCACCGCGCGGATCGAGCTGCTCGAGATGCGTCCGACCTGGGGCGCAGGCAAGCAGAACGCCACCGCCCTCTCGCTCGCGCCCCTCTCGCCGGCAGACGCCGACCACCTCATGTCCTCGCTGCTGGGGGAGGTGCAGGTCCCGGAGGACGTCCGTGAACGCGTGCTGGCGAGCGCCGAAGGCAATCCGTTCTATCTCGAGGAGATGCTGAACATGCTGATCGAGGAAGGCGCGCTCGAGCGACAGAACGGCGGGTGGGTGTCGACCGACCGGCTCGCCGAGGTCTCGATCCCGGACTCCGTTCACGGCGTGATCGCGGCGCGCATCGACCGTCTCGAGGCCTCCTCGCGCGACGCACTGCGCCGTTGCAGTGTGGTGGGCCGCAGCTTCTGGCCGGCCGCCGTCGAGGTCGACGAGGGGGTGATCGCAGCGCTCGTCCGGAGTGGCCTCGTGTCAGACAGCATCGACTCCAGCATGGCGGGGATGCGCGAGTTCGCGTTCAAGCACGCTCTCACGCGCGACGTCGTCTACGCGACGCTCCCGCGACCCGAGCGCCGCGAGCTCCATCGGCGCGTCGGCGAGTGGATCCAGGAAGTCGCGCCTGATCGCAGCGCCGAGACCGTGGAGCTCGCCGCCTACCACTTCCGCCAGGCCGTCACCTACGGCGAGGACGACCCGGCCGTGTCGCTCCGAGCGTATGAGTTGTTGCTCGCCGCGAGTGAGGCTGCCTATGGGCGTGGAGCGTTCGATGCCGCGAGACTGCAGCTCGAGCGCGCGCTCGAGCTTGCGGTCGACGAGAGCCGGCTGGCAGCGGCCGAGCTTGAACTCGCCCGGCTCGACATGACGGAAGCGCTCAACGAGAGTGCCCTCGAGCGACTCGATACGGTCGAGAGCCGGCTCGGCCCTCGCGATGCCGAGCTGCGCTCGGATGCTCTCGGCTTGCGCTCCAGGGTCTGCTGGCTTTCGGGCCGCTGGGACGAGGCTCTCTCCTCCGCGCATGCTGCGGTTGCCGCCCTCGCCGGCTTGCCCGAGTCGCCGCAGCTCGCGCGAGCGCTGGCGCGACAGTCCCAGATCGAGATGCTGCAACAACGGCCCGAGTCGATCGACCATGCGAGCGAGGCGATCGCCGTTGCTCGCCGCGTTGGCGACACGTTCGCCGAGCTGAACGCGACGATCAACCTCTCCACCCAGCAGGCGACTCGAGGCATCGCACCCGACCCGGACGAAATCGCGGCGATCGTCGTCGCCGCGTCCGAAGCAAGAGAGTACGAGGAGGGGTACCGGGCGATCGTCAACTTCGTCTGGTCTGGGAGCGGTTACCTGCCGATCGATGAGATCGAGCGCGTCGTCTCTGACGGTCGTCGCCGGCTCGCCAACGTTCCCTCACCCGGGTACATCCGGCCGTACCTCGAGGTGTCGGTCGCGATGTGGCTGCTCGTTCCGTCCGCTCGCTGGACAGAAGCGGATGCATTGCTCGCGGAGTTCGCGGAGCGCAATCAGGGCGCGACGACGCAACTCGCTTTCTTGACGGTCGCCGGCGGGCTCGCGTTTCGCCGCGGCGAAACGCAGGCGAGTAGAGAGTTTCTCGAGGAGCTGCGACCCCTGGCCCTCGCGAGCGGTGAGCTGCAACGGATCATCCCGATGGCGGGTGTGGTGCTGCCATGGTTGGCGCGCACCGGCGAGCTCGAAGAGCTCCGCTCTTTGACCGACGAGGTTCTCGCCCTCGCCGACCGACGGTGGCCGGCCGTGCTCGATGCCGTCCCGGTAGTGAGAGCGTTGTCCGCAGCCGGCGACCTGGAGCTTCTCGCTCGCACCGCCGAGTCGATTCGAGAAACCCCCGACCTCGCGGCGAATGAACAGACGGCGGCGTTCGCCGCAGAGGGCTTGCTCGCGCTCCTCCAAGGACGTGCCGGTGAGGCTGTCGAGCAGCTCGACCTTGCGATCGAGCGGGAGCGCCGGCTCGGCCGGACCTATCCCGCGGCGTGCCTGGAGCTCGACCTCGCAAGCGCGCTCGAGGGCGCGGGCCGGATAGACGCCTCGAACGAGGCGCGAACAAGGGCCGCATCCGTACTGGAGCCGCTCGGCTGCGTGAACCCGTTCTGACTCAGGCCGGCATTCCAGCGTCGACCCAGCGCTGAAAGACGTCGACTTGCTCCTCCGGCCAGGCGCCGTCACAGGGCATCGTCCCGTCCCGGAGCCTGCCGAGAATGGCGTCGCTGTTCTGGACGACGTCGTCGTACGACCAGAGGTCGAACGCCGAGCTCATCGACTCACGGTCGCCCTCGCGGAAGAGGGGCTTGATGTCTTGCGCGTAGCTGATCGGCTGCTCGGTTGCGGCCAAAAGGACCTCCTCTACTTCGGTCTCGACCCCAGCAGTGGTTGGATCGTAGGCGAAGCTGCTGCTAAGAACCCTCCATGAGAGGTGGCATCGACCTCGGCGGCACCAAGATCCAGGCCGTCGTCATCGACGAGAGCGATTCCGTCGCCGGTCAGGCGCGTCGGTCTACGCCGAGGGACGGCGGCCCCGCGGCCGTCGCCGACGCGATCGCAGAGGCGCTCGAGGAGGCGGCAAAGGCGACCGGAGACGCCCCCGCAGCGCTGACGAGCATCGGCGTCGGCTCCCCAGGCACCGTCGATGAGGCGACGGGCACGGTTGCCAACGCCCGCAATCTGCCGGACTGGACGAACCCGTTCCCGCTCGGCGAGACGCTGGCGAGCCTCTTCGGAGTGCCCGTGCGGGTCGGGAACGACGTCGGCACGGCGGTCGAAGGCGAGGCCGTCCTCGGCGCCGGCCGGCCGTTCCGGACGTTCCTCGGGCTCTGGTGGGGAACCGGTGTCGGCGGCGCGATCATGGTCGAGAAGCATCGCTGGCTGGGACGTGGCGCCGCGGGCGAGATCGGCCACATGGTGATCAAGCTCGGGGGCGCCAGGTGCACGTGCGGTCGCCGGGGCTGCGTCGAGGCCTACGCCGGGCGCGCGGCTATGGAGCGCAAGGCACGACGTGACCAGAAGCACGGCGTTGAGACGAGGCTGTTCGCGCTGATGGAGGAGCACGGACACGATCAGCTGACGAGCTCGGTCTGGCAGCACGCGTTGGACGAGCAAGACACCTACGCCGAGAAGCTGATCGAGCGGGCGATTCAGGCCCTTGGAGCCGGCGCCGCCTCGGCCGTCAACCTGATCGACGTCGAGGCGGTCGTGGTCGGAGGCGGCCTCGGCACACGCCTCGGCGAGCCGGGCATCGCCCGGATTCGCGAGGCGATGCTTCCCCACATCTTCGTCGACGACCGGCCACCCGAGGTCCGCCTTTCCGAGCTCGGCGATCTCGGCGGCGCGATCTCGGCCGCGCGGCTAGGGCCGGCTTAGGCGTCGGGGGCGCCGAGACTCGCGGAGATCTCGTCGATCGCCGCACGCTCAGCGTCGCTCACCTGCTCGCCTCCCTCCCGGTGGGCGTTTGCGACCTTGTCCGCGAGGCTGAGGATAAAGCGCCTGTAGTCCTCGACTTCCTCCGGCGTCGCCTTGCGCTCGAGCACAGCGACCGCGTCACGCAGGTGCTGCAGCCCGGCCTGCTTCAGCTCCTCGGCCGAGTGGTACCGCGTGTGGTCGCGCTCCGGCCTGGCCGCGACGATCTCGTCCAGGAGCTCGCTGTCACCGTGCTGCTTGCGCGCCTCGACGTACGCCTTCCCGATCGCGAACGACTCGCGGAAGGTTCCGCCGCGCTGGGCTGTGGCGACGATGATGCCGGCGCTCGGCGGCCCCTCGAGGATGAGGTCCCACTCCTCCTGCGTGAAGTCGGCCTTGCCCGTCATGGGCTGTCTCCTTTCACTTGGTCTTCACGGGCGCAATCCCGCGCGAGGTTAGCCACTTGCTGACGTAATCGATCCAGGACGGGAGCGACGTGTGAACCATGAACAGGTGCGCCGTGTTGGGCACGATCCATTGCGTCACGTCGCAGCCGCAGTTGGCCTTGTAGTAGTCGTAGTCCGCCTTCGCGACCGAAGGCGGGTCGGTGCTGTCGTGGTCGCCCGAGGTGAGCAACACCGGGATCGAGGGCCCGATCTGGCTGATGTAGAAGTCGTTCTCGGCGTACTTCTCCCCCAGATCGGCGATCTCTCCCCAGGGCGAGAGCAGGAACGGCGGTGCGCACGCGATGTCGACGACATACGGCACGATCCCGGGTGTGTAGGTGTTGAAGTCCCTGCAGTTCTGGCTGGTCTGGAAGAACTGGAAGTAGTCGGGGTGGTCGGGGCTGGTGGTGAAACCGCCTCCCGTAGAGCTCCCCAGCGGCGCGTTCGGCGGCGAGATCGAGCCCGAGATGTCGGTCTGGATCATGGCGGCCACGTCGTGGTACTTGCCCGGATACCCGGCGACGATCCAGCCGCCGGCGCTGTGGCCGATGATGACGATCCGATCGTTGTGGATCGTGCTCGGCTGCTGCGCCCCGGAGCAGTCGCTGCCGCTCGTAGTCGTGTAGGCGCCGCTCTTCACCTCGGTGACGATGTTGTGCAACTCGTCCCGGTGCGCCGAGGTCGTCAGCGTGTAGCCCCCGCCCGGGTGGTCGTAGTAGCTGCTCTTCGCGTAGCCGAGGCGGTCGTACGAGTAGACCACGTATCCCTTCGCGGCCAGAGCGCGCGCGACCGACCAGGTCGGCGAGAAGTCCCAGTTCGCAGTCGACGAGGCGATCCCGTGCACCAGCACGATCGCCGGCGTTTGCGGGCTGACCGTTCCGTCCGTGAAGCGCTGGCCGTACAGGGTGCTTTCCCCGAGGCTCGGATTCGTGACGGTGAAGCAGACCGACTGGACGGTCATGTACTTGTCGAAGTGCATCTGCGGGCTGCTCGCGGCGCCCGCAGGCTCCGCGCCCGCCTGAAAAGCCGCGAAAACGGCAACGACGAGTGCTGCAATCAGCGCCGCGTAGCGTGAGGTTGACATCCGTGTTGCTCCTTTCATCGGGCGATGCGCCTTGGGCGCAGTTGGTCGAGTCGGTCGACCCCAGGTGCCTAGACATTCCCGCGGGGTGGATTGCCTAACCAAACAACCGGCGTCACCGACAACGCTGCGACTACGCTCACGCGGCGCTCTCTGCAAGCAACCAAGGAGGAACCGATGGCCGCTGCTCCGATTCTGATCTGCTACGACGGCTCGGAAGGCGCGAAGCATGCGATCGAAGCAGCCGCCGGCCTGCTCGACGGTCACCCGGCCGTTGTCCTCGCCGTCGGTCCGCCGCTGACGGCTGAAGAAAGCTACGCCGCGCTCGGCACGCTGGTGCCGAGCTTCCAAGAGCTCAATGAGGAGCA
>Ga0307305_10000760_pt1 | contig 12184 bp, 10 predicted proteins | sample ER_DNA_186_FD_194512 | JGI IMG/M metagenome (GOLD analysis project Ga0307305, IMG submission 194512) | Bulk soil microbial communities from the East River watershed near Crested Butte, Colorado, United States - ER_DNA_186 | ecosystem: Environmental > Terrestrial > Soil > Floodplain | place... | reverse complement strand
GAGCGAGGTTCCGCCAAGCCCTCCTAGAGAATCTCGGAAACAGCCCGAGCGGCGAGCACGGCGGTGGTGCGCGCCGACTCGACGATCGCCGACTCGTCGGGCTCGCCGAGCGGGAGCGCATTCAGCGTCTCGTCGAGATGGTCACGGTGGCCCGGGTCGAGCTCGGCGTGCTGGGAGAAGGTCCGGAAGGATTCCTTCGGGTAGCCGGTTCTGGCCGCGAGCGTCTCGATCAGCTCGGCCGTCGGCGGATAGCCCTCCATCAACGCGACGTAGCCCAGGAACGCGACCGGGTGATGGTGGTGGATCCAGTAGTACTGCGCGCCGACGAGCGCGGCAACCGTGGGCGGAGGCATCCGGGCCACCACACTCTCGGGGGGGAGGCCGAGCAGCTCGAGATCGTCGAGCAGCCCCTCGTCGTGATCGAGCTCCTCGTCGACGTGCTCCTCGAGGTACTCGGCGAGCGGCTTGCACAGCGGGTCGCTCAACTCGCGCGTCCGCTCCAGCGCCGCCCTGGTCAAGGGCACCGTGGCGCGGATGATCTGGTGCTGCAGGACGAGGTACTCGGGCCAGACCTCTCGCAGCCGCGGGTGTTCCACGAGGGCCGTGCAGGCGGTCGTGAGCGGGCCAACCGCAGCCGCGAGCTGCCGCCGCACCCGGCGGCTCCTCGTCAATGAATCGAGAACGTCACGAGGTGGCGGTCCTGGCCCGCCTCGTCGAACGCCCTGCCGACCTTAGCGAGTCCCTCGATCTGCTCGGGCGACAGCGTCACCAGCACCTCCAAAACCTCTTCGGGGAGGTGAGCAATCGCTCGTTCCAGGAGGTACGCAGCGACGTAGTCCGGAAGATCCTTGTGGTGCATCGCGCCGACTCTAGCCCGCCTGAAGCTGGGCTGACAACTCGCCAGCGAGGCGTTGCGCCCTTTCGAGCGACGGTAGGTTTCCCTTGCGCTCGTAGCGCCCCGCCGCCTCCTCGAGCTCCGTCAGCGCCTCCGCGCGGCGCCCTCGGAGCGCGAGGATGCGGGCGAGGTCGACGAGCGCGTCCGCGTGGTCGTTCTCGAAGTCCGTCCTCTCCCCCAGCTCGACAGCTTCCCGTGCGAGCGCCTCGGCCCGCTCCAGATCCCCGTCGTATGCCAGGAGCAGGGCCCGCGACCGCCGCCAGAGCATCTGGGAGACCACGTCGTCCGGCGCGGCCGCTTCCTCACAGATGCGGCTGAACCGGGCGCTCTCGCCATGCTCGCCTTGCTCGTACAGGGCCCGTGCGAGCAGCCCCGCGACCGTCGAGCTGAAGCCCTTCTCGCCCATCTCCTCGAACGTCTCGTAGCTGCTCAAGAGGACACCGGTCGCCGCTTCGGGGGTTCCGGCGAGGCTTTCGACCGCGAACGCCTCCTGCGCGGTGTTCGCGGCCCACACCCTGAGGCCGACCTCCTCGAGCGTCCGGGCGCCGTCGGCCAGGAGCTCGCGCGCGAGCGTGAAGTCGCCTCGCATCGCTTCCAGCACCGAGCGTTCGACGCAGCACCAGGCCCGGATCGTCGGATCGTCGCCCGCGAGCTCGAGGAACTCCTTGCAGCGCGCGATGCCCTGTTCCGCCGGCAGAGGCCCGAAGATCGTGCTGATCAGGAGCCAGCCGATGCTCTCCGCCCGCTCCGCCGGGAAGCCGCCCCGCTCCGCGTAATCGAGCGCGTTGCGCCACGCTTCCTCGGCCTGGCCGAGCTCGCCCCTGAGGCTGCCGCGCATCCGCCCGACGAGATTCCAGGCCTGCGCGAGCGTGTACTCGTCGCCGAGCTCCTCGGCGGCGCGCAGCGCCTCCTGCACGTCCTCGGTCAGCCCCGCGCTCTCGCCGCTCAGGAAGCGGAGCATGCAAGAGCCGATCAGGGCCCGCGCCGGCCGCTCCCCGCTGGCGCTGAGCACATCGTCGAGGACGATGCGTCCCGCGGCGATGTAGCCGCGCGCCGCCCAGAAGCCCCAGAGCGCCGTCGCCAGTCGGAGCCTCATGCCACCGTCGGCTTGCTCGAGCGCGACACGGAGGTTGTCGCGCTCTTCGTCGAGGCGCGCGAGCACAGCCCCGTGGTCGCCGGTGCGTGAGTCGAGATCGAGTCGTTCCGCCTCCTCGGCGAAGTAGGACGCATGACGGCGGCGCGCGTCCTCGGCGTTGCCACTCTCCTCGAGCAGCTCGCACGCGAACTCGCGGATCGTCTCCAGCATCCAGAAGCGCGGCTCGCCGTCGGAGTCGGCCTTCTGCCGCAGAAGGCTGTTCTCGACCAGGGACTGGAGCCCGTCGAGGATCTCGAAGTCCGCCTGGCAGAGCGCTTCGGCCGCGTCCAGGCGGCAGCCGCCGACGAAGACGCCGAGCTGCGCGAAGAGCGCACGCTCCGCGTCTACAAGGAGCTCGTAGCTCCACTCGATCGTCGCGCGCAGCGTCCGCTGCCGCTCGTCCACGTCGTGCGCGCCCCCGGTGAGGAGCTTGAGCCGGTCGTCGAGGCGCCGCAGCAGCGCGGACGGCGAGAGCGCGCGCACACGCGGCGCAGCGAGCTCGATCGCCAGCGGCAGCCCGTCCAGGCGCTCACAGATCTCCGCGACGTCGCGCGCGTTGGCGTCGGTGAGCGAGAAATCCGCGGCGGCGGCGTGCGCGCGCTCGACGAAGAGGGTCACGGATTCGGACTCGTCGAGCGGCGGGACCGCGTAGGTGCGCTCGCCCCTGAGCCGCAGAGGCGTTCTGCTCGTCACCAGCAGCGTCAGGCCCGGCGCCGACGCGAGCAGGCCGGAGAGTGCCGGTGCAGCGGCGAGGACCTGCTCGAAGTTGTCGAGCACGAGCAGCAGGCGCCGGTCGCGGAGGTACTCGGTCAGCGTCTCGTGCACCGTCTCGCCCTGTTGCTCGCGCAGGCCGAGCGTCTGCGCGATCCTCGGGACGACCAGCTCCCAGTCGCGAACCGGCGCGAGCGAGACGAAGAAGACGCCGTCGGGAAACTGCTCGATCACCCCCGCCGCGACCTGGAGCGCGAGCCTCGTCTTGCCGGTGCCGCCGGCGCCGGTCAGCGAAAGGAGGCGGAGGTCGTCGCGGCCGAGCAGGGCTTCTGCTTCCCCGAGCTCCCGCTTGCGGCCGATGAAGGCGTTCGGCTGCACCGGGAGGTTGGTCGGCCGGTTCTCCAGGGTCTTCAGCGGCGGAAACTCGGCGGGCAGCCCTTCGACCTGGAGCTGGTAGAGGCGCTGAGTGCCGGAGAGATCCTTCAGCCGGTGCTCGCCGAGGTCGCGCAGCTGGAAGCGCTCGTCGAGCAGGGCACGGGTCGACTCCGAGACGAGCACCTGGCCCCCGTGCCCCGCCGCCACGACCCGCGCGGCCGCGTGGACGTCCAGTCCGACGTAGCGCCCGTCGACCGCGCGCGGCTCGCCCGTGTGCATCCCCATGCGCACCCGAACCTCGTTGCCGTCCGGCCAATCGTGCCCGGCGAGCGCGAGCTGGGCGTCAGCGGCTGCCGCGGCAGCGTCGTTCGCGGACTCGAAGGCGACGAAGAAGGCGTCGCCCTCGCTGTCTATCTCGTGACCGCGGTTGCGTGCGAACGCCTCCCGCAGGAGGCGACGGTGCTCGGCGAGCAGGTCGGCGTAGGCGTCTCCCGTCCGCTTCAGCAACCGGGTCGAGCCCTCGATGTCGCTGAAGAGCAGCGTGACGGTCCCGCGGGGCGGCTCGGACATGTCGCTTCACTATCGCGCCGCCGGTAAAAAGCGGCAAGTGCGCTACTAGGCTTTGGCGGGCGCCTGCAGCTCGCGCTCGGCGGGCTCGCCCTGCCGCAGCTCGCGGCTGCGCTCTGCCTCGGCGTTGATCTCCGCCCCGAGCAGGAGCGCGACCGAGCTCAGCCAGAGCCAGGTGAGCATCACGACAACCGCCGCCAGGGAGCCCCAGGTCTTGTTGTAGGACGAGAACTTGCTCACGTAGAAGGCAAAGGCGCCGGAACCGGCCAGCCAGATGACCAGCGCGACGACCGCGCCGAAGGTCTGGAAGCGCCAGCGCCGGTGCTCGACGTTCGGCCCGTAATACATGAAGCCGGCGAAGGCGACGAGCAGCCCGCCCAGGAGCAGCGGCCACTCGGCGATGTACCAGACGATCTTCGTCAGCGACTTTGAGCCGATGGCGTCGCCGATCCAGGTCGACAGGTGCGGGCCGAGCACGAGGATGCCGAACGCGAGCGCGAACCCGATCAGCGCGAACAGCACCATCCAGAGCGCGGTGATGCGGCGGCGGACGAACCCGCGACCCTCGTCCCGGTCGTAGGCGATGTTCAGCGCCCACATCAGATTCTGCATCGCGCCGGTGAGCGACCAGAACGCGAGCACGCCGCCGATGCTGAGCACCGTGATCCCGGTGCTCTTGTTGTCGATCATGTTGCGGAGGCTGCTGTCGAGGAGGCTCGTCGCCTGGCCCGGGACGATTCCGTGCAGCTTGTCGATCACCGTCGTGACCGTGCTCGGGCTCGCGACGAGGCTGAAGATCCCGACCGCGACCAGCAGCGCCGCGGGAATGGCCAGGAACGCGTAGTACGCGAGCGCAGCCGCGATGTTGGTCATGTGGTCGGCGTTGAACCTCTTGATCGCGCGCCGGACGATCGCCACATAGTCGCGCTTGGAGAGCTCGGTCGGGCCGGGATCGGCCAGACGCGGCTCCTGCGGCTCGGGCAGCGGCTCGGGGGCCTCGTCAGCCGCCGGGCGCTCGTCCTTGTGCTCGTCCGTCTCGTTCGGTTCCGTGCGGGTGCGGCGCAGGAGCTTCATGCGAGCAGGGTGCCCTCCGCGTCCGACCGCCAATCCTCGGTTTCGCGCCGCGCGTGGACGGATACTCCAGCCGCATGCACCGAAGGGGCAGTGTCGTTCCCGGCCGTGCCTAGGCATTTCGTGCAGATCACCACAGTCGGCAGGGGGAACATCGGCGGCGGCCTGGCCAAGCTCTGGGAGCAGGCCGGTCACGACGTCACGACCCTCGGCCGAGACGGCGGTGACGCGTCCGACGCCGACGTCGTCCTCGTCGCGCTCCCGTCAGGGTCGGTCTCCGAAGCGCTCGGGAGCGTGACGGGCCTCGAGGGCAAGATCGCGATCGACACGGCGAACGCATTCCACGGCCGCAACGAGGAGTACGAGTCCTTCGCCCACGAGGTGAAGGCGCACACGAACGGCCCCGTCGCGAAGGCGTTCAACGCGAACTTCGCGGCGCTCTACGACCAGATCGGCGAGCAGCGCGTCCGGCCGAGCTGCCTGTACGCGGCGGACGACGAGGCGCGCGAGGTAACCGAGCAGCTGATCCGCGACGCCGGCTACGACCCGGTCAGCCTCGGTGGGCTCGAGAACGCCCGTGCGCTCGAGGATTTCGTGCCGGGCTTGCTCGGCAAGATCGGTCGCGTCTTCTACCGCTTCGCGCCTCCCGGCGAAGTGTAAGAAGGGGCGCCTCCCCGGCGGGAGGCACCCCTTCAGCTAGCTAACTCGTCTGGATGCAGCCGACGTTCGCGTAGCCCGTGCCGGCGTTCGCCGCAGCGTTGCTCCAGTTGCCCTGGATCTTCCACTGCTGCGAGCCGACCGTGACGAGGCCGTGCCACGTCCAGGCGCACTTGTCGGAGTTCTCTGCCCCTTGGCGGTCGTACCAGGCGTTGAGCCGTGGATCGGTCAGCATCTCGCTGAGCTCGTGGCCCGACACGTTGGCGAGCGCCGAGAGGCCCTGGCTGTGCCCGAGGTTCGTCGGAGCGCGCGGGTCGCAGCCCGAGTCGCCGTCGAGCGTGAAGAAGAACCCGAACTGCACGCGGATCCCGTTGATCGTGCCGCTGCTGTGCCACGCGCAGTAGCCGGCGCTCCCGCGCCGTCCGGTCGAATAGACCGGGTAGTACGCGTTCGAGACCGGGTGACCACCGGTCACCTTGCTGACCTCGGCCAGCACCTGTGACGTCGACGGTGGGTTGGGCGGCGTGCCCGTCCAGTCATTCAGGTCGGTGCCCTTCGAGACGCCCAGGCCCACGTGACCTGAACCGTCGGTGTACTCGAAGTTCGTGTGCAGGTACGGCGTCCCGCCCACGTGCGAGTACAGGTAGTCGAGACCCGTGATCTTGTCGCCTCTGAACGTCGAACCGCTCCAGCTCGAGCCCCAGAACACCGGAACGACGGTGGTCGCGTGCATCACTGGACCGCCGTGCCAGACGAGGTTCGACACGAGCGGTGCGAGCGCGTTGCCCGCGTTCCGCGCGGGAACGAAGCCGGAGGCCGGGCCCGCTGCGAGGCTGGGCTGCCCTCAGACCGGCGCGGCGTCCGTCGCGCCGACAACCCAGCCGAGGCAGACGACCGCGACGGCTGCGGCGAGTACCGATCTAGTGCTCACTTTCCCCCCTCCTGTCGAGGACTGACGAGTCGCCGCAGGGGCGCGGATATTGTCAGATGCCGGGGTTGCGCGTCGAAAGCGCGACGATGCCGTGGGCCGGCAGTTGGACGGTCGCCGCGCCGGTTGCATCCGACTGAAGCGGCGGCAACGATGCAAGCGCGCCGTGGCCGTCACGGTTCCAGGCGACCACGAAGTAGTCCTGGTTCTCCCGCAGGCCCTGCACCTTTTGCCGCCGCGCCGACGTCGCGTTGTTGAGCACGAGCACGGACTGGTCCGATCCGTCGGCGGCCCCGAACCTGCTCGCGATCACGGCGGTGGAGATCCGGGTCAGCCCGTTTGCGAGCCAGCCGCGCGGGACGAAATGCGTGAAGAGCCGCGTCACCCGGTAGACGGGGAAGCGGTCGAAGCCTCCGGCAGGTGCGCCGATCATCCCCCACTCCCCGAAGCCCGCCGCCCTGTCGGTCCGGTACAGCACCCACTTCGAGAGCGCGGCACACCCGCGCTGGGCGGCGATTGCATTGAACCACCCGTGCTGGAACGCGGCCAGGGGCGACTCGTCGATCCGGACGCCTCCGATGCGGCCGGGTTTGACCTTGGCGCGCACCTCGCGAACGCCGTATTCCGCCACGTAGATCGGTGCGGCAAGGCCGAGCGATCGCACCGTCCGCTCGAGGTTCGTCAGCCGGCGCTCGGGCTTCGCGGGAAAGCCCTGCACACCGCCGGTCGGCTCCCAGTAGACGTGGATCGAGTAACCGTCGAGCACGCTCGGGAACTGCGGCCGAGCCACCTCCATGTTCCGGTGCAGGTAGCGGAGCCAGACGTCCTGCGTCGAGTTGCCGCGCTCGACGAGGTCGCCGGCGACTAACCGAAGCGCGTCGCGCATTGTCTGCCCCGAGACGAGCGGATCGTCGAGGTCGCGCAACGCCGTGTCGAGGAAGCGGTAGAGCAGCTCGTAGAGGCGCATCGAGAGGTACTGGTCTCGCTGCTTCGCGATGTCGACGCCGGCGCCGTTGACCTCATTCTGGACGGTCACGGAGGTGACGCAGTCGAAGCCGCGCCGCCGGATCTCGTGCAGCACGCCGGCGAAGCGCTCCATCAGCACGCGCGGCTGCGTGATCCCATGCGGATCGGTCAGCTGCGGCGGCCACTTGCGCCTGTTCGGGTCGGGCCAGTCGTGAAATGACTTGTTCGGCCATCGCAACGCCCGCAGCCTGCGCTCATCGGCGTAGGGCCCCTGGCCCCAGTAGGTCAGATTGAGCTCGGCGCCCGCGTGCTGCGCGAGCTCGATCGTCTTCAGCAACGCGACGAACTCCGGGGCCGACCTCCCTGCCGCCGTGTCCGCGCGCAGGCCCTTCCGCACGAGGATCCGGCTGAACCCGGGTTGGACGTTGTCGATCGCGGCCTGAAGCGTCTCCAGCTGCTGCCGCGTCAGCGGGCTCGGCTCGCCGGCGGTCGCGCCGCGCGTGATGAAGAGGTTCGTGTTGAACTGCCCACCGAACCCCTCGAACGGGTGGGGCGTCACGCCGTCAGGTCGGCTGCCATCTCCTCGAAGGACGCGACGAAGGCGTCGCAGTCCTCCTGGGTGTGCGCGACCGTCAGCGTCCATTCCTCCTCGCGTCCCGGAGTCATGTAGATGCGACGGTTCATGTTGTAGAGCCAGGCGAGATCGGCCAGCGCTTCGTCCTGATGCACCTTGAACGACTCGTAGTCGACGATCGGCTCGGGCGAGAACGTGACGCAGCCCTTGGCGCCGATCCCGACCGAGTAGCCCGGCAGGCCGTGCCGGTCGATGACGTCCTGGCACCCGCGCAGCAGGCGCTCCTCGAGCGAGTCGAGGTGCTCGTAGGCGTCGGGCGTGAGCACTTCCGTCAGGCTCGCGCGCGCGGCCGCCATCGCGAGCGGGTTCCCGTTGAACGTGCCCACCTGGTAGACCTTGCCGCTCTCGACGACCTCAAACGCCTCTTCGGTGCCGCCGATCGCGCCGGCCGAGAGCCCGCCGCCGAGTGCCTTGGCAAGCGTGATCAGGTCGGGAGTGATGCCGAAGCGCTCGACCGCTCCGCCGGCCGCAATGCAGAGCCCCGTCTTGACCTCGTCGAAGATCAGGACGACGCCGAGCCGTTTCGTCAGCTCCCGCACTGCCTCGAGGTAACCCGGCTCGGGGAGGACGACCCCGAGGTTCATCATCGCCGGCTCCATGATCACGCAGGCCGGCTGGCGGCCCTCCTCGAAGAGCCGCTCGATCCGGCGCTCCATCGCGCCGGCGTCGTTGAACGGGACCGGCACGGTCAGGTCCGCGACCGACTGCGGGATCCCGGCGCCGTACGGCAGCGACGCGTAGTCCTCGCGGTCGCCGATCTCGTCGTACGGGACGCCGATCGAGACCATCACGTAGTCGTGGTGGCCGTGGTACGAGCCGAAGATCTTGACGATCGTCTCGCGACCGGTCTGGGCGCGCGCGATCCGGATCGCGTCCATCGTCGCCTCCGAGCCGGAGTTGACGAAGCGCCACCGCGGGATGCCGAAGCGGCGCGTGAGCTCCTCCGCGACGGCGACCGAGTCCTCCGTGGGCGCGGCGAAGTGCGTGCCGAGCTCGAGCCGCTCGCGCACAGCCTTGGTGATCGCCGGGTGCGCGTGGCCCTGCGGCATCGAGCCGAAGGCGTTGTGGAAGTCGATCCGCTCGTTGCCGTCGACGTCCCAGACCCGCGAGCCGACGCCGCGCTCGAGGTAGATCGGCCACGGCTGCCGCTGCTGGTAGGCGGAGGCAACGCCGCCGGCCAGCGCGCGGCGAGCGCGCTCGAACATCGCGCTCGATCCGGGCGTGGACTCGTCGAGCCGGCGCTGCTCGCGCTCGGTCAGCTCCGCGATCCTCGCGCGGTCGAGCTCGGCTGTCGCCTGAATGCTCACGACGTCATTCTCCCTACTCGAGCAAACCGCGGACGGTTGAGGTCAGCTCTTCGGCCTGGAAGGGCTTCTCGATGAAGGCCGCTACGCCCGCCGCTTCGGCGCGCTCACGCGACTCCGGAGTCGTCCGCGCGGTGACGACGACGACGGGCACGAGCTCGAGCTCGTCGAAGGCTCGCAGCCGCTCCATGACGAGAAACCCGTCTCCGCCGGGCAAGCCCAGATCGAGCACGATGAGCTTGGGCTTCTCCTTCCGCGCCGTCGAGACCGCGCCGACGGCGTCCCGCGCGAAGACGACCTCGTATCCCTGCGCCTCGAGCTCGATGCCGAGGAGGCGACGGATGTCCTGGTCGTCCTCGACGATGAGGATCTTCGCGGCCATGGCCTGGGATTCTGCCAGGGTCATGCGGCTAGCTCCCTGGCGCCGGCCGCGCCGCGCGGGAGACGGACCACGACGGTCGTCCCATCGCCCTCCTCGCTGTGAAGCTCGAGTGAGCCGCCGTGAACTTCACGGCACGAGCAGCACGGCGAAGGCCGCGAGGAGCGCGGCCACCGCGGTTCCGCCGGTAACCGCGAGAAACAGGCGTCGAGTTCCCACCGGACAAAAGTCGGCAGCGAAACCGGGCCGCTTGAGTTAGGGATCTACCCGCAGGCCGCGCAGGCCGATCTCAGTCGAGCGGCGGCGGTAGGGCTGGCGGCTTTGCCGCCGCTGCTAGAAGAGCTGGTTCTCGCCCGCGAAGATGGCTGACACCGAGTCGTCGGAGAAGATGTTCATGATCGTCTCCGCGAGCAGGCCCGAGACCGGCAGGACGTCGATGTTGTCGGGCCGGTTGATCGGGTCGATCGGAACGGTGTCGGTGACCGTGACCTGGGCGAGCTCGCTCTCGCCGATCTTCTGGAACGCGTCGCCGGGGAAGAGCCCGTGCGTCGCGCAGGCGTAGACCTCGCTCGCGCCCTCCTTGCGCAGCGCCGTCGCGCCGGCGATCAGCGTGCCGCCGGTGAGGATCATGTCGTCGATCATCAGCGCGATCTTGCCCTCGACGTCGCCGATCACCTCGGTCACCTCGGCGCGGTCATGCTCGGGGCGCGCCTTGTTCAGGATCGCGAGGTCGGCCTCGAGCATCTGGGCGAAGCGCCGCGCGAACTTGGCGCGGCCGACGTCGGGCGAGACGGCGACGACGTCCTCGCCGGTCAGCCCCTTGTCGCGGTAGTACTGCGCGAAGAGCTGCAGCGCGGTCATGTGGTCGACGGGGATCGTGAAGAAGCCCTGGATCTGGCCCGCGTGCAGGTCCATCGTGACCACACGGTCGGCCCCGGCACTCTCGAGCGCGTCGGCGACGAGCTTTGCCGTGATCGGCTCGCGCGGGGCCGACTTCTTGTCCTGCCGCGAGTACGGGAACCACGGAACGACGGCGGTGATCCGTTTGGCCGAGGCGAGCTTGGCCGCTTGGATCATGATCAGCAGCTCAACCAGGTGGTCGTTGACCGGCGCGTTCCCCGACTGGACGATGAAGACGTCGCAGCCCCGGATCGACTCGCAGTAGCGGACGTAGGTCTCGTCGTTGGCGAAGGTCTTGAGCTCGACCTCGCCGAGCATCACGCCGAGCCGGTCCGCGATCGCCTCGGCGAGCGCGGGGTTCGAGCGGCCGCCCACGAGCATCAAGCGCTTTTGCGGGCCGCGTTCGATCCAGGGTGTTCGCTCAGTCTCGGGCATAGCCGGGGGCTCGACGGTCTCGAGCCCTGGGAGCGTCGCCTCACTCATCCTGTTCTCGCTTCTTTCGGACGTAGCCTTCCTTGGTGACCTGGCGCTGGCGCGAGATCGCGAGCGACTCCGGCGGGACGTCGTCCGTGATGACCGATCCCGCCCCAGTCCAAGCATCGTCGCCAATCTCGACCGGCGCAACGAACGCATTGTGGACGCCGGTCCTGACGTTGCTCCCGATCTTGGTCCGGCCCTTCGGCTTTCCTTCCTCGTGCGGGAAGTTGACCGTGATGTTCCCCGCCGCGATGTTCGAGTCCGCGCCGATTTCAGCGTCGCCGATGTAGGACTGGTGCGGCACCTTGGTCCGTTCCCCGATCCGTGAGTTCTTGATCTCCACGAACGCGCCCGCTTTTGCACCGGCCTCGAGCACCGTTCCGGGGCGAAGGTAACAGAACGGGCCGACCAGCGCCTCGGGGCCGACCTCGGAGTCGACGACGACCGCGTGCGGTCCAACCTCGGCGCCGCGCGCGACCTTGCTGGCGCCTTGGAGGATCGTGAACGGGTGGATCGTCGAGTCGGGCTCGAGCTCGACCGACGGCTCGATCCAGGTCGTCTTCGGGTCGACGATCGTCGCGCCCGCGAGCATGTGCTCGTGGTTGATGCGGTCGCGCAGCGTGGCGGCGATCGACGCGAGCTCGGCGCGGGTGTTGACGCCGACCTCGGACTGGTCGTCGTCCTGGTAGACGGCGACCTTCTCGCCTTGCTGGACGAGATCGCGGACCGTGTCCGTGAGGTAGAGCTCGCCCTGCTTGTTCTGCGGCTCGAGCCGCTCGAGCGCCGGCCAGAGCTTGTCGGCGGCGAAGGCGTAGATGGAGGAGTTGATCTCTTTCAACACGAGCTCCTCGTCGGATGCATCGGTCGCCTCGACGATCGCCTGAAGCGTGCCGTCGGCGCCGCGGACGATCCGGCCGTAGGCGCCCGGCTCCTCGCGCTCGAAGGAGAGCACCGTCGCGGCCGCGCCCTCGCGCCGGTGGGTGTCGAGGAGCCGGCCAAGGATCTCCGTGGTGATTGCGGCCGCGTCGCCGCTGACGACGAGCACGTCGCCGTCGAAGCCGTCGAGTGCCTCCCGCGCCGCCGCGGTCGCGTCGCCGGTGCCGCGCGGCACCTCCTGAACGGCAACGGTGACACCTTCGAAGGCATCGCGCTGGTCGGGCGCAGTGACGACGACGAGCGGATCCG
>Ga0307305_10000756_pt1 | contig 12206 bp, 13 predicted proteins | sample ER_DNA_186_FD_194512 | JGI IMG/M metagenome (GOLD analysis project Ga0307305, IMG submission 194512) | Bulk soil microbial communities from the East River watershed near Crested Butte, Colorado, United States - ER_DNA_186 | ecosystem: Environmental > Terrestrial > Soil > Floodplain | place... | reverse complement strand
GTTGGGGGTTGACCACCAATACCTGCGGCGTTTCCGCCACCAGTGCGACCGGCGCGAAACTCGAGGCGTCATAGCCTGCGTTCTTGACGATCATTGGGCTCATGATCAGGCCGCTCGCGGCTGAGACCATCAGCGTATAGCCGTCGGGGTCGGCAGCGGCCGCCTGACGAGAGCCTGTGGTATTGCCGGCACCGGGCTTGTTTTCGATGAACACGTTTTGCCCGAGCACCGCGGGCAGGGCATTGGCAAGCACGCGCGCCATGACGTCGACCGGCCCGCCCGCCGGTGTCGGAACGATAACGCGGATCGGCCGGTTCGGGTAATCCTGCGCAAGAGCGCAAGCTGTCCAAATCAACGTCAGCGTTGCAGTGGCGAGGATGGCCCGGCGCATTTGCTCCCTCTCGAGATGCAGCCAATGAGAGCCTAGCGCCGAAGCCCGTGGCAACCGAAGAAAGGTTCAAAGCGCCGAGGGCGCGGCCTTGCGGGACATTCGGGGGCGGGTTAGACCCCGTTTTATGCCGAGAACCGCCCTTTATGCGGGGTCATTCGACCCGGTCACCAATGGCCATCTCGACGTGGTGCGCCAGGCCGTGCGACTTGCCGACCGGCTGGTTATCGCTATTGGGGTACATCCCGGCAAAGCGCCACTGTTTTCTGCCGACGAGCGCCTCGCGATGCTGCAGGAAACCTGCGGACCGCTGGCGCGTGAGGCCAAATGCGAGCTGTCGTGCATCACCTTCGCGGATCTGGTGGTTCAGACGGCGCGCAAGACCGGCGCAGCCATACTGATCCGCGGCCTGCGCGACGGTACCGATCTCGACTATGAAATGCAGTTGGCGGGCATGAACGGGACGATGGCGCCCGACGTCCAGACGGTTTTTCTGCCCGCTTCACCGCTCGTACGCCCGATCACCGCCACATTAGTTCGGCAAATCGCCGGCATGGGTGGTGACGTTTCGGCCTTCGTGCCGGGCTCCGTCGCCGCGCGTCTGAAGAAGAAATTCGCGCGCTGACACGCCGTTTTTTCAATGGGGAAATTAATGACCAATCGATGGATATTCGCGTTCGCAGCTGCCTTTGCTCTGGTCGCAATGCCGGTAACGGCACAAACGCCGCTTGCCAACCCAGCTTCGTTGCGTGAACAGGCTCCCGCGACGTATAAAGTGAAGTTCGATACGAGCAAAGGCCCGTTCGTCGTCGAAGTCACGCGGGCCTGGGCGCCGAGAGGTGCCGACCGGTTCTATAACCTGGTGAAGAACGGCTTCTACGACAACGTTCGCTTCTTCCGCGTAATTTCCGGTTTCATGGTGCAATTCGGCATTCATGGCGATCCGGGGGTTATGGCGAACTGGCGTACTGCGCAGATCCAGGACGACCCCGTCACGCAGAGCAACACGCGCGGCATGATTACCTTTGCAACCGCGGGTCCCAATACCCGCACAAGCCAGGTCTTCATCAATTTTGCCAACAATTCGCAGCTTGACCAATCCGGCTTCGCGCCATTCGGCAAGGTCGTATCAGGAATGAACGTGGTTGACGCGCTCAATGCGGAATACGGCGAGGGCGCACCCCGCGGCCGCGGCCCGGATCAGAGCCGCCTTCAGAGCGAAGGCAATGCGTATCTGGCGAAAGATTTCCCGCGCATGGACTATATAAAGAAGGCGACGATCGAGCGCTGAGGCGCATCGACGGTCTGTATTGTCAGTTGTGAGAGGAATTGAGATGGCCAAGCCTGAAGATACACTGACGCTGGAAACGACGAAGGGCAAAGTTGTGATCGAGATGCGGCCTGACCTGGCGCCGGGTCACGTTGCACGCATCAAGGAACTGGTGAAAGACGGCTTTTACGACGGTATCGTATTTCACCGCGTCATCGACGGCTTCATGGCGCAGACGGGCTGTCCGCACGGGACCGGTACCGGCGGGTCCGGCAAAAAACTCAAGGCCGAATTCAACACCGAGCCGCACGTGCGCGGCACCGTGTCGATGGCGCGGGCCTCCAACCCTGATTCCGGCGACAGCCAATTTTTCATCTGCTTCGATGACGCCCGCTTCCTCGACAAGCAATACACGGTCTGGGGCAAAGTTATCGAAGGCATGGAGAACGTTGACAAGATCAAGCGCGGCGAGCCGGTCAGCGATCCCGACAAGATCGTCAAAGCGACAATGGGTGCGTGAATTTTCGTCTGACTGGATAGCGACGTCATGATGGCCGGGCTTGCCCCGGCCATTGCCGTCTTTGAAACTCGTAAAATACGCAAGACTTGCATGCCCGATACAAGCCCGGGCATGACCCGGGAAGGCATGAAGACCGAGCTCTTTGATTTTGACCTGGCGGCAGACCGTATCGCCTTACGGCCCGCGGTTCCGCGCGATGCCGCGCGGCTCCTGGTCGTCACGCCGGGCGGCTCCCCCGAGCTGAATGACCGCACGGTCGCCGATTTGCCGGGCCTGCTGCAACCCGGCGATTGTCTTGTGGTCAATGACAGTCGGGTCATCGCGGCACGCCTATCAGGCCGCCGGATTGGGCGGGGTGGCACCGAGCCTGGCATCGAGGCGACATTGCACAAGCGCCTCGACGGCTCGCACTGGCGGGCTTTTGTGAATCCGGCCAAGAAGCTCGCCGTGGGGGACGTCTTACGTTTCGGAACCGCGGGAAAGGTCTGTTTCCTAGGCGCGCTCGATGCTCAAGTTTCAGCGAAAGATGAGGGAGGGGAGATAACTCTTTCATTTTCCTTTCACGGTCCGGTTCTGGACCAGGCGATCGCTGAACGGGGCGATATGCCCTTACCACCCTATATCGCCTCGCGGCGGGGGCCGGACGAAAAAGACCGCACCGACTACCAGACCCTTTTCGCCCGGGAGGAAGGCTCCGTGGCGGCCCCGACGGCCGGCCTGCATTTCACGCAGGGCCTCGTTGAGCGGCTCAGGGATCGCGGCATCGGCCTGCACAAGGTCACCCTGCATGTGGGGGCTGGCACGTTTCTGCCGGTCAAAACGGACGATACCTCGGGCCACACGATGCACGCGGAATTCGGGACGGTGTCGCCCGAGACGGCTGCCGCGCTGAATGAGGTGCAGGCCAAGGGTGGACGGATCGTCGCGGTTGGTTCGACCGCATTGCGCCTACTCGAGAGCGCGGCTGGTAAAGACGGACGCCTCAGCGCTTTTTCTGGGGAAACGTCGATCTTCATAACGCCCGGCTATCAGTTCCGCGCCGTCGACCTGATGCTGACCAATTTCCATTTGCCGCGCTCGACGTTGTTCATGCTCGTCGCAGCCTTCAGCGGGCTCGACACCATGAAGCGGGCCTATGCGCACGCAATCCAGGCCGGCTATCGCTTCTATTCCTATGGCGATGCGTGTCTGCTGTATCCTCAGCTCTGAGCCGTCATGTCTGGACCCTTTTCTTTCAATTTGACTGCGACCGATGGCGCCGCGCGCCGCGGCGAATTCGTCACAGCGCACGGCACGGTCCAGACACCGGCCTTCATGCCGGTCGGCACGCAAGGTACGGTGAAAGGACTTTCGCCTGATGACGTGCGCGACACCGGCGCCGAGATTGTGCTCGGGAATACCTATCACCTGATGTTGCGGCCTGGCGCCGAGCGCATCGCCGCGCTTGGCGGCTTGCACAAATTCATGAATTGGACGCTGCCTATCCTTACCGACTCCGGCGGTTTCCAGGTGATGTCGCTTTCCGAGCTTCGGAAGGTTGACGAGCGTGCCGTGACGTTTCGCTCGCATCTGGACGGGGCCATAATCGAGCTTACCCCCGAGCGCGCGGTCGAGATCCAGGCGCTGCTTGGCGCCGACATCGCCATGCAGCTCGATGAATGCCTCAAGCTGCCGGCATCGCGGGGCGAAATCGACCGGGCGATGCAGTTTTCACTGCGCTGGGCCGAGCGCAGCAAGCGCGCCTTCGAAATCTGGGCGCGCGAAGGCCATGCACTGTTCGGCATCGTTCAGGGCGGCGATGACCCTTCATTGCGCGCACAGAGTACCCGCGCGCTGACCGACATGGATTTCCAGGGCTACGCTATCGGCGGCCTCGCGGTGGGCGAGCCCCAAGAGGTTATGCTGCGTATCGTCGCAGAAACGACACTGATGCTTCCCGCAGACCGGCCGCGATACCTGATGGGTGTCGGGACGCCGCACGATCTCATCGAGGCTGTCGCGCGCGGCATCGATATGTTTGACTGCGTTCTGCCGACGCGCAACGGCCGACACGGCATGGCCTTTACCCGGCATGGTGCCATCAATCTCGCCAATGCGCGCCACGCCAACGATCCGCGCCCTCTCGACGCCGAGAGCCCACATCCGGTGGCGCGCACGTATTCGCGCGCCTATCTGCATCACCTGACCAAGGCCAATGAGATACTTGGTGCGGTGCTGCTTTCGACCATCAACCTTGCCTATTACCAGAATCTGATGGCCGGGATGCGCGCGGCAATTGTCCCTCGACGATTTGCCGCCTTCCGCGAATACATCATGGAGGGATGGGAATTGGGCGACCTGCCGGCGCTCTGACGGGTTGTACGAGGTCTGCCGCTTCGCTAAAGCCACCCCATGAACATCAAGCCTGACTTTCTCACCCACCGCCGCAAACCCAGCTTCAGGCTGCCGCCCGGCAGCTGTGACGCGCATTGCCATGTATTCGGACCGGCGGCGAAATTTCCCTATGCGCCGAACCGCCGTTATACGCCGGCGGATGCCCCGAAGGAGATGTTGGCGGCGCTGCACGCGCATCTCGGAATAGATCGCGCGGTGATTGTGCAGGCGAGCTGCCATGGCATCGACAATGCCGCGATGCTCGATTGCATTGCCTCCGACCCGCAGCGTTATCGCGGCGTTGCGATCGTCGACGATGGCTTCACCGACAAGCACTTCGACGTCCTCGACGGCGGCGGCGTGCGGGGCGTTCGCTTTAATTTCGTCAAACATCTTGGCGGCGCCCCCGACATGGCGGTCTTCAATCTCGTGATCGATCGCATCAAGGGTCGCGGCTGGCACGTCGTTCTGCACGTGGACGCGCCAGATATCGTTCCGCTCTCCGTTATGATGCGCAAACTTCCGCTGCCCTTCATCGTCGATCATATGGGCCGGGTGCCGTCGGCGGCCGGTACCGATCAGCCGCCGTTGCGCGCCCTGATCGAGCTTTCGCGCCTCGAAAATTGTTGGATCAAGGTCTGCGGGTCCGAGCGCATCGCGATGCCGCCATACACGGCGGCCGTGCCGATTGCGCATGCGTTGGTCGAAGCCGCGCCGGACCGCGTGCTATGGGGCACCGATTTTCCGCATCCCAATGCCACGCATGAAGCGGAAGAGGCGGATCTGGTCGATCTGGTACCGCAATTTGCACCCGATCCCCTGGTGCACAAACGCCTGCTGGTGGACAATCCGGCACGGCTTTATGGTTTCGGTTGAACAACAACAAAACAATACTGGTATGGAGGAGACGCACTATGGCGAAGGGGTTTGTTGAAATGATCGCGCGCCGGACCGCGTGGCTGGGGCTCGCGGCGTTGATCTTGGTGCTGGCGCCGCAGGCGCAGGCTGCCTGGCCGGAAAAGCCGATTAAATTCGTCCTGCCTTTTGGCGCCGGCGGTGTTGCCGATGTGACGGCGCGAATTCTGGCCGACAGGCTGAGCCAGAAACTCAATCAGCGTGTCGTGGTGGAAAATATGCCCGGGCCAGGCGGCATCGCCGCCGCGCGGGCGGTGATCACGGCACCAGCCGACGGGTACACGATGGCCTGGGTCACGAACGGTACGGCCATCAGCGTCGCCACGTTCCAGAGTCTGCCCTTCGACCCCGTCAAGGATTTCGCGATGGTTTCGATGGCAGGCACCTTCGATCTGGTTTTCGTGGTCAATGACCAGTCGGAATACAAGACGCTGGCCGATTTCATGAAGGCGGCGAAAGACAGCCCCGGAAAGATGAACATCGGAACAATCGCTGTCGGCAGCACACAGAATCTGGGGGCCGAACTGTTCAAGTCGCTGACCGGTCTCAACATCCAGATCGTCCCGTACAAGAATTCACCAGACATCGTCGTGGCGCTGCTGCGCAACGACGTGCAGCTGATGATCGACTTTCCCCCGGCGGTAGCGGGGCAGGTCGCAGACAAAAAGCTGCGCATCCTGGCGAGCTCGAGCCCGCAACCGTCGCCGCTTCTTCCCGGCGTGCCGACCGCCGATCAGGCGGGCGTCAAAGGCTATGAGGTGATCTCCTGGAACGGCGTAGGGGTCCCAAAGGACACGCCGAAAGAAGTCATCGACACGATGAACAAGGCAATGCGCGATGTCCTCGCGATGTTGGAGGTGAAAGAACAACTCGGCAAGGTCGGGGTCATTGCCAATGCAAGCACGCCGGAGGAGGCGCTGGCGCGCCTGACAGCCGATATCAAAAAATGGAACGACGTCGTCGATAAGGCCGGTATACCGCGCAAGTAGCGAGGACGGGTATCGTTGGAGGCGGGCCCGGATTTTTAGTCCGGGCCCGTTGTACGAATGTGGTCAACGCCAATTGATCTTTATTGCGAACGGGTGACGCCTTCATTCTGGGCGGAGCCGGTGAACGCGCTGAGCAATCTTGCCTTTCTGATTGCAGCCTATGCGGCCTTCGATCTCTGGCGGCGTGAGGGAAGGGACGATCCCGCCATTCTCGCGCTGATTGTCATTGTAGTAGCTGTCGGCCTCGGCTCGTTTGCCTTTCATACCTTGGCGAGGCGGGGCGCGATGCTGCTCGACGTCACGCCGATCGGCCTGTTCATCTACGGATACCTTCTGCTTGCGCTACGTCGGTTCCTGCTTCTGTCATGGCCGGCGTCGCTGGCGCTGCTGGCCGGTTTTATTGTGCTGTCTCTTGCTCTTGCGTCATACGTGCCACGTGAGGTTCTCAACGGCTCATCCGGTTATTTTCCCGCGCTTGCCGCCCTGATCGTATTTGGCTGGTTGTTGCGCGGGCACGCGGTGGGGCAGGCAATGCTGGTTGCAGCGGCCCTATTCGGTGTTTCGCTGATCTTCCGCATCGCTGATCTTGATGCATGTGCCGCATGGCCACTCGGCACACATTTCCTTTGGCATGTCCTCAATGCCGCCGTACTTTATGCAGTGCTGCGCGGCGCAATCGCGGAACGCCAACATCCGCTAGGTCAGGAACGAAAATGAGCAACAAGAAACTTTCGGTCGCCGTCGTTGGCGCCGGCATGGGCGGTCTGGCTATGGCCGCGACGCTGCGGCGCGTAGGAATCGACGTGCAGGTCTATGAGCAGGCGGCGCGCTTCGCGCGGATCGGCGCCGGCATCCAGATGATGCCTAATTCGATGAAGGTATTGCGGGGGATCGGGATCGAGGAACGCCTGCGCAAGACATCGTTTGCGCCTTACTCGCATCTCAACCGCGATGGCTATAGCGGTGAGGTCACCCGCGAATTGCCGATGCCCGAGAGCCTCTACAAGGCGCCCTACCTGTGCATGCACCGCGCCGACTTGCACGACGCGCTCGCTTCGACCGTTCCGCAGAATGTCGTGCATCTGGGGAAGACGCTGAGCGGTCTCGATCAGGCCCGCGGGCAGGTCACTCTGCATTTCGAGGATGGCACGCGCGCGACTGCAGATGCGGTTGTCGGTGCGGATGGCGTGCATTCGGTCGTTCGTGACATCGTGGTCGGGCCCGACGAGCCGATCCACAAAGGTCGCATAGCGTATCGTGCGGTATTTCCCGCCAAATTGATGGGCGACTTCGATATCGGTCCATCGCGCACGAAGTGGTGGGGCACCGACCGCCACATCGTCATCTATTACACGACCAAAGCGAAGAGTGAGGTCTACTTCGTCACTAGCGTGCCGGAACCGGCAGAGTGGCTTACCCGTGAGTCATGGTCGGCCAAGGGTGACGTGAAGGAATTGCGCGCTGCTTATGACGGCTTCCATCAGGACGTACGCAATGTGCTGCAGGCCTGCCCGGATTGTCACAAATGGGCAATCCTGGAGCGCGAACCCTTGCCACGCTGGAGTGATGGCCGCGCGGTGCTGCTTGGCGATGCTGCGCATCCGATGACGCCCTATATGGCGCAGGGCGCTGCGACATCGATCGAGGATGCAGCGATCCTCGCGCGATGCCTGGATGCTGTGAAGGGTGAAGACATCGAGGGCGCCTTCAGGCGCTATGAAGCTCACCGCAAGCCGCGCACGTCGGTTGTCCAGGCGATTTCCAGCGCCAACACATGGATGCGCGAAGGCGGCGGCGATACCAGCTGGCTCTACGGCTACGATGCCTGGAATGCGAATCTCGACCAGCCGGCTGCCCATCCGCGCGCGCAGGCGGCGTGACCGGAGGTCGTATGCGGCTCGCCCAATGCTGCAACTACCGCGACTTCCGGGAGTTGGCGCGTCGCCGGCTGCCCGGGCCGATCTTCAACTACATCGACGGCGCCGCAGAAGACGAAACAACGTACCGGCGAAACACGCTTGCGTTCGAGGACTGCGACCTCGTGCCGAACGTTCTGACCGGCGTGGCGCAAGTCGATCTCTCGGTGAGCGTCATGGGCGAAAGGCTCGCAATGCCGTTCTACTGCTCGCCGACAGCCTTGCAGCGGTTGTTTCACTACGAGGGCGAGCGGGCTGTCGCGCGTGCCGTCAACAAATTTGGCACGATGTTCGGCGTCTCGTCATTGGGGACGGTAAGTCTGGAAGAGATTGCGTCGAATTTCTCGTTCCCCCAGGTCTATCAATTCTACTTCCACAAGGACCGCGGCTTGAACAAGGCGATGATGGATCGCGCGAAGCGTGCCGGCGTGCGGATCATGATGCTGACCGTCGATTCGATTACGGGAGGAAATCGCGAGCGCGACCTCCGGACCGGCTTTTCCATCCCGCTGCGTTTGACGCTGGGAGGCATGATGGAATTTGCCATCAAGCCGAGATGGGCCATCGAATATTTCACCCATGAACGGTTTCGTTTGCCGCAACTTGAAGAGCACGTCGACATGAAAGGTGGAGCGATGTCCATCGGCGATTATTTCACCAATATGCTGGACCCTGCGATGAACTGGTCCGACGTCGCTCAAATGGTCAAGCAATGGAACGGAAAATTCTGCCTGAAAGGCATCATGAGCGTTGATGATGCCAGAAAGGCGGTCGATATCGGCTGCGCGGGAATCGTGGTTTCAAATCATGGCGGGCGCCAGCTCGACGGTTCTCGAAGCGGCTTTGACCAACTGGCGGAGATTGTCGATGCCGTCGGTGACAAGATCGACGTGCTTGTTGACGGCGGTGTCCATCGTGGATCGCACGTGCTCAAGGCGCTGTCGCTCGGAGCGAAGGCGGTAGGGGCGGGCCGCTACTATCTGTTCGCGCTTGCTGCGGCAGGCCAAGCCGGCGTCGAGCGCGCTTTACACCTGATGCGCCTCGAATTGGAGCGCGACATGAGACTGATGGGCTGCACGTCCGTCAGTCAGTTATCGAGACGCAATCTCAGATTCCGCAGTTCTGTACGCTGACTGAGTTCGTTCAAGGGCCACCATAGAGCCAAGCGATGCTGTCGTAGGTTTCTTCGGGCGTCCGCGGAGAAAGAGCCATCTCGCGCAGTTCCGCCGCGACACCGCGCGCGTGATAGAACTCGCCGTAGACCCGCGCCATGATCTGGGTGCGGCCCGTGCGCAGATAGCGCTCCTGCTGATAGGCCTGGAAAGCTTTCGCAGGGTCGTTGGGCAAGGCTGCGACCTTTTCCGCGAGCACGAACGCATCTTCGGTCGCCATGCAGGCGCCTTGCGCGAGATATTGTAGCATCGGATGTGCGGCGTCGCCCAGGAGCGTAATGCGCCCGGATGTCCAGTTTTTCACTGGCTCACGGTCGCACAGGACCCACATGCGCCAGGTCTCGATGCGCTCGAGCATGCGCAGGACCTGCGGCACCTGCATCTTGAAGTGCTGCCACATGACGTCCTTGCTGCCCTCCGCATTCCAGCCTTCCTCGTAACGATCGGAGTGGAATACAGCGACCAGATTGTAAAGTTCACCGCGTCGCAGCGGGTAATGCACGAAATGGGTGCGCGGACCGGCCCAAAGGACGACGTCCGGGCGCCAGAGATCCTTGGGGACATCCTCGCGCTTGAGGACCCCGCGATAGGCAATGTGACCAGATACGCGCGGCTTGCCGTCTCCGACGATGCTTTCACGGATCTTCGACCACATGCCATCGCAGCCGATCAGTGCGCGGCCTTCGACCGTTTCACCGTTATTGAGCGAGACCGAGACATGGTCGCCATTGTCCTTGAATGAGTCCACACGGCGGCTGGTTTCGAGCCTGATCAGATTGCTGCTTTGGCAAGCATTCAGGAACGTGCCGTGAATGTCAGCGCGGTGCGTCACGCCATAGGGCTGCCCGAACCTTTTCATGAACGCATCGCCAAGGGGAACATTGGTAATCAACTTGCCCGTCAGCGCATCGCGCATTTCCTGGGCCGGGGGACGATGGGCATCGGCAAGGACTGCGTCCTTGAGCCCGACCTTCTCCAGAACCCGAAAGATGTTCGGCCCAAGCTGGATACCGGCGCCAACCTCTCGGAATTCCGGCGCCTGTTCGAACACCCTGACCGGAAAGCCACGATGGGCGAGCGCATAGGCCGTAATGAGCCCGCCGATGCCTCCGCCGGAAATGAGAAAGGGGGCGGAGCCGTCATTCGAACGAGCCATGGAGACAACCTCACGTCACTTGGACAGACCGATTGTCAGGACCATAAAACCTGAAAAGGCCGACGCAAAGTGCGTTGTCTGCATAGAAAAATCCGCCGGCGAAACACCAGCGGATTTTGCGACTTCAATTTTGGTACTGGCGGTTACTTGGTGACCTGACCACGGACTTCGCCGCCTTTGTTGGCTGCGGTGTGCACGTTCACATACCACTTGCCGCCCAACAGCTCTTCCGCCTGGGCATCGGTCAACGTCGCGGAACCTTCGAACGAGCCCTTGTCGGCCCCGGCAATTGGCACCACGACGCCGCCGTTCTTCCCGGCTTCGCCGGCATGGAAGTGCGCAGCGGTCGCCGGGCCACTGAGACCGGACACGTTGCCCTTCCAGGACAACTTCTTGCTGGCTGTATCAAAGGTCGCAGTCACCGAGCCGGTACCCTTGCTGTCTGTCGGCGGGACTTCGCTGGACGCCTTCAGATCGGCCTTGAGGTTGACATTCGCGGCCATAGAGGGGCCAGCGACCGCAAGGGCGGCAGTGCAGGCGAGGGCGGCCAGGGCGGACCGCAGAATCGTCGTTTTCATGAACTCCTCCTTGGAGTGCTGGATGTGCACCCATGCGTGCAAACACCGCACCCTACCGCCTATTCCAGATATTCAGAAGCGGCGCTGTCTGTGGAAGGCGCCCGGAATGGACGTGCTGGAAAGCTCGCCGCAGGAATCGCACTCCCAATGATGGCGGATTTCGCCGCCCTCGACGAATTCGGACGAAACCGGCGCGACCATCAAGTCGTCGCAGTGAGGACAGCGCGTGGGAGCGGTAAAGGCGCGGAAGAGCTTCGCCCTGTAGTGATGAAGATACATATCACAGCTTCCTTTTTTCCGTGCCGCTGAGTAACGGCGCATCATGGCAACGGCGAGACGGTTTGATGAAACTGTGGTGGCCGCAACGCTAAGTTTTTGCGACACATCACCACGGCCCTCGTCAACATTTATGCCTCTGAAATGTGATGGCCTGAATCGAAAGCGCTGCTAACAGGGCGCACGGTGCACTGCAGCGGACAGCTTTTTGACCATTTTGCGGACGCATACGAATTTCCATAAACATGGCAACATCACGTCTCCGAGCAGCGTTCAACGGCCGACAATTAGACACCAATAGCGGTTGCCACCGTCACTCGCCGATGCAAGGCCATAACTTTTGACGTCGGCCAGCAGCATATTGGCACGGTGTCCTCCCGAATTTTCCCACATGCGCATTGCGCAGCTTTCGCTCGCGCACCCGTGCGCGATATTTTCAACCCGCGCGCCGCGAGGCCCGCGTTGGGAGTAAAACCCGTCATGATCCATCGAACGGTGCGACGCCATGTTGTTCGCGTGACGTTGCGTCATGGCCTGGAGGGTGCCGCTGCGGTGGAGCGCAGGAAGGCCATGCGCCTTCCCAAAGGAATTGAGCGTGTCGGCGAGCGTCGGGGAGCAGCAAATCACTAGGAAAGTGAGCGCAATCAAGATGC
>Ga0307305_10000753_pt1 | contig 12226 bp, 10 predicted proteins | sample ER_DNA_186_FD_194512 | JGI IMG/M metagenome (GOLD analysis project Ga0307305, IMG submission 194512) | Bulk soil microbial communities from the East River watershed near Crested Butte, Colorado, United States - ER_DNA_186 | ecosystem: Environmental > Terrestrial > Soil > Floodplain | place... | reverse complement strand
CCGCGCGACGTTCTGGAAAAGATTTCAACCACGACCACTTCGACCTGGGCCATCAGTCAGCTGCTCCAAAACCCAGTGCTCGACTGTCCGCTCCTCGATCAGGCTGCGCGCAATCTCAGCGCGATGCGAAGTGATTCAGCGAGTCAGGTTGTCACGCAGCTGGAAGAGGTGCGGCCGACGGTGTGTACGAAATGACCGCCTGGCCAGCATGCGCATTCATCTGACCCCGCCTGTGCCGCACTTTCCGCCACCCGGGACGTCGGGCGCCGGCTCGCGCATCAGTGCCTCGATCTCGTTCATCTCCCTCGGCGCACCGGCAGACAAATTCTCCAACCCGGAGCCAGTGAGGGCGTAGTCGTCCTCGATGCGCACGCCGATCCACTTGTACTTCTCGAAGGCGGCGCCGATTTTCGCGCGCATCGCGCGGTTCCTCGGAGTGTCGGGCAGCGCCGCCCAGTCGTCTGGGCTTACGTAGATCCCCGGTTCGACCGTGAACACGTCGCCGACTCTGAATTGTCCCTTGGGCCCATAGTACTGGGCGGGATCATGCACCTCGAGGCCGATCCCATGTCCGCCGTACCCGTGCCAGGCATAGAGTCCGCGTTGAGGGCAACCGCTCGGGCCACAAGACACGCCGGGCGGATCGACGGTGGCGCTGTCGGATTCGATGAGGCCGAGTCGGATCAGTCCTTTGGTGATCACCGCCCTGCCCGAATCGCTCGGGACCATGTACGGGACGCCCGGCTTAATCTGCCGGACGAAAGCTTCCTGCGCATCGCGTACGATCTGATAGATGTCCCGCTGCGCCGGACTGAACTTGCCATTCACCGGCATCGTTCTCGTGACATCGGCCGAGTAGTGGTCGAAGGAAGTGGCAGCATCGATGAGAATGAGATCGCCATCGTGCAGCACATCGTTGTCCTTCATGTAATGCAGGATCGTCGCGTTTTTCCCGGAGCCGACGATGCTTCCGTATCCGGGCCGGTCGCCGCCGAATCGGCGGAAGGTTCCATCGAGAACGGCCTGGATTTCGTTCTCGCCGCAGCCGGGCGCGATCGCCTTCATGGCTTCACGGTGCGCTCGTGTGCTTATCTGGGCGGCGCGACGCAACAATGCAATCTCCGTCGGACTCTTACGCGCTCGCATTCTCCGGAGCGTCGTGTCGAGCGGGATCGTGACGAGCCACGGATGCGATGCGCGCAACTGGGCCACAAATCGTGCTCCACGTGTCAGCGAATCTTCCGCCGCGAAGTCGGACATGTGGGTGTCGGGAGCGATGTAGAACGGCAGCCCCGACTCGGCCAGCGAATCAACGACTGCCTTGAGCCCGTTAATCGCGCGGCCGTTGATGCCGATTCTCGATTGCAGGTCGGCGGGGGCGGTGCGCGCCCCAAGAAATCGTTCGGCGGCTCGAATGCGGGTCGGCACGAACATCGTGGACGTCGTGCCAGTTTTGCGCTTCGTGATGAGAAGCACGGCATCCGACTCGCCAAACCCCGTTAGGTATTCAAACGCTGGCACCTGGAAGAAGGGCGGCCAATCCGTGATCGGCTCGACCTCTCCGAACGCGAGCACGACCCCCGAGTCGATCTGCCTTGTCAGCTCGGCGCGCCTTGCCGCGTATTCAGCGGGGCTGATCTTGTCCTCGCTGCGTTGAGGAGCGCTTTGCGCCGCCCCCGTTGCGGGAATGCACAGCGACAGGAAAGTTGCAACAGCCGGGAAGCGGAGTTTGACTCGCATAAAGTGACCGTGGGCTGCAGGTTCTGGAACGTGAACGCCTAAGCTGGCGCCATAGGATGTTTCTTTCGGCAGCGCAGTCAATAGGTTTCCGATTCCAACCTTCACGCCGGATGCGACAAATGTGGTTGCCAAACCGCCTCTCGACGTGAGAAAGCGCGACCCCGACGAGAAGAAAAGAAAACCTGAGCCGCTCGGGAACGTGCTTGGCGCTTACCTCAAGGAGTCGAAGCTCGATGAGCGCGTGGAAGCGGCATCGGTCGTTCCCGAATGGGAGTCACTCGTCGGTAAGCAGATCGCGACCGTGACCAAGCCGATCTCCGTGACGCCCGACGGGATTCTCTTCGTGGCCGTCAAGACGAATGGCTGGATGACCGAGCTATCGCTGATGGAGCCGCAGATCCTGCGCGCGCTCAACGCGAAAGCCGGGCGCGTGCGCGTCAAGAAGCTGCGGCTGCAGCTAATGCGCTAAAAGGCTTTTCCGCGCGGACTTAGGATCCAAGCCGAGCGTTGAGCGCCCGCACCGCAGTGTACTCAGCCTGATCGAGAAATCTTCCGATGACCGCGACTCCGTCCTCGACGGGCAGTGGATCCCCGAACTCGGACGCCTTGCGCACCACGTTCTCCAATTCCTCGCGCACGATCATGAACTCGCGTCGCAGCGCCGACTCGCTCCAGCCGAAGCGCTGTCGCTGAGCGCCATGACGCTCGGAGATCAGGCGCTGAATCTCCACCGCGTCTGCGAGCGTTGCCGACGCCGATCCCTGCGCCTCCTCCATCACCACGAGTGCACCGCCAATGTCGGCAAGCATCGCCGCAAAGTGGTCGGCGATCTGAGAGAACTTGAGACCCGCCGCGACGTTGAGATTGGGATCGCTCCGGATGCGGTCGACGATTGTTTCGACAGCATCCTCGATGGCGCGAAGCAGCGCCTGTCCAACATCGCCGAGGCCTTCGACCTGACGCTGGAGTGCGACGGAGTCACCGGCAATGGTCGGTGCAGGGCCGGTTACTGTCGCCGAAGTCTCGGCCGGCAGCCAAAGTGTGAAGGTGGATCCCTTGCCCACTTCGCTGTTGACCGTGAGATCGCCACCCATCAGCCGGGCCAATCGCCGGCTGATCGTCAATCCAAGCCCGCTTCCCTCTCGCGAGCGGGAGTGTCCGCTTTCGGCCTGAACGAAGGGATCGAAGATCGACAGCAGCTTGTCTTCCGGAATGCCTGCGCCATTATCGGTGACACGGAAGCTCACGTAAGACCGGCTCGCCTGGAGACGCGTGTCAGGATCAGGCGTTCGCGGAGTTTCAATCTCGGCGGTGATCCTTCCACCCTGCGAAGTGAACTTCACTGCGTTGGAAAGCAGATTGACCAGGATCTGTCGAACTCGCTCATCATCGCCGCGATAGACGGGCGAAGGCTCGGGACCTGGCAGAACCTCGAGCTCGAGACCCCGCGCTGCCGCTTGCGGCTGGATCAGTGCGATCGACGCCGCGAACGTCTCGGCGGTGGAGCAAGGCCGCGAGCTCACCTGAAGCCGCCCTGCTTCCACCTTCGCGAGATCGAGAATATCGTTGACGAGGCCGAGGAGGTGGGAGGCGCTCATCCGAATGCGGCCGATCTGCTCCCGCATCTGGTCGGTGACGGGGCCCGAGATCCCGAGCTCTATCAGCTCTGAATAGCCGAGCACGGCGTTGAGCGGGGTCCGAAGCTCGTGGGACATGATCGCCAGAAACTCCGACTTCGCTTTGCTGGCGGCCTCCGCCTCGAGGCGGGCCTCGCGCTCGAATGCCAGCTGCTGCGCGCGCTCCTGGGCCTGCTTCCGATCGGTGATGTCGCGGAGCGAGACGATTTCCACGTGCTCGTCTTCCCAGTCCGTTTCGACGACCCGCAGCTCGGCGTAGACGACATTCCCGGCACCGCGTTGGACGATGTCGATCTCGGTCGTCTCCCCGACTACGACAGGAAACCCGAACGATGACCCAACCAGGTCCTCGGCGCTCCGATCGAATAGCCGCTCGGCCGCTGGATTCGCGAACCGTATCGTTCCGTGGGCATCCACGACGACTATGCCATCGGGCAGGCGCTCGATTATGGCGCGGAGGCTCGATGGTTGGCTTGTTCGTTCAAGCTCGGTTTCGGTGATCAATCCTTCTCCTGGACCCCGTCCTTGGGCTGGTAACCTGGTTATAGTTCAGCTAGGCCAAAAAAGTCTCGGCGGGGTAATTCTTGCTCTACTATTGCAACCGGCGGGCCCATCTGGTCTGGCAAGCTGGTTTGTAACGCGTTACCCCCGTAAGCACTTCGACGAAGCGGAGGAATCCCTGTCCAAGTACATGCTGACGCTGTACGTCACCGGCACGAGCCCGCGAACGAAAATCGCGATCGACAATCTCGACAGGATCTGCAAGCAGGAGCTCGACGGTCGGTATGAGCTGGAAATTGTGGATGTGCTCGAGAATCCCCAGCGGGCCGAAGATGAGAAGATTCTCGCGACCCCGACATTGATAAAGCAGCTGCCACCGCCCCTCCGGCGAGTCATCGGCGACCTCTCCGACAAGGAGAAGGTGCTACTCGGCCTCGAGGTGCGGTCGGATATTCCCTCATCCCCAACCGGCTCGACCTGAGGCGTCATGACGACCAACAACCATCCCGCGGTCGAGAAGCTCCGCACCGGAATCTCCAGTCTCGACATCATCGCGAAGGGCGGGCTCCCCAAGATGCGGACGACGTTGATTTCCGGAACGGCCGGGAGTGGGAAGACCGTGTTCGCTGTGCACTTTCTCGCGGCGGGGATCGAGCTGGGTGAGCCCGGAGTGTTCGTAACCTTCGAGGAATCGGCCGCGGATGTTCGGGCGAACATGCTGAGCTTCGGCTGGGACTTGAGCGCGTGGGAAGAAGCGGGCAAGCTCGCCTTCGTCGATGCTTCGCCGGATCCACAGATCGAAACGGTCGAGTCGGGCGGATTCGACCTTGGTGCGCTTGTCGCCCGGATTCAAAACGCCGTCAACAAGATCAAGGCAAAGCGGGTCTCGGTCGACTCACTCGGCGCGGTCTTCTCGCAGTTCACCGATCAGGCGATGGTGCGGGGCGAGCTGTTCAGGATCGCGTCCGCGCTCAAGAAGATGGGAGTGACGGCTGTTCTGACGGCCGAGCGTACCGATGATCATGGACCGGTCGCTCGTTTTGGTGTCGAGGAGTTCATCGCGGACAACGTGATGATCCTGCGGAATGCGCTCGAGGATGAGACGCGCAGGCGCACGATCGAGATCCTGAAGTTCCGTGGCTGCGACCACCAGAAGGGGGAGTATCCGTTCACAATCGTGCCGCAAGGCGGCGTAATCGTCATCCCGCTTTCGGCGATGCAGCTGAGCATGAAGTCCTCGAACGTGCGGATCTCGTCGGGGAACAAGGAGCTCGACGAGATGTGTGGAGGCGGATTCTTCCGCGACTCGGTGACACTGGTTTCCGGAGCGACGGGGACCGGCAAGACCCTCACCGTGTCGCAGTTCCTGCAGGGCGGCGCCGCGCACGGAGAGAAGTGCCTGCTGCTCGCGTTCGAGGAGAGTCGCGACCAGCTCGTTCGGAATGCCAACGGCTGGGGATTCGATTTCGAGAAGATGGAGCGCGACGGGCTGCTGCGCGTTGTTTGCGATTATCCCGATGTATCGGGACTCGAAGACTGGCTCGTCACGATCCAGGCGATCATCACCGATTTCGGACCACAGCGGGTGGCGCTCGACAGTCTGTCGGCGCTCGAGAACGTGGGAACCATCAAGGCGTTCCGCGAATTCGTGATCGGACTGACATCGTTCATCAAGCATAAGGAGATTACCGGGATGTTCACGTCAACGACCGGCAGTCTCATGGGCGGTGACTCGATAACGGAGTCTCATATCTCGACTCTCACCGATTCGATCGTTCTGCTGCGCTATGTGGAGATGTTCGGCGAGATGAAGCGCGGGCTGACGGTGCTCAAGATGCGCGGCTCGGCCCACGATAAGGCGATTCGCGAGTTCACCATCGGCAAGGGTGGAATGCAGATGGGGCGCGCGTTCCGGAACGTGACCGGCATTCTGACCGGTTCACCGATGCACGTCTCGCCGGGCGATGTGGAGCGGGTCTGGACCCAGTACGACAAGGAAGTGGGCGAGAAGCGCAGAAGAGCGGAAGACAGGCCCGCGAGCTGAAATTCCAGCAGCAGTCCTAACTCAATGCGAGACACAGAAATGATATCGAAGACGATTCGAATTGTCGGGTTGTGCGCGTCGCTCGGCTGCGCGGTCAAGACGGAAAAGTCAGCGGACACTTCGATGGCGACGACCGTCGACACCCTCGCCAGCAGCTCGCAATCGCCTGGCACGAGCATGACTCTGCCAACACTCCCCGCCGTGCCGACGCCGGACAGCGCGCGTCCACCGGCTGGCACCAGCTTTACCATCGCGCCCGACTCGTACGGCCCTCTTCGCGTGGGAATGACCGTCGCCCAGGCAGCTTCGGCACTCGGCGGCGGATTCGCCGCGCCGAAGGGTTACTCGGGTGGGTGCGGGTACGCAGTGCTAGTCAAAGCTCCGCGTGGATTGGCGGTAATGCTCAACGAGACGAAGATCGCGCGCTTTGAGATCCGAAGCGGCGGAATCAAAACGACTGAGGGCGCTCGCATCGGGGATTCCGAGACGCGCATCAAATCGCTATACGCGGGCCGAGTGACGAGCACGCCACACAAGTACGTCTCGGGCGGCCACTATCTGACCGTCGTGCCCCCAGGAGCTGACTCCGGCGATCGTATTGTATTCGAGACCGACGGCAGCAAGGTCACGGAGTACAGGTCGGGTAAAACGCCCGAGGTGGAGCAGGTCGAGCGCTGCGGCTGAAATCGCTGTCACCGAATCACGGAGCGCCAGATCGCGGGGTCCTCCTCCCCTAGACGCCAGATCGCAATACGGTTTACGCCCAGCGACAAGCTCTGATCAACGAGAGCTGCGAGCAGCCCGGCGTCGGCGACCCATATCTCGTTCCCACTCGCATCACGGGATCGGAGGGTGTGGCTTTGCTCATCACGGGTCAGCGGGGCACCGGCCGCATTCGCCATCTTCACTGCCTCAGGGTAGCCGATAGACTCGGTTGGGCTGCCCTTCCGCCACCGGTATCCATAGGCCGGAAGCGCCGCGATCAGCCTCGCCGGGCCGGCTTCCGCCACACGCCGTTGGAGGGCTGATCTGACCCACGATGGTTCCCCGATCGGGCCGGGCTCCGATGTGTCCCAGTGCTGGTCGTAGAGCATGACGATCAGCGCATCGACTGCCCCGAGCAGAGGGCGCACGGGATAGGCCTCGGCGTCAGTCGCAGGAATCGCCATCGCGATGGTGCGAACTCCGTGGGCGCGAGCGGAGTCCGCAATCGCCTTGGATACCCGTACCAGAACCGGCAGATCATCCGCCGTCAGGGATTCAAAGTCCAGCACCAAACCGCTGTATCGCATCGACTGCGAGTATCGGCCGATCGCGCCGGCAGTTTTGGCCAGTCGCACGGGATCCCGGCCGAGCAACCTGATCGATGCCGTGTGGAAACGGTCACCGTGCCAACTCGTGACTATTGCCATTCGCTGGGGTGTCCCGTTCAATGGACGCACTGTGTCCGGGTAAGGGGACGGAATCACCGGCAGAGCTGAGGTGCTGTCGATGGTGATCCACCCATTGACTACGGCGTCGAGCTGGCCGCCGTGCGCTCTCACACTTTGTGTACTGGCCGTCTCCCACGGTCCCGTAAATCCCCAGAATTCAGAGGCTTGACTCCGTGGCGGGTCCTGACCCGCGCACGCGTTCAAGCCGGCGAGTGTCGTGACCGAAAGAGTCAGGCAGGTTTTGCGGAGCGCGCGGCACATGAATTGACTCTCCAGTCGAGGAATCCCTCGACCTCTATCAATGGGCGTGCCACCTCCCGGGCGCGTGAACCGGTGGCGAATTACCCGCAGCAGGCAGAGCAGTCACGATCGATGATACGAAGTGGTCTTCCTCCTCTAGACGAAGCGTTGGGCGGGGTGGTCCCGGCGCGTATACACCTGCTCACCGGAGCCCTGGGCACCGGAAAAACAGCGGCGTGTCTTCAATTCATCGCCGCGTCGCTCCGCGCAGAGGAGCCGGCCGCAATGATCACCGCGGACCGCGGCTCCGATTTGAAAGCCCTCGCACTCTACCTTGGTATCGACATCGAGGCACCGCTACGGAGCGGGCTGCTCCAGCTCGTGCGCTACCGCCCGCAATTCGTCGCGACGCTCGCTGCCTCCCGATCGCAGGCGAGAGTGTTCGCCGATTTGCGGGACATGCTCGGCTCTCACACTCCGGCACGCCTCGCCATCGACCCACTCGACCCGTTTCTCGGAGATGGCGGCCCGGTCAACGCCGGCAGTCTTGCTCTGGTGAGTTTTCTCGACGAGCTCGGCGCCACGTCTCTCCTGACCCACGCATCCGAGGCGAGCGGCGCGTTCGACCGTCGGCTCGACCCCATCATCGGCCGGTCCGTCGCTGTCGTGCGGCTCGAGCGAGGCCGCGGGGACCTTCACTACCTGCGCGTATTGCGCTCGCGACTCTCCGATGTTCCGCCCGAGCCTGTTGCGTTTGAGATTCGCCGGGACGGAGGCATCAAGTCTCCTCCGCGGATCGCGGTTCAAAAAGAGGGCGACCAGTCAGTTTCGTCGCGCTCGCCCCGCAGACTCCTCGTGATGCACACCGGTGAGACACCGTCGACCGAAGTCCTCGACCTGCTCAACCGGGATTACGAGACGGTGGTTCGCCAAGCTCCCGCGCCCGAGCAAGCGCTCGGTCTCGCCGGTGACGACATCGATGGCATTGTGCTCTCCGTGACACACAACACCGTTGCAGCGGCGCTTTCCCTTGTCAGCCGGCTCAACGAACAGCCCGACATCTCCCCACTCGTCGTCGCCGCGCGGTTCAATCTCCGCTCGATAGATCGTGCGCACGCGCTTCGAGCGGGCGCCGATGAGATTCTCGCCACCGATATGGGCGCGCCAGAATTTCTGCAGCGTCTCGCCTCGGCAGTCAGCAGAGGCCACGTGCCGCCGGCAGGAATCACTCCGGCATACTCCGACAAGCTTATCCTTCAGCCCCGCCGAGGCTTCGCGCCCTCCCCGCTGTCGCGAGATCAGTTCGCATCGGCGTTGGCGAGTCACGTATCGCACGACAATCCGACGCAGTACACCGTCGTTACCTTTGCCCCTGGCCACGAAGGGGAGGGCACGAACGGCGAGTCTGCGTTTCTTCCGCTTCGTCATTTGTCCGACGTGGTGATGCGCGCAAGCCGGATGAAGAGCGGCGATCTCACCGCCGTCATCGACGGCCGCGTCGCGATCTATCTGCACGGCGCCCAACAGGACGGTGCGGCGGCGTTCACCGATCGAGTGAAGAAGGTGTGGGCGCGGCGACGTCACGGACCGCTCACAATCGAAGCGTTTCCGTACCCTTCGGGTGAGCCGAGCCTCCGCACGATGTTCGAGGTCACGGCCGAATGAGCCGCGCTCGGTATCCCCTGCTGTTCACCATGGCGGTCGTCGTGCTCACCGCCGCCACGCTCGTCTCTTACGGCGGGATCGGCGGCATGACGCGCGCGGCGAAGACGATCGCAAGATGGCCCGGTGATTCCGCACCCGAGCATCCCCCGCTCGTCATCCCGACGCGCGCCGATTACGAGCGGTTCGCCGCAGCCGACAGCGCGTGGCGCGCGCAGAACGCCCGGCAGTACTCCGTCGCCGAGCTAAGGGCCCGGGGCGACGGAACTCGCAGCGATCGCGAATTGCTCGAGGATCGTGTCTATGTTCTCACGAAGCGCGGCGATACCAAGGGGGCGGTGAGCGCGTTGGAGCGCTGGGTGACGAGACATCCCCGTGACAGGAGCGCGCTCCTCTCGCTGGCGCGTCTGCTGCGCGAAGCCGGCCGCACCGATGCCGCCGTCGCCCGGTATCGCCAGCTCCTCTCACTCGGGGACGAATGAGCAAGTTGATTCGCGCCTCGCTCGCCCTCCTCGCGTTGCTGGTCGTCGCATCAGACGCGAGCGCGCAAACCTCTCGACGGCGGCGAGGAAGTGGCCCTCCTTCGCCGGCAAGTTCCTCGGTGCGCGCCGAGCTCGCCGCGGTTCTGCTCGAATCGGGCAAATACTCCGACGCCGCGCGCGAGTATCGCTCGCTGCTGGGACGAGATCCCCGGAATTACGGCTACAGACTCGCGCTGGCGCGGGCGCTCGCGTGGGGCGGCTCATATCGTGAAGCCGAGCGCGAGCTCATGCTGCTTGGGAGACAGCGGCCGAACGATCCGGACTTGGACCAGCTCGAGCAGCTGGTGCGACCGAATCTGGAGCCGTCGTCATACGAGGCGAGCCAATGGGTTGCCCAGCGTCCGTACTATCAACCCTATCGGGTTGCGCTCGCTCACGCTCTTGTGCGCGAGCACCAGCCCCGCGCCGCGATCACCGTCTACGACGCCCTGCTTGCCGCCAATCCCTCGGGAGCGCTGCTCCGGGATCTTGCAACTGCGTATTCGGACGCCAACGATCGACGCGGCGGTATCGCGCGACTGAGTGAGTTCGTCGCACGCGCGCCCGCCGACACTGGATTCCGTCTGGCTCTGGTCGATCTCCTCGTTGAGGATCGCCAGTACGCGGCAGCGATCGCCCAGTCCGACACCGTTCTGTCCTACGGTCGCACGCCAACAGTCCTCCTCAGCAGGGCGCGCATCGACATCGCGCGCGACGACCTCGGCGCCGCCGAGCGTGACCTGCTGGAAGCGCTGGCGGCGAAGCCGACTCCACAAGCCTACCTGCTGCTCGGCGACACCTACCGTTGGCGAGGCGAGTACGGCAAAGCGAGGACGTCATACGACTACGCCCGTACGATGAGAGGAGGAAGGCCGGTCATTGAAGCTTTCGCGCAGCTCGCGCGCGACGAGCGCTCGGTGCTGACATTCGAGCCGCCTTCCGCCGCGGAAGGCGGTTGGCAGTCGAACGCGAGCGCCGACGGCGACAATGGCGGCGTCCACTATTCGACAGTCGATTTCCGGCGAGGCTTCAGGTTCGGGCCTGGTTTCGTCGGAAGCGTCGGCCTCGAAGTACGCCAGCTGCGCGAAGAGAGCGCGAGTTCGGCCGGCGCAGCCGGTGGTTACGCGACCGAGCTCGGTGTCGCGCGCGAAGGAATCACCGGCGCATTCTACGGCCGCGTGGGCGCGACCGCAGGGTTCGTGGCCCAGCCGCTGGCGCAGACCGTTCCAACCGCGTCGCTCGCTCTCACCGGTCGCTTCTACGCCTGGAGCGGATCCGCGCAGCTGTCAACGGCGCCCGCGTATCCAGAGCTCCGCACTCTGGCGTCGATCATTCCCCTTGGCGAAGGCAGCAAGCCACTGACTGAAACGGGAGCCGCCTTCTCGCTCGCTGGTCCGCTCGGGCCCGCGAACGTCGCCCTCGGCCTGCGCAGAGTATCGATCAGCGACGAAAACAATCGCACCGACAAGCAGGCGTACGTCCGCTTCCCCCTCAATCCCGCGCTCTCGGCGATCTACTGGGGAAGCAGCATCGCATTCGGCCGGTCGAGCGCGATGTACTGGTCGCCTCAGGATTACACGTCGAATTCGCTGGGGCTGGAGCTCGCAGCGCGCCAGCTGCGCGGCTGGTCGCTGCTCATGCGCATGCTGCCGGGCGTCGCATCGACCACCGACATGCCGTTCATTCACAGCGCCGATGCCGACACGAGCGCGCAGAGGCTACGCTTTCAGTTCAGCACCGGCGGCGAGCTCGCGTATCGCCGGCCTGGCTGGGAGACTGGAATCGGCTTCGATTGGGGTCGCGTCGCGAGCTACTCGCGCACCAACCTCAGCGCTCGCGTGACTCTGGACAGGTAGCGAAAGGTGCGCATCAAGTACATCGGAGTGGCCGTCACCGCGGTGACGCTCTTCGTTGCGATTCGGGTTGCTATCTCGCTCGATCCCGGAGCTATCTCGACGCCGGCGCTCCACACTTCGGTGCTGCTGCTGCGGGTGTTCCTCGTCGTACTCATCGCGAGGTACCTGCTGCTGCTTTGGCTCGGTTACCTGCATCACATCGAGAGCGGTGGCACCCCCGCGGCGGATGACGCCGCGCTGGCGCCAGTCACAATCATCGTCCCCGTTTTCAACGAGGAGCAGGTGATTCTCTCGGCGCTGCAGAGTCTGCTCGCGCTCGACTATCCCGAATTTCACATCCTGGTAGTCGACGACGGGTCCACCGATCGGACTCTGGAGCTCGCGTCGACGCTGGGTGGCGATTACGGGCGCGTTAGCCTGACCGTCGTGACCAAGTCGAACGGAGGCAAGGCAGCGGCGCTCAACACCGGCCTCGCGTTGGCGAAGACGCCGTACGTGCTCTGTATGGACGGCGATTCGCGGCTTCATCCAGCAACGCTGCGCCACGCGATGGCGCACTTCGACGATCCCCGCGTTGCAGCGGTCGCGGGCA
>Ga0307305_10000752_pt1 | contig 12233 bp, 7 predicted proteins | sample ER_DNA_186_FD_194512 | JGI IMG/M metagenome (GOLD analysis project Ga0307305, IMG submission 194512) | Bulk soil microbial communities from the East River watershed near Crested Butte, Colorado, United States - ER_DNA_186 | ecosystem: Environmental > Terrestrial > Soil > Floodplain | place: USA... | reverse complement strand
TCACTTTGGCAGCGAGTTTTGCAAGCGGGACACCAATTGCCTTGCTGACGAAGGGAACCGTGCGCGACGCCCGCGGATTCACTTCCAGCACGTAAACGTTGTCGCCTTTCACGGCGAATTGCACATTCATCAGGCCCCGCACGTTCAACGCGCGCGCCATCGCCTTTGTGGCAGCGGAAATCTCATCCAGAATTTTTTGCGACAACGAGAATGTCGGAATGACGCATGCGCTGTCACCGCTGTGAATGCCTGCCTCCTCGATGTGCTCCATGATTGCACCGATCGCGGTCGTTTCGCCGTCCGAAATGCAATCGACATCGACCTCAATCGCATCTTCGAGAAAACGATCGATCAGCACCTGACGATCAGGCGTTACCTCAATGGCGCTCGCCATGTAACGCCGAAGGTCCTCCTCATTATACACAAGCTCCATAGCGCGCCCGCCGAGAACGAAGCTCGGCCTAACAAGTGCTGGATAGCCGATTTTTCTAGCTATCGCGATAGCGTCTTCGGTGCTCGTCGCCGATCCATTCGGAGTTTGGCGCAGACTGAGTTTATCGAGCATCGCCGCGAACAAGCCTCGATCTTCTGCGGTCTCGATGCTTTCAGGCTGCGTGCCAAGAATGGGCACGCCTGCCGCCTTCAATCCGCCCGCCAGATTCAGCGGTGTTTGACCGCCAAACTGGACGAACACGCCCTCGGGTTTCTCCTGATCATAAATGTTGAGCACGTCTTCGAGCGTTAGCGGCTCAAAGTAAAGTTTGTCGCTCGTGTCATAATCGGTGGAAACCGTCTCCGGATTCGAGTTGACCATGATCGTTTCGAATCCGAGTTCGCGCAGGGCGAATGCAGCATGTACACAGCAGTAATCGAACTCAATGCCCTGCCCAATGCGGTTCGGTCCGCCGCCGAGGATCATGATTTTGCGTTTGCCGCTCTCGCGTCGCTCATTCTCGTCACCGTAGGTGGAGTAATAGTACGGCGTGTAAGCTTCAAACTCCGCCGCGCAAGTATCGACCAAGCGATAAGTCGGCAGGACACCTGACGACTGCCGTCTCGCGCGGATTCCATTTTCGGTCGCGCAGTTTGCCACCGCGAGTTGTTGATCTGAAAAACCGAGCTTCTTGGCGCGGAGTAATTGTAGCATAGGCATCTTGCCTGCCGAATCGGAAGCGGGTTGCAACGCGCATCGGGCCTCTAGTACAAATTCGCCTTCGCGCAACTTCGCCTTTTCGGGATTGCGGACTATGTAATCGCGGTATCGGACCAACTCATTCCAGTCACGCACGATTCGGTCATAGGTTTCTTCTTGCCAAAACGCTCCGGTTCTTCCCAGCAGTTTGTTAATTGCTTTTCCCGAGAACGATTTCCAGGAATGCAAAATATCAGAAAGCGAGTAATCCTTCGCTGGCTGAACAAGCACGTGGACGTGATTGGGCATTACGACAAATGCATCCAGCACATAACGCTGCGAATCGAAATGTCGCAGCGAATCAACCACGATGGCGGAAACCTCTTCATTTTTGAGGAGACATTCGCCGTGACCTTGATCCAACCATCGCTCTCTGTTGTCTTGAAAGCGCTTTTGGTAATCGTGTTTGGTGGCGGCATCCCATGGTTCGGGATGGAATTTCAACCAAACCTCCAACTCCTCTCGCCATTTGCGAAGCAGATCCTGCGGGACAGCATCGGCCAATCGGAAAGTCACGAAATATGTGGCGGCTTCCTGTTCCCAATGAGGAAGATTGCGTCGGCGCCTATAAAGTTCACCATGCGGATCCATGGGACGGAAATGACGCTCGGACACATTCACGGCGCTGTCAGCCTCGACAGGCGAGACGCCCGCCGGCCCCACAGGCAAGATGCCTGTGCTACGATGCAGCGCTCCCGCCTCCTCCACAATCTGCTGCACATTCCTCAAAAACCACCGATCGATCTTCGTTAATTCGAAAACCTCGTCGATTGAAATTCCGTCTCGAAACGCCTGGGCTAGATAAAAAATCCGTTCCGCATTCGGGATCGACAGTTTCAAGGGCAGCGTCTCAGGATCGACATTTTTGTCCGCGCCATCGCCCAGCAAGCCGAAGCGCTTGATCTCCAAACTGCGAAGCGCTTTTTGCAAGGCTTCCTTAAACGTGCGCCCGATAGCCATCGCTTCGCCAACGCTTTTCATTCGCGTCGTCAGCGTCGCTTCTGCCTGTGGAAACTTTTCGAACGTAAACCGCGGCACTTTCACAACGCAGTAATCGATGGTTGGCTCGAAGCATGCCGGCGTTTCGCGTGTGATATCGTTCTTGATTTCATCAAGCGTGTATCCAACCGCAAGTTTGGCCGCGATTTTCGCAATCGGAAATCCCGTTGCCTTCGATGCCAGCGCGCTGGAACGCGAGACGCGCGGGTTCATTTCAATTACGACCATCCGGCCGTTGTCAGGATTCACCGCAAACTGAATGTTCGACCCGCCGGTCTCCACGCCGATCTCGCGAATGACGTCGAACGCGGCGTCGCGCATCATCTGGTACTCCTTGTCGGTAAGTGTCTGCACGGGCGCGACAGTGATCGAGTCGCCGGTATGCACGCCCATCGGATCGAAATTCTCGATGGAACAAACAACCACGCAGTTGTCCATCCGATCGCGCATTACTTCCATCTCGAATTCTTTCCAGCCGACCAGCGATTCCTCGATCAGCACTTCGTGGACCGGCGAGAGATCGAGCCCGCGTGCAACGATGGCATCGAGCTCTTCGCGGTTGTAAGCGATGCCGCCGCCGGTCCCGCCCAAAGTGAACGCCGGCCGAACAATGAGCGGGAATGTTCCGATCTCACCAACGATCCGATCGATATCTCCGAGAGAACGTGCTATGCCGGAACGCGGTACGTCCAGCCCGATCCGCAACATCGCTTCCTTGAACAATTGACGATCTTCGCCTTTTGCAATCGCCTGGGCGTTTGCGCCAATCAACTTCACCCCGTGTCGCGCTAACGCGCCGTTACGGTTCAATTCCATCGCAGCGTTAAGCGCGGTTTGCCCGCCCAGAGTTGGCAAAATAGCGTCGGGTTTTTCGCGTTCCATTATCGCCTCGATCACTTCCGGCGTGATCGGCTCGATATAGGTGTGATCCGCAAATTCTGGATCGGTCATGATGGTGGCCGGGTTGGAATTAACCAGCACGACCACATAGCCTTCCTCGCGCAACGCCTTGCACGCTTGCACGCCGGAATAATCAAATTCGCAACCCTGTCCGATTATGATTGGACCGGAGCCGATCAGCAGGATTTTTTTAAGCTCGTTATTTCGCGGCATCTGCGCGCTGGACTTTAGATGAAATTATCCAGACTTCACGCACGAAAGGAAGATGGCCGTCCGCGGCCCTCGTGGCAAAGGGCCGTCTTCGGATGTTGAATCGGAACACTGACAGGCTGCCATGACAGGCGAAGACGCCCGTCTTCCTACGCCACCTGCGCCATACGTTGCCGGTGGAGCCAAACTTTGCAGATGCTTTTAATGCGCGTGAGCACGTAATAGACCGTCTGGCTGCGGATGCGCACCAGCTCCTTCCCGACGATGCGGGTCACGAAATCACTCGGAAGATCGAGAATTTCCTGCGGTGTCGAGCCCTCCAGCCCCTTGCAAAGAATCGCCGTCATGGAGCGCGTCATGCGAATGTGCGCCCTGCCGTTTTTATCTACGTGCAGATAGACGCCGACCGTATCCGTGCATTCCTCGTCTTTTCGCACATCGACAAGATCGAAGTTCTCGCCCTCGCGCGGCTCCTGCTTCTTCGGGTTGTCCGCATACGAAACAAGTGTCTCACGCCGCTCATCCTCGGGGAGCGACTCGAAGAGGTTGATGATCTTGTTCAGGTTGGTTGGATACATCGACGATCCTAAATCTATCACGGCTTTGGCTTTGCTCACCAAAGCGTTTATGGCTAATTGCGTTATGAAAACTCCGATTAAGGTCGCTGTGACGGGCGCCGCTGGGCAAATTGGTTACGCGCTTCTGTTCCGCGTCGCCTCTGGACAGATGTTCGGTCCGGACCAGCCGCTCATTCTGCATTTGATCGAAGTTCCAGATGCGCTCGGCGCGCTGGATGGCGTCGTAATGGAATTGCACGATTGCGCCTTTCCGCTGCTCGAGTCGGTTGTGCCCACTGCCGACCTCAATGAAGGCTTTCGCGACATTAATTGGGCGTTGCTGGTCGGAAGTGTTCCGCGCAAGGCGGGCATGGAGCGGAAAGATTTGCTTGGGATCAACGGCAAGATTTTCATCGGACAAGGTCAGGCGATCGAAAAGAACGCTGCTGCCGACGTGCGCGTGCTCGTGGTCGGAAATCCCTGCAATACGAATTGTTTGATTGCGATGAATAACGCGAAAGAAATTCCGCACGACCGCTGGTTTGCTATGACCCGACTGGACGAAAATCGTGCGCGCGCGCAGCTCGCACACAAGGCCGGTGTTGGCATTGGCCTGGTGACGAACATGACTATCTGGGGGAATCATTCTTCAACGCAATATCCGGATTTCTACAATGCCAGGATCGACAATCGTCCGGCGAACGAGGTGATCGGAGACGAAAAGTGGTTGAAGGAAGAATTCATCGCTACAGTGCAGCAACGCGGCGCTGCGGTGATCAAGGCGCGAGGACTTTCGTCGGCCGGTTCCGCGGCAAACGCCGTCATCGATACCGTGTTTTCCCTCACCAACGACACGCCGGGTAACGACTGGCGCAGCGTGGCGGTTTGTTCCGATGGAAGTTATGATGTCGAGAAGGCATTGATCTCATCTTTCCCAGTTCGCGTGCGTGGCGGAAAATGGGAAATCGTGCAGGGACTTCCGATCAACGATTTCAGCCGCGCGAAAATAGATGCGTCGGTGGCGGAGTTGAAAGAGGAAAAGTCGCTGGTTGCGGAGTTACTGGGCAAATAATCAGCACGCTTGTCATGCCGAACGAAGTGAGGGACCTCACCCACGAAGGTGATGTCACGCTGTATCGTAATAAGAGGAAAAGTCTCCGGTTAGCGAAGTGATTGCCTAGAGGCCATCTCATCAATGCCCGCAATGTAGTCACGGCGCTGTGTCGCCGTGCTCCAGGGTCGGCGCGCCTCGACACAGCGAGGCGGCTACAACATTTATGAATGGCTTCTAATCTTCTTCCAGCACGGAGCCGAGGAGAACGCGCATCGTTGCTCTAATTACCTTCTAAGGCCTGATTGCGTGGATTGCCACGGATGCAGGGAAGACCAGGCTCGTCAGGCTTACTTCGCGAAATCCAGTTTCGAAAATCTCGCGCCAGAAATCGGCGCCGTACTCCGTTTGCACGACACAATCATCCCGGTTCGCTCCGGGTTTTCCGTGGTAACTCGGAGGCAAACCGCGCCGCGTCCGGGTCAGGCGGCCAATGACAATCGGCACAGTATAAAACAAATGGCCGCCCGGTTTCAGAACGCGCAGGGACTCTTTCAGAGCGGTCTTTGAGTCTGGAACGTGTTCCAATGTGTCGGAATGAATGATGATGTCGATCGACGAATCCGCAAAGCTCATTCGCTGCATGTCGAGCTCGGGGAAGGAATGAAGCGCATGTTTGGGAAGAGCCTGAAGAAAAGGCGACAAATTTTTGGCGGGATTGATTTCAATTACAGTGAGCTGCCGAATTCCGGGATCGTTGCGACAGAAATCCTTGAAACTGCCCGCGAACCCGAACTCTCTCGTCACCGCCGCGGCCAGCGTCATCGTTCTCAGATTATTGCCGCAACTCGTGCAACAAAAACCCTGCTGTAAATCGATGTAAGCGACTTCGTCAGGTGACAACTCCCATTGCTCGATCAGTTCCGGCCACAGCACTGGTTCGTTCGTGAACCGGTCATTGCCGCATGCCGGGCAAGTCTCCAAACTCGATGACGGCTCACCCATTCTGCCTAGGAGCCTGTTGAGATACCCAGCCACGCCGCGCGAAAGCGATTTGGGGAGGATGGCAAGGCGCGAGCGACGAGCATGTCCGCAGCGACCTGTGAGGAGCAAGCAACGCAGCCAGACGCCCCAAGGCGCTTTCGCCCTCCGGGTTGCGCCGCTTTTTCGCCCTTCCGGCGTTGCTCGTCGCTTATCCCGCCACCGCGGGACGGGTATGCGCACTCCTCGCGCCTTGGAAAGACGAAAAATCGGCAGCAACGCGGCACGGCTGGGTATTTCAACAGGCTCCTAACGACTGTCGGCCGGCTTCACAAAGAGCCCCTGGCCAGTGGGCAACGACAAAATTTTGATCCCTTTTTCCTGGGCGAACTGATGCATGGCAAGTTTCTGCGAAAGATAGCCGTAATAGGCATAGTCATCGAGAAGCACAAGTGCGCCTGGGACCAGACGCTCCCAAAAGAACTGGATCGCTGCAATCTCGGGCGCCGAACAATTCATATCGAGATGCAGGTAGGCGATCTTCTCCGCGCGAACCTGCGGCAGGGTTTCCGGAATCGATCCTTCGATGAGAGAGACATTTTCCCATTGAGAAAAATTCGCCCGCACTTCTTCGATTCCCTGGACATAAAATCCCGAAGCCAAGCTTTTCCTGTTTTTCTCCACTGCGCCTGAAGCCCTGTCTGCAGATGAAACAAACCGTTCGTCCAGGCCGCGAAAGGTATCCAGCAGATAAAAGTGTTTTCCCAAAGAATCCCAGTTCAGATAATCCATAATCGCGGACGAGAGGAAACCGCGGTTCACGCCGCATTCGACGAAGTCGCCTTCGAGCCGCGCGGCGCAGGCGGTGGCCCATAGACCGATGTGAACCCGCCAGTGCCATCGATAATCGTCACCCGCGGCGCGAACTCCGCGCTCGTAAGCTTTTCGAAAAGCCGGATCGTCCATGAATTCATGATTGTGAATCGACCGCAGTCCATCCTGATCGTAGACGTGGCCTTCGGCGTGCGAGAAATCGGCAGAAGCCGCCGGCGCTGCAGGAGTGATATTCTCGCCTTTGTTTTTCGCTAGCGCTTTTGCTACTCCTGCATTCCAGGTAAGAGGTTTGTTCTTGAACCATCCTGAATCAAACTTTGGCGCGGCGAAAAGCGCCCATGTTTGCCTGGGATGTTTCCAATCCAGAAGTTCAAATCGCAAACCGGCTTCTGCAGCTGCGTCTCTCAACGTCGCTGGCCTGTAATTCACGCATTCGGGATAGACCCAGCCCTTGGTTGGCGCGTCCTCCTCCCCAGGTAGAAACGTGGCAACCAAAGCTCCATCTCCAGCAAGTGAGCGCGAAATTGCGGACAGCCAATTTTTGATCAGATCCAGTCCGCAGTGACTAAAGATCGATTGAGCCAGAGCGAAATCGAATGAGACTTTCGCTTGGGCAATGGTCACCGGTGAACCGGAAAAAAAGAATGTTGGGCGTTTGATTTCCAACAACGCCTCCCCTAACTCCCGCTTAATTCCTTGCTCCACCAGCCATTCATTCGGCTCGACGCCAAAATACTTTCCGCGATTCAGATAAGGAATTAACAAGCGCCCGATCCGAAGAGAGCCGCATCCCACGTCGAGCAGCGAATGATGCTGTCGCAGACCCAGCGTGGTCAAGAGATTGAACGCCATCGCTGCGATCAAATCGTAATCCTCGGGAGGGCCGACGTACGCGCGGTAATGCGCGTCCCCGGGCTTGAGACCGACGCCCAGACTTTCCTGGTCGTCCAGGGGTACCTCCATATTAGTTCACTCGCTTTAACGTGGCGCGATCGAAATCTTTCAATGCGTCCTCTGGTCGATCCGGAAATCCAACGACCCCACGCGACCGGTCGAATTGATAGATGCGCGTCCGTGGGCGTTCGCGGAAAGGAAACGCGCGGAGCTTTTCGCCATCGAGGGCATCTATCCCGCCTGGCACCTGGCATGCTTGCACACTCAAAGCGTGCAGATCGTTCCTGATTTTAGAATCCGATGCGACGCGGTTCGAGAGTTCGTTGGGATCTTGCCTGAGATTGAAGAGCTGTTCCCGTCCACCGTTTGCCATGAAAATGTATTTCCACTCATCGGTAACCACCATGAGTTTGAAATCGTGGGAGCCGGGAGGTTCAACCATACCGACAAGATACTGGCGTCGCGCGCATTCGCCTCGCAACATTTTCAGAACGTTCGTTCCCTCTCGCACGTCGCACTCGCCAGCCGCCTCAGTCGCAATTCCGAATAAGTCCGCAAGGCTGAGCAATTCATTCCGGACAGTTTCCTTCGACAGCATCGCCGGCCAACTGAGCAGGAAAGGAACACGGCAGGCGGCCTCAAAAAAGTTTTGTTTCTGCCAGCCGTGATGATCGCCCAAAAGATCGCCATGGTCCGAAAAAAAGCAGACAAGAACGTTCTCCGATTTCGGGCGCGCTTCGATCGCGTCGAGAATTCGGCCGAGACAATGATCCAGGTAGCTAATCTCGCCGTAGTATCGAGCCTTCACGATCCGCGCCAGCGCAGGATTGATTGCATCTGCCCAAATGGCATATCGCATGAACGGAATTTCTTCATCCAGATGATCTTCCTCGACGCTGCCAAGAACGAGGTCCGGCATTCGATCCGGGTCATACATCCGGTTGAAAGGAATTGGCGGAGCCAGCGGCGGATGCGGACCGACAAATGATACAAACCCAAAAAAAGGGCGCGAATTATCCGAGTTTTTAATCTCCTGCACAGCGCGATCGGCTACCCACCATTCAACACCCAATTCCGCCGGAAGCGGACTACGCTGCGGCAGGTAATACATCTCGGTGCGCTCCCCAAGAGGTTGCTCCAGGAAATCGAATGCTGGATGCTCCCGCGTCAGCCATGAACCGTAGTCGTCACCTTCGCGCGCCGGCGGATGGTAAGTCTCCTCGCTACGCCACAGCGTTTCATAGCCGACGTCTTCATTCCATGGATACGTATGGAACTTCCCGATCCCAAAAGTCCGATATCCCAAACGCGACATTGTGCGTCCAAGATATGGCCCGCAACGGCCTTCCATTTCAGCGGCCTGTCCCGCGGTCGGCTTTGGTTTTGCATTGCTAAAGACGCGCGTGGTTATGGGTTCGCATCCTGTGCGGATCGTGTAGCGCGCGGGGATACAAATCGGACATGTAGCGTATGCATTGGAAAAGCTGATTCCCCTGCGCGCCAGCCGATCCAAGTTAGGCGTGTAGATGTGCGAGTTACCGAGCGCAGCGATGGTATCGAATCGCTGCTGGTCCGTCATGACGAACAAGACGTCGGGCCGACTTACTGACATTTTTGTTTCAAAGCGGAGTTCGCGCGCAGCTGTCGTGGTCTGCTCAATGCGGAAAAATTCTCAACAACCAGAAGCCTAGAAACAGACCCGTTAAAAGAACAACCAAAACCCAAATGGGATTGTTGACTCCTCGTCTCACTTTAGCCGTTTGCGAGCTCGTGACCCGTCAGGCGACGAAATGCCTCGAGGTATTTCGCCGACGTTTTTTCGATAACATCCTTCGGCAGCTGCGGCGCTGGTGGAGTCTTGTCCCAATCAAGCGTCTCCAGATAATCGCGCACGAATTGTTTATCGAAGCTCGGCGGGCTCTGCCCGACAATGTATTCATCCTTTGGCCAGAAGCGCGAAGAGTCCGGCGTGAGACATTCATCGATCAAAAGCAATTCTCCATCGACGATGCCAAACTCGAATTTCGTGTCTGCAACGATAATTCCCTTCTGTGCGGCGTGCTCGCGGCCGCGCGAATAGATTTCGAGACTTAATTTTTCAACCCGATTGGCGATTTCGTCGCCGAGAATCTGAGCACATCGTTTCATGTCGATGTTCTCGTCATGACCTTGCTCTGCCTTTGTCGCAGGCGTGAAGATCGGCTCCGGCAATTGCGACGCGAGCTTTAGCCCGGCTGGTAGTTCGATTCCGCAAACACTCCGCGTCTCCTGGTATTCTTTCCAACCGGACCCAGCGAGATAACCTCGCACCACGCATTCCACCGCGAGCGGCTTCGTTTTCTTTACGATCATCGAACGTCCGGCGAGCTGCTCGTGGAAGGGTTGCAACTCCTTCGGGAACTCTTCGAAATTCGCTGCGACAAGGTGATTTTGGATCGTGTCGAAGCGCTTGAACCAAAACGCGGAAATTTGATTGAGGACCGCGCCTTTGTACGGAATTGGGTCGGGCAGAATTACATCGAAAGCCGAGATGCGATCAGTTACGACAAACAGTAGCGTGTCGCCAAGCTCAAAAACTTCGCGCACCTTGCCGCTGCGCAGTTTTTTTATTCCCGGAAGGTTGATGACAGATTGCAGGGAAGTTTCCATTTGCAAAAAGCGAACGTTCCAACGTTTGCCGCAGAGCGTCTAGTAAAATCCGCACAGGTCCAAATGTAGACCAGCCCCAACATCAGCCCTTCAACTCGAAATGGATGCCCAACGCGAAAAACCTAATACCAGCCCTCAACGCCCGTATCTCTGGCCATGTTTGCCAGCATTTTCCAATACCAAGCACTACCGGAGAAATCGAACCGCACATTCGGTCCTACATAAAACCGGTTTGCCAGCGGGAGAAGGGCTAATCCGGCTATCACACAGGCGCCGCTTCGAGTGTTAAAGCTAACCTACCGGTTCAACTAACAGAGGCTGCCTAGCAACCAAACGCGCGCACAGCGTCGATTACTTGCGTCTGTTCCGAGCTGCTCATTCCGGTGAAAAATGGAAAACGCAACAGGCGATCGGCCAAATCTTCTGTGACGGGACAGTCGCCTTGGTGACCACCAAACCGGAGACCCATAGGCGAGAGATGTAACGGCAGATAATGAAACACCGCCAGAATCCCTGAGCCCGCGAGGTGCGAAATCAATGCTTGCCTGCTTTCGAGGCACGGCATGATTACGTAGAACATGTGGTAACTCTGTTCGCATTCCGGCGGGATGATCGGCAGCCGGACGCCGTTTGTTTTCGCCCACGAAGCCAGCTCAAGTGCGTAGGTTTCCCAGATTTTGCATCGCATCGACTGAATCTGGTCGCGATGTTCAAGCTGTGCGCGAAGGAAAGCTGCCAGTAGGTCTGCAGGCAGATAGCTCGACCCGATATCGACCCAGGTGTATTTGTCGATCTCACCGCGAAAAAATTGGCTGCGATTTGTTCCCTTTTCGCGAAAAATCTCGGATCGTTGATTAAACTGCATATCATTGATCAGCAGTGCGCCACCTTCTCCGCACGAAAAATTCTTTGTCTCATGAAAACTGAGAGTTCCAAGCTGCCCGAGTGTTCCGAGATATCGTCCGCGATATTTTCCATAAAGGCCATGCGCATTATCTTCGACCACCGCGACCGCCTGCCGGCGCGCGATTGTCATGATTGTGTCCATTTCGCAGCCGACACCCGCGTAATGCACAAGACAAATCGCCTTCGTGCGCGAGGTCATGCGTTGTTCGATTTGGCTCTCATCAATGTTTAGCGTGTCAGCGCGAATATCGACAAAGACAGGTTTGGCGCCGCGTAAGACGAACGCATTTGCAGCAGAGGGAAAAGTGAAGGAGGGAACAATGACTTCATCTCCAGGACCGATATTCAGGAGGAGGGCTGCCATTTCCAGCGCATGCGTGCAGGAGGTCGTGAGGAGGGCTTTCTGGATCCCAAGCGACTGTTCGAGCAGGACGTGGCACTGCGCAGTAAAGCTGCCGTCACCGGAAAGTTTCGGCGCCGCGATCGCGGCCCGGATGTAGCTCAGTTCCGCCCCGGTCGCGAATGGGCGATTAAAAGGAATGCGGATCACGATAGTCTCAAAGGTTTTCGACCGATCAACAAGAGCGATCCTCCTGCTGGGAAAGAGACGCCTTTTGTTATCACCATTCGCTCGAGTTTAAAAATGCTCTCCAGACTCTTGTTAAGCGCTGGGCTGATCTCAAATTCGCGCCAGGGCTGCAAATCCTGATTGCGTTTTCGTAGCATACGCGACCAAATCATAAGCGGCAGTAACAGCGAATTGAAGGAAGTGATTCGCTCGATCTGGAAACCAGCGCTCTCAACTTTTGCGCACAATTCCGCGCGGTTGTAGCGACGTTGATGCATCGCATATTGGTCACTCGCGCTCCAGAGAAAACGATGTTGGGGCACGGTGACAAGCAATCCGCCGCCCGGCCGAGCCGCATTGAACATCTGCGCCAGTGCTCTCTCATCCTCAACGAGGTGTTCCAGGACATCGAAGGTTCCCACAACATCAAATTCGCACTCGAACAAAGTGCATCGTGCATCCATTAGATACAACTCCGCCTTCGGCACACGC
>Ga0307305_10000750_pt1 | contig 12236 bp, 12 predicted proteins | sample ER_DNA_186_FD_194512 | JGI IMG/M metagenome (GOLD analysis project Ga0307305, IMG submission 194512) | Bulk soil microbial communities from the East River watershed near Crested Butte, Colorado, United States - ER_DNA_186 | ecosystem: Environmental > Terrestrial > Soil > Floodplain | place... | reverse complement strand
TGGTCGGCGGCCTTGCGGAGCAGGATCGCGCCGGCGTGGCCGACGAGCCCCTGTCCGTCCGCGGTGACCTTCAGGGCACGGTCCCACCCGTTAAGCTGCATGGCGAAGAGCGCTCCGGTTCAGGCGATCATGGCGTGTGGTAACCCGTAATCTCCCAGGCCAGGGCGCTCTTCGCCGGTAAAGAGAAAAAGGGACGGCCGCTTCGCGGCCGTCCCTTTCCCTTCCCGTGTCCTGGCAGACCGCCGCGCACCCATAGGGTGCGCCGTCCGCAGGCCGCCACATGGCAAAGCCGCAGCTCACGCCTACCGGAAACCGCCGAACCCGTCAGCTTGCCTTCAACGCTGAATGCCGGAGGTTAAATACCTTCACTTCAGACCCGGTGGTTGCAGGCGGACCTCGCTCGCACTGTTACCCAGTGGCCGGGTAGACGCGTGGCCGGGTAGACGCGTGGCCGGGTAGACCCGCGCCCCGGCTCGACGCCATCCCGGCTCCATTGGTCCGCTGCCGGACGCACTGGAACCGGACATTCACTGCGCTAGAACGCACTGGATCCGGGGTTTCATGGCGTTCCAGCTGACCCGGCGGAGGGTTGGAACGTGCCACGCGAGGGACGTGTGCGGCCAGAGAAGCTAGAGGGTTAGTACGGGCCAGGGGTGGCCGGTACCGTTGCGTACGTGGCCGCTCCCCCGACGGACGCTGATCCGGGCGCCGGTCCCGGCGCTGATCCGGGTACAGGCTCCGGCGCTGATCCGGGTGCTGGTTCTGACGCTGATCCGGGTGCTGAGCCCGCGGTGACCGCGGGAGTAGCCAGCTTGGCGGTCCGGGACCTGCTGCGCGGCGTCCGCCGTCACGGCAAGATCCTGGCCGCGCTGCCGCACGCCATCTACCTGGAATTCGCCGACACCGTGCCCGAGCCGCGGGTGATCGCGGTGTCGCCGCCGGACGCGATCCGGCTGCCGAACGCGATCATCACCGGCCTGTGGGATGCGCCGCCCTCCGCCCCCGCGGCCGGTTCCGGTGAATGCTGGGCGGGCGGGAGCCGGGTGCTGGCCTGCGGCCTGGACATCAGGATCGTGCGCTGGTGGGATCCATCGCCGGTGTTCGGGCCGCTGTCCCGGGCCAGGCTCGATCACGGCTCGGGGGTTCTGGCCAGGCTCTACGCCGCGGCCGAGCACGCGCCCGGGCTGGCGGGGCAGGACGGTCCCGGGCAGCTCGCGGCGTCCTGCGCAAGCGGCGACCTGGCCGGGGCGGTGGAGGCGGCCGAGCACCTAGTGGGCCTCGGTCCCGGCCTGGTGCCGAGCGGCGACAGCGTGGTCAGCGGCGTGCTGCTCGCGCTGCGGTTGCTGGGCGGGGCTATCTCCGGCGGGACCCGGGCGGTGTGGCTCGCGAATTGGCTCAGCGCGTCGGTGACCTGCGACGCGGCGAAGCGGACGACCACGCTGGCGGCCTCGCTGCTGCATTGCGCGGCCAAGGGCCAGGCCGCGGCCGAGGTGTCCGCGGTGCTGCTCGGGATGGCGGGGCAGGAGCCGCTGGAGCCGGCCGCGTCCCGGCTGCTCGCGTCGCCCCAGGGGGTCGACCTCGCCTGGGGGCTGGTGGCAGGTTGCCGCGCGGCGCTGCTTTTGTCCGTAAGCTGACCGATGTGATCGTTCCGCTAACCGGTGTGCAGTACGAGATCGAAGCCGGACAGTACCGGGCCACCGTCACCGAACTCGGTGCCGGCCTGCGTGAGCTGGCCTACCAGGGCCAGCCGCTGCTCGCGGGCTACGAAGCCGACGAGCTGCCGCCGGCCGGCGCGGGTCAGCTGCTGACCCCCTGGCCGAACCGGGTCGACGGCGGCCGGTACGTCTTCGGCGGCACCGAATACCAGCTAGCCCTCACCGAACCCGCCCGGGGCAACGCCATCCACGGGCTGACCCGGTGGGCGGCGTGGTCCGCGGTCCAGCAGGACGCCAGCGCGGTGCGGCTGCGCAGCGCTCCGCACGGCCAGCAGGGGTATCCGTTCGGCCTGGAGATCGAGGCCGAGTATCGCCTAGATGCCGGGACCGGCCTGCAGGTGACCGTGGCCGCGCGCAACCGCGGGAGCCACGCCGCGCCCTACGGCACCGGCTCGCATCCCTACCTGACCGTACGGACGCCGTCGGTCGACGGCTGCGAGCTGACCCTGCCCGCGGACTCCTGGCTGCCGCTGGACGATCGCGGCATCCCGTCGGGACCGCCGGAACCTGTCGACGGCACCGCGTTCGACTTCCGGCAGGCGCGGGTCATCGGCACCACCCGCCTGGACCACGCGCTGACCGGGCTGAGCCGCGGTGCCGACGGCCGCGCCTGGGCATACCTGGCCGCTCCCGGCGGCCCGCGGGTGAGCCTGTGGGCGGGCGACGGCTACCGATGGCTGCAGGTGTTCACCGGCGACCCGCTGGGGCCGGGCATGCGCCGCAAGGCCGTGGCGATCGAGCCCATGACCTGCCCGCCCAACGCCTTCGTGACAGCCGATGACCTGCTCGTCCTCGAGCCGGGCGAGAAGGTCACCCATACCTGGGGGGTCCAGGCCTGCTGACCGCGATGTGCTCGAGGTCGGCCGGCGTGTCGATGTCGTCCGGGCGGCCGGTGTCGCCGCACTCGACCAGCGTGACGAGCTCGGGGCGGGCGCGCAGGAACGCCCGGGCGCCCTGGTCGCCGGTGGCCGTCGCGATGACCTCGGGCCAGTGCTCGCGCGCCAGCAGCACCGGGTTGCGCGGCTTGCCACCGTAGGCGGCCACGGCCACATCGGCGCCGGCCTGGTACGCGGCGATCAGGCGGCCGACCGCCTCCGCGCCCACCAGCGGCTGGTCGGCCAGCGCCACGACCACGGCGCCTATTTCCGGGCCCACTTCCGGGCCCGCCTCCAGCTCGGCCAGGGCGCGCAGGGCGGCACGCAGCGAGGATCCCATGCCAGTGCGCCATTCCCCGTTGTAGACGGTGCGAGCCTGATGTTCCGGGCGGAGTTCGACCTGGGCGGCGCCGGTGACGATGAGGACCGGGTCCGTGCCGCCGGCCCGGAGCAGGGTGACGCCGCGCTCCGCCAGGGTCTGGCCGTCCAGCTCCACCAGCGCCTTCGGCCGGCCGAACCTCGATCCCTCCCCGGCGGCGAGCAACACTCCCGCGACTGCACTGCGCACGGTCCCCAAGCGTATGCGCTGTCCCTGGTAGCATCCATCGCGAATCGGGAGTGACGACGCAGATGACGACGCAGGACCCGCCGCCGAACGGTATCGATATATCCCGGCCGAACGTGGCCAGGATTTACGATTACCTGCTCGGCGGCAAGGACAATTTCGCCGTCGACCGGGAGGCGGCGAAGCAGCTTCAGGCAGTGACGCCTGACATGGCGGGAATCGTCCGGGATAACAGGTCCTTCATCGGCCGGGTGGTGCATCACGCGGCTACCGAGGGCGGCATACGGCAGTTCCTCGACCTCGGCGGCGGCCTCCCGACCCAGACCAACGTGCACGAGATGGCCCAGCAGGTCGTGGCGGATGCCCGCGTCGTCTACGTCGACATCGATCCGGTGGTCTGGTCGCACGGCCAGGCGCTGCTGGCGCACGGCGACCGGGTCGCCATGGTGCGCGCGGACCTGCGCGAGCCCGCCACGGTGATGCGGCACCCGGACGTCCTCGCCCTGCTCGACCTGGCCCAGCCGGTCGCGGTGGTGTGCGCGGCCGTGCTGCACTTCGTCGCCGACGAGGACGACCCGTACGGGATCATCGCCGAATACCGTGACCACATGGCGGCGGGCAGCTACCTGGCCATCAGCCATGGCACCACCGGCTCGGCCGAGGAGGATCCCGACGACGTCGTCGGCGGCGTGACGAGCGTCTACCGCCAGGCTTCAGCGCAGTTGCACGTCCGTTCCCTGGCCGGGATCGAGGGTTTCTTCGACGGCTTCGACCTGATCGAACCCGGCGTGGTCTGGATCAACGAGTGGCGGCCGGGCCCGGATTTCCGGTCCGCGGGACAGCCGCGGTCACTGCGCGGCGGTGTCGGCCGCAGGCTCTAGCCGGCGAACTGGTGGTGGATCCGGCCCTCGGTGGAGGTCAGCGGGTGACCGGTGCCGCCCCAGCGGAGCTGGATCAGCTCGGCGGCGATCGACACCGCGGTCTCCTCCGGCGTCCTGGCCCCGAGGTCCAGCCCGATCGGCGAGCGCAGCCGCGCCAGTTCGTCCTCGGTGAGGCCGACCTCGCGCAGCCGGGCCAGCCGGTCGTCGTGCGTGCGGCGGCTGCCCATCGCGCCGATGTACCCGGCCGGGGTGCGCAGCGCCACCTCGAGCAAGGGCACGTCGAACTTCGGGTCGTGGGTGAGCACGCAGATGACGGTCCTGGCGTCCACGTCGGTGGCGGCCAGGAAACGGTGCGGCCAGTCGACCACCACTTCGTCGGCGTCGGGGAACCGCGACGCGGTGGCGAACACCTTCCTGGCGTCGCACACGGTGACGTGATAGCCGAGGAACTTGCCGACCCTGGCCACGGCGGCGGCGAAGTCGATCGCCCCGAACACCAGCATCCGCGGCGCCGGGGCGAACGAGTTCACGAACACGCTCAGCTCGTCCCCGCGCCGCTCGCCGTGCTCGCCGTACCGGCGGATACCAGTCAGGCCCTGGGCGAGCATGCCGCGTACGTCATCATCGACCGCCGCGTCGAGCCGCGCCGCGCCCAGGGTGCCGGACGCCCCGGAGTGCCATCCATCCGGCTGGGAACTGCTGCTGGCCCAGATCACCCGCCGCGCGCCGATCCGGCCCGGGCCGGAGATCACCGTCGCGACCGCGACCGGCTCGCCGCGCTCGACCGCCGCGGCGATGTGGCCCAGCTCGGGGAACCGGGTCCTGTCGATCCGCTCGACGAAGATGTCGATGATCCCGCCGCAGGTCAGGCCCACCGCGAACGCGTCGTCGTCGCTCACCCCGTAGGTCTCGAGAACCGCGTCCCCGGTCTGGCAGACGTCCAGTGACAGCTCGTAGACGGCACCCTCGACGCATCCGCCCGACACGCTGCCGACGACCTCGTGGTCGGCTGAGGACGCCACCGCCAGCGCCGCACCCGGGTCACGGGGCGCGCTGCGGTACGTCCGCACCACCGTGGCGAGGCCGAACGACTCCCCGGCTTCCCACCACTTCGTGATCCGGTTCAGGATGTCACGCACTCGCGTCACCTCGGCAGTCAGTGCCCTCGCGCGCTTCCACGCTACGCGGCTCACTCATCTCGGGAGAACCTGGACCACTGTCCGGCTATTCCCCGGCCTGGTCCCGGCGGACGATGGCCACCGCGGCGCGTATCAGGTCGGGGATGTCGGGATGGGCGGGGCGCTCGCCGGCTTCGAGGTCTTCGGCCGTCAGCCAGCCGTACTTGTCGGTGGTGGCGCGTTCCCACTGGTCCAGGCCCTCCAGGCTCACCGCCACGGATCCGACCGCGACAGCGTAGAAGGTCTGTTCCTGGGCGATGCGGCGGCCGCCCCAGGAGAACTCGATGGAGTTCTCCGCGATCGGCTCGCTCAGGCGCTCAGGCTCGACCACGATGCGGGTCTCCTCGTACAACTCCCGGGCACCCGCCGCGCGCAGCGATTCTCCGGGGTCGGCCGCGCCGCCGATGGTGAACCAGAAGGGGCGATCGGGATGATGCGGATCCCAGCCGTGCAGCAGCAGCACGCGTCCTTCGTCGTCGACCGGCAGCACCCGGGCGGTCTGGCGGTGCCAGATACTGCTCATGGCTACTCCACGATCTTGCTGATCGGGATCTCCAGGATGTCCTGCGCGCCGGCCGTCTTCAGGGCCGGGATCAGCGTGTTGACGCCGCGCTTGGGGACCACCGTCTCGACCGCGTTCATGTTCCCGCGGGCCAGGGTGGTGATCGTCGGCGAGGACAGGGCGGGCAGCATGTCGGTGACCGCCGCCAGCTTGTCCGCGGCCACGTTCAGCTTCAGCAGGACGTTCCCACGGGCCTGGATCGCCCCGCGCAGCAGCAGGGCGATGTCCTCCATGGCCGCGCGCTTGTCCGCGTCCGCGAACGCGGGACCCGACGCGATCAGCTCGGTATAGCTGGTCAGCAGAGTCTCGAGGATCCGCAGCCCGTTCTTGCGCAGCGACGAGCCGGTCTCGGTCAGGTCCACGATCGCGTCCACGATGTCGGGCACCTTGGCCTCGGTCGCGCCATACGACGGTATCACCATCGCCTTGACCCCGCGCGCGTCAAGGAACCGCCTGGTCAGTGACGGGAACTCGGTAGAGATCCGGACACCCTCCGGCATGTCGGCGGCGGACTGCCAGGGCGCGGAGTCGGGCACCGCGAGCACCACCCGTACCGGCTGCGATGTGGCCTTGGAATACTGCAACTCGCCGAGCGAGACCACGTCGGCCTCGGTCTCCGCGATCCAGTCGCGGCCGGTGATGCCGAGGTCGAACAGGCCACGCTCGATGTAGGACGGGATTTCCTGCGGGCGCAGGAACCGGACCCGGTCGATCCGCGGATCGTCGATCGACGCGTGGTAGTCCCGGTCCGAGGACCGGGACACGGTCAGGTCGGCCGCGTCGAAGAGCTCGAGGGTGGCGCGCTCAAGCGAGCCCTTGGGCAGTACCAGTGAGAGCATGAGTCATCCCTACGGGGTGGGGCATGGAGTCAGCGAGCGTGCGACCAGGGGCCTAGACGGGCTGATGGGCGGCACGGATGGACCGCAGCACGAGCGCGGTGTCGAGCGCCGCCACCACGGCCTCCCATCCCTTGTCCTCATGGCTACCGGGCAGTCCGCACCGGTCCAGAGCTGACTCTACCGTGTCACAGGTCAGCACGCCGTTGCCGACAGGCCTGCTTGTGTCGAGGGCGACCCGGGTCAGGCCGGCCGTCACCGAGTCGCAGACGTACTCGAAGTGCGGGGTGCCGCCGCGGATGACCACCCCGAGGCAGGCCACGGCGTCGTGGTGACGGGCTAGTTCGGCCGCCACCACGGGCAACTCGATCGCGCCCGCCACCCGGACCACGACGGGGTCGGGCACGCCGCACGCGTTGGCCGCCGCGGTCCCGCGGGCCACCAGCGCGTCGGTGATCTCGCGGTGCCAGCGGGTGGCCACGATGGCGAGGCTGAGCCCGGACGCGTCCACCACAGCGGCGCCCGGGCTGCCCGCACCGCTCACGCCGATTCCGATCCGTACACCCGGGACAGCGGCGCCACCGGGTGCCCGTTCAGTGGCGCTGGGGCGGGTACCCCGGCCCGTTCGGGATCATTGAGATCGTGAATTTCGTGGCCCAGCCGGTCCCGCTTGGTGATCAGGTAACGCAGGTTGAACGGGGTGACGGCGGAGGCCTGCGGGACCCGGGCGGTGATGTCCACGCCGCAGCCGGCCAGGCCGGTGACCTTGTCCGGGTTGTTGGTGAGCAGGCGCACCGAGCGCACGCCCAGGTCGGCGAGCATCTGCGCGCCAGCCGAGTACTCGCGCGCGTCCACCGGCAGGCCGAGCTCGGTGTTAGCGTCCACCGTGTCGGCGCCGGCGTCCTGCAGCTCGTAAGCCTGCAGTTTGCTCAGCAGTCCCACCCCGCGGCCCTCGTGCCCGCGCAGGTAGAGCACCACCCCGCGGCCCTCGGCCGCGATGGCCGCCATGGCCGCGTCCAGCTGCGCGCCGCAGTCGCAGCGCTGCGAGCCGAATACGTCACCGGTCAGGCACTCCGAGTGCAGCCTGGTCAGCACGTCCGAACCACCGGTCACGTCACCGAACGCGAGGGCCACGTGCTCGGTGCCGTCGATCTCGTGCCGGTAGCCGAACGCCTGCCACTGGCCGTAGGCGTTCGGGATCCTGGTCTGTGCCTGACGGCTGAGCTGGCGCTCGTTGCGGCGACGGTACTCGATGAGCTGCTCGATCGAGATCAGCGCCAGATCGTGGGTGTTCGCGAACACGCGCAGCTCGGGCAGCCGGGCCATCGTGCCGTCGTCGTTCACCACCTCGCACAGCACGCCCGCCTCCGGGAGCCCGGCCAGCCGGGCCAGGTCGACGGCGGCCTCGGTGTGCCCGGCGCGGCGCAGCACGCCGCCCTCGGCGTAACGGAGCGGGAACACGTGGCCGGGGCGCACCAGGTCGGCCGCTGTGGTGGCGGGGTCGACGAGCTTGGCGATCGTGGCGGCGCGGTCCGCGGCCGAGATGCCGGTGCTGATCCGGTCCCGCGCGTCCACGCTGACCGTGAAGGCCGTTCGGTGGTGCTCGGTGTTATGGGCGGTCATCTGGGGGAGCTGGAGCCGGTCGAGTTCGGCCTCCCGCATCGGCACGCAGATCACGCCGCTGGTGTAGCGGATCATGAAGGCGAGCAGTTCGGGGGTCGCCATGCTGGCGGCGAAGATGATGTCGCCCTCGTTCTCCCGGTTCTCGTCGTCCACGACCAGCACCGGGCGGCCCGCCGCGATGTCCTTGATCGCGCGGTCGACGTCGTCGAGCAGCTGATTCACTTGTCACCCTCCGGGATGAGCATCCGTTCCACGTACTTGGCGATCACGTCGACCTCGAGGTTCAAGGTGTCACCGGGTTGCCTCGTGCCCAGCGTGGTGCGCTTGAGCGTCTCGGGGATCAGGCAGACCTCGAACCAGCCGTCCGCGGCACCGGGCGGGGTGAGCGCGGAGACGGTGAGGCTGATCCCGTCGACCGCGATCGAGCCCTTCTCCACCACGTACCGGGCGATCCCGTCCGGGAGGGTGATGCGGACCTGGTCCCAGTGTTCGGCCGGGGTCCGGGAGATGATCGTCGCGGTGGCGTCCACGTGCCCCTGCACGAGATGACCGCCCATCCGGTCGGCAAGGCGTACCGAGCGTTCCAGGTTGACCGGGTCTCCGGGGGTCAGTGCGCCCAGCCCGGACCGGCTGAGGGTCTCCCCCATCACGTCCGCGGTAAAGGTTCCGCCCAGGATCCCGGTAACGGTCAGGCACACGCCGTTGACGGCGATCGATTCGCCGAGGGCGACGCCTTCCGTGGAACCCCGGATGGTGAGCCTGGCCGCATCGCCGTGGTGATCGATCCCGGCCACCTCGCCGAGTTCCGCCACGATCCCGGTGAACATCCGCGCTCTCCTCCTCGAAGCCAACTCATGGTCCGGCTCCGGGGATGCGCGGGTACGCGCTACGCATGCGGCCGGGATGACCGGCCGCCCGCGTGCTGCCTCCCATCCGGACTTTCACCGTCGGTCCCGGAATTTCACCGGGTCAACCGGCCGCTGGATGCGGACGGGTCGCGGACTTTCACCGCCGGCTCGGAGTTTCACCGACCCCGGAGCACGCCTTCACTGCTATAAGCCAGTGTGCCACACGAGGTATTCCGCGGCTTCGTGCCTTTCGTCACGCCGGCCGCGGACGGTACTGGTAACCGACGCGATACTCGGTGACCAGGCACACGCCGTAACACGGGCCGAGCTTGCGCCGGAGCCGGCTCACGTGCACATCTACCGTGCGGCTATCCCGCGGCAGCGGCCGGCCGTCCTGGCCGAGGGTGCGGTGCCAGACTCGCTCGACTAGTTCGGCGCGGGTGAACACGATGGCCGGGTGCGCGGCAAGGAAAGCCAGCAGCTCGAATTCCTTGAAGGTGAGCTGGACCTCCCGCCCGTCGATCCAGACGCGGCGCTGCGCGTGGTCCAGGAGCAGCCCGTGACCCGGTGACGCCTGGTCGCCTGACGGCGGCTGCGCGGTCGGCGCTGGCTGCGCGGCCAGGTCGGCGGCGGACGTCGTGATCGCGTAGCCGACGATGGCCAGCGACGTCCCGGTACCGGGGATCGGCACCACGGCGAGCAGGGTGGCATCCCGCCCGGGCGGGGGAACTTGCTCGTCCCAGGGCTGAGCGGGCCCGGCGTCGGGATGATCCGGCGGCCACGACCTGTAGAGCAGCTGGTTTTGCGCCGCTGCATCTCCTGGAGACACCCTCTTATAGTCCAGTTAAGTGGTCGCTTTTGTCAAGAAAGGGTGTGACGGCGGGGGTGCGTAGGATGCCGGGCATGGCGGTCAGGGCGGTCATCTTCGACTGGGGCGGGACGCTTACCCCGTGGCACAGCATCGACCTCGGCGAACTCTGGCTCGCGGTATGCGCGCGGTACTACCCGGCCGAGGAGGCGGCGGCGAACGCCGCCGCGGTGCGCGCCGCCGAGGCGGAGCTCTGGCGGGAGGGCGAACTGTCGCACCAGAGCGCGACCCTGCAGCGCATCTTCGAGCGGGCGGGGGTGTCCGTGTCGGACGAATTCCTGGCGAGTTACTTCGAGGCGTGGACGCCGCACACGCTGACCGACCCGGACGCGCTGCCGCTGCTGCGCGAGCTGCGGCGGCGCGGCATCAAGGTGGGCGTGCTGTCCAACACGATGTGGCCGCGCAGCGCCCACGAGCAGATCTTCGTCAGGGACGAGGTCCTCGGGCTGATCGACGGCGCGGTCTACACCAGCGAGATCGACTGGGTCAAGCCGCATCAGGAAGCCTTCCGCGCGGTCATGGCGGCCGTCGGCGAGACCGACCCGGCGGCGTGCGTGTTCGTCGGCGATCGGCCCTACGACGACATCCACGGCGCCAAGAGCGTGGGCATGCGCGCCGTGCTCATCACGAACTCCGACGTCCCCAGGTACGAGGCGGCCGAGCCGGACGCGACCATCACCCGGCTGGCCGAACTGGCGGAGTACATCGACCGCTGGTCCTGAGCAGCGCGCCTGGTGGCCGACCGAAAATTCCCGGGAAAAACCGTTGGCGAACCGGGGACGGCCGGCTCTTACCTTCGGGGAGCCCACTTCGGGACGGGCGGAACGCCGGGAGCTTACCAATTTGGGGGGGACGCTCTCGGCGTTCTGCTTTGTACGGCGGTGGCGGGAAGACCCGATTTGGTTTTGTATTGTCCGGATGTGCCGTCGCGCGGTTCGATAGCCATATGCACGACAGCGAGGTCGCTGCGGCGATAGTAGCCAGTGACCCTGACGGGCTTGCCGAAGCCTATGACAGGTACGCCGCGCCGCTGTACACGTACTGCCGCTCCCTGCTGCGCGAGCCGGCCGACGCGGCCGACGCCGTGCAGGACACCTTCGTCATTGCGGCGTCCAAGTTGGCGGGACTGCGTGATCGGAACCGGCTCCGGCCATGGCTGTACGCCGTGGCCCGCAACGAGTGCCACCGGCGGCTGCGGGAAAAGGCGAACGCGGCTACTTCGGCGCTGGACCAGGTGCCGGAGATGAGCGACGAGTCCGCGGACGTCGCCGAAGGGGCCGAACGGGCCGAGCTCCGCGCGCTGCTGCGTTCGGCGGTCCGCGGTCTGGGCGCCAGCGAGCAGGACCTGATCCAGCTGCAGCTACGGCAGGAGCTCGACGTCGCCGAGATCGCGGCCGTGCTCGGGGTCTCCCGCAACCACGCGCACGCCCTGCTCTCCCGGGCCCGCGCCCAGCTCGAGGTCTGTATGGGCGCGCTGCTCGTGGCCCGGTCCGGACGGGGCGACTGCGAAGCGCTCGGCGCGCTGCTCGAGGACTGGGACGGGCAGCTGAACGTGCTGATGCGCAAGCGGATCAACCGGCACATCGAGCGGTGCCCGGCGTGCACCGAGCGCAAGCGCCGCGAGCTCGCCCCGGCGCTGCTGCTCGGCCTGGCCCCGTTGCCCATCGCCGTCATGCCGCCCGGACTGCGCACGCAGGTGCTCAGGCTGGTCAGCAGCGACGCCCCCGTCGCGGTGGCGCACCGGGCCAGCGTGACGAAGCGGGCCGACATGTCCGGGCCTGGCGGTTTCCCCAAGCCGCTGGACCCGCCGAAGTCGGCGTGGTGGCAGGCTCGTACGGTGCAGGGCGCCGCGGCGGCGGCCGTCGTGGTGGCGGCCGCGGTGCTGGTCATCCTGGCGGTGACCGGCGCGTTCGGCACGCACCATGAGCAGCTGAGCGCGCTGAGCCACGGCACGTCGTCGGCCGGCGCCGGCCCGGGTTCGTCCGGCGGTACGGCGTCCGCGAGCCCGCCCGGCGGCCCTGGCGCCCCGGGCAACTCCGACAGCCCGGGCGCCCCAGGAAGCCCAGGCAGTCCGGGCAGCTCGGCCGAGGCCACCGCCAATGCCGCGGGTGGGGTGTCGCCCTCCGCGGCGCCGGGCGGCACGACCCCGGCGGACGGCTCCTCGCCCCCGCCTTCGGCGCGGCCGTCCAGCCACGGCCCGTCGCCTAGCCACAGCCCGTCACCCAGCCGCAGCCCGTCGTCGCCGGCCAGCAGCACGACCGCTCCTCCCCCGCCCCCGCCGCCCG
>Ga0307305_10000749_pt1 | contig 12240 bp, 13 predicted proteins | sample ER_DNA_186_FD_194512 | JGI IMG/M metagenome (GOLD analysis project Ga0307305, IMG submission 194512) | Bulk soil microbial communities from the East River watershed near Crested Butte, Colorado, United States - ER_DNA_186 | ecosystem: Environmental > Terrestrial > Soil > Floodplain | place... | reverse complement strand
GGTGATGGAGCCGAGCGGGGCGGCCACGTTGTCGCCGGACTTCTGCAGGCCGACCAGGCCGTCGCTGATGTTCAGCCGGGTGGCCAGCCAGGCGCCCAGCGCGATCAGCCAGATGGCCGAGCCGGAGGCGCCGAAGAACACCGCGGCGATGATGCTGCGCGGCCGGGTGTCGCGCGGCATGTAGCGGGAGTAATCCGAGACGTACGGCGCGTAGGTGATGTTGTAGGCGGCGGCCACCGAGAACTGGGACATGAACGCGGCGAAGACGAACCCGCCGGGGTGCGCGGGGGCGGTGCCGCCGGCGTGGCCGAGCAGGATGGCGACCGAGATGATCGCGTAGCACGGGAACGAGATGACCAGCAGGAACCGGAATACCCGGTGCACCCAGTCGTAGCCGAAGATGGCCAGGGCCGCGGCCAGGACCGCGGTGACGATGGCGACCAGGGTCGGGTTCCAGCCGAACGCGCCGTGCAGCCCGCTGGCCAGCAGCACCTGGTCGGCCACGTTGAAGGCCATGTAGGTGAACAGCACGGCGAACAGCGCGACCACGACGCCGCGGTAGCCGAGCTGGGCCCGCGTCTGGATCATCTGGGGCAGGCCGAACACCGGCCCCTGCGTGGCGTGGAACGCCATGAACAGCGTGCCGAACCAGATGCCGAGGACGCCAGCCAGGATCGACCAGCCCAGGGACAGGCCCAGGGCGGGGCCGACGAAGCCGATCGGGATCGTGAAGTACTGGAAGTTGCCCAGGAACCAGAGCATGGTCTGCTGCCAGGTCTTGCCGTGGCGTTCGGTGTCGGGGATCCAGTCGATCGAGTGGACCTCGATCTGGCCGAGCAGGCCGCGCTCGTTCTCTTCCTCGACGGTGGGTTCCCGGGACTGTGTGGCCATCGCCGCCTCCTGCTGGCTCCCGTTTCGCGAGCTGCCTTGAGGGCTATGATCGATACGGGTTTCCTGACTGTCAACCCTTGTTTCATAAATGATTCGGGGGTTTCATGAAGATTGGTCGTATGGGGAGGGAGTCTGTGATGGCCGGCGGGGATGCCGTCCCGGACGGCACGCGGATCGGGGCGCAGCTCCGGGCGGCCCGGCTGGCGGCCCGGATGAGCATGGCCGAGGTCGCCGAGCAGGCCGGGCTGACCAAGGGCTTCGTGTCCAAGCTGGAGCGGGACCTGGCCAACGTCTCGGTGGCCTCGCTGATCCGGCTCTGCGACGCGCTGGGCATCTCGCCCGGCTCGCTGTTCCAGGCACCCAAGGGCGAGGTGGTCCGGCGCGATGCCCGGCCGCGGATCAACTTCGGCGGCCGGAAGATGACGGAGTACCTGCTGACGCCGGCCGGCGAGAAGCGGGTGCAGACCATCCTGAGCGAGATCGAGCCGGGGGGCGGCAGCGGGAAGGAGCCCTACGCGCTGCCCGCCGGCGTGGAGTTCGTGTTCATCCTGGCCGGACAGCTGCAGGTCACCGTGGCCGGGGAACGCATTGTGCTGGAAGAGGGCGACGCGCTCACGTTCACGGCCGACATGGACCACACGTTCGTGGTGCCGCCGCGAGCAGGCCGGGCCCGGGTGCTCTGGGTGCTCTCCCCCGCCCTGCCCGACCACGGCCTCGAGCTGCCGCCGCCCGCCGCCAGCTAGCGGCCGGAAACCCCGCTGATGACGGCCAGGAACACCGCGGCGGCCAGCACGGCCAGCAGCAGCAGGAGATACGCGATCCGGCGCCAGCTTCGCACCCGGACCGCCGTGACCGGCACGGAAACCACGCCGGCAGCCAGGCGCGGGCGGAAGCGGGCGGTGGCCGCGGCGGCAGCCCATCCGATCGTCGCGGTCACCAGCGGGAGAACCACCAGCAGTTTGATCACGTTGTTGCCGAGCCGGTCGCTGATGATGGAGCTGGCGGTCCAGCCCGTGTCCTGAAGGGGTCCGCCGGCGCCGAGCACGGCGACCGCGATGGTCGCGTACAGGTACAAGCCCAGGGCGGCGCTGAGGGCGGCCAGCCGGGCGATGCGCCGGCCGTCGACGGCGCTGCCGCTCCACAGCGTGCCGGCCACCCCCACCAGCAGCGGCGCCCCGATCACCGCCAGCCGCGCAAACGGCGCGATCATCGGGGCGATGACCCCGGCGAAGGTGAACCGCTGGATCGCCAGCCAGGCCAGGATGACGAACAGGCCGCCCAGCAGTCCGGGTACGGCGACAGCGGGGCGGCGCAGCAGCACGCTGGCGGCGAGGGTGTAGCTGACCAGGAAGACCAGTATGATCGCCCCCCACACCCAGCCACCGACACCCAGCCCGTGCCGGACGACCACGGCGGCGTACACGCCGGTGGCACCGGCCGCGACCGCGACCATCGCCCACACCGCCGCGGCGGCCCGCCCCCAGGGCGGCAGCAGCAGCACGGCGCCCGCGCAGCCGACGGCGAAGCGCCATCGCCGACTCCGGCCGTCGATGTGGTCCAGCTCGCCGAGCATCGCCTGGCCCCATTCGGCCCGCTGGGCGGACAGCAGGCCAGCCGCCCACCGCAGCAGCAGCTCGGGCACGTCATCGCGCGCCGCCGGCCCGGCCGGGACCGCCCGGGCGTAGCGCCGGAGCAGTGCCACCCCGATGCCCACCGGGCACATCATGAAGACAACCTGTATGGCCATTACGCCTCACTCCAGCGGTTGCGCGGGTGCGGAACGGCCCGGCCGGCCCGGACGGCGGGCAGCGCCGCCACGTACTCCCGGCCGGCCAGGGTCAGCCGGTACAGATGCCGGGGCGGCCGGCTTCCCTGGCTGGGCTCCCAGGACGTCTCCAGCAGGCCGCGGTCGGCGAGCCGGACCAGGATCGGGTACAACGAGCCGGACTTCAGGTGCACCTCGGCGGCCAGGTCGTAGCCGTAACGCCACCGGGCCGGATCGGCCGCCAGCGCCCGCAGGACGCTGATGGCCTGCGCGGACGGGGGACGGTTACGCTGCATGAGCGTTAACTCTACTCATGTAGCTTTAACCGTCAATAGCCCCGCGGGGTGTTGTCATCACGAGGTTCGCGCTGGCGCCAGAACCTTCATGGCCGCTGGTAGAGGGCTTCGCCTTCGTCGAGGCCGACGTAGGTGAAGTCGGCCTTCTCCAGGACGCGGCGGCTGGGTGCGTTCGAGGTCAGCGTGTGCGCGCGGACCTGGCGGACGCCGGGCTGGCTCAGCAGCCATTCGGTGACCGCGGCCACCGCCTCGCTGCCGTAGCCCTGGCCGCGGCTGGGCGCGGCCAGGCCGTAGCCAATCTCCACGCGGCCCGCCTCGTCGACCGGCCCGTGGGTGCCGATGTCGCCGATGACCGTTCCGCCGACGGTGACGAGCCAGCCGGGTGGATGCCCGGTCTTGACCGGCATGGCCAGGCCGTCCGCGGTGTCCTCGTGCGGCCAGCCGTCGGCGGCGGTCAGCCCGGCGGCAGCCAGCCCGGACAGGTCACCGGCCACGATGGCCCGCGCCGTCTCGGCGGTCAGCGGCTCCAGGCGCAGCCGGGCGGTCTGCAGGGGCGCTAGTCGCAGATCCATTCGGCCAGGATTACAGGAGGACCGGGTGCCGGCAAACGAAAAGGTCAGTGTCGCTTTTGACATATGCAGGTAAATACCTGCATAATGTCAGGGTGGTCGAGGATGACGCGGTGTTCAAGGCGCTGGCCGATCCGACGCGGCGGGCGCTGCTGGACCGGCTGCGCGAACGCAACGGGCAGACCCTCGGGGAGCTGTGCGAGCCGCTCGACATGGCGCGGCAGTCGGCGACCCAGCACCTGGGCCTGCTGGAGGCGGCCAACCTCGTCACCACCGTCCGCCGGGGCCGGGAGAAACTGCACTACCTCAACCCGGTTCCGCTCTGGGACATCGCCGAACGCTGGATCGAGAAATTCGAACGCCCGCGCCTGCGCGCGCTGAGCGCCATCAGGCGCCGGGCCGAGGAGGACACCATGGCCGAACGGCCGGACTACGTGTACGTCACCTACATCGAGAGCACCCCGGAGCGGGTGTGGAACGCGCTCACCGACGCCGACCTGACCGCGGCGTACTGGGGGCACAGCAACGTCTCCGACTGGCAGGTGGGCTCGCTGTGGGAGCACCGCCGCGTCGACGGCTCCGGCATCGCCGACGTGGCCGGCACCGTGCTGGAGTCGGCGCCGCCGCGGCGGCTCGCGATGACGTTCGACGCCCCGGGCGCGGCCCCGCCGCAGGGCCCCTCCCGGGTGACCTTCGACATCGAGCCGTACCACGAGATCGTCCGGCTCACCGTCACGCACGAGAACCTGGCCGACGAGAGCGCGCTGGACGCTATCTCGGCCGGCTGGCCCGCCGTGTTCGCCAACCTGAAGTCGCTGCTGGAGACGGGGCACGTGCTGCCGCGCGCGCCGTGGGAGATGCACGCCGAGCTGCGCGCCGCGCAGATGGCCCGCATCGACGGGTCGGCCCAGCCCGGCTAGGTCACCACAGCGAGGCCGGCCGGAAGTCGCAGATGAGCTCGCCAGACACGTCGACCGGGACCGACACCGGCAGGACGTAAATGTGGCCGTCTGAGCCCGGGGTGGGCCTGACGCCGTCCGGCGTCATGGCCGAGGAGGGCCCGCGCCACAGCTGCCAGCCGCGCGAGGCGTAGAGGCGGGCGCCGTCAGGACTGGCGCCGAGCGCGCCGAGGTCGTAAGCGGACCGCACGATGCGCTCGAGCGGGGCCATCAGCCGCGCGCCGTGCCCCTGGCGGCGCCGGTCGGCGCGGACCGCCACGCCCTCGATAAAGCCGGTGCGCATCGCCCGGCCGGCGTGCAGCATGCGGCGCTGGACGACGCTGCCGTGCCCGATCAGCTCGCCGTCGGAGAGGATCAGCGCGTGCACGCCGCCGAGCGTGTTGTCGAAGACGTCGTCCGAGACGCCGTCGAAGGCGGCGTCCATCAGGCCGCGGATGGCGGCCAGCTCGGCGGGCCCGAGGTCGGCGGTGTGGGCTGTGCGCAGCTCGGTCATGCCTGGGTCGCCTCGGCGATCAGGCAGTACTGGTCGCCGGAGTCGTCGAAGTCGGAGTCGACTTCCCTCAGCCCGGCGAGCTCGAGCCGTTCGCGCAGCTCGGCGACGGTGAAGGGGCGGAACGAGACCGGGTACTCGTGCGTCCGCGCGTCATCGCCGTCCTCGAAGACGAACGCGATGTGGGCGACGTGCTCGTCGTGCAGGCGTTCGGGTATCTCCCAGGCGTAGAAGCTCAGGCACCGCCGGCCGTGCCGGGTCAGCACCCGTGGTGCGACGCGCACGATCCGGCGTTCGGCGTTCAGCTTCTCCCAGTTACGGGAGTCGATCACCACGTGTCCCCCGGGCCGGGCCATCCGCCGCAGCCCGGCGAGGGCCTCCACCATGGCGTCCCGGCCCGCCGCGTGGACCAGCGAGTTCCCGACGCAGAGTACGACGTCGAAGCGTTCGGCGAGGGTGGACGGCAGATCCGCCCACAGGCTGCGCCGCGCCGGGATCGCCAGCTGCTCGCGGCGGAACCGGGCGGCCGCCTGCTCGACCATGGCCTCGCTCCCGTCGGTCGCCCAGACATCGAAGCCGCGGCGGGCCAGCGCCGCCGCGTTGATGCCGGTGCCGCAGGACGCGTCGAGCACGGTACGGCCGGGCCCGGTCCGCTGGAGCAGCCGCGCCGCAGCTGGGTGGTTGATCGCGCCGCCATCCGTCAGCACGTCGTCGTCGAACAGCCAGTCGTAGTCGGCGGCGAAGGTCTCGTAGGAGTCGGCCATGACATCACAGCTTGTCAGACGCCGGGAGCTGCGTGGCGAGGCCGTCGAGGACAACCTGAAGGCCGAACTGGTAGGCGTGCTCCGGGTCGTAGGCGGCGCCGTGGGCGGTGCCCGCTGCGGTGCCGACCCGGGCGGCCAGCGGGTAGGCGGCGGGGTCGAGGACCTCCTCCAGCAGGGGGGCGTGCGCGGCCCACCACTGCTCGTCGTCCATCCCGGACTCGCGGTTGCCGCGGGCGTCAGCGGCGGCGCGGGCCCAGGCCTGCACGAAAATCAGCAGGTGGGTGAGGGCGTCGTCCATCTGGACATCGTCGAGGCCCAGGCCGTCCAGCGCGGAAAGTTCGTGCTCGTACTTGGCTATCAGGCCGGGGCCGAGCGGCGGACGGACGGTGGAGATCGCCGCGGCCCAAGGGTGGGCCTCGAACAGGGCCCGGTTCTCGGCGGCGATGGCGGTGAGCCGCTGCCGCCACGGCTGCCCGGCGGTGTGCGCACGGGTCATCCGGGCGTAGGCGGAGTCGAGCATGAGGTCGAGGAGTTCGGCCTTGCCGGGCACGTAGGTGTACAGGGTCATCGGGACCACGCCAAGGCTGGTGGCGACCCGCCGCATCGTGACCGCGTCGAGGCCCTCGGCGTCGGCCAGCGCGGTGGCCGCGTCGACAACCTGGCTGACGGTCAGGCCCTGGCGCGGGCCGTGCCGGGGCGCGGCCGCCGGGTCACGCCAGAGCAGTCGCAGGGTCCGGGCCGGGTCGCCGGCCCCGGTACGCGCCGAGGGAATCGGGAACACCTCACCATCGTTGTACGTCGTACTCTGTACATCGTATAGAGAAGTAGCGCGGAGGAGCGTGACGCTTGTGAAGATCACCGCATCGGCAGTATCCCTGAACGTGGACGACGTGGCCTCGTCCGTTCGGTTCCTGACCGGGCACTTCGGGTTCACCGAGGAGATGTCGGCCGACGGCTTCGCCTCGCTGGGCCGGCCGGACGCCGGGATGAACGTGGTGTTCCTGCGCCGCGGCATGGAGATGCTGCCCGAGGACCAGCGGGACGACCACGCCGGCGGGCTGATCCTGGCCTTCGAGGTGGACGACCTTGAGGGCGAGCTGGCCCGGCTGCGGGGCGAGGGCGTCGCGATCACCATGCCGCTGCGGTCCGAGGAGTGGGGCGAGCGCGCCTTCCAGGTGCGCGACCCCAACGGCGTCATCATCGAGCTGCTCGACTGGAAGGCGGCGGCCGGGTAGGCGGCCCGGTCGTTCTTTCAGGCTGGCGTGTCCTCGTCGGCCGGCTCGTTCTGCCGGCCGCGGACCAGCGCGGTGACCTCGTGCCCGATGCCGAACGACGGGCCGCCGACCAGCTCCCAGGCCCGGCTGATGCCGACCAGGAAGCAGACGATCACCAGGATCGCGATCGTGTCCACCGCGCCGGGGTTGCTGGAGCTGGTGACGATCAGGATAGCTTCGACCAGCTGGATCACGAACGTGACGGCCAGCGAGAACAGGAACACCGCGTCCCGCACGGTGCTCCACCGCACCTGGCCCCGGCGCAGCAGGCCCAGCCGGACCAGCGACAGCAGCGCGGCCGCGACGAACGCCAGCCCCGCAGCGGAAACGGACACCGCGGTCCACCCGATCTTGTGCCCCGGGACCAGGGCGAACAGCGAAACCGCCAGCGCGTTGGTGAACGCCGTCAGCGCCGCCGACGCACGGATCCGGTGCACCTGCGCGCCGTCCTCCTCCCGGGCGAGCCGGTCGGAGGCGACCGAGATGGCCACGAACAGCAGCCCGATCAGCGCGCCCGCCACGCCGGCGGAGGCTATGAAGAAACCATTGACGTTGTCAGGAACCACCCGGCGATTCTGTCAGGCGCGTCGCCGGCTAGCGGCCGATGGTGTCGAGTTCGGCGATCGCCTCGGGCGGCAGGACCAGGCCCGCCGACGCGATGTTCTCGCGCAGGTGAGCCAGCGACGAGGTGCCGGGGATGAGGACCATGGTGGGCGAGCGCCGCAGCAGCCAGGCCAGCGCGACCTGCGGAGGGGACGCGCCGAGCCGGGCGGCCGCGCCGTCCAGCGCCGCCGACTGGAGTGGGGTGAAGCCGCCGAGCGGGAAGTACGCCGCGTAGGCGATGCCCTCGGCCGCGCACCGGTCGACCAGGGCGTCGTCGCTCCGGTTCGCCACGTTGTACAGGTTCTGCACGGTGACGACGGGCGCGATGGCCTGCGCCTCGGTGAGCTGGGCGTCCGAAGCCTCGCTGAGGCCGAGGTGACGGATCAGGCCCTCCTTCTGGAGTTCGGCCAGGGCGCCGAACGGCTCGGCGACGGACTCCCGCCCGGTGCCTTCGGCCCGCAGCCGCAGGTTGACGGCGTCGAGGGCGTCCACGCCGAGGTGCGCGAGGTTCTCCCTCACCTGGGCCTTGAGGTCGGCGGGGTCATGCGAGGGGCGCCAGCTTCCGTCGGTGCCGCGGCGGGCGCCCACCTTGGTGACGATGCGGAGGTCCGCCGGGTAGGGATGGAGCGCCTCCCTGATCAGCTCGTTGACCACCACGGGACCGTAGAAGTCGCTGGTGTCGATGTGGGTGACGCCGTTCTCGACGGCCTCGCGCAGGACCGCGAGGGCCTGGTCGCGGTCCCGGGGCGGGCCGAAGACGCCGGGCCCGGCCAGCTGCATGGCGCCGAAGCCCATGCGGCTGAGGACGAGGTCGTCGGCGAGCCTGAGCGTGCCGCCAGGGGCCTGGCGGGCGCCGGGAGCGCTGTCAGCCATGCTCATATCCCCATCTCCAACGTTGTGGTTGTAGTTATCGATACTAGCACCGATGATATCCAACCGCAACGTTGTAGTTGGGTTGACGTAGAATGGCTGGCATGGCGTGGGATACCGAGGGGACGCGCCGGCGCCTGAAGGAAGCGGCGACGGCCGAGTTCGCCGAGCACGGGCCGGACGGCACGACCATGGCCCGCATCGCCGAACGGGCCGGGATCAACAAGGAGCGCCTGTACAAGTACTTCGGCGACAAGCAGGCGCTGTTCGAGACCGTGCTCACCGACGAGCTCGACAAGCTCGCCGCCTCGGTGGCGCCGGTCCCCTCCGGCTTCGAGGAGATCGGCGAGTTCGCCGGGCGCACCTTCGACTACCAGGCGGCCCATCCCCAGCTGGTTCGGTTGCTGCTCTGGGAGGGCCTGTCCGGCGGGGTGGCCGACGAGGCGAACCGCACCGCGCACTACAAGAAGAAGGCGCAGGCCTACGCGGCGGCCCAGCGTGAGGGTGTCCTGGACGGTGAGCTTTCTCCCGAACACCTCGTGTTCATGATCATCGGGCTGGCCGCGTGGTGGGTCTCCGCGCCGCAGGTCGCCCGGATGCTCACCGGCGCCGACGATAGCGACCCGGCCGAGCACGCCCGGCGGCGCGCCAGCGTGGTGAGCGCCGCCGAACGGCTAGCCCGCCCGCGACGCTAGGGCTCGGGGCCCGGGGTGAGGCGGTGGGCGATGGCGGCGGCTTGCTGGCGGTTGGGGGCGTCGAGCTTGCGCAGGATGTGCGAGACGTGGACGCCGGCGGTCTTGACGCTGATGACGAGCGTGGTGGCGATCTCGCGGTTGGTGTAGCCGCGGGCGATCAGGGCCAGGACGTCGGCTTCGCGCGGGGTCAGGCCGAGGGTTTCTTCCAGGGCGCGTTTCCCTGAGGGTGGCTCGGCGGATGGCGGGGTGAGGTCGAGGCGGGCGCGCTGGGTGAGTAGTTCGAGCTCGGCGGCCAGGGGGCGGGCGCCGATCCGGGCCGCGACGGCGTGCGCGTCCCGTAGCGGCACGCTCGCCTCGGCGCGGGACGCGCCCGCGGCGACCAGCGCCTCGGCCAGGCGCCAGCGGCAGTAAGCCGCCAGCGGCGGGCGTTCGAGCCGGTCCCAGGCCGCGGCGGCGTCCGCCCACTCCTGCGCCGCGGCGGTGGCGGTGCGGGTGTGTTCGGCGTGGGCTTGGAGGTGCCAGGCGGCTGCGTTTGGGGTGATGGGGGCGGCGTCGGCGGCGGCACGGCGGGCGAGGGCGAGCAGGTCGCGGGCGCGGTCGAGGTGGGCGCGGAGCGCGGCGTCGTCCCGGCGGGCGCGGGCCAGTGCGGCTAGTTCGGCCTGGGCGCGCAGGCCCTTAGCGCACAGCTGGACGCGGATCTGCGCCGCCTCGTCCGGCTGCGCCTGGGTCAGGCCGTCGTCGATGGCCTGGGCGGCGTCGGCCCAGCGGCGCTCCCACAGGGCGAGTTCGGCCCGGTAGCCGTCGTACACCCCGAGCCCGCGGTCCTCGCGCAGGGTGGCGCGCGCGGCCTCGAGGTGCGCTCGCGCGGCATCGAACTGACCCCGGCCGATCTCGACGTCGGCGCGGATGATCAGGGCCATGTACGAATAGCTGGCGGTGAGCGTGCGGAGCGCAGTCACGCTGGCCCGTTCGGCTTCATCCCAGTCGCCGACGGCCAGCAGCGCCTCGACCTGGTTGGCCACCAGCACCGTGGCATCGGCGCCGTAGCGGCGGACGGCCGCGAGCCCCTCAGCAGCCACCCGCGCCGACTCCCCGGGCCGGCCGAGCATGGTCAGCACGTCGGTAAGGGTGATGTACACCCGCTGTAGGGCCACCGGATCCCCGGTCTCCCCGGCGAGCCGAACGGCCCGGCCGAGCTGGGCCAGGCCCTCCTCGCCGCGGCCGAGGTAGGCGAGGTCGCTGCCGAGCTCTATGAGCGCCCGCAGCTCGGCCGCTCTCGCCCCGGTTGTCCGGGCCAGCGCGAGCGCCTGCTCGCAGACCGCGCGTGACTCCTCGTGCCGCCAGGCCATATGCAACCCGGTGCCGAACGCCGCGAGCGCCTGCGCCCGCTCCGCCGACGGCGGCGGGGCGAGCTCGACCGCGCGCTCGAACGCGGCCAGCCCGGCGTCGTTGCTGCCGTTCGCGTACTGGTACACCCCGAGGCGCACGTGCAGCAGGGCGGCACCGGCCGGGTCCTGGTCCCCGGTGAGCTCGATGGCGCGCCGGGCGAGTTCGGCCGCACGGGGCGAGGCGCCGGTCTGGCTGGCAAGTTCGGCCGCCCAGGAGCAGAGCCCGGCCAGGTCGAGACCGGTCAAGGCGGCCGCGTCGGGGACATCCGGCCACAGCGCGAGGGCCCGTTCGAGATGGCCGGCGGCCTCGGCCAGGCCGAACACGGCCTCCGCCTGGCGCGCCGCCTCGACCGAGGCGGTCAGCGCCTGCGCGGCCCGGCCCGCGGCCGCCCAGTGCGGCGCGAGCTCGGCCGGCGAGGCAGCCGCGGTGCGCGACAGTTCCCCGGCGAGGCGGGCGTGCAGTTCCTCGCGCTCGCCGGGGAGGATCGTCGAGTAGACGGCTTCGGCCAGCAGCGGGTGGCGGAAGCGGAAGGTGCCCGCGGCCTGGTCCGCGACGAGGACCTCGTGCTCGACGGCCTGGCGCAGGGCGCCGCGCACGTCCGGCTCGGGAAGCGCGGCGAGCGCGCGGAGCAACGGGTAGCCGACGTCGCGCCCGGCGGCGGCGACCAGGCGCAGCAGGTCCTGGGCCGCCGGGTCGAGCCGTTCCACCCGCTGGAGCAGCAGGTCACGCAGGCGGTGCGGCAGTCCGGCGGTCGCGTTTCCGCCCGCGGCCAGGAGTTCCTCGGCGAAGAAGGGGTTGCCTCCGGACCGGGCGACGATGGCGTCGGCCAGCTCGGGGGTGAGCGTCGCGTCCGGCGCGGGGGCGAGCAGCGCCGTCAGGTCCTCGGGCGGGAGCGGGCCGAGATCGAGCACGAGGCCGGAACCCGAGCGCCGCACGCCGTCGGCCAGCCGGGCCATACGGCCCTTGGAGGACGGCTCGCCCTGGCGATAGGTGGCGAGCAAGACCACCGGTCGTTCGGCCAGATGGTGGGCGAGGAAGACGACCAGGTCGAGGGTTGACGTGTCGGCCCAGTGCACGTCCTCGAGCACGAGCAGCACCGGCGTGGCTGACGCGTGGCGGGTGAGCAGGGCCAGCGTCTCCTCGAAGACCTGGAGCTGGGAACCCGCGGGGGAGGCGGCGGGCCGCGGGCCGCCGATCGGCCGCAGGGCCTCGGCGAACGGCTGGTAGGGCAGCTCGGTGCCGACGAGATCGATCGACCGGCCGAGCAGGGTCTGCCAGCCGGCCTCGCGGGCGCGGCCGGTGATCTCGGCGGCGAGGCGGGTCTTGCCGATGCCGGCCTCGCCGGCTACGAGGATGGCCGCGCCGCGGCCCGCCCGCGCGGCGGCGAGCGCCTGCTCGAGCGTCCCGAGCTCGGCGGCGCGGCCTGCGAACGCCTGGGCGCGAGGCTCCACGCGGCCAGTATCGCGCGGCGGCCACCAGTGCGGAAGGCGCTCGTAAGCATCCCTAGGGCAGCAGATAGGGCGCCCGGCCGCGAAAGATAAGGCGCCGTGCCCGACGCGCCACGGCGGTACCGCCGACGACGATCGTGAGTTGGCACGACGATTACAAGGAGGCGGAAAATGACGACAACGATAACGGGGCGGATGCAGGTCCACACGGTGACGGGCGGCGGCGG
>Ga0307305_10000748_pt1 | contig 12240 bp, 11 predicted proteins | sample ER_DNA_186_FD_194512 | JGI IMG/M metagenome (GOLD analysis project Ga0307305, IMG submission 194512) | Bulk soil microbial communities from the East River watershed near Crested Butte, Colorado, United States - ER_DNA_186 | ecosystem: Environmental > Terrestrial > Soil > Floodplain | place... | reverse complement strand
GCGCGGCGTACATCGCCAGCCCAAAAGCACCCGCCACGAGCAAGGTGTGGAAGAGGAGAACGAGCTTGAGTCCTCCCACCGCGTAGAGGCCGTACAGCGCGAGCTGAGCCGCCCACGGTTGGTCGATCCAGTGGTGGCCCAGCGTGAAGACGGTCATGTAATCCTTGTCGGGAAGGCCGCGATCGACGATCTCGCGGCCCGCGAGGAGCGCGTACCAGCCGTCCTGGGCGATCACGTACGGAATCAGCTTCAGGAGCCCGAGCAAGTACACGCAGAAGATGGCGACGAGCGGCGCCTCACGAACGAACCAGGCGAAAACACGGCGCTGGGCGCCGAGGCGGCTCTCCGCGAGCCGCTCGTCGACTGCGGCGGGCATCCCCATACCTTCATCATTCAAAAGCAAGGTATGGATGGCACTAGCTGATCGGCTAGCTAGGCCTCGACTTGCTCGGAGCACGCGCGAGCTAGAGCGCCGAAATGAGCCTCTGTAGATCGTCCTCGCTCGTCCAGAAACCGCACGAGGCCCGCAACCAGCCCAGCTTTGGAATGTCACGAATCACGACGCCTGCGTCGGCGAGCCTCAGGACGATCTCGCGTGAGTCGCCCTCGGCCTTCCACGTGACGAGGGTCGCCTGATCGGGCTCCGTGATCACCTCCGCTCGCTCGGAGAGCAGCTCGCGAAGTCGCCCGGCCATCCGGCGGGCGTGGTCGAAGCGCTCGGGCCCCGCATCCTCGGCGAAGGCGAGCGACTCCTTCAGTCCGGAGAGCGATCCGAATGGTATCCAGCCCGGGTCGAACCGCGCCGCTCCCGCCTTGGGCGTGTACTCCGTCTCGGCCTCCCAGTCCCAGGAGCCGTAGGACGGGAACGTGAGGCGAAGCTCTTCCACTCGCTCTGGGCGAACGTAAAGCCCGCCGGTCACGTCGGGACCCAGGAGCCATTTCTGAGCCGAGACCGTGTAGAAGTCGCAGCCGAGCGCGCCCACGTCCACCGGGATGGCCCCCGCCGCCTGGGCGCCGTCCACCAGGAGCGGAACGCCGAGGTCCGCAAGCTCCTGCACGGGAAACACAGCACCCGTCAGCCACGAGATCTGCGAGAGGGAGATCAGGCGCGTGCGGCTGCTGACGGCGGCCTGCAGAGCTCCCAGGACCTCGTCCGCCGGCAGATCGCGAACCGGGACGACACGCAGCTCGGCGCCCGAAGCAGCAAGGCCTCCGAACAGGCCGGGGTGCTCCGAATCGGTCGTCACGACCTCGTCCCCGGGACCGATGCCCAGCCCCATATAGACCACGTTGCAGGCTTGCGTCGTCGAATTGGCGAGCGCGATGTCGCTGGGCGCCGCGCTCAGAAGGTGAGCGAGGCTCGCCCGGACCTGCTCGCGCCCCTCGAGCATGCTCTCGAAGTACGCCTTGCTGGAGCGGCCTTCGCGGAGATCCCGTTCGAGCGCCCTCGCCATGGCCTCCCCGGTGCGACGCGGCAAGGGTCCGTTCGTCCCCGCGTTCAGGTACGCGTAGCGCTCGAGGACAGGAAGCCCGGCACGGATGGCGCTCAGTTCCATGAGAGCACTACCTCGATCGGCGGGTGGTCGGACAGGAGCAGGTCTCCGACCCGGCGGCGCTCCGCAGGCCAGGCTTCCGGGCCCCGCTCGATCGTCAGTCCGCGGACGAGGATCTGGTCGATCCCGTCGATCGAGGGCGAAAAACCGGGGACGGCGAAACGTGGAACGTTGAAGTCGCCGCACAGGATGCATCGCTGGGCAGGCGCCACGAACTCCGCCGCAACGCCGACCTCGACCGCGGCCTCCTTCGGGTTGTTCGTCGCGTGCAGGTTGGCTACCACGAATTCGCGCTCCCCCGCCCTGAGGTCTACGGCCTGGCAGACGCGTCGCTGGCGTCCGTGGCGAATCCAGTCCAAACGCGAGACCTCGGGGTTCAGCACCAGCACTTTGTGCCCCGCGAGCTCGAAATGCGGGTTTACGAGGAGAGCGTTTGCCTGGCCGGCCACCGCGAAACGGACGCGCACCGGATCAAGATCGGTGACGAGACGCGCGATCGGGCCGACAAAGCTCGGCACCGTGACCGCCCAGACGACCTGCATGCCGCTCCATCGCTTGAGGAGTCCGAGCGCCCAGAGCGGAACCTCCTGAAGCGCAACGACATCGGGAGCGTCGAGGCCGATGAGACGCACCATCCGCTCGAGATACGTGCGAGACGACTTCGGATGGGTACGCCCGTGATACAGGTTCCATGTGCGGACGAGAAGGCCCAAGGCCGGGGAAGTGTAGGAACGTGGCCCGTCGCTTCGCCGACATCGTCCGCCGGCAACTCGACCTCTTTGCGGCCGAGCGGGCAGGGCTCATCCGCGACGTCGAGACGGCTCTGCGGGCGTACGACAGTGCCCCGCGCGACGAGGCGGAGGAGCGTTACGGCGATTTCCTCGACCTCGTGGAGACGGGTACCGACGAGTTGATCGACCTGCGGGAGAACTACGCCGCGACGCTCGGCGAGGACGCCGTGGACGAATACCGCACAGCGTTCAACGACCTCGTCCGGCGGCGCCTGCCCCGCTTCGGCCTCGAGCTCTAGGAGGGCCAAGCTCTCCTACTAGCGTCTGACACGGAAGAAACCCTGGGGAGCCAGCCCGGCCACCGCGCCTGTGACCGGATCACAAGTCAGGCCGCGGTCTTCACGCCCCTCTTTCCGGCGCACCGCCTCCCGGACGACGAGCCCTCCCAGAAACCGCACAGGCTCCGGTGGAAAGCGCGACGGAATCCCGGTGTTCAAACCTGCGCCGGACCACTCGTCCGCGAGCTCCAGCGCGCTCGAGGTGAGGATCTTCGCGAGCGTCCGCGACGGCGCAACTCCATTTCCCGAGTAGCCGGCGCCGTAGACAATCGGGACCCGGCCCCGTAGTCGGCCGGCGATCGGGAGCCCGTCGGTCGTCCGGTCGATCGGGCCGCCCCACGCGTTGGTCACAGGAACGCCCTCGGCCACCGGAACCAGCCGGACCAGGTCGGCCTTGAGGCTCTCGCTCTGGCTGGGGCTGTAGTCGAAGTTCGAGTTGACGCGCCCGCCAAAGGCAAGCCGTCCGCCACCGCGGCCGAAGGCGATGCGACCGTCCCTGGTCGTGCGGTAGTAGTGCACCATCAGGCGGCAGTTCGAGATCGCCTCTCCCCCGGTCCAGCCGCTTTCCGCCAGGCGATCCGGCATCGGCTCGGTGGCGACCATGTCGCTCGCGACGGCGACGAAGGCGCGGGAGAGCTCGCGGATCTTGATCGCCCACGCATTCAGGGCGAGGACGATCGCGCCTGCGCGAACGGAGCCCGAGGGCGTGCGGACGATGCCGGTCTCGCGGTCGAGATCGACCATCGACGTGTGCTCATGGATACGCACGCCGCGTTCGAGGGCCACGCGGCGTAGGCCCCGCGCCAGGAACGCAGGCTGCACGGTCGCCGCAGTCTTCTCGAAGGCGGCGCCGAGATGGACAGGGGAACCGGTGCGTGCCTGCACCTCCTCGGCGCTCAGGAGCTGAAAGGGGTGCTCCCCGTAGGACTCGGCGACCGCGACGGCGCCCTCCCACGAGCCCACCTGGGCGGGCGAGGTCGCCGTCCAGAGCCAGCCTCCCTGATGGAAATGAGCATCGATCCCTTCGCTCTCACAGAACTCACCGATCTCGCCGATCACAGCTTCCGAGGCCCTGGCGAGCCGTAGCGCCTCCTCTTTCCCGACCCGCTTTTGCAACGTCTCGATCTTGGGCCACCACGAAAGCGCAAAGCCGCCGTTCCGGCCGGAGGGGCCGCCACCACAGATGTCTGCCTCCAGGAGGACGACTGTCGCGTCGGGCTCCAACTCCTTGATCCGGAGCGCGGCCCAGAGGCCCGTGTAGCCCCCTCCGACGACGCAGATGTCGGCCTCGATCGCCTCGAGCAACTCGGGAGCGTCGCCTCCCTCCTCGTCTCGGAGGGCTTCCTGGAGCCAGAGAGAGCGCGCGGCGGCCACGAAGGCAACCCTAACGACCGCCGAAATGGTGTGCCCCGGGCATCGCGGCGACGACCTCGGCCTCGTTTGCCGCCCGGCGCGCGAGCGGGCCCAGGCTCGAAAACTCCTCCACGACAACGTTGCGATTACGCTCGTAGCGCTCGAAGCGGCCGCGCGCGAGCAGGAGCGGCTCGCCTCGAACCAGCGGCCGGAAGCGTTCGTAGACGGCCGGCGGCACAACGAGATTGACCTGGCCGTGCTCGTCTTCCAGGAGCATGAAGACCACGCCGTTCGCAGTGGCCGGGCGCTGGCGGGCGATGACGAGCCCGGCGATCGTGAGCGAGCTTCGATTCTCGAGGTGCTCGAGGTCGAGACTCGTCGCCACTTCGGCCGGCAGATGCGGGCGCAGAAGCTCGAGCGGATGGACGCCCACGGAGAGGTTCGTCGTGCGGTAGTCGGCGAGCATCCGCTCCCACGGCGTCTGTTCGGGCAGCTCCGGGATCTCTGAGGTGGGCTCGAGCGGAAGGGCGAGCTGCCGCTCCGCTCCCTGAGAGCCGACGCTGGCCGAGCGCGGGGCGAGTCCCAGGCGCCAGAGGAGTTGTCGCCTCGGCCAGCCGAAGGAGTCGCAGGCGCCCGAGGCGACGAGCGCTTCGAGCGCGGGGCGATCGAGCGGTGCCCGCTGTGCGAGGTCGACCACGCTCCGAAAGAGACCGCTCCGCTCACGCTCCTCGACGAACTCCTTGGCCGGCGCCTCGCCGAGTCCCTTGATGTAACCGAGGCCGACGCGCACGGCATCACCTTCGATCCGGCATCTGTCCGCGCTCGCGTTCAGGTCGGGCGGTAGTACCTCGACACCGCGACGCTGGGCGTCGCGTACGAGGCTCGCCGGAGGATAGAAGCCCATTGGCTGGGCGTTCAGAAGCGCGCAGAGGAACTCGCCACGGTAGTAGTGGCGAAGCCACGCCGACTGGTAGGCGAGGAGCGCGAACGCGGCCGCATGCGACTTCGGAAAGCCGAAGGAGGCAAAGCCGTTGATCTTGGAGAAGACGAGCTCGGCAGTAGCGCGATCCACGCCCTTGCCCGCCGCCCCTTCGTAGAAGCGCTCGCGATACGCCTCGATGGCGTCCTGGCTTCGCTTCCGGCTCATCGCCCGGCGCAGGCCCTCGGCCTCCCCCACGCTGAAGCCGGCGAGCGCCATCGCCACGTCGAGCACCTGCTCCTGGAAGATGATCGCGCCGAGCGTGTCGCGCAGGCACTCGGCCAGGAGAGGATGGTCGTAGGGCGGGATGTAGCTCGGATCTTCGCGCAGACGCTGACGGCGCTCGACGTACGGATGAACCGCCTTTCCCTGGATCGGTCCGGGACGGACGAGCGCGACCTGGACGGTGAGGTCGTCGAGGTTCTCGGGACGGGTGCGCAGGAGGCTCTGCATCTGCGCCCGGCTCTCGATCTGAAAGAGGCCGACCGTGTCCGCTTCCTGGATCTCCTTGTAGACCGCCTGGTCGTCCAGCGGGACCCGCGAGAGGTCGATCGTCTCCCCACGGAGGCTGACGATCTGGTCGACGCACTCTTCGACCGCGGAGAGCATTCCGAGTCCGAGCAGGTCGATCTTGAGGAAACCTGCGTCGGAGCACGAGTCCTTGTCCCACTGGCAGTTGCGCCGACCCTCCATCGCGGCCAGCTCGACCGGAACGAGCTCGATGAGCGGCCGGGTGGAGATGACCATGCCGCCCGGGTGCTGGGAAAGATGGCGCGGCAGCCCGGCGATCTCCGTACAAAGCTCTCCGAGCGCGCGCCAGCGGGACGAGCGCAGCTTTGCCTCCGCGCCCGGAAGGTGCTCGATTTCCTCGGCAACGCGGCGTGGATTGCCCTCCGAGACGCGCGCGAGCCGCTCGAGCTCCGCCGGAGGCAGGCCGAGCGCCTTGCCGATGTCGCGGATCGCCCCACGAGAGCGGTAGGTGGAGAAGCTCGCCACGAGCGCCGTATGCTCGGGGCCGTACTTGTCGATGACGGCGACGATCAGCTTCTCGCGGATGTCGCGCGGAAAGTCGAGATCGATGTCAGGCACGGCGACGAGCTCGCGGTTGAGGAAGCGCCCGAGTGCGAGTCCCGCCGAAACCGGATCGACGTGTGAGAGGCCTGTGAGGAAGCAGACCATCGAGCCGACCGAACTCCCCCTTCCTCGCCCGGGTGGAAGGAGGTGGCGCGGCGATCCGGGTCCACGCACCTCGAGCGACACCTCGCGGGCGAGCTCCAACACTTCCCAGTGGAGGAGGAAGAAGCCCGAGAGGCCGAGCTCGGCGATGAGCGCCAGCTCTTCACGTAGGCGCGAGTCGGCGCCTGCTCGCAGATCGGTGGGCGCGTTGCGGTAACGCTCGTCGAATGCCCGCCGGCAAACGCGGGCGAGTTGCACGTCGGCGGGATCCAGCCGGTCCGAGAAGTCGGGGTAGCGGTAGCCGAGCTCCTGCGTCAGGTCGAACTCGAGCCGCTCGGCGAGCTCCACGGTCGTGTGTACCGCGTCCGGGTCGTCGGGAAAGCGGGTGGCCGCGTCGGCCGGCGCCAGCAAAGCGGTCTCCTCGTTGCCGCGCCGCTCGGGCTCGCAGCCTTCGAGCGGCACCCTGTTCTTGACGGCGACCAGGACATCCTGGAGATGCACGCGGCGCGGATGGTGCGCGTGGACGTCGCCGGTTGCAACCGTGCGGACTCCGAGCTCCCGCGCGAGCTCTCGCAAGGCGGCGTTCCGGCGCGCGTCGCCACGCGCGAACGGGCGCTGGAGCTCGAGAAAGAAGCGGTCGCGGCCAAAGGCTCGGGCGAGTCGGGCGGCGGCTTTCGGGTCGCGGACGGCAAGGCCATAGCGGGCACAGCCGGAGAGGCAGACCAGCCCTTCGTTCAGCTCGGCGAGCAGAGAAGGGTCGAGGCGCGGGTTCAGGCGCTCATGCGCATGTGCCGCGGTGAGGAGGCGGCAGAGATTGGCATAGCCGCGCGGGGTCTCGGCAAGAAGGGTGACGTGGGAGCCGTCCGCGAGCGTGGTCTCGGCGCCGGTGATCGGCTTGAGGCCGACCGCCTTGGCGGCGTGGGCGAACTCGAGCGAGCCGTAGACGCCGTCGTGGTCGGTGAGCGCGAGAGCGGTGTAGCCGAGCTCGGCAGCGCGGACGGCGAGCTCCTCGGGCAGCGACGCGCCGTCCAGGAAGCTGTACGCGGAGTGCGCGTGCAGTTCGGCGTAGCTCATTCGTCACATTCCGCACGCCACCCGCGCGTTTTACAGCGATACGCTGATAGCGGGTGGTGGTTCGGGGTGGCCCCAATAAATTGGAGGTTGAAACCGTGGACGCACAGGCCCGCTTCGACGAGATCGCCGACGACATCCTTGCCCGCCACGGCGACATCGAGAAGACCCAGATGATGGGCATGCCGTCGCTCAAGCGAGACGGAAAGCTCATCGTCGGCTTCTGGAAGGACACGATGGTCTTCAAGCTTCCCGACGCCGCCCAGCGCGAGCAGGCGCTCGCCCTCGACGGAGCGGCTCTGTTCGATCCCGGCGAGCGCGGACGGCCGTTCAAGGAGTGGGTCGCCGTCCCGCACGCGCACGGCGACCGCTGGTCGGAACTCGCCGACCAGGCCCTCGGCTAGGCCTTCTGGCGAAACCACCCGCCCCGCTCTTCGTCGTGGAAAACGGCGACGTTCTCGCCCGTCTCGAGCACGAGGTCGAAGTAGCGCCGGCGCAAGGGCTCCTCCGTCCACCAGCGGTCGGTGACGAGCCACTCCTCCCGAACCGACCCTACGCGCACACCGCCGACCGCCTCCGGCACGCCTTCCGCCGCTTCGACGCGAGCAGGCCGTGGCTCGTTCAGTCGTCGCGCGGCACGAGAATCGCCCTGGTCTCCGGAATGCGCGACCACGGCGCGACCTCCACGACGGTGCAGACAGCGTCGATTCCCACAGCCGCCCGCACCTGGCGCAGTCCTTCGCGAAGGCGGCTTCGGAGTCGACTGCCGCGCGGGCGGACGAGCTCGGCCTGAGTCCCTACGGACTCCGTCAGCTCCCCCAGCTCGAGGCGAAGCTCGACCGCCGGCGCGGGCAGTTCTGAAAGTTTCGGAGCAAGTGCCTGACGCAGGCGCGCGGCCTCCGCGGTCGGCTCCCGCAGCGTCGCCGTCTGCCGCCACGAACCGCCGCCCACGAGTCGGGCAGACACGGCTATCTTCCGTGCGGTTCGGCCCCCTCGCTCCTCGCGGGCCAGTAGACGGTCGACGAGCACGGAAAGCGCCCGCGCGAGCGTGAGCTCGTTCGCCACCGGCTCGGGAAACTCGAGTCCCTCGGCGATCTCGCTCGGAGGGCGCCGCGGCATCACACGAGCGTCGCCCTCGCCGTTGGCAAGACGCCAGGCTTCGATGCCTTCCGCGCCCAACCGGTCGGCAACAGCCACTCGTGGGAGGCGAGCGAGCTCGCCGAGCCGCTTGACCCCGAGCTCGGACAGCTCCTCACGGCGCTCCGGGCTGAGGGGAAGCAGGTGAAGCGGAAGCGGCGCCAGGAAAAGCTCCGACTCCTCGTCGTCGACGACGAGCGCGCGACAGGCAGCCGCGACGCTGGCCGCGGCCAGGGCGGCGAAGCGCCGCTCGGCCACGCCGACACGTGGCTCCCAGGTTGGACCGACTGCGTCGAGGGCCCGTTGCACCGCGGGCCGCACTCCACCGGCGAGCCGCTCGATCCCACGTGTCTCGAAGTAGGCGCCCCCGGGCTCGACCGGCTCCATCGCCAGCCCTGCCTCCTCGAGCTTGCGCAGGATCCCTTCCCACTCCGATTCGACCCCAGCGGGATCCTGCTCGACGAGCTGAAGCTCGGGGCACGTTGCGAGCGCCTCGGAGAGGCGCATACCGGGACGGACTCCCGCCCGCTCGGCCGCACCGGTGCACGGACCGACGAGCGGCCTCGCGCCAGGCGCCGGCGCGAGCGCCACGGGCTTGGTGCGAAGCTCAGGCTGGCCCTTGAGAGCCGCCCTCAACGAAAAAGCCGGAATTGTCAGATAAGCGATCATGGGAACGTATGTTCTACACGAACGTACGTTCCCCTGCAAGTCCGATTTATGGGTTGTAGGGCACTCCCAGCCACATCCCGTCGTCCGGAGCCTTGTCCTGCTGCCCGTTGTAGAAGGAACGGGCCTGAATCTGGATGTCCTTCTTCGAGCTGCCCGAGGGGAAGAGGACATCCGCCGGGTGCGCGTACTGGGCGGTCATGTTGGTGGGCCGCTCGACCGGAACTGGCTCGAATGCCTGTCCCTGGCCGGTGATGTAGAGCGAGAGGGTTCCGCCGACGAACACGATCTTGCCGCGGTAGTCGGGCACCCCGTCGAGGTTGACGTCGTACAGGATCACGAGCCGGTTCAACCCCGCCTGGTTGGGCGCCGGCCCGACGAGGACGTTCGAGCTCCAGGGCTCATAGGTCGTCAGCGAGACCGCGAGCAGGTCGCCTGTTCGCTTCGCGTTCAGGTCGCGGATGTCGAGCTGCCCCTCGACATCGTCGGGATCGAAAGACGGCTTCTCTGTGGTAAGCGTCGCGGGCTGCGTTGCCGACCCATCCGTGGTAGGCGGAGGAGCGGCCACGGTCACCGTCTGGCTCACCGTGGTCGTCACCGTCGTCGAATTTCCTCCGGAACCACAGGCCGGGAGCACGAGGACGGCCAGGAGAATGAGGGAGGCCCGCCTCATTCGCGCACTATCGCAGCCGCGGGTCCGTGCATCGACTCGAACCTGGGCACGACGCGGGAAACGCTCTCGCGGGCACACCAGACGAGGTCGTTCTCGATGATGCTCTCGTGTGGGTTGTGCGAGGCGCGCAAGCCCTCCTCGGCACTGCCGAAGGAAGCCGCAATCCGCACGGCCGCCTCCGCGCCGTCCGTCCGGTCCCCGCCGATCAACTCGGCGATCCGACCGGCGCAATAGGCATCGTCGAGGGTAAAGCGCCCTTCGACGCCGGCGCAGACGATCTCGACGTCCTCCCCGCGCTGCCGCGCAGCCTCGACGACGGCGTCCAGGTTGAGGAGGCATCCGATCAGCACGAGATCGCAGTCGAAAGCTGCCGTGACGATCGCGCGCGTCCCGTTGGTGGTCGTCAGGATCAACGTTTCGGCGCGCGGCTCGAGGAACTCCTGAGGAGAATTGCCGAAGTCGAAGCCCGGGATCGGCTCCGCCCGCCGCTCGCCGGCCAGCACGGCGTCGCCAACTTCGTCGCGCAAAGCGAAGGCCTCGTCGATCTCGGCGCAGCAGAGAACGCGCCAGTAACCGCTCTCGAGCGCCTGCACGATCGTCGAGCTTGCTCGCAGGACGTCGACCACGATCCCGGTCGGGACCCTCGCCGCTTCGGCAGGTGTAAAGGCGACGTGGACGCGCACGGCCCGTGACCATACCCGTGCACTCCGCCGTTACGATGATCCCGATGGCGACGCCCGAGCAGACGCAGACCCAGGTCTGCTACCGCCATCCGCGCACAGAGACCGCAGTCAGCTGCTCCAACTGCGGCCGGCCGATCTGCACGGACTGCATGGTCTTCAGCTCGGTCGGGATCAAGTGCCCGGAGTGCGCCGGACAGCCGGCAGGCGCGAAGCGGGCGACGAATCGCATGCGCGTGGTCGCGGGCGCCAACACAGGATTTCTCGCCACCAAAGCTCTGATCGGCATCAACGTGCTCGTCTACCTCGCCCAGGTCGGGGAGGCAGGGAGCTTCACCAACCCCTCCGGGGAGATCTTTCAGCGTGGCTTCCTGCGGGCTTACGAGGTTGCGGGCGGAGACTGGTGGCGGCTCGTCACCTCCGCGTTTTTGCACGGCAGCCCGATTCACATCTTCTTCAACATGCTGATGCTCTGGTGGTTCGGCCGCCCCCTGGAGGGCCTCCTCGGCCGCGGGCGGTTCCTGGCCATCTACTTCGTCTCGATCCTCTCGGGTTCAGCGGGAGCGTTGCTCTTCACTCCGACCGGCGCGACCATCGGGGCATCCGGCGCGGTCTTCGGAATTCTCGGCGCGGGGATCATCCTCGAGCGCAACCGGATCGACGTCTTCGGCGGTTCCGCGCTTCTCGTGGTACTCGTCAACCTCGCGCTCAGCTTCACGCTCAACTACGTCTCGATCGGCGGCCACCTTGGGGGGCTCGCCGGCGGCATGCTCGCGGTGCTCGCCCTCTCGCGGTGGGGTCGTGGCCATGCGGTCTACGGACGGGTCGACGTTCTCGCGGTCGGGGGACTCGTCGCCATAGCGGCCGGAAGCATCCTCGTGGCCTACCTCCGCGTGCGCGGGTACGCCTGACGATCCACGTCCGCACGCTGACGGACGGCGGCCAGAGCGCGCTCGACATCGCCGAGTACGCCGGTGAGTTCATCTCACGTGCCCAGAAGACGCTCGATCTGGCGCTCTACGACTTCGATCTCGAGCGGCCGGCGGCACGCCTCGTGGCGAGCGCGCTCTCCAACGCTTCGCGCCGTGGTGTGGCCGTACGGCTCGCGTTCAACGTCGATCACGCGAACCCGATTCCGGTGCCGCCTCCTCCGGGCGGCGAGCCGAGCGTCATCGACGGCCTCGACGTTCCCACAAAGCCGATCCCGGGGGTCCCCGACCTGATGCACCACAAGTACGTCGTTCGGGATGGAGAGGCGGTCTGGACCGGCTCCACGAACTGGACCGACGATTCCTGGAGCCGCGAGGAGAACGTCATCGCTGTGGTCGAGTCGACGGGAGTCGCGCACTCATATTCCACCGACTTCGAGCAGCTCTGGTCGACCGGCGACGTGGCCCAGAGCGGCTTCGTCGATCCGAATCCAATCAAGGTCGACGGGAAGCGCGTCCGCGCCTGGTTCGCGCCCGGCCGCGGAGAAGCGATGGCAATTCGCATCGCGCACCGCGTCGCGCGGGCAAAAACCCGGATTCGCGTCTCCTCGCCCGTGCTCACCTCGGCGCCCATCCTGGGCGCGCTCGCAGAAGCTGTTTCGGACGGGAAGGTCGACATCGCAGGCGTCGTCGACGCCACGCAGATGAAAGGCGTCTACCACCAGTGGATGCTGAACGGGAATTCCGACTGGAAGGTCCCTCTCATCGCCCGCGTGCTCGGCGGCGCACCCTTCTCCGGCAAGCTGTCGACCCCGTACGGCCAGGGCGATGTCCACGACTACATGCACGCCAAAGTGACCGTGGCCGACGACATCGTCTTCATCGGGAGCTACAACCTCTCGCACTCGGGAGAAGTGAACGCCGAGAACGTTCTCGAGATCCGGGACGCGGAGC
>Ga0307305_10000745_pt1 | contig 12253 bp, 13 predicted proteins | sample ER_DNA_186_FD_194512 | JGI IMG/M metagenome (GOLD analysis project Ga0307305, IMG submission 194512) | Bulk soil microbial communities from the East River watershed near Crested Butte, Colorado, United States - ER_DNA_186 | ecosystem: Environmental > Terrestrial > Soil > Floodplain | place... | reverse complement strand
ACGTGCCTTCTTTTGCAATCTGCTGAGCTGATTGGATAAAGGCATGCATGGCCACGCGCGACAGGGTTCCGCCCACGCTGATACGCCGCACGCCGAGGGAGGTGAGGTCACTCACCGTAAAACCGAGCGGACCCGCGTTCAGAAAATTGATCGGCTTCGGCGCGACCGCCTTGACCGTCGCTGCGATCTGCTCGCGGGTCCTGATCCCCGGCGAATACAGGCAATCGGCTCCGGCGTCGGCGAAAGCTTTCAATCGGCGGATGGTTTCGTCGAGATCCGGCCGGTTGCGAATGAATCCTTCAGTCCGTGCGGTCAGAACCACGTCGCCGCCCGCCTTGTCGATTGCATCCCGTGCGGCGCGCACGCGTTTCACGGCCAGGTCGAAGTCATAGAGCGGCTCTGGGTCCCGACCGGTGAAATCTTCGATCGATAGTCCGGCCACGCCCGTATCGATACAGAGCCGGACATTCGCGGCCATCTCGTCGGGATCGTCGGCATAACCGTTTTCAAAATCTGCATTCACAGGGACGTCCGCTGCCTCCGCGATTTCGCGGCAATGGGCCAGCACCATCTCGCGGTTCACGTCGCCGTCGGAATAGCCGTGCGAATGGGCGTAACCCGCACTGGTCGTCGCCAGCGCCTTGAAACCAAGCCCTTGCAGATAGCGAGCGGTCCCGACGTTCCACGGGTTGGGTATCACAAAGCAGCCAGTCTGGTGCAGTGCGCGGAACGTGCGGCGTTTGTCGGCGATACTCATGGGACGATCCTGGAAGCGGCGTGAAAGCGACAATGCCTCCAACTGACATGCAATTGCAATCAGCCGGACTTTTGCGTCCGCTCGTGGCCGGCTCGCGTCAGGACACGCGGATCGACCGCGTTAAACACCCGAACCGCCTCGATATTCCGACACCGAGATGTGATCGATATGACGCGACATTACTTTGCACCGCTGCGGCGATTCGTTATTCGATTGGCCGACACGAAATCCCATCGAGGCCCGTTATGTCATCGCTTCCGCTCAAACTGCTCGCTCTGGTGCTGGTTTCGGCTTTCGCGCTGGCATCGCCCGCCGACGCCAAGACGCGCAAGCACAAGAACACCGCCGTGACTTCGGAGACCGCCTATGGTCCCCACTACTGGGGTACGAACTTGGTTCGTCGCGGTCCGCTCTACTTCAGCAGTGTGTATCTCGGCGACGACCCTGATCCGAACATCCGCTTTCAGATCCTGCGCGATATCAGCGGTCGTTTCGGCGGCGACTCCAACTGACGATTCCGCCGCCGTTTTTGCGAAGGCTCTGTTCCCGTTTGATTTTTTCTGTCTGATCGGGTGAAGTGCCGCCTCACAAGGCGCCCCGCGGCCGTGCCGCAATAGGGCGGCCGCGCCCGGAGGACAGCAATCATGCTTCGCACAATCGCGGCCTTCGACCGCATCGGCGAGGAAAACGCCTTCGCGGTCCTGGCCCGCGCCAACGCGCTCGTGGCCCAGGGCCGGGACATCATCAATCTTGGCATCGGTCAGCCCGATTTCAGGACGCCGGATTTCATCGTCGAGGCGGCGGTCAAGGCACTGCGCGATGGTCACCATGGCTATACGCCCGCCAACGGCATTCCGGCTTTGCGCGAGGCGGTGGCCGCCGATCTCGCCAAGCGTTCCAAAGTCGAGGTTTCTCCGGATAGCGTCATGATCATGCCCGGCGGAAAGCCGACCATGTTCATGTCGATCCTGATGTTCGGCGAGCCGGGCGCGGAAATCATGTATCCGGACCCCGGATTTCCGATCTACCGCTCTATGATCGAGTTCACCGGTGCCAAACCGGTGCCGGTGCCGATCCGCGAAGAGAACGGCTTCGCATTTTCGGCAGAAGAGACGCTGAAGCTGATCACGCCCCGTACGCGGCTGCTGATTCTCAACTCGCCGGCGAATCCGACCGGTGGCGTCACGCCGAAAGCCGAAGTCGACAAGCTCGTGGCCGGATTGGAGAAGTGGCCCGATGTCGCGGCCATGTCCGACGAGATTTACGATCACATGGTCTATGACGGGGAGAGGCATGTCTGTTTGCTGTCATATCCATCGATCCGCGACCGGCTGATCCTGCTCAATGGCTGGTCGAAGACTTACGCAATGACGGGCTGGCGTCTCGGTTACGCGGTGTGGCCGGGAAAGCTCTACGACTATGCACGCAAGCTCGCTGTCAACCTGCATTCATGCGTCAACGCCTCGGCGCAATATGCCGGTCTCGCCGCGCTGAAAGGTTCGCAAGACGAAGTGCACAAGATGGTCGCCGAGTTCGACAAGCGGCGAAAAGTCGTGGTCGAGGGGCTCAACAAATTGCCTGGCGTCTCCTGCGCAACGCCGAAGGGCGCGTTTTATGCCTTTCCGAACGTCAAGCGCACGGGATGGAAGGCGAAGGCGCTGGCATCGGCGCTGTTGGAAGATGCAGGCGTCGCGATCATCGGGGGGCCAGATTTCGGAATTCTCGGTGAAGGCTATGTACGGCTGTCCTATGCCAACTCGACGGGAAATATACTGAAGGCCCTCGACCGCATGCGCGACTTTCTGTCGAACAGGAAGGCAGCTTAGCTCAGAGTTTAAGGAAGGAAGCCGCCATGCTCGACCGCACGTCCGCAGACCGAGGTTTGTCCGAAGAGCAGAGAATGATGCGGCAAAGTTGCCGCGACTTCGTCGACGAAGTCGTGCTGCCGTTCATCAAGCAGAACTGGCAGCTCGAGTGGTCGATGGTTCCGGAAGACCGACTGCCGCCGCGCATTCTGGAAGAGGCCGAGAAGATTGGCATCCGCACGCTCGGCGTTCCGGAAGAATACGGCGGCGTTGAGCTCGAGAAAGGTACGGAGGTGCGTACCTTCGCCATGATTGCGGGGGAGATCGCGCGCGGCGACTCAGGGCTCGCCGACAAGCTGGTGCAGAACTGGAAAGTGTCGGTTCTGTTACGACAGTTTGCGCCCAAGCATCTGCAGGAAAAGTGGTTCAAGCGTCTGGTCGCCGACCCGCAATTCCTGATGGCGCACTGCCTGACCGAGCCGCGCGGCGCCTCTGATCGCTGGCTGCCCTACAACGTGCCGGAAGCGGCCATGCAAACCAAAGCGGTCAAGGCGAACGGCGGCTGGGTCGTCAACGGCCGCAAGCAATTCATCTCCAATGGCTATGACGCCGGCCTTTATGTCGTCTACGCCAACACCAACCCGAAGGTCGGCATGTTGCAGGGCACCTCGTCGTTTCTGGTGCCACGCGAGACCAAGGGCTTTTCGGTGGCGCGCTGCAATGAAACGCTCGGCTGTCGTTTCATGAACAACGGCGAGATGGTGTTCGAGGACATGTTCGTTCCCGACGATCATCTGCTGGTGGAGAACACGGCCTTGGGTTCGGCTGGGGTTTATTTCCGCCCCGGCAAGATCATCCAGGCTGCCAAGAATCTCGGCGTTGGCGTGCGCGCCTTCGAAGCGACCGCCGACTACGTGCAGAACTACGTGCAGGGAGGCCGTATCCTCATCAAGCATCAGGCGGTCGCGTTGCGGCTCGCCGACATGGCGACTCGCATCGAGGCGGTGCGGGCCTTGCTCGATCGCGCGTCACAAGCGGTGGACGACAACGCGCCGGATGCCGAAGTTCTCGTCAACATGGCCAAGATGTTCGCCTCCGAAGAGATCATGAAGGTCGCCCAGCATGCCGTGGAATTGCACGGCGGTAACGGCATCATGCTCGATTTCGGCATCGAAAAAGTGCTGCGTGACGCGGTGATCTTCATGCACATGGATGCGACCGTCGACATCTCCAAGTTCAAGATCATCAAGAACATGTTCCCCGAAACGGCCGGCAAATATGCCGGCCCCGAGGACTAGACGTCCATCATCGGGTCGCGACGACGACATTCCATGGCGTGTGTGGCTCTGGGCGCGCGATCGCAACGTCCTTCAGCCCCGCCTTTGTGAGCGCGCCAACGACGTCAAACGGTGCGCGGCTCGTGAAGATGTCTTCAGGCATTCCCATGCGATCCATCCGCTCTTTCGGAAGGAAGCCTATGGCAACCCGGCCCCGCGGTTTGAGCACGCGATGGATCTCGGCAGAACCGGCCTCGAGTGAAGACCAGAAATAGACGGTGTTGACCGTGCAAACCTTGTCGAACGCAGCTGTATCGAACGGAAGTGCTTCGACGTTGCCCTGCCGAAAGTCCGCACGGTCTGCGTTTATCTCCGTGGAAAATCGGCGCTGCGCCCAGCCGATCACATCGTCCGAGCGATCAACGCCGGCAACGTACGCTGCCGACTTCATCAGAGATTGCAGCGTAACGCCGCCACCGAAACCGATTTCAAGGACGCGGTCAGTGGGCTCAATATTGAGCTGCCGCACGGCGAAGGCATTCATCCGCGCGTTGTGACGATTCATCAGGAATCGGATCAGCGCGCCCATAATTCCGCTTGGACGCGAGAGCTGTCTAGCGACGAAGCGGGGTGCCATCGATTAAATTCCTAAACCGTAACGCGCAACATTCAATTTATAGTGCCGATATTGGTCACCGAACTTCCGCTCGAGATACTGCTCCTCGCGTTTGACCACACCGAAGTGCAAAAGCAGCACGCTCGGAACAATGAGCAACAGCAGCCAGTCGAGGGCGAAGACAAGCGCGATGCCGAACATCACAACCGTTCCGCCGCTGTAGAGCGGATTGCGCGTCCACCTGAAGGTGCCGTCGGTTGCTAATGCCGTTGTCGGCGGAGCGGGCTGACATTTGTACCAAGGCGCGTCAGCAGGCGGCGGCCCGTCACCGCCAGCGAAATCCCCGCCGCGATCGCAAAGACGCCTATCGGCATGCGCCATGACGGGCCAAAACTGGCGAGAAAACCAAGCGGCAATGGCCATTGCAAAAGACAGCCAAGCACGATGGTCGTGGCGAGAATGAGCGGCGGGAAAAACAATGACGCTTGGACGATCCTGTGAAGATACGGTCATAATAAGGATCCTTCTGATTGTCTCCAATGGAGACTTATGGCAATCTGGAATTGCCGGTCAAGGAATGGCAGCCATGCGTGCGCTCTGTAAAAAGGTCTTGGCGGGAGGTATCCGAGGACAAAAATGGCCGTCACTTGGCAAAAAACGCGCAAGACTTTCCGCCACGGAAATCTGGCCGAAGCCCTGATCGATGCCGCGCTTGTGCGTCTCGAGGCAGGTGGCGTCGAAAAACTCAGCCTGCGCGAGCTCGCGAGCGATGCGGGCGTCAATCATCGCGCCGTCTATCGGCACTTTCCCGACAAGCTGTCATTGCTGGCGCGAGTCGCGGAGGAAGGCTGGCGACGCATGGAACGACGCGTCAGACAGCGATCGGCCGGAAAGCCAAAAGGAGATCAGGCGCTTGCCGCGGCGAGCATCGGGTTCTATCTGTTCGCGCGCGACAATCCGAATCTTTTTGCCTTGATGGCCGGGCCACGCATCAACATGAACGGGGCATTCCCCAATCTCGAAACCGCGATGGCTGAAACCATGGCGATGTTCCGCCAGCCTTTCATCGATAGCGGCATGGCCCCGGGCCTCGCGCGCGTCCGGACGGCGGTGTTCGTCTCCGCGCTGCAAGGCATCACGACGCAGATTCTGCATCGCAGACTGCATGTCTCGCGTGAGACGGTCAGAGAGTTTGTCGCGCAGACCTGCCGGATGCTGTTCAAAGGGCTCGGGCGAAGCGTTGGCCCGTCAGCGTCGTAGCGTGACGTGGAAACCCACCAGCACGACCAGCATGCCGACGAATTGCGCGAGGCTTGGAATCACGCCGAGCGCGAGGAATCCGATAACGACTCCGAACATCGGTATCAGCGCGGGAAAAGTGGCGGCGCGTCCGCCGCCAAGCGCAATGACGGCGTGCGCGAATAAATAGATCGGCAGTGAGCCGGCAAGTCCACCCTGCACAATGGCCTGCAGAAGATTTTCGAACCAGCCGTGCTGTGTCAGCGCGCTGATGCCATAAATGAGCAGATAAATCGGAGCGAACACGATCAGCGAAACAGCGCCGACGGCCTTGACGGCGCGCGTTCCCGGCACATTCCAAAGCCGAAGCAGAGTCCCGAATGTCGCCCAGAACAAACCTGCAGTGGCAAACAGGAGATCGCCGGCAACGCCGGATCTGCCGATCGTTGCAAGCGACTCGGCGCCAAACATCAAGAGGCCCACGACAATAATTGCCCCGCCAATGATGCGCTGGATGGTCGGCTTTTCGTGGAGGACCAGCGAAGCGAGGAGCAGTCCGGACAGCGCCGCGCAGGCCGGTTGGATTGTGGTGCCGTGGCCCAGCGGCACGAGAATGAAGCCGCTATAGGCGAGCAACGATTGCGGTGGCCCCGACAGGATGCTCATCACAAAGCCGCGGCCCCAGCCGACACCATCGAGGTCACGCGGGCCGTCGCGGAGGACAAACGGCAACATCAAAAGTCCCGACCAGAAGAAGCGATGAAACGCAAGATCGGCCGGCGAAAAACCGACCTGGATCCCGTGCTTGGCGACCACGAAGCCGCCTGCCCACGCCAGCGCCGCCAGCGTGCCGCACACGATGCCGATGATCATCGTGGGCCTATGGATCTTCTCAGTTGCGGTCATGCGATCGACGAGGTTTAGCGCGGGCAGGGTGACTCCGATACGGCTGATACTCTAGGATCGCCCGCGAAGTCCATTTGCCAATCGACAACACTCATTTCATCGGGATGGAAAGCTCATGGCGAAGTCGCGTAAAGTCATCATTACCTGCGCTGTCACCGGATCGATCCACACGCCCTCGATGTCACCACATCTTCCGGTGACCGCTTCCGAGATCGCCGATGCTGCCATCGGTGCGGCAGAGGCGGGGGCCGCGATCGTGCACCTGCACGCTCGCAATCCGCAGGACGGACGCCCCGACCAGACGCCGGAGGCCTTTGCTCCATTCCTGAAGGTGATCAAGCAGCGCTCCAACGTGGTGGTGAACATCACCACCGGCGGCGCGCCGACTATGACGGCCGAAGAGCGCGTGCGTCCGGCTGCAACCTTCAAGCCGGAAGTGGCGTCGCTCAATATGGGGACGATGAATTTCGGCCTTTATCCGATGATCCCACGTTACAAGGGCAAGTTCAAACACGACTGGGAAGAACCCTATCTCGAAAATTCCAAGAAGGGCATGTTCAAGAACACCTTCGCCGACATCGAGTACATTCTGACGACCTGCGCCGGAAATGGCACCCGTTTCGAGATCGAATGCTACGATATCGGCCATCTTTACACGCTGCGGCATTTCCTGGATCGCGGCCTGGTGAAGCCGCCGCTGTTCGTGCAGTCCGTGTTCGGCATCCTCGGCGGGATCGGACCGCATCCCGAAGACGTCATGATGATGAAGCGTACGGCTGATCGCCTTCTGGGCGACAACTATCATTGGTCGGTGCTCGGCGCGGGGGCCAATCAGATGCGTGTTGCGGCCATCGCTGCCGCCATAGGCGGCAATGTCCGCGTCGGCATGGAGGATTCCCTCTGGATCGGAGCCGGCAAGCTTGCAGAGTCCAACGCTCAGCAGGTCACTCAGGTGCGCAAGATCCTCGAAGGTCTCGGGCTTGAGATCGCGACATCGGACGAAGCGCGCGAAATCCTCTCACTCAAGGGCGGCGACAAAGTTGCATTTTGACCATCAATTGAGCAGCGGCAACGTTTCCGATTGCTCTTACGGGCGCGAGACCTTCCTATAGCGGAAGGAGAATCGCGTAATGGGTTCGCTTGACGCCGTCAGCCTTGCCATATTGCTCGGTAGTTTGCTGGTCCTGACCGGCATCCTGTCGAGCCTTATCGCATTGCGCTTCGGCGCCCCCCTGCTGCTGGTATTTCTTCTGGTCGGCATGCTGGCGGGCGAGGGCGGCCCCGGGGGCATCAAGTTCGACGATGTTGGCGTTGCCTATACGGTTGGTTCCATCGCCCTGGCACTAATCCTGTTCGACGGCGGATTGCGCACGCGCTTCGCGAGCCTGCGCAATGTGCTTGGGCCGGCGGTGACCCTGGCCACGGTCGGCGTGTTGGTCACGACATTGCTCACCGCTCCGGTGGCAAAATTCGTGCTCGGCATCGGCTGGCTCCAGGCCCTGCTGATCGGGGCGGTAGTGGCCTCGACCGACGCGGCAGCGGTCTTCTTTCTGATCAATGCCCGCGGCCTGCGGCTGCGGCCGCGGGTTCGTGCTGTCCTCGAGGTTGAGTCAGGCACCAATGATCCTTTCGCGATATTTCTCGCCCTTCTGCTAGTTGAGATCCTGCTGGTCGGCGAGCAAAGCTGGTCGCATGCCCTGGTGACTTTGCTGCGCGATGCGGTTTTCGGCTGCATCATCGGTTTCGCCGGCGGCCAGATCATAACGCTGGTGCTCAATCGGCTGGCGCTGGCGCAGGGGCTGCATGCGCCGTTCGTGGCGGTGAGTGCGCTGGTCGTCTTTGCTTTCGCAAATGCCGTACATGCGTCAGGTTTTCTCGCGGTCTATCTTGCCGGCTTCGTGGTCGGCAACCAGCAGACGCGCGCACACAACTCGGTGGTCGTGTTCCTCGATGCCGTCACGTGGCTTGCGCAGATCGTGATGTTCGTGCTGCTGGGCTTGCTGGCGTGGCCGCATCGGCTGGCCGAAACCCTGTTCGGCGCGATCGTTATCGCAGTGGTGCTGATGCTGATCGCGCGCCCCGCCGCGGTGTTCCTGTGCCTCGCACCGTTCAATTTTCACTTCAACGAAAGGGTGTTCATATCCTGGGTCGGCCTGCGTGGAGCGGTCGGCATCTTCCTCGCCTCGATTCCGATGCTGGTCGGCTTGCCGGGGGCTCATCTTTATTTCGACGTTGCCTTTGTCGTCGTGCTGCTGTCGTTGCTGGTGCAAGGTTGGACGGTGGCATTGGCTGCGCGCAAACTCGACATCGCATTCACGCGGGCCGATCCGATTCCGCGCAGGGTGGAACTGGATCTGCCCGGCCAACTGGCGCGCGAGATTGTCGGTTACCCGGTGCCGGCCAACAGTCCGTTTTTGCGGCGCGGATTGATACCCAACTGGGCGCGCCCGACTCTCGTTATTCGCAACGAGGAAATCCTGACCCCGGCCGAAGCAGCCCCCGTTCGCGAGGGTGACTACATTTACCTTCTGGCGCCGCCGGAGAAGGCGCAGGCCCTCGACCGCTTCTTCGTCAGGATGCCGCCTCCGGCGCTACCCGACCCGCGCCTTCTGGGCGACTTCTTCGTACCGGGAACGGCGACGCTGGGCGCGCTAGCCGATATTTATGGGCTGCAAGTTGCAGCCGATCATACGGACGTGACTCTGGCCGACTATTTCAGCGAGTTACTGAGGCGGAAGCCCAGGAAGGGCGACATCGTCGCGTTGGGTCCGATCGCGTTGCTGGCGCACAAGGTCGACAACAGCGTCGTGACAACGGTTGGACTTAGGCTTGACGAGCCGGAAGGGCAGGGTGGCGACCTGATCGGGCGCGCGAAGACGGTGTGGCAAAGAATCCAGAAATATCTTGGCTAGAGCGCGCGCCGGGATAGCGACGGCATGTGTTGCAAGAGCCAGGCGCCGCCGAACAAGATTGCGGTCCAGAACAGGTCGCCGAGCACCGTTTTGTCGAGGAACGGCAAGGCCGCGATGTAGCACTGCGTTAGACCTTGCCAGGTGAGCGGATACATGCCGCTGAAGGCCCAGACCGCGCCGTTGGACAGCAAAAAGAAAACCAGCGAACAGGCCACCATCGTGCCGGCAACCGGCAAAATACCGTGCCAGCGACGCGTGGCGATGCCGGCCAGCGCCGGAATCGATATCGCGGCGAAACCAACGAACGTGATGCGCCAGTCCTCATTCGGCAGCGCCATATCGCTTAGCGCCATGCCAAGCAACGGTACGATGACCGCAAGTGCCGGAACACGCAGATAGCGCGCCGCGAAGAGACCGCTGGCGGAGACCGGCAGGAATCCGGGTGCATGCGGCAGAAGGCGCGCAGCGACATTAAAGGCGACCAGAAATGCTACCAGGAGCAAATCCATCCACAGATCGGAGCGGGTCTTGTTCGGTTGCATTTCTTCAAGTTCCTGTTCGTCGGGACTTCATAGCACAACCGGCTGCGCATTTCCTACCCTCGGCGGTGCGCCTTTTGCCCAGTCGGAGATGATTCCCGCCAATTGATCGAGCCCGTCGGTGAGCGCTGCCGGCCCCGGCTGGAGAATCAAAGTGGATTTGATCTCGCGCAGCCAGCCACCGTTGACGGCGGGAACTTCGGAAAAGCCGGGACGCGCCGCAACCTTGGCCGGCACAAATTTCTTCCCGCACCAGGATCCGATGATGATGTCAGGCTGGGCAGCAACGACATCGTCGGCTGATACGATGCGGTCCTTCGCGTTCTTGCACGCGGCAAGCTGCGGGAACACCTCGATTCCGCCCGCGGCTTCGATCAGTTCCGATACCCAGGCAATGCCGGAAATCATCGGTTCATCCCACTCTTCGAAATAGACACGTGGCCAGTGCGTCAACCGAAGCGCGCGCTCGTGTACAGCATCGACGTGCGCGGCAAGCGAACTTGCCAGGCTCTCGGCTTTTTCGGTCGCTCCGACCAGCGCGCCGAGGGTGCGGATCATTTCGAAGATGCCGGCGACGTCGCGCTGATTGAAGGCGTGAACGGAGACGTTTTTGCGGATCAGCTCGGCGACGATATCGGCCTGAAGGTCGGAGAAGGTGAGGACCAGATCGGGCTTGAGCATGAGAATCTTTGGCACATCGGCGGAGATGAAGGCCGAGACGCGCGGTTTCTCGCGCCGGACCTGCGGCGGTCGCACGGCATAACCCGATACCCCGACAATACGGTTCTGCTCGCCGAGGAGATAAAGCGTCTCCACGGTTTCCTCGGTGAGGCAGACGATTCGCTGTGGCGGGAACACCTAAACTCCTTAACTATCGACACTTTTTCCCGCTAAACCTCAGGGCGGTCCTTGACTGCACCCTTATCTAGCACTTCTAGGGGCGCGCTGGGGGCGCAAACCGGATTGGGTTGCCATAATATCCCTAAGGCCTTGGGTCTATGGAGACCTCAATTTTTGTCACCGGCTTGGCTCAGCAATTTTTCCTTTATGTCGCCCGCCTTCTCACCACCGAGGATGCGAACGGCAACGGGTCCTGCGCTTGACACATTGCGTATCGAAGAGCGTGCGGGTCTGCCCGTCCCTGCCATCCAGCCGTGCTCTTATTTGGAACGGACGAACGGACGGCAACCGCGGGCGCCAGTTCGTCGTCCGATACGCTACACGCGCTTTGACGGCACGCGCTGGTCAGCCCGCGTCCATGCCGATGGTTCAGTCGATGGCCCCATCCAATTTCAAAGCGAGGGCTAAATTTAGTGATTCTCACGCCACTTTGGACCCGGACCGCGCATGTAGTGCCGCTCAGGATGGTACGCTGTCGCTTTCCAAAGCTGCGATACGGCTGACACAAATGATGAAAGCAGGTGGTACATTTCTTTACGTCCCCTGTAACCCCGCCAACCACAACCATAGACGACCGCAGTGCGGCATCACTATGACCGCACCGCAACATTGGATAGAATTGCGCAGAACCCTAGTCTTTGGCGCGGGAGTGCTGCCTTAAAGCCACAGGTTCTTGAACCGCCGGCGTCAAAAACCGTCCACTGACCTAAGGCACTAGTACAAGGGGGGACATTCTGACCATAGCCGCGAATGAGCAGAGCGCGCGTGCCCACATGGTGTCGGTACTCGTATCTCGCGCTAAGTCCATGCTCTAAGGCGGTCGTGTTGAAACGCGATCCAAAAAGGACATAGAGGTCTTTACAGATCATGCAGACTTCATTCGACTGCTAACTTATTATTTTGTCCTGTATCTAAAGTTCGGGGCCGGTATGGACGATGACGGATCATGGCGCAAAATATTTCACAAACGAGTTCTCTATCCTCCGCCGAAAGATCATCCACTAGTCCTGATGCGTAAAAAGCCTGAGGACCCACTTCAACCATAAGCGAACTATCGATGTTATCTAGGCCATGAGAGGCGAGCGTTGCATGCATAATTCTGATTACTATCGAGAGCAAGCGGCCAAATATCGAGAACTCGCTGAAGGCGAGAAGGACGCCGCCGCCAAGCAAGAATTTTGGAATTGGCAGCGGCTTGCGAAGAAGCGGCTGATAAGATCGACGATTGTCGAGCGAGTGGGTAATCAGGCAGAGCCGCATTGACGCCTGCCCCTGTGCCTACATTCAACGTAGTTCCAAGGA
>Ga0307305_10000744_pt1 | contig 12256 bp, 11 predicted proteins | sample ER_DNA_186_FD_194512 | JGI IMG/M metagenome (GOLD analysis project Ga0307305, IMG submission 194512) | Bulk soil microbial communities from the East River watershed near Crested Butte, Colorado, United States - ER_DNA_186 | ecosystem: Environmental > Terrestrial > Soil > Floodplain | place... | reverse complement strand
GACACGAAGGAAGAGCACCTGGAGCTCGCGGTGCAAGCGCTCGACCGGCTGGCGGACAAGACGATCGCCTGCGTCGCCGCCGACTAATCCCAGTTAGAAACAGTAAACAGTGACAGTCACAGTGACAGTCACAGTGACTGTCACTGTTCGCTAGAAGAAGCGCACGAGCGCGACACCCGCGGCCAGGAGCACGACGCCGGCAGCGCGGCCGGCGCTCAGCTGGTGCTCGCGGTAGAGGACGCCGAAGTGGTCGAGCAGCACTGCGCAGACGAGCTGCCCGAAGATCACCGCCGCGAAGAGGTTGAGCGCGCCGAGACGAGGCGCCGCCGCCACCGTGCTGGCCACGTAGCCCGCTCCGACCACGCCGCCGAGCCAAGCCCACCAGGGGATCTGCCCGAGCCTGTCGGTTTGACCACGCCGCGCGTCGCGATCAGCGCAAGCAGGAACAGCACTACGGTTCCGAGGCCGAACGAGATCATCGAGGCCCGGATCGGCCCACCGACCCACTCGGCCAAGCGCGCGTTGAGCCCCGCCTGAACCGGAAGCCCGCCGCCGGCGACGAACGCGAGCACGAGGAACACGAAGGCCATTGCGAGCGGTTTTCGGGACGGTATGCTCGTTCCCCTGCCACTGACCGGGGAGGAGCAGATGCTGAGCTTTGGTGTGACCGTCCTGCCGGACCCGCCGTACACGCGGCTCGTCGAGGTGCTGCAGAAGGCCGAGGAGCAGGGCTTCGAGTTCGGGTGGACCTACGACTCGCACATCCTTTGGCAGGAGAGCTACGCGCTGCTCGCGATCGCCGCAACGCAGACGAAGAAGATCAAGCTCGGGCACTGCGTCACGAACCCCGGCATCCGCGACCCGACGATCACCGCGAGCTGGTACGCGACGATGCAGGACGTCTCGAACGGCCGGATGGTGATGGGCATCGGGCGCGGAGACTCCTCGCGTCGAGTTGTCGGCCTCAAGCCGGTCAAGGTCGACGAGTTCGAGCGCCGCCTGCGCATGATCAAGGACCTGATGAACGGCCGGAAGGTGGAGTGGAACGAGAAGGAGCTCGAGCTCACCTGGGTGCGTGACGAGCTGCCCGACGTGCCGATGCACGTCGCCGGCTACGGGCCGAGGGCGCTGGGCGTCGCCGGCCGCGTCGGCGACGGCGTCATCATCCAGCTCGCCGACCCGCAGATCATCCAGTGGATCATGGTCACCGCCCGGCAGGCCGCCGAGGAGGAGGGCCGCGACCCGGATGCGCTCCAGTGCATCGTCTGCGCCCCCAGCCACGTCTCCGACGACATCGCCGAGGCGCGCGAGCAGGTGCGCTGGTTCCCGGCGATGGTCTCGAACCACGTGATGGACTTGATCGAGAAGTACGGCGCGAACTCGGACGAGATCCCGGAGGCGCTGACCGACTTCGTCAAGGCGCGCAAGTTCTACGACTACAAGGATCACAGCCGGGTGGGCGCGAAGCACGGCGAGTTCGTGACCGACGAGATCTGCGACCGCTTCTGCGTCCTCGGCAACACGAAGCAGGTGACCGAGAAGCTCCACGAGCTCGAGTCGGTCGGCACCGACCAGTTCGACATCTACCTGATGACCGAAGGGGCCGACGAGACACTGGCCGCTTACGGCAAGGACGTCATTCCGCAGTTCACCGGCGTCGCAGCCTAGAAGCCAACCGGCCTGTTAGCCTCAACCACGTGAGCGGACAGACGCGGATCTCCCTCGCCGTCGCGGCCTTGCCGGTCGTGCTGCTGGCCGTTGTCGCAGCCGGTTGCGGCTCGACCAAGCCGAGCTCCTCGGGCTCCACCACGAGCGCGAGCTGCGCGAAGGCTGACCTGAACCTCCTTTCGGCTGAAAAGCTCACGGTCGGGACCGACAACCCTGCCTATCCGCCGTGGTTCGGCGGGACGCCGCACAAGCCGTGGCAGGTCAGCGACCCCCGCAGCGGCCAGGGCTACGAAAGCGCCGTCGCCTATGCGGTCGCGAAGCAGCTCGGCTTCTCCAAGGGCGAAGTGACCTGGACGCACGTGCCGTTCAACAACTCCTTCGCGCCCGGGCCGAAGTCGTTCGACTTCGACATCAACCAGGTTTCGATCGCGCCGGCGCGCGCAAAGATCATCGCCTTCAGCGACCCCTACTACACGATCAATCAGTCGATCGTCGTCAACAAGGGAACGCCGATTGCCTCCGCCACGAGCAAGGCCGCCTTGAAGCCGTACGAGCTCGGTGCGCAGCTGGGCACGACGAGCTACCAGTTCATCAAGGACAAGATCGAGCCTTCGAAGACGCCGTCGGTCTTCCCTACCAATGCCGGAGCCGTCCAGGCGCTGAAGAACAAGCAAATCGACGGCCTGGTCGTCGATCTTCCGACGGCCTTCTACGTGACATCCGTGCAGGTGCCGAACTCGAAGATCCTCGGCCAGTTCCCAGCTGAGCCCGGTGGCGAGAAGGTGGCGATGGTGTTCGCGAAGGGCAACTCACTGCGGACGTGCGTGAACAAGGCCCTCGCGACGCTCAAGGGCAACGGGACGCTGAAGCAGCTTCAGCAACAGTGGCTCGCGAAGGCGACCGGCGCGCCGATCCTGAAGTAGCGCGCCGCTCCCGCCTGCTGGAGGGGCTGAGGCTGGAGGGCGAGGGCGCGCGCGGTGTCGCGATCGCGCTGCTCAGCTCGCTCGTCCTCGCCGGGATCATCGTCGTTGCGGTGACGCAATCGGCCGGTTGGCCGGAGGTGCGGCGCACGTTCTTCGACTGGGGCGATATCTCGAGCTCGTTTCCCGACATCGCCCGCGCTTTCGTGCTGAACGTGAAGATCTTCCTCGTCTGCGAGGTCTTCATCCTCGTCCTGGCGCTCGTGATCGCGGTGTTGCGGAGTCTCCCCGGCCCGGTCTTCTTCCCGCTGCGCGCGCTGGCCGTGATCTACACCGACCTTGCGCGCGGGGTGCCGACGATCCTCGTGATCGCGCTGCTCGGGTTCGGTGCGCCAGCCCTGCAGCTCACCGGCGTCCCGAGCTCACGCGTCTTTTGGGCTGGCGTCGGCCTGATCCTCATCTACAGCGGCTACGTCGCCGAGGTCTATCGGGCTGGGATCGAGTCGGTGCACCCCAGCCAGGAGGCGGCTGCGCGCTCGCTCGGCCTCTCGCGCCTCCAGGCGCTACGACACGTGATCCTGCCGCAGGCGATCCGAAGGGTGATCCCACCGCTTCTGAACGACTTCATCGGTCTGCAGAAGGACACCGCGCTCGTCGGCACCCTTGGAGTGATCGAGGCGTTCAACCAGTCGCAGATCGACTCCAACGCGACGTTCACCTACGGCGCCTACCTCGCCGCGGCGGCCCTCTTCGTCGCGATTACGATCCCGCTCGCGCGGCTGACGGATTGGCTGATCGCCCGCGACCGACGCCGTCACCAGGCCGGGGGCGGCTTCGCGTGACCGCGGTCAGGCTGGAGGACGTTCGCAAGTCGTTCGGCGCGAACGAGGTGTTGCGTGGGATCGACCTGGCGGTCGACGATCACGAGGTGGTTTGCCTGATCGGCGCCTCCGGCTCGGGCAAGTCGACGCTACTGCGGTGCTTGAACCTGCTCGAGCCGCTCGAGGCCGGCCGCATCCTGCTCGGAGGCGAGGAGATCACCCGCCGCGGTGTGGACGTGAACGCCGTGCGCCGGCGGATCGGAATCGTCTTCCAGGCCTACAACCTCTTTCCGCACATGAGCGTGCTTCGCAACGTCACGCTTGCGCCACGCGACGTGCTCGGGCTGTCGCGGGCCGAGGCGGAGGAGCGCGCCCGTGAGCTGCTCGCCCGCTTCGGTCTCGAGTCGCGGCGCGACGAGTACCCCGACCGCCTCTCCGGCGGCCAGCAGCAGCGGGTGGCGATCGTGCGAGCGCTGGCGATGCAGCCGGAGCTGATGCTGCTCGACGAGGTGACGAGCGCCCTCGACCCGGAGCTCGTCGCCGAGGTACTGAGCGTGATTCGCGAGCTCGCCGAGGGCGGCATGACGATGCTGATCGCCACGCACGAGATGAGTTTTGCACGAGACATCGCGAACCGGGTCTGCTTCCTCGACGCTGGCCTGATCCTCGAGGAGGGCCCTCCCGATCAGATCTTTACGCGTCCGCGAGAACTGCGGACGCAGCAGTTCCTCGAGCGAATCATCGCGGCAGGCCGTCTCTGACCGTCTCTGCGTGTAAAGACCCTGTAAGAAGGGCTCTGCACACCGCACGTTTTCCCTGCTAGCGGGAACTTCTTAGGGAGAACCTCAACGCAGGAAGGGTGATTCGACGAATGAAACGCCTCGCAATCTTGATCATTGTCGGTCTGGCGACGCTTGTGGGCTACTCCAGCTCCCAGGCCGCTCCGCCGACTCCGAAGAAGCACGTCGTCTGCCACTCGACCGGCTCGGCCAAGAAGCCGTACCGCAAGATCGTCGTCGGCACCCGCGCTGCGCTCAAGGCGCATCTGGTCCATCCCGGCGACATCGTCGATCCGGCCGGTGGCGTCTGTCCGACGCAGTCGCTGACCGCGCTGCGCGGTGGTCGCCCGATCAGCACGACGCTCGCGCCGGTTCCACTGAACACCGTCGGCGGCGGCAGCTTCGTCGCCCGGTCGAACATCGGCCAGGGGCGGATCTGCTGGAGCCTGACCGTGACCGGACTGAGCGACGTGACGGCGGCGCACATCCATTACCTGAACGGTCCGCTTGCGACGCAGATCGCTGTCCCGCTGGCCTTGCCGACACCGTTCACCGGTTCGGCGACCGGCTGCGCGACCGTGCTCCGTGCGCTCGTGAAGCAGATCCTGGTTCACCCGGAGAACGTCTACGTGAACGTTCACACGACCACGTATCCCGGGGGCGCCATCAGCGGCACGCTCGCCAAGGGCGCGTAACCAAAAGCTCCTGAACGAGAGACGCGAGGCCCGGCTCAGCCGGGCCTCGTTGCTTCTAGTAGCGGGAGACGCCGTCGAGCAGGGCCGAGTTGGCAGGCCAGCGCCGCCCCGGCGAAACAGACGAGTCGTGCGTTCTCACTGTCCTCGAGCCTCGCGTGCGCCTCGGCCGCATGCTCGTGGTCGCGCTCGCCGTGTAGCACGAAATACTCGACCGCCTCCGATCCCTCGGCGAAGCCGTAGTGGCCGACCAGGCCGCGCAGCTTCGTCTGCGAGTACCGGTACTCGCCGGCGTAACGCGCGAGGCGGTCGGCTCTAAGCTGGACGCAGCCGGGCGCGTCATGCCCGGAACCCGTCGAACAGGAGGCCCGCGATGGAGGCAGGCAGCACGGCCTATCCCGTGACATTCTCGGTCGACTACCCGGAGCGTGAGCTGAACCGGCTGACGACCGGGCTCAGGCTGATCGTGGCGATCCCGATCCTGATCGTGCTCGCTGCTCTCGGTGGCGAGGGCGCGCACTACGGCAACCAGCAGTCATGGGCGTTCGGCGGCGGTGCCGGCGGCCTGCTCTTCCTCGCGCCGCTGCTGATGATCCTGTTTCGCCAGAAGTACCCACGCTGGTGGTTCGACTGGAACCTGGAGCTGCTCCGGCTCGAGAACCGGGTGTGCGTCTACCTGGCGCTGATGGACGACCGCTATCCCTCGACCGACGAGCGGCAGTCGGTACAGCTCGAGCTGCCCTATCCGGATGCGGAGCGCGATCTCAACCGTTGGCTGCCGCTCGTGAAGTGGCTGCTCGCGATCCCGCACTTCATCTTGCTGGTCTTCCTCTGGCTCGCGGCCGTCGTGGCGGTGATCATCGCGTGGTTCGCGATCCTGTTCACCGGCCGCTACCCGCGCGGACTCTTCGACTTCGTGCTCGGCGTGCTCCGCTGGGGCAACCGGGTGGTTGCATACGCCTTCGTCCTCGTGACCGACGAATACCCGCCGTTCAGGTTGGGCGCTTGAGCTAGGCCGAGACGCCGTCGAGCAGCGCCCAGTTGGCCGCGAGAGCCGCTTCGGCCAGGCCGACCAACCGCGCGTCCTCGCTGTCCTCGAGCCTCGCGCGCGCCTCGGCCGCATGCTCGTGGTCGCGCTCACCGTGCAGCACGAAGTACTCGACCGCCTCTGAGCCCTCCGCGAAGCCGTAGTGCTCGACGAGGCCGCGCAGCTTGGTCTCCGAGATCGCAGGCTGGCCGGACTCGATCGCGTAGAGGATCGCGGCGGCGCCCGCCTCGTCGCCGGCTGCGGCCCAGGCCGAGGCGCAGCAGCGCGTCTCGGGCAGCGGGTCGGCGCCCTCGGTGCCCAGGGCGTTCGCAAAATCGTCCCAGAGCGAAATGTGGGCGGCCTCTTCCTCGGCGTGCAGGCCGGCCGTGCGGGCGGCGCGCGCCAGAGCCACGACGGCATGCCGGTACTCGCCGGCGTAGCGCGCGAGCTCGTCGTGGGTCAACTCGCCTTTCTCCCAGCGGGTGTAGAACGGGTGCTCGAGGACGTTCCACCGCTCCCTTGCCGCGTCGATCCCTGCGATCACGTTCATCTGGGCTCCTCTCTCGCTGACACCTCGAAACGATCCTACAACGAGGCCCGGCACGCGCCTCCAAGGGTTCCTCGGCTTGGCCCTACAATTGAGCGCTCCGGGTTCGTCGAGAGGGGACTTGACCTGAGCGTTTCCGCACTACGTGAGGCCTCCGCATCCTTGCCCACGGGCACGGTGACCTTCCTGTTCACCGATATCGAGGGCTCGACGCGCCTGCTCAGAAAGCTCGGGCGCGACCGCTACGGAGAGGTGCTCGGCACGCACAATCGGCTGCTCCGGGGCGCCTTCACCGAGGCGGGCGGGATCGAGATCGAGACGAAGGGCGACTCGTTCTTCGTTGTCTTCCGCAGCGCCGGGGCCGCGGTCGCCGCCGCCGGGGCCGCTCAGAGCGCGCTCGCCGAGCACGACTGGGACGACGGCACCGGTGTACGGGTGCGGATGGGCCTGCACACGGGCGAGGCGAACGTGGGGAGCGACGGCTACGTCGGCTACGCGGTGCACCAGGCCGCCCGGATCGGCGATGCGGGGCACGGAGGCCAGGTCCTCATCTCGAGCACGACGGCCGGGCTCGTCCGCCACGACCTGCCGGGCGACCTGGAGCTGCGCGATCTCGGTGAGACTGAGCTGCCTGACTTCGACCGGCCCGAGCGGCTCTTTCAGCTCGTCGTCCCGGGGCTGCCCGGTGAGTTTCCGCCGCTCGCGGCCCGCGAGAGGTCGAAGGCCAAGCCGCGCGCGCCTCGCCGCCGGACGGATGTGCCGGTTTCGCGCTCGCCGCTGCTCGAGCGCGAGGTCGAGCTCGCGGCTCTCCACGCGGTGGTCGACGGCGCGCAGTCGGGCGCGGGCCGCTTGATCGCGATCGAAGGTCGCGCCGGGATGGGCAAGACGCGACTCGTGGCCGAGGCACGGGCACTTGCGGCCGAGCTCGGCTTCGAGGTGCTCGTAGCCCGCAGCGCCGATCTCGAGCAGGAGTTCGCCTACGGCGTCGTGCGCCAGCTCTTCGAGCCGTATCTGGCCTCGCTCGGGCCGGAGGAGCGCGATGAGGTGATGGCTGGCACTGCGGGTCTGGCCGACCGGCTGTTCGGCGACGACGAGCTGACCGGCACGGCCGCGGGCGATGTTTCCTTCGCCGTGCTGCACGGGCTCTACTGGCTCGCGGCGAACCTGGCCGCGCGGCATCCGACCGCGATCGTGGTCGACGACCTGCACTGGGCGGACGCGCCCACGCTGCGGTGGCTCACCTACCTCGCGCGCCGGCTCGAAGGGCTGCCCCTGCTCGTGGTGCTGGGCCTGCGCCCGCCGGAGCAGAGCGTGGAGACCGACCTGCTGACGGAGCTGATCGCCGACCCGACCGCACTCGTGATTCGTCCGAATGCGCTCAGCGTGTCGGCGGTGGCGTCAATGGCGCGAGAGGAGTTCGGCGTCGAGCCGGAAGACGCATTCGTCGTCGCCTGCCACGCCGCTACAGGCGGCAACCCGCTCTTTCTGCGGGCGATCCTGGACGCGATGCACGGTGAGGGCTTCGCGCCCACTGCCGACAACGCCCGGCGGGTGCGCGAGATCGGGCCCGAGGCCGTCGCGCGGGCGGTGATGCTGCGGCTCTCGCGGCTGCCGGCCGAGGCGAGGCGGCTCGCAGTGGCCGCCGCGGTGCTAGGCGACGGGGCTGAGCTCCGGGACGCGGCCGCACTCGCCCAGCTCGACGACCGCCATTTGTCCTCGCTGGCCGCAACGGCGCTGGCGCGCGCCGATCTCTTGCGTGTCTCGACACAGACCGTCGAGTTCGTCCATCCCGTCGTCCGCGCCGCCGTCTATGAGTCGATCGAGCCGTCGGAGCGGCTGCTCGCCCATCGCCGCGCTGCGGAGATCCTCGAGAAGTCCGGCGCCGAGCCCGAGCGAGTCGCCGCGCACCTCGTCCTGGTGCCGGCCGCGGGCGACCCGTTCGTCGTGGAGACCCTGCGGCTCGCAGCCGACCGCGCGCTCGTGCGTGGCGCTCCGGATGCTGCAGTCCGCTACCTGCGGCGTGCGCTCGAGGAACCACCCACTGAAGACACGCGCGTGGATGCGCTCCTGGAGCTCGGGCTCGCCGAGCAGCGCGTGGACATCGCCGCGGCCGCCAGGCACCTCGAGGAGGCGCTGAGCTCGATCGAGCCGCCGCTGCGGCGTGCGCGGGTCGCGCTCGAGCTCGGCCGCTCGCTCTTCCGGCTCAACCGGGGCCCGGAGGCCGTGCGGGTCCTCGACGACGCGATCGGGCGGCTCGGCGACTCGGAGCCCGAGCTGCGCGAGATGCTCGAGGCCGAGCTGATCAACTCGGCCGGTTTCGACAGCGCCGTGATCGAGGTGTCGCGCGAGCGAATTCGCCGCATCGACGAGGACGCGCTCGTCGGCGAAGTCGGCAGCGCGGTCCTGATCGCAACGCTGCGCTACTTCGACGCGAGGCGAGGCCTCAACCGCGACGCTGTCTGCCGGCTCGCGCAGCCGAAGTTCGTTGCGGCGCTGATCGAGAGCATGCCCTCGATCGCGATCTCGTGTGCCGCAACGGCGCTGATGTACGCCGAATACGACGAGGAGATCGACCGGTTCTTCGAGGCCATCATGCAGGCCGCCAAGCAGCGCGGCGAGCTGGTCACGCTCTCGAACATGCTCTGCTTCCGCGGCCTCACGCTTGCGCAGCGCGGAGACCTCGATGCGGCGATCGAGGACCTGCGGGAGTCGGACGAGCTCGTTCCCTACCTGCCCACCCAGCAGGGCGCGATCTACTTCCATTCGTACCTGGCAGACGTCCTCACCAACCGCGGTGAGCTCGACGAGGCGGAGGCGGTGCTGGCCGAGCTCGGGCTCCCGGAGGACGTCGCCGAGAGCGGGCACCTGATCTTCTTCCTCGGCGCGCGCGGCTGGGTGCGTCTCGCGCGCGGGAACCTCGAGGGCGCGCGCAGCGACTTCGAGCGGCTTGGCCGATGCATGGATGCCTTCGAGCTGCGCAACCCGGCGGTGGTCGCCTGGCGATCGCACCTCGCGCTGGCGCTGCTGGGCCTCGGCCGGCGGGACGAAGCGCTCGAGCTGGCGCGTGAAGAGGTCGAACTGGCCCGGGCGTGGAGGGCCAAGAGGCCGATCGGCGTCGCCTTGCGGGCTCAGGGGGTGGCCGAGGGCGGAGAGGCGGGGATCGAGCTGCTCCGCGAGTCGCTCGAAGTGCTCAAGAGCTCGTCCGCGAAGCTCGAGCTCGCGCGGACGATGGTCGAGCTGGGCGCTGCGCTTCGCCGCGCAGGTAAGGACGGCGAAGCCGGTGAGCTGCTGCAGGAGGGCCTCGACCTCGCCGTTCGTGCCGGCTCCCAGCCGCTCGTCGCGCATGCCGAGACGGAGCTGGCGGCGACCGGCGCGCGGCCGGAGCGCCTCCTTCTGTCGGGAGTCGAATCGCTGACCGCGAGCGAGCGGCGGGTCGCCGACTTTGCCGTGGGAGGGCTCGCGAACAAGGACATCGCGCAGGCGCTCTTCCTCACCACGAAGGCCGTCGAAGAGCACCTGAACGACGTCTACCGCAAGCTTGGGATCGATTCCCTCAGCGACCTCTCGCAGGAGCTCCGCAGCTAATGCGCCTGCGCCGCAAGAACGATGACGGGCTCGCGGTTCGCCGTGTGCTGGTGGCGACCGACCGTTCGGAGACCGCCGAGCGCGCCGTGCGCTTCGCGACCGAGATGGCCGAGCGCTACGAGGCCGAGCTGTTCGTTCTTCGTGTGCTGCTCTCAGACGACGGCACCCGCCCCGAGGCCGCACGCGAGTTGGCCGAGTACGCCGAAGGCCTGGCCGGCGACCGGGGGCGCTCCGCTGTCGTGCTCGGCGAGGATCCGGCCGAGGCGATCGTCGAGGCCGCCAAGCGGGAACAGGCGGACGTGCTCGTGGTCGGCAGCGTCGGCATGAGCGGTCGCCGGGAGTTCCTGCTGCGAAACGTGCCGAATCGGGTCTCCCACAATGCGCCCTGCACCGTGGTCATCGTCCAGACCCACCAGGATTCGAAGTGAGCGCCGCCGCCGACGAGCGCCTGCTCGGCCGGGCGGCGCGGATCGCGAAAGTCCTCGGCAAATACGGTTTCAACGAGGCGCGCCGCGACTCCGATCCGCCGGAGCTGCGGGCGCGTCGCCTGCGGGAGGCGCTCGAGGAGCTCGGCCCCACCTTTGCCAAGCTCGGCCAGATCCTCTCGACCCGGCCGGACCTGATTCCGCCCGAGGCAGTCGCCGAGCTCGCAGCGCTTCAGGACAGCGTCACGCCGCTCGACGAGCACGAGGTTGTGATCGTGATGGAGCAGGAGCTGGGGGTGCCGTGGGAAGACGTCTTCGCCAGCATCGAGCCCGAGCCGCTGGCTGCGGGAACGATCGGCCAGGTGCACCGGGCCGTGCTCGACAACGGGGAGCGCGTGGTCGTGAAGGTGCAAAGGCCCACCGCGGAGGTCGACATCATGCGTGACCTCAGCCTGCTCGAGCTCTTCGCGCAGAAGACCGGGAACCGCGAGGCCTTGCGCAAGATCGTCGACCTGCCTGCCGCGATCGAGCACCTCTCGGAGTCACTCCGGCGCGAGCTCGACTTCGAGCTCGAGGCGCAGAACGTCGAGCGGCTGCGCGCGGCCTTGATCGCCTTCCCGCGCCTGGGAGCGCCTCGCGTTTACGAGGAGCTCTCGACGAGCCGACTCCTCGTGCTGGAGGAAATTCCGGGCGTCGCAGTTAGAGACATCCCCGCCGGCCCGGAGCGCACCGAGTCGGCTCGGCAGCTGCTCGAGTGCTACTACCGCCAGATCCTCGTCGAGGGTTTCTTCCACGCCGATCCGCATCCCGGGAACATGCTCTGGTGGGACGGGCGGATCTTCTTCCTCGACTTCGGCATGGTCGGCGAGCTCTCGCCGGAGATGCGTGGCCAGCTCCTGCTCCTGCTGCTCGCCTTCTGGCAGGAGGACGTGCCGTTTCTCACCGAGGTCGTTCTGATCATGGCCGGCCCCGAGGCCGAGGACGCCGATGCGGCCGGGCTCGAGGCCGACCTGACCGAGCTCCTCCGCCGCTACCGGCATGCCTCGCTCGGCGAGATCTCGCTCGGGCCACTGCTCCAGGAGATCGCGCACACCTCGACCCAGCACGGTGTCCGCCTGCCGGCGCCGCTCGTGCTCACGGGGAAGGCACTCGCGCAGATGCAGCTCGCCGCGACCGAGCTCGACCCGGAGCTCGACCCGTTCTCGGTGGTCGGGCGCTTCCTGATGAAGAACCTCATCGCCCGGGCCCAGGCCGGCGCTGACCCGAAGCGGCTCTTCTACGACGTGCAGAAACTGAAGGTGCGCGGGGAGCGGCTGGTCGAGTCCTTCGAGCGGATCAGCGGCGCCCGGCCGGGCCAGCGGCTTCAGGTCGACGTGCGCGGGATCTCGCCGCTGGAGCACACCATCCGCGTCGCGGCCCGCCGGCTCGCCATCGCGATCACGGCCGGCTCCGCGCTCGTCGCTACGGGAGCAACAGCCGCCGCGCCGAACGTCGACCGCTGGGTCCCGGTCTCGCTCGGGGCGAGCGGGGCCGCGCTGGCCGCGCTGCTCCTGCTCGATCTGCTCCGCCGCTCTTAGCGGCGCGGGACGATGAAGCGGGCGCTGCCAATAGCCTTGTAGTGCGCAAAGCTCCGGCGTCCCAGCCCTGCCCAGACATACCAGCGGTAGTGACCGGGGCCGAGGCGGTAACGGTGCCCTGACCACTTCCACGCCGCGGGCAGGCCGAGCTCGTTCTTGATCGGCCAGGCGGCGAAGATGCGCTTCGCTCCCCGGAAGAGCTGGAGGTGGTAGTA
>Ga0307305_10000742_pt1 | contig 12263 bp, 10 predicted proteins | sample ER_DNA_186_FD_194512 | JGI IMG/M metagenome (GOLD analysis project Ga0307305, IMG submission 194512) | Bulk soil microbial communities from the East River watershed near Crested Butte, Colorado, United States - ER_DNA_186 | ecosystem: Environmental > Terrestrial > Soil > Floodplain | place... | reverse complement strand
CGTTGACTTCGCTCGAAACCGGACTACCTTTCCCAGTCTGCCCCGGGCATCTAGTCAGCGCCGGGACAGCGACTTAGCGACAGGCACGACATTCGGCGAGCTGCGCGCCGACACTTATGGGCCCGCACCGATCGCGCGAGCGAACGGCATGATGGGGGTGCTTCGCGAAGCGAAGCAATGCAGACCGACGCTGGCGGCGAACTCGACGCAAGCGTTCCCGATAAGCAACGCAGGACAATTTGACGTCGAGAGCAGGTGCCCGTTCGCGGGCGACTCGGCGCGCCTTGGGTCCCCTCTCGTGCTGCAGTACGAGTGCACCCGGCGATGGCGGATGGATACCGGCCCCCGATGGGCGCCTCGGTCCACCCGCGTTTTTGCTGGTGTAAGGCCGACGAAGAGAAAGTAAACCGGGAGCGATCGCTCCCTGACGGATTAGCGACAGGTCATCGACATGGCACGCAAGACACCGCTCGAGTATTACCGCAACATCGGCATCATGGCCCACATCGATGCCGGGAAGACGACTACGACCGAGCGCATCCTGTACTACACCGGCAAGAACTACAAGATCGGTGAAGTGCACGACGGCGCGGCGACGATGGACTGGATGGAGCAGGAGCAGGAGCGCGGCATCACGATCACGTCGGCCGCGACCACGTGCTTCTGGCAGCGCCATGGCGAGAGCGACAAGACGGGTGAAGGTCCGGAATACCGGATCAACATCATCGACACGCCTGGGCACGTCGACTTCACGGTCGAAGTCGAGCGTTCACTGCGCGTCCTCGACGGCGCCGTGACGCTGCTCGACTCTGTCGCCGGCGTCGAGCCGCAGACGGAGACGGTGTGGCGCCAGGCCGACCGTTATGGTGTGCCGCGCATCATCTTCTCGAACAAGATGGATCGCGTCGGCGCCGACTTCGACCGCTGCATGCGGATGATCCGCGACCGCCTGAGCAGAAACGCGTTCATGCTGCAGCTGCCCGTCGGCTCGGGAGAGCTGTTCACGGGCCACATCGACGTCATCGCCCGCAAGCAGTACATCTTCGACGACGAGACGCTCGGCAAGACGTTCACCGTCGTCGATGTGCCAGCCGAATACAAGGACGCGGTCGAAGAGGCACGCCACGCGCTGATCGAGCACGCGGTCGCATCCTCGCACGACGAAGCGGTACTCGAGAAATACCTGGGCGGCACGGAGCTGACGCACGACGAGATTCGCACGGCGATCCGCAAGGCGACGATTGCCGGCCAGATGGTCCCCGTCCTCTGCGGCGCCTCGTTCAAGAACAAGGGGGTGCAGGCGCTGCTCGACGCGGTGATCGACTACCTCCCGGCACCGGTCGAGGTGAAGGCGATCAAGGGCCACCTTCCGCACCACGACGAAACGGTCGAAGAGCGCCAGGTGCGCGACGAGGAGCCGTTCGCGGCGCTCGCGTTCAAGATCGCGACCGATCCGTTCGTCGGAAAGCTGACCTTCTTTCGCGTCTATTCAGGCGTGATGAAGTCGGGCTCGTACGTCTACAACTCGACGAAGGACAAGCGCGAGCGCGTCGGTCGTCTGCTGCAGATGCACGCCAACAAGCGTGAGGAGATCGAGGAAGTGCTCGCCGGCGACATCGCGGCGGCGATCGGACTGCGTGACACGCGGACGGGCGACACGCTCTGCGACGACTCGCATCCGATCATCCTCGAGGCGATGAAGTTCCCGAACCCGGTGATCGACGTCGCCATCGAGCCGAAGACGAAAGCCGACCAGGACAAGCTGGCGATCGCGCTCCAGAAGCTGTCGGAGGAAGATCCGACCTTCCGCGTGCACTCCGACCAGGAGACGGGCCAGACGATCATCTCGGGCATGGGCGAGCTGCACCTCGAGATCATCGTCGACCGCATGATGCGCGAGTTCAAGGTCGACGCCAATGTCGGGCGGCCGCAGGTCGCGTATCGCGAGACGATTCGCAAGCGCGTCGAAAAGGTGGAGGGAAAGTTCATCCGCCAGTCGGGCGGCAAGGGCCAGTACGGCCACTGCGTGATCAACATGGAGCCCGCCGAGCCGGGGCAGGGCTTCGTGTTCGAGGACAAGATCGTCGGCGGCACGATTCCACGTGAGTACATCGGACCGATCGAGCAGGGCATCAAGGAAGCGCTCGAGAACGGCATCATCGCCGGCTATCCGATGGTCGACGTGAAGGTCCAGCTGGTGTACGGCTCGTACCACGACGTCGACTCGAGCGAAATGGCGTTCAAGATCGCCGGCTCGATGGCATTCAAGGAAGCGGCGAAGCGGGCGCACCCCGTGCTGCTCGAGCCGATGATGAACGTCGAGGTGGTCTGTCCCGATGCGTACATGGGCGACATCCTCGGCGACCTCTCGTCGCGCCGCGGCAAGATCGGTGGCATGACGCAGCGTGGCGAGGCGCAGGTCATCGCGGCCAGCGTCCCCCTCTCCGAGATGTTCGGCTACTCCACGAAGCTCCGCTCGCAGTCTCAGGGACGCGCGGTGTACTCGATGGAGTTCAGCCACTACGAGGAAGTTCCGAAGTCGAAGGCGGAAGAGATCGTGTCGAAGCAGGGCGTGGAAGCGGGCACGAGACGGCATACGACCGCGGGCCGGTAGCCGGTAGCAACTGCAACTGCGAATAGCATCGGCCTAACGGCCGTGGATTTTTGGAACTTTACAGTCGAGATATCCGAGAAAATGGCCAAGGCGAAATTTGAGCGGACGAAGCCGCACGTGAACGTGGGGACGATCGGGCACGTCGATCATGGGAAGACGACGTTGACGGCGGCGATCACGATGATCCAGTCGAAGAAGGGGATGGCGCAGGCGACGGCCTACGACCAGATCGACAAGGCGCCGGAGGAGAAGGCGCGCGGGATCACGATCTCGACGGCGCACGTGGAGTACGAGTCGACGAAGCGGCACTACGCGCACGTCGACTGTCCGGGGCACGCCGACTACGTGAAGAACATGATCACGGGGGCGGCGCAGATGGACGGGGCGATCCTGGTGGTGAGCGCGGCCGATGGGCCGATGCCGCAGACGCGCGAGCACATATTGCTCGCCCGGCAGGTGAACGTGCCGTACATCATCGTGTTCATGAACAAGGTCGACATGGTGGACGATCCGGAGCTGTTGGACCTGGTCGAGCTCGAGGTGCGGGAGTTGTTGAGCGCGTACGAGTTTCCGGGGGACGAGACGCCGATCATCAAGGGGAGTGCGTTGAAGGCGTTGGAGTCGGGGGATCCGAAGTCGGAGTGGGGCCAGAAGATCACCGAGTTGATGGATGCGCTGGACTCCTACATTCCGGAGCCGAAGCGGGAGATCGACAAGCCGTTCCTGATGCCGGTCGAGGACGTGTTTTCGATCACGGGGCGGGGGACGGTGGCGACGGGCCGCATCGAGCGCGGGATCGTGAAGGTGCAGGAGGAGGTGGCGCTGGTGGGGTTCAACTCGGACAAGAAGACGGTGGTGACGGGGGTCGAGATGTTCCGGAAGCTGCTCGATGAGGGTCGCGCGGGGGACAACGTGGGGCTCCTGTTGCGGGGGATCGCGAAGGAGGAGATCGAGCGGGGGATGGTGTTGGCGAAGCCGGGGTCGATCACGCCGCACACGAAGTTTCAGGCGGAGGTGTACGTGTTGACGAAGGAAGAGGGGGGGCGGCATACGCCGTTCTTCAAGGGGTACCGGCCGCAGTTTTACTTCCGGACGACGGACGTGACGGGGTCGGTGGAGTTGCCGGAGGGGATGGAGATGGTGATGCCGGGGGACAACGTGCAGATGACGATCGAGCTGATCACGCCGATCGCGATGGACGAGGGGCTGCGGTTCGCGATTCGCGAGGGCGGCCGCACGGTCGGCGCCGGCGTCGTCGCCAAGATCCTGAAGTAGTCTCGGTCTCGATGCGCCGCGCGGCCGAGCCTGAGAAAGGCTTGGCCGCGCGTGACGCACCGGGACCAACATGAACGGGGCGATCGTCGCCCCGAGCAATCTACGAGTCGAGTGTCGCCATGGCGCGCGAAAAGATCATTATGGCGTGCAACGAGTGCAAGAACCGCAATTACTTCACGATGAAGAACAAGCGGCTGCACCCGGAGCGTGTCGAGTGGAAGAAGTACTGCCCGCGGTGCAACAAGCACCAGCTGCACAAGGAAACGAAGTAGATGGCGATTCAGGCCGCAGCACAGCCGTCGTCGTCGCGGGGAGACCGCATCGCTGCGTTCTTCCGCGGCATTCCCGCGTTCCTGCGCGCGGTGATGGACGAGCTGCGCAAGGTGACGTGGCCCGATCGAGCGCAGACGATCGACGCGACGTGGCGGATCATCGTCTTCGTGTTGTTCATTGCAGCGGTCATCGGGCTGCTCGACCTCGTGCTCCAGCTGATTCTGGTGCGCGGCCTGCCCAAGATCTTTACGGGAACCTGATGACCGAGCACCGGTGGTACGCGATCCAGACGACGGCAGGCCACGAGAACAAGGTCCGGTCGTTGGTGACGCGCAAGATCGACCAGGATGCGCGGTCGGCGGAGGAGCGCCCGATTCGTCAGGCACTCGTTCCGACGCAGGAGGTCGTGGAGATCAAGAACGGCAAGAAGGTGAACGTCGAACGGAAGCTCTACCCCGGTTACGTGCTCGTCGAGATGGTGATGAATCAGGAGACGCTGCACGTGATCAACGGAATCCAGGGCGTGATCAAGTTCGTGGGGCAGGACCGTCTGCCGCAGCCGTTGCGTCCCGAGGAGGTCAACCGCCTGCTCGGAATCGCGGACGAGCAGGAGGAGCAAGCGCCGAAGGAAGAGATTCCATTCCTCATCGGCCAGGCAGTGGCGATCACGGAGGGACCGTTCACCGACTTCAACGGCACGGTCGAGGAAGTGATGGCCGACAAGGGCAAGGTACGCGTTTCCGTCTCTCTCTTTGGAAGGCCGACGAGCGTCGAGCTCGACTACCTGCAGTTGAGAGGGTACTGAAGTCGCGTTAGGCAGGTCGTCGCAAACCACAGCGACGGTAAAGATCCGGTGGGAGTTTGGCCGCGCGACAGCGCGGCGGTACGCAACACGAGGGACGTATGGCGAAGAAGGCAATAGGGTTCGTCAAGCTGCAGATCCCCGCGGGGAAGGCCAATCCGGCGCCCCCGGTGGGTACTGCCCTCGGTCCGCAGGGCATCAACATCATGGCCTTCTGCAAAGAGTTCAACGCTCGGACGCAGGGCCAGGACACGATCCTTCCGGTCGAGATCACGATTTTCTCCGACAAGTCGTTCACCTTCATCACCAAGACGCCGCCCGCGGCTGTCCTGCTGAAGAAGGAGGCCGGCATCGAGAAGGGCTCCGGTACGCCTAACCGTCAGAAGGTCGGTAAGGTGACCAAGGCCCAGATCCGCAAGATCGCGGAGCTCAAGATGCCCGACCTCAATTGCGACACGATCGAATCCGCGATGGCGATGGTCGCCGGCGCTGCCCGCTCGATGGGGCTGGAGGTAGTCGGATGACCACGCACGCTCACGGCAAGAAGTATCGGAAGAGCGCCGAACAGCGCGTCGAGGGCCAGGCGTATCAGCACAAGGCCGCGCTCGAGATGGTGAAAAAGGGCGCCTACGCGAAGTTCGACGAGACGGTCGAGGTGGCGGTCCGTCTCGGCGTCGACCCGCGCCACGCCGAGCAGGTGGTGCGCGGCACGGTCGTCCTTCCGGCGGGTACCGGAAAAACCGTTCGCGTCCTCGTCATCGCTGCCGGCGACAAGGCCCGTGAGGCGGAAGCCGCCGGTGCGGACTACGTCGGCGCGGAGTACATCCAGAAGATCAAGGATGGATGGCTCGACTTCGACGTGCTTGTCGCGACGCCCGATCAGATGGGCCAGGTCGGGCAGCTCGGCCGTGTACTCGGTCCGCGCGGTCTGATGCCGAATCCGAAGGCCGGCACGGTGACGTTCGACGTCGCACGCGCCGTCCGCGAGACGAAGGCCGGCAAGATCGAGTTTCGCGTCGACAAGGGCGGCAACGTGCACGCGCCGATCGGCAAGGTCTCATTTCCGCTCGAGTCGCTCGAAACGAACTTCAGTGCGCTCATGGACCAACTCGTGCGCTCGAAGCCGAGCGCATCGAAGGGGGTCTACATCCGGAACGTGTCGATCTCCAGCACCATGGGGCCCGGCATCACGGTCGACGCTACTCCCTACCGGTCATAAGCGATGAAGCGCAACGACAAGGAGCAACTCGTCACCGAGTTGACGACGAAGATCAAGGGCGCCAAAGCGCTCTACTACACCGACTTCACGGGTCTGAACGTGAAGCGCATGACGGACCTCCGCCGCAAGCTGAAGAAGGCGGGCGTGGAGTTTGTCGTCATCAAGAACACCCTGGCCCTCCGTTCGGTGAATGAGAGTGGTCTCGTCGGCGCCCGGCTCAAGGGTCCGACGGGTCTCATCATCAGCAAGGACCCGGTGTCCGCGGCGAAGATCGTCACCGATTTCGCCAAGGAAAACGAGCAGCGTCCCGCCCTCAAAGGGGGAATGCTCGATGGAGTCTCGATCGACGAAGCGCAGGTCAAGAAGCTGGCATCGATGCCGTCGCGCGAGCAGATGCTCGCCGAGCTCGGGGCCGGTCTGCAGTCTCCGTTGGCCGCCTTCGTCGGCGCGCTCAATGGTCTGTTGTACATGTTCGCAGGTGCACTCGACGCGCTGAAGACGCAGCGCGAGGGCGCGTAACAGGTCCCAGGCGGAGGCGGCGGCCGCGACATATTCGCGAGCCGGCCATCCCCATCACACCCAGGATTCGCCTGGGCATTTCGGAGGAGAACTGCAATGGCTAACGCGACCATGAGCAAGGACGAGATTCTCGAAGCGATCGGCAACATGTCGGTCTTCGAGCTCGCCGAGCTGATCGAGGCTTTCAAGAGCAAGTTCAACGTCACGATTTCGGCGGCCCCGGTTGCCGCCGGAGCCCCGGCCGCTGGCGGCCCGGGTGGTGGCGCAGCGGCTGCCGTCGAGGAGCAGACGGAGTTCACCGTCAACCTCAAGGAAGCCGGCGCGAAGAAGATTCAGGTCATCAAGGTCGTCCGTGAGATCACGGGCCTCGGCCTGAAGGAAGCGAAGGACCTCGTCGATGGCGCGCCGCAGGCTGTGAAGGCCGGCGTGTCGAAGGACGAAGCGAACACCATCAGGGCCAAGCTCGAAGAGCAGGGCGCGACGGTCGAAGTGAAGTAGGGAAACCGGGCCTCCCGGATGCGCGGGCACCCCTCGCGCATCCGGAGCCGGCCCCGATTCCTTCCTTCACACGGCCGCCTATCGTGCTCTGCGCCACTCGTCGTACCACAATCGAAGTCCCAAATAGCTCCATCCCGCACGCCTTTGAAAAATTTCGGCGTGGGGGGGATGGGGCGTTTTTCGCCTGCATGCGGGTGATACATGCCTAGTCATATGAAGCAGATTTCTTTCGCGAAGCTGGAGCAGGGCATGAACATGCCCCATCTCCTGGACATCCAGACGCGCGCCTTCGAGGCGCTGCTGCAGCTGGATGCGGCGTCGCACGATCGAGAGGACATCGGTCTCGAGCGGGTCTTCAAGGACCTGTTCCCGATCGCCGACGTCCACGAGAATTTCTCACTCGAGTTCGTGCGCTATCACCTCGGCGAGCCGAAATACTCCGTCGAGGAGTGCATCGAGCGCGACATGACGTATTCCGCCCCGTTGAAGGCGACGCTGCAGCTCGTCATCAACGAGGAGGTGAACGGGGTCAAGCGCCCGCGCAACATCATCGAGAAGGAAGTCTATCTCGGTGAGCTGCCGGTGCTCACTCCGCTCGGCACCTTCGTCATCAACGGTGCGGAGCGCGTGATCGTCAGCCAGCTCCACCGCTCGCCAGGCGTCGTGTTCGAAGAGAGCACGCATCCGAATGGCCAGCGGCTGATCTCGGCGCGCATCATTCCGTTCCGCGGCTCGTGGGTCGAGTTCACCGTCGACATTCACGACGTCGTCTACGTCCACATCGACAAGAAGAAGAAGTTCCCGGCGACCGCGCTCCTGCGCGCGTTCGGCTTCGGGACGAACTCGGACATCCTCCGGCTCTTCTTCGCCGTCCGCGACCTCGACATGAACAAGAAGCGCGAGAGTCGTGGCGAGCAGCGCGAGGTGCTCGGCGCGATCATCGCCGAGGACATCGCCTTGCCCGGAGAGGCCACCGCCGAGGACGCGCCGAAGGCGCGCACCAAGAAGGCGAAGGCCGAGCGCGAGCGCGCCGAGAACATCCTGCTGGTGAAGGAGGGCGACGAACTCACCGAGGAGGTGTTCAACCGCCTCCGCCGCCAGGACATCAACACGGTGAAGGTGTTCGCCTCGTACACGAGCGTCGATCTGCGCGACGAGATCGATGCCATCGAGCGTGGGGAGCGGCCGGTGCGCCGCATGCTCGCGGTCGATGTCGTCGACGAAGAGTCGGGTGAGGTCATCGCCGAAGTCGGCCAGAACCTCACCGACACCCTGCTCAAGAAGCTCCGCAAGTCGGACGTGTCGCGCGTACAGGTATTCGTGACGTCCGGCCGTGCCGAGTCGACGCTGATCAAGAACACGCTTGCCAAGGATCCGACGGCCGACGAGAAGGAGGCGCTGCAGCAGATCTACACGCTGCTCCGTCCCGGCGACGCGCCGAACATGGAGACGGCGAAGCAGGCGCTCGAGCGGCTTTTCTTCAGCCCGAAGCGCTATGACCTCGGCCGTGTCGGCCGCTACAAGATCAACCAGCGGTTAGGCCTCACGACGCCGGCCGACGTCACGGTGCTGACGCGCGAGGACTTCGTGGCGATCATCCGCTACCTCGTCGAGCTGCACGAGGGGCGCGGACACGTCGACGACATCGATCACCTCGGCAACCGTCGTATCCGCTCGGTGGGCGAGCTTATCGCCAACCAGTTCTCGGTCGGTCTGAGCCGCATGGCGCGCCTCGTGAAGGAGCGCATGTCGATCAACACGGACCCGGAGAAGATCTCGCTCGACGACCTGGTCAATGCGCGGACGGTGAGCGCAGTCATCCAGGCGTTCTTCGGTTCGTCGCAGCTTTCGCAGTTCATGGACCAGACCAATCCGCTCGCCGAGCTGACGCACAAGCGTCGCCTGTCGGCGCTCGGACCCGGCGGTCTGACGCGCGAGCGCGCCGGCTTCGAAGTGCGCGACGTGCACTACTCGCAGTACGGGCGCATGTGTCCCATCGAGACGCCGGAAGGTCCGAACATCGGACTCATCACGTCGCTCGCCTGTTATGCGCGCGTGAACGATCTCGGCTTCGTCGAGACGCCGTACCTCGTCGTGCGTGACGGCAAGGTGATGGACGAGCTCGAGTGGCTGGATGCGAACAAGGAGGAGGACGTCGTGATCGCGCAGGCGAACGCGCCGTTGAACGAAGACGGCACCTTCGTCGACGAGCTCGTGCTCTGCCGGCAGAAGGGTGACGTTCCGCTCGTCCCGCCCGATCGCATCGACTTCATGGACGTCGCGCCCGAGCAGCTCGTCTCGATCGCCGCGGCGCTCATTCCGTTCCTCGAGCACGACGACGCGAACCGCGCCCTCATGGGCTCGAACATGCAGCGCCAGTCGGTGCCTCTGCTCAATCCCCGCACGCCGCTCGTCGGCACGGGGCTCGAGGAGAAGGTGGCCGTCGATTCGGGCGCCGTCGTGATCGCGCGCCGCGCGGGTGTCGTGTCGCGCGTGACGGCCGACGAGATCATCGTCGACGCCGGTCCGGCAGAGCGTGCGCGTGGCAAGGATGAGGATCTTCCGCTCGCCCGGCTCACGCAGCACGACCGCTACCGCCTGAAGAAGTACTGGCGCACGAACCAGGACACGGCGATCAACCAGCGCCCGCTCGTCCGGCTCGGCCAGAAGGTGAAGTCGGGCGATGTGCTCGCCGACGGCGCCGCGACGGAGATGGGAGAGCTCGCGTTAGGCTCGAACGTGACGGTTGCGTTCATGCCGTGGTACGGGCACAACTTCGAGGACGCCATCGTCCTCTCCGAGCGCCTGGTGAAGGACGACGTCTACTCGTCGATCCATATCCAGGAGCTCGAGCTGCACGTGCGCGACACGAAGCGCGGACAGGAGGAGATCACGCGCGAGATCCCGAACGTCTCCGAGGAGGCGCTGCTCGATCTCGACGAGCGCGGCATCGTGCGCATCGGCGCGCACGTCAAGCCGGGCGACATTCTCGTCGGCAAGATCACGCCGAAGGGTGAGACGGAGCTATCGCCCGAGGAGAAGCTGCTGACGGCGATCTTCGGCGAGAAGGCGAAGGACGTCAAGGACTCGTCGCTCAAGGTCTCGCCGGGCATGGAAGGCGTCGTCATCGACGTGAAGATCTTCTCGCGCATCGAGGATTCGGTGGTCGAGAAGGATCGTGGCGAGCGCATCGGCGAAGTGCGCCGGCTCGAGGGCGAGGAGAAGGTCCGCGTCAACGAGGTGCGCGACGCCGAGCTCGTCGAGCTGTTGGATGGCCAGAGCGTGGCGCTGGCCCTCAAGAGCGGTACGGTCGAAGAGGCGATTCCGGCGGGGACGAAGCTCAGCGCGCAGATGCTGCGCGACCTGCGCATCTCGTCGCTCGACCTCAAGACGTTCCGCGTCGAGAACAAGAAGGTGAACGAGCGGGTCCGCGAAGTGATCGACGCCTCGAACGAGGAGAAGGCGCGGATCGAGGAGCGCGCGGAGGAGCGCATCGACGGCATTCTGCAGCCGGATGAGCTTCCCCCGGGCGTGATCCAGCTCGTGAAGGTTTATCTGGCCGAGAAGCGCAAGATCTCGGTCGGCGACAAGATGGCGGGACGCCACGGCAACAAGGGCATTGTCGCGCGCATCGTGCCGGAGGAGGACATGCCGTTCCTTCCGGACGGGCGTCCGGTGGACATCGTCCTCAACCCGTTAGGCGTGCCGAGCCGAATGAACGTCGGGCAGATCCTGGAGACGCATCTGGGTTATGCCGCGAAGATCCTCGGCTTCTACGCGAAGACGCCGGTCTTCCAGGGCGCGAACGAGCGTGAGATTGGCCTGCTGATGAAGCTCGCCAGCCTGACCTGGATCCGGAGCGCGCTCGAGCTGCACGGCGAGCAGCTGGCGATCACCGACGACGACGTGCGCGGCGTGCTGCTCGACGTCAAGCCGGTGGCGGCGAACACGGAGGACTTCATTCTTCTCACCGAGGCGACGATCAACACGCTCGGCGCCCGCGGCATGTCGCAGAGCACGCGCGACATCTTCCATCGTGTCCGCGACTACCTCGCAGCCGCGGCGAAGGAGATCGCCGAGCGCGAGTTGACGAACATCGCGAACGAAGTCGCCTACCATACGACGGTCGCCGACGACGAGAACGAGAGCGCAACGCGCCGCACGGAAGCGAAGGCTGCGGTGCGTCTGTTGGAGAAGCGGCGAGCGCTGGCACCGGCCGAGCTGCTCGAGCAGATGGAGCTGCGCTCGCTGGCGGCCATGCTCGGCAAGAAGAGCGAGGCGGACGTCGACGCCGCGGCGAGCGAGCTGCTTCGGCTGGCCGGCATCACACCCGCCGGCAAGATCTGGCTGCGTGACGGCCGCAGCGGCGAGACGTTCAACAACGCCGTGACGGTCGGTGAGATCTACATGCTGAAGCTGTCGCACCTCGTGGACGACAAGATCCACGCGCGCAGCATCGGACCGTACTCGCTCGTGACGCAGCAGCCGCTCGCCGGCAAGGCGCAGTTCGGCGGCCAGCGTTTCGGAGAGATGGAGGTGTGGGCGCTCGAGGCATACGGTGCGGCGCACACGCTGCAGGAGATTCTGACGGTCAAGTCGGACGACGTGAACGGCCGCAGCCGTGTCTACGAGGCGATCGTGAAAGGCCAGAACCTTCCCGACCCGGGCATCCCGGAGTCGTTCAACGTGCTCGTGAAGGAACTGCAGGCGCTCGGCATCAAGGTCACGTTAGGCGCGACGCCCGGCGAGGGCTTCACGGGCGACCGGACGACGTCGATGGGTGGCAACAACGGCGGCGGGTCAGAGTGATGCCGCGCGCAGCAGTGTCAGGAACGGAGAGCCACGGCCGCGTGCCGCGCCGCATCGGCGCGGCGGCGGGAAATGGACACGAGAGGTAACCGATGATTGATTTTCGCAGCGTGCGCGACACCCGCGCATCGGCGTTCGACTACATCCAGGTCCGGATCGCTTCGCCCGAAGAGATCCGCGGACCTCGCGATCCCAAGGAGCGTGAGCGGCTCGAGCTGAGCGGCCTGCGCACCTGGTGGTCGTGGGGCGAAGTG
>Ga0307305_10000737_pt1 | contig 12304 bp, 14 predicted proteins | sample ER_DNA_186_FD_194512 | JGI IMG/M metagenome (GOLD analysis project Ga0307305, IMG submission 194512) | Bulk soil microbial communities from the East River watershed near Crested Butte, Colorado, United States - ER_DNA_186 | ecosystem: Environmental > Terrestrial > Soil > Floodplain | place... | reverse complement strand
ACTAGCCCGCGGGGTTCGGACCGGGGGTCGCTGGAAAAGGACCCGCCTTCGGCGGGCACCTCGCCAGCGGCCTACCGGTGTACAGGAAACGCCTGTCTGCCGGCTCCCGCGCGTTCGGAACTGGTCCGTCTGGGGTGTCGCGGTTACTTCGGTGTTCCGGTTGCCGTTCCGGTTAGGTTGACTAGCTCGTGGAGTACGTCCGATGCGATGTCGGGGAGGGACCGCGTTTCGCCTTCGCGGATCCACTGCGCGAACGCGATTCCGAAGACGGTGGCGCCCGACTGGGCCGCGAGTGTGGCCGCCGGCTCGCCGGTGCCCCGGGCGCGCAGGGCCTCGGCGACCGTGTTGGCGAGGCCCGCGAGTTTGTGCTGTTCGCGTTCCCGGAGCGCGGGGTTCTGGTCGATCACGGACTGCCGCATGCGGGAGTACGGGCGCCGCTCGGCGGGAAACAGCGATGCGGCCGCGTGCAGCGCGGAGGCGATGACCTCGAGCGGGGACGCGCCGGGCGGTGCGGCGTCCACCCCGTCGACGAACGCCTGGAGAAACTGCTGCTGCCCGTAGAACAGCACCTCGCGCTTGTCGCTGAAGTGCCGGAAGAAGGTGCGCTCGGTCAGCCCGACGGATTGCGCGATCTCCGCGGCGGTCACCTGCTCGAACCCGCGGGTGGCGAACAGTTCGAGTGCCGCTGCCTGCAGGCGCTCTCTCGCTCCCGGCTCCCAGCGCGCCATGATGACCAGTCTAGTGATGACAGTGACTGCCGTGCGGGTGTATGGTGATGTCTGTGACTGACGTCAGTCGCTGACATCACCGCATCAGCCGCTCCGCCCGTAACGGAGCCGAAGGGAGACAGTGCCATGCGCGTTTTCGTCACCGGGGCCTCCGGATGGATCGGTTCCGCCACCGTCGATGAGCTTCTTGCCGCCGGGCACGAGGTCACCGGGCTCGCCAGGTCCGACGCTTCCGCCGCTGCCCTGCAGGCGAAGGGGGCTCGCGTACGCCGCGGTGACCTCGACGACCTCGCGAGCATCCGTGCTGGCGCCGAGGCCGCCGAGGCCGTCATCCACCTCGCGAACAAGCACGACTGGTCCAACCCGGCCAACTCGGCCGCAGCCGAGCGCGCCGCGGTCCAGGCCATCGGCGACGCGCTCGCTGGCACCAGCCGCCCCTTCCTGCTCGCCTCGGGCGTGGCCGGCCTCACCCAGGGCAGGCCGGCCAGGGAGGACGATCCGTCCCCGTTCCACGGCCCGGACTCGCCGCGCGGGGGCAGCGAGAACCTCGCGCTCGAGTTCGTCGACCGCGACGTGCACACCGTGAGCCTGCGCTTCGCCCCGACCGTGCACGGAGCCGGCGACCACGGGTTCATCGCGATGATCGCCGCGGTGGCCCGCGAAAAGGGCGTCTCCGGATACCCGGGCGACGGGACCAACCGGTGGGCCGCCGTGCACCGGTCCGATGCCGCGCGCCTCGTCGCTCTCGGGCTCGCGAAGGCTCCCGCCGACGCCCGCCTGCACGCCGTCGCGGAAGACGGGATACCCACCCGCGCCATTGCGGAGGCCATTGGCCGCGCCTTCGGCCTTCCCGTCACATCGATCGCCCCCGGTGACGTCCAGGGTCATTTCGGGTGGATCGGCACCTTCTTCGGCATGGACCTCGCGGCGACCAGCACCGCGACACGGGAGCTTCTCGGCTGGGCGCCCGCAGGCCCGACTCTCATCGAGGACCTCGACGCGGGTGCGTACCTGGCGCGCACACCGGTGTCCGGGTAACGGGCTTCGAGCACGGGCGCTGCCCCGGCGCGGCGCCAGCCACGCGAGCACGAACTGAGACCGCGGCACGCGCCCCTGCCCGTCCGGCCTGCGAAGACGGCTGCCGCGCGGCCGGACGGCGGGCGGGACGAACCAGGTCGAGGAGAGCACGTACGGGCGCATCCGGTGACCACCTCCACCCGGGCGATGGCCGGCCAGGAGGCCGGGAACACCTGGGTCCGCTGCGACGATTGTGTCGGTAGTACGACCGGCCCCGCGCAGATCGTCCGGTTCTGGATGCCCTTGGGCCTTGGCTTGAACCTCGTCACCAACCGGGTCGGCGTCTACCTGGCCTTGATGGACGACCGGTACCCCTCCACCGAAGACCACCAGTCGTCCATCTTGACTACCTCTATCCCGATGCCGAGCGTGATCTCAACCGGTGGCTGCCGCGGGTGAAGTGGCTGTCGGCGATCCCGCACTACATGGTCCTGTTCTTCCTGGACATCGCCACGTTCGTGGTCGTCATCGTGGCGTGGTTCGCCATCTTGTTCACCGGAAGCTACCCCAGAGGAATGTTCGGCTTCGTCGAGGGGTCATCCGGTGGAACATCAGGGTGACCGCCTACACGCTGACCCTCGTCACCGACCGGTATCCCCCGTTCCGGCTGGCCCTAGGATCCGCCACGCGGGGCGTCCCGCCGTGCTGTGAGCACCAGGCTGTTCGGGCCCTGTTGGCCGGCGCGGGTGGGTCGGAGGCTCCCTTTTGCCTGACTTCGCTCTCCGGAACCGGCTCGTTGGCGGTGGCCCTGCGGCGAGTTGCGCGGCGTGCCGGTGAGATGGCTGGCCAGTCGCCGGGCGCTGGGGGCGACGAGGATCGCCGTGGGTATCGCCACGGCCGCGCCGATGGCGAAGGAGGTGAGCCAGGCTGATGCCAGGTTCGGCGCGAACCCCAGCCTGGCGATCGTCTGTGCGAGGGACATGACGAATGACATCGCGATGGCCATGATCGCGGGGACCAGGAAAGGGGTGTACTTGGGGTCGAAGCGGCGGCCTGTGGGCCTGGCTTTTGCCTGAGGGGTCGGGTTCATGTGCTCGCTTCTTCCGCGATCTGGCTGGCGTTGCTGTTGATGGCCCCGGCGTTGGCGGCTGTCTGCGCTAGGCGGGCTCCAGCGGGCGTGTGGGCTTGCTGGCTGCCGGGGCGGTGCCAGCCGGGGTGATGCCGAGCTGCGCCGCCCACCGCCGGACGGACTCGGCGAAGTATGCCTCGCGGTCGCCGGGCTGCTCGCCGATGATGCCGTGCAGCTGGCCGAACAGCTCAAACGACACGGTGCCGAACAGCGCCGCCCAGGCCATCAGGCCCTGGTGCAGCAGCGCGTCGGGCACCTCGGGACCGACGACGGAGCGGACCGGCGCCAGCGCTTCCCGGTCGTCGGGGGGCACGTCATCTTCTGCCGTCGCTGGTGTCGGGCGCCCGGCGGCGATGTCGCGGAGGATGCCCAGGAGCACGCTGGAGACGCGGGCGGCGGGTGCGATGGTGGCGGCCGGGGCGATGTAACCCGGCACGGGCGTGCCGTAGATCAGGGCGTACTCGTTTGGATGAGCCAGAGCCCACCCCCGGACGGCGCCGCAGGCCGCCGCCCAGCGGCCAGCGAGGTCCTCGCGGTCCATCGCTGCCTCCCGCACCTCGGCTGCACTGCCCAGCGCGTCGTAGGCGGTGACGATCAGCCTGGTCAGCAGCTCATCACGGCTCGTCACGTAGCCGTACACCGCCGAGGACGACACCCCGAGCTCGCGGGCGATGGCACGCAGGCTGAGCCCGGAGGCCCCGTCGGTCGCCAGGTGCCGCCGGGCGGCGGCGAGGATCTCGCGGGTGATCTCGGCGCGGGTCCGCTCGCGGGCGGCCCGCAGCACTGACGGCCGGTCCCGCTCGGTCTGACTCATGATCACATCCTGTCACAGCGCAATCATTAGCAACTTTTACGAGCAGTGCTCTTGACAGCGAGCTTAGCATTGAAATCAAAGCGTTGCTCTCAGATGAGTGCGCATGTCGCCGAGGTGGGGGCGAGATGAACCAGGCCAAAGCGGACGCAAGCGACGATCTGTTCACGACCGAGACGGCCGGACTGCCGGAGGTGCTGGGTCCGGACGTGACCCGGCTGCACGACGGGGGCCGGCTGGATCTGCGGATCGGCCCGGTGCGCAAGAACATCGACGGCGCCGACCTGCGCATGCTCGCGTACAACGGGTCGATCCCCGGCCCGACCCTGCAGGTTGATCAGGGGTCAGAGATCACCGTGCAGGTGCGGAACGACGGGGATGTCGAGGCGACCGTGCACTGGCATGGCCTTCGGCTGGAGAACCAGTACGACGGTGTGCCGGATGAGACCCAGGTACCGATCCCGATCGGCGGGACGTACACGTGCAAGGTCCGCTTCCCTGACGCCGGGTTCTACTGGTACCACCCGCACATCCGCGAAGATTTCGGCCTGGAGATGGGGCTGTACGGCACGATCGTGGTCGAGTCCGCTGACCCGGGGTACTGGCCCGCCGCGGACCGGGAGCTGACCCTGACGCTGGATGACCTGCTGGTCGAGGACGGGCACATCGCGCCGTTCAGCCGGTCCGGGCCGACGTTCGTCGCGATGGGCCGGTACGGCAACGTGATGCTGATCAACGGCCAGACCCGGTTCTCCGGCGCGGCGGCAGCGGGCGAGGTCGTGCGCCTGTACCTGGTCAACACCGCGAACACGCGGATCTTCAACTTCGCCATCCGCGGCGCCCGCGCCAAGCTGGTCGGCGGCGACAGCGGCCGGTACGAGCGCGAGACGTTCACCGGCGAGGTACTGCTCGCCCCGTCAGAACGCGCGGTCATCGACGTGCTGTTCGACACCCCCGGACAGGTGCGGCTGGAGCACCACACCCCCGATCACGTCTACGACCTCGGCGGGTTCACCGTCACCGACGGCGCGCCCGGAGCGGCCGCCGGGTCGTTCGGGGTGCTGCGCACAGATCCCGAGCTCACCGCCGAGCATCAGGCGATCGGCGGCGACATCGAACGGGAGCCGGACAAGGTGCTCGCGTTCTACTCCCTGATGCCGCTGCTCTACGGGGGCGACAACACGCCGGCATCCTCCTACGTCTGCCCGATGCACCCGGAGGTCACCGCCGCCGAGCCGGGGACCTGCCCCAGGTGCGGGATGAAGCTGGTGGCGGTCGCCGTGACCTACGCCTGCCCGATGCATCCCCAGGTCACCGCCGCCGAGCCGGGAGTGTGCCCTGACTGCGGGATGAAGCTGGTGCCCGGCGATGCCCCGCTGGTGCCCGCCGCCCAGCCTGACCAGGGCGAGGCGCACGGCGGGCATGACCACGGCGACGGCCTGGAGTGGGAAGACCTGATGCCAGAGATCAACCGGGCGTCGGACTCCGGCAACATGATCTGGCAGCTGATCGACCGGCAGACCGGGGCGGTGAACGGGAACATCAGCTGGTCGTTCACCGTGGGTGACCGGGTGAAGATCCGGCTGGTGAACGAGATGGACGCCGATCACCCGATGCACCACCCGTTCCACGTCCACGGCGCCGGCCGCTTCCTGGTCCTGTCGCGCGACGATAAGCCGGAGGCCAACCTGGTGTGGAAGGACACCGTGCTGCTGCGCGCGGGTGAGACCGTCGACATCCTGCTGGACGTCTCCAATCCCGGGCTGTGGATGGCCCACTGCCACATCGCCGAGCACAACCAGAGCGGCATGATGTTCAGCTTCAATGTGGCCCGCCGGCCGGAGCAGGCCCGATGACCGCCAGGCCCGCGGGCGCGCCTCTGGACGTGCTGGTGATCGGCGGCGGCCAGGCTGGCCTGGCCATGGGCTACTACCTGGCGCAGCGCGGGCTGCGCTTCCAGATCGTGGATGCCGGCGCCGAGATCGGCGGGACGTGGCGGTCACGGTGGGATTCCCTGCGGCTGTTCACCCCAGCCCAGTACGACAATCTGCCGGGCCTGCCCTTCCCCTCTTCGCCAGACGTCTACCCGAGTAAGGATGACGTCGCCGACTACCTGCAGGCCTACGCGGCCAAGTTCGAGCTGCCGGTGCGACCCGACACCATGGTGACCTCACTCACCCGAAGCAACGGCGTCTACGTGGCCACGGCGGGCGGCGAGGCGCTGGAGGCCCGGCAGGTGGTGGTCGCCACCGGACCCTTCCAGGTGCCATTCATCCCGCCCATCGCCAAGGAGTTTGACCCCGGCGTACGCCAGCTCCACAGCGTCGAGTACCGCAACCCGGCAACCATGCCGCCCGGAACGGTCCTGGTCGTCGGCGCCGCGAACTCCGGCTGCCAGATCGCCCGGGAGCTCTCGGCGACCCACGCCGTGGAACTCTCGGCCAGCCAGCGGCTCCCAGCCATCCCGCAGCGGCCGCTGGGCCGCGACGTGTGGTGGTGGGCGAGCACGCTGGGGCTGGACCGGGTGACGGCCGGCTCGCGGCTAGGAAAGCGCCTGGCCGGGCGCGACCAGGTGATCGGGCCCGGGCCGCGACGGCTCGCCCGCCGCCACGGCATCCGCCTGCGGCCCCGCGCCACGAGGGCGGCCGGACGGATGGTGACCTTCGCCGATGGCGACGCCGCGAAATATGACGCCGTGGTGTGGGCAACCGGATTCACGACCGACCACACGTGGATCGACATTCCCGGCGTCACCGATAAGCAGGGACACATCCTGCACACACGTGGCGTCACGGCCTCACCCGGCCTCTACATGCTCGGCCACACGTGGCAGCACACCAGAACCTCGGCGCTGCTCGGCTGGGTGCGGAACGACGCGGCCTTCCTCGCCGAGCGGATCGCGGCCCGCACAGATGAAGGCGCGGACCCAGGCCCGGCTGCCCGCACCTCCGCGGCATCATCGGGCGTGCAGGCAGCCAGCTGATGCGGGCCTGTCCCGTGCCGGAGCAGGGCATGACGATGGCCGCGGGCACCTGCGGAACCCGCTGACGTGACCGCAACTGAGCTGCCCGGCCGAGATCCCGCCCTGCCGGGCCGCCTCGCCCGCAGCCTGCGCGGGGCAGGGCTGTCCGGTGCCTCCGTGGCGGGGGCCAGCGCCGCCGGGGCGCTCGTGTCGGTGCGGGCGGCCTACCCGCGGCCGCCACGCGCCGCCCCACCGGAGGGCTGGCCGCCGCCGAGGCCGGTGCCGCGAGGCCGTCTGGCCGTCGCGGTGGTGCTCGGCGCCAGCGGCTCGGTCATCACCGATGCGCTCGGGCCGTATGAGGTCTTCGCCCGCTCTCCCGAATTCTTCGTGTACACGGTGTCCGCCCGCCCGACCGCGATGCTCTCGGGCGGGCTGGCCGTGGTACCCGACTATTCGCTCAGCGACGTGGACGCAGGCACGGCACCCGAACCCGCCGTGATCGTGATCCCGGCCGTAGTCTCCCCGGCCGGCAGGAGAGAACAGCCGCTGCGCGAATGGCTCGCCCGCCGGGCCGGCCGGGGCGCGCACCTGCTCGGCGTCTGCGCCGGGTCGCGGCTGCTGGCCGCCGCGGGCCTGCTCGACGGCCGCCGGGCCACCTCCCACTGGTCGAAGATCAGGGGCCTACAGCGCAGCCGCCCGCAGGTGGACTGGGTGCGCGGCCAGCGCTACATCCAGGACGGCAAGATCACCACCACCGCCGGGGTAACCTCGGGCGTGTTCGGCGCCCTGCGGCTGGTCCACCAGCTCGTAGGCGCCGCCGAGGCGCAGCGGGTGGGCCGCGAACTGGGCTACCCGGGCTGGTCGCTGGACGGCCCCACCGGCATCCCCGCGCGGCGGCCGGCGCCACGTGACCTCACCAACCTTCTCGCCGCCCTCGCACCATGGCGCCGGCCGGCGCTAGGCGTCGGGCTCGTCAAAGGCGCGAGCGAGATAGACGTCGCCGCCCCGTTTGAGGTCTACGCCAGCTCGTTCGCCGCCCGCACGGTGCCGATCGCCGCAGGGCGCACCGTCATGACCCGCCACGGGCTGCGCCTGGTCACAGCACCCGCCGACGCCGCCGCACCCCGCGTCGACCGGCTGATCGTGCCCGGCGTCCACCGCGCCGACCAAGTCGACCCGCGGCTCGCCGGCTGGGCGGCCGGGCGTGGCCTCGACATCGAACTCCCACAGGCGGACGGCGAGTTCAGCTTCGACGCGATGCTGCGCGACCTCGCCGCCCACGCCGACCGGACCACCGCCAGCATCACCGCCAAATCCATCGAATACCCCACCAGCCACCTCCGGCTAGCCGGCCCGGCGTGGCCGCGGCGGCCCACCACCCTGTTCGCCCTTACCATCGCAGCCGCCATCGCCGCCGGGTTCCTCCCGGCGGCCACCGTCCACCGGAACCGGCGATGACGCCCATGCCCGCACCCACGCCCACCCCGCAGCGGGAGCAGTCGATACGTGTACCGGTCCTGTGGGGATTGGTATTCGGCGCCATCCAGGCCGCGTCGCCGCTCGCCCTCTGGTGGCTCGATCAGGCAACCGTCCAGGCTCTCCTGCTATCCCTGATCGCAGCGGTCTACATCGGGTTCGCGGTGGCAGACGGAAGACCCAGGGTAATCGCCGTGGAGAGCAGCATCACCGGCGCCTTCGTCTTGCTCGCCGCAGCGGCCGTCACCGGATCGGCCTGGCTCCTGGTCCTGGGCTACGCAGGCCACGGTCTCAAGGACTTCTGGCAGGAGCGCAGCCACTACGTCGCCGGGACACGGTGGTGGCCGCCGTTCTGCGCCGCCGTCGACTGGCTCGTCGCCGCCGTTCTCGTCATCGAAATCATTGCAGGAGCCGGCTTTCATCACTAGCCAAGCGACAGGCCAGTGGCAGAGTCGCGTAGATTTCGAAACCGGGACCCTGACCTGGACGCCCGCATCGGCTACTTGCGGCACACCCTGACCGCCTGCGCACCTGGCGGCCCCAGTTGCAGGCGATCGCTTGTCCGGCCCTGCTCGCGGCGCGCAGATTACCCAGATCTGAGCGCCAGCGTCTTGATCGCCTGGCAGGCTCGTCTTGAACGGCAGGGGCGGTCGGGGCAGCGGCCATGCGCGCCCGGGGGAACGTCGCGGCCGGTCAAGATGAATCCACGATCGTTCAGCTTGACGAGGTCGCGGCGCCATTGTGTGCGCCTCGGCGCCGATCATTGCGAGGACGGCCGCGGCGGGGACCTGTTCACCCTGGCCGGTCCGGACGTCCTCGAGCGTCAGGGCTTCCAGGCGGGTTTGGCCGTGGCCGCCGGCAACTCGGTTGCGGAGCCGGACTCGATGTTCGGGGGTCGCCTTCAGCTGGGTGATGAGGTAGTCGGACATGCTGGCGGCCAGCGACTCGCCCCGTACGAGTAGCGGGGACCGCGGGCGGCGAATTTGGCCAGGTACAGGGCGGCCTGACCGGCTGAGTTTGCCCCGCCAACGACGCACACCTGCTCTCCGGCCATGGCGGGGGGCTTCGACGCCCGCCGCACCGGGCCCGGTAGCTAGGGGCAGGTCGTGCGGGCGTGTACGCCGTGCATGTCAGCGTGGACCGCTATGCAGCACAGATCACAGGTCCCGGCTCATCGGACTCGCCGGCTCGTGACTGCTGCGATAATCGCACCCTGACCGTCGCCTGAAAGCTGGTGAGACTACGAATAGCGACCAGAACGCGAGAACCGGGGCAGACGGCGCGGCTCCGCGGCCGAGCGCAGTCGCGTTCGTGACCACCGAGCATTTCACCTTGCAGGGAGCACGGACCGCGGCGATCACCGAATCGACCAGCCGGGCAACGATCTTCATCGGCTTGGTATCCGCCGGGCTCGTCGCCCTCGGGCTGATCGCCACAGCCACCCGCATCGGCACCGCATTCTATGCCTTCGGCCTGATACTGCTGTCGACGCTGTCCTTGATCGGCTTCGTCACCCTCGACCGCGTGCTCCAGTCCGGGATCGAAGAGCTGCATTACGTCGAGCGGATCGCGCGGCTCAGGGCCTACTACTTCGACTTCGCGCCAGAACTGACTCGCTACCTGGCCAGCGTCCCGCCATCGGGGCGGCTTGCCATCCTGGGCTTGCGCAGCGGGTACTGGCCAGCCTTCCGGACGACCGCCGGAATGATCGGCGTGGTCACCGCGGTCCTGACCGGCTCTGACGCGGGCCTGCTCGCCACCATCGCCGCTGGCCACTCGGCGGTCGCCGGGTTCGTCACCGGCGGGGTGGTGGGCGTCGCTGTCTTGATGGCACTGATGTGGTTCCAGTATTCGGCCTGGGTGCAGGGCCACCAGCTGCGGCTCTTTGAGGATGAGCAGGAAAGGCCGGACGCGGGGTAATTAGCGTGTCATTAACCATGGCAGCGAATGGTCAACTGCGGTCACCAAGGGTGCTAAAACTGCTAGTCAAGCAGCCTGGACTCGATGTTCCAGCCTCCTTCCAAGCAAGGCGTCACCGTTCGCCGGACGCGCCGGATCGGCCGCAGCCTAGCGTGGCTGCTGGCTGCGGTGCCGGGTCATGGCGCCAGCCTGAACGGCGGGTACCGGTCCGTGACCAGGGTGAGCGCGTAGCCGACGACGCGGTTGTGCCAGCGGAAGACGCCTTCGACGAAGCTGAACATGCCGCCCGGATAGCGGCCGGTGAACAAGATGGCGAACCAGGCCGCGATCACCACGAAGAACGCCGCGATGTCCAGGAAGAACAGCACGATGTAGTGCGGAATGGCGAGTAGCCATTTGACCAGCGGCAGCCACCTGTTGAGGTCGGCGGCGGCGTCGGGATAGGGGTAGTCCAGCCGGACCCACTGGTGGTCATCGGTGGACGGGTAGTTGTCGTTCATCAAGACCAGGTAGGTCCACACCCGGTTGATGAACCGCTGCAGTTCCAGGTTCCAGTCGAACCACCACCGGGGGTACTTCTGCCTGAACAAGATCAGCAGCAGCGGGCCGAGGAACAGCACCCCGCCCGCGCCCGCACCCCCGTAGGCCATGCTGGAATGGCCTCCCGCCCACTCCCAGGTCGCGCCGGAAACGGTGCCGAGCACGATCCAGATCGGGATGATCACGAAGATACGGAAGAACGAGGTCAGCCGGTTGAGCGGCCGGTCCGGGTACTCGACGGCGAACTGAACAGGATACTGAACTGGATACGGACCCTGATCGGTGGTCATAATGCCCTCCTTGTGGCCAGTTCCGCATGCATACCCGTTGCCGGGCATCCTCAATGTTCAGCTCATCCGGCCCGGCAGCGCCTGGAATGCGGACGTCGCAGGGCTGTGAGTTACCGCCCGGACACTAATTGTGTCGCCGCTAACCCGATGCGTCAGAACGCTCCAGCTCGACCAGCTGGCGGATCTCGATCTCGCCCTCGGCGCCGTACTCGCCGGGGTAGATCCGGGCAAGCGCCTCGAACGGCACGCGCCTGGCCCATTCGACGGCCTCGTCCATCGACGTCACTTGCAGGATCCAGTAACCCGCGATCAGCTCCTTCGGCTCGGCAAACGGCCCGCTGATGACGGTGCGGTTCCCTCGGAAAACTTGACACGCCTCCCCTCGGCGTTCGGGTGAAGCCCCGCGAGGTCGAGGATCACTCCAGCCTTCGGCGTCACCGGCCTCGCCGTCAGCGCGCTGTACCTGCTCAACCAGGGCGACATCCTGGCCACCGCGATCCCCGGCTTCCCGGTCTGGGACCTGGCCGGACCGATCGGCAGCACCGGCTGGGGCCTCTGGGTGGCCGCCCTCGGCGTCACCATCCTCCTGCGCCCCGCACCCCCGGCCCTCGGCCGCCCCGCACCCGCAACCCGGCCGGCCACGGCCGAGCCCGGAGCTGAACACCGCATCTTCACGCGGCCGCCACCCGAACCGCATATCGCTCACACCAGGCCGCCGTTGACTGACTCCAGAACTGAATACCAACCGAATATCAATGGGGGCACCCCCATGACCGCAGATACCAGCGCAACCCCGCAACCGCACCGGCACGGCCGCCACGCCCGCGCCGGGGCAGGCCATGGGGGACCCCCGCCGCTTCAACGCGAAGGGCTGGCTGCTGCGGACCGCCGACTTCGTCAGCTTCCCGCTCGCCGGGATCGCGACCCAGGCGACCGTCGGCCGGATCAATGATGCCGTCGCAGCGCTGGTCGGAGGGCTGGTCGCCGGCGCGGTCATCGGCACCGGCCAGTGGCTGGCCGCCCGCCGCCGTCTCGGCGACTCGCTGGCCTGGATCGCTGCAACGGCGGCTGCCATGGGCATCGGCCTGCTCGCCGGTGCCTGGGTGGTCGGCTACGGCACCAGCATCGGCGAGCTGGCCCTGATGGGCGCCATCACCGGGGTCCCGGTCGGCGCCGTCCAGGCGTTCCTGCTCCGCGATCGGGTGGCCCGCTCCTGGGTGTGGGCGGCGGCCATACCGTTGCTATGGGCGCTGGGCTGGGCTGTCACCGCCGCCGCCAGGGTTGGCGTCGACCGTCAGTACGCGGTCTTCGGCGCGTTCGGCGCGATCACCTTCATGGCCCTGTCCGGGGTCGTGCTGGACCGGCTGCGCGCCGCCACCCCAGCCGCACCATCCCAGCAGCACCGCCCGCCAGCCGGGACCGCGTAGCTGT
>Ga0307305_10000736_pt1 | contig 12309 bp, 15 predicted proteins | sample ER_DNA_186_FD_194512 | JGI IMG/M metagenome (GOLD analysis project Ga0307305, IMG submission 194512) | Bulk soil microbial communities from the East River watershed near Crested Butte, Colorado, United States - ER_DNA_186 | ecosystem: Environmental > Terrestrial > Soil > Floodplain | place... | reverse complement strand
GTGGACTGCGCCGAGGCCAGACGTAGGTCGACCATCGCATCGGTGAGCTTCGCGACGCTGTCCTGGTTGGCGGCGACGCCCGGCTGGAGCTGGGCCCGTAAGGCCTCGCCCAGCTGGTGCTGACGAATGTGCATCTCGCGGCGGCGGCCGCCGAATTGCTGGCTGGTGGCGCGGAGCTTGGCGGTCTGCTCGTTGGTGAGGCCCAGCTCCTTCTGCACTCGTGATGCGAACTGCTCCTCGATTCGGTTCCGCACCGAGTCGGCCATGGGCGCGGGATTATCGGGCCGCTGGGCGGCAGCCGGATAGAGTGGCACCAGAACCAGCGCGACTAACCAGAGGAATCGGCTACCCATCAACCCTCCCAGATATTGAGGACACCTTCGAGATCATCGTCGTCGAGAGCCCCTGATCCGGGGCTATCCGTCTGGCCGCCAAGCAGCGGCTCGTCAATCGTCTGCAACACGGTGTTCAGCTCGGCCGGGTCCAGGTTGTCCAGCTCGGGACGGTGGATCAGCAAGGACGCTGCGACCACGGGTCCGGCCAAAGGCGCCACCGGACGGGTGATCGGCCTTCCAGTCCAGACTACGGCCGCCATTGCGGCCGCCATGGCCAGAGCGGCGAAGGTCCAGGACTGGCGACGAAGACGGTCCTCCTGTCTGGCGCGCTCGAGCCGTTGAAACACGGCTCTGGTAGTCGACCCCGGATCGAGCTCAGCGGCCACGCCCTGCCCCAGGTGGCTCGACAACTGGACGAGCTCCCACTCCCCCCGACACGACGGGCAGTCACTCAGATGCCGGGCCTCTTCCTCAGTCCATTGGGCGCGACCCAACGCCACTGTGGGCATTCGGTCGGATAGCCAACCGCAGTCGCTCATCGCACCAACTCCTTCAGCCGCTTTACCGCGTGGTGGTAGTGGACCCGGGCCGCCCCCGGGGTCGTGCCGAGCGCCACCGCTATGTCCCCGTACTCGCTGCCCTCCTGGGCTCGTAGCAGGAAGACCTCCCGCTGAAGCCGGGTCAGTTGCGTCAGTCCATACCGAACCCGTTCCGCCGCCTCACCGGCCGCGAGATCCGCTTCGGGATCCGAGGCGGAGGGAATGTCCCGGTCGTTTAGAGAGAGCACCCGACGGCCTTTCCGGCTGCGTAGCTGATCTCGCAGCAGGTTGCCGCCAATGGTAAAGAGCCAGCTCCGAAACGACGCCTCGCCTCTCCAGGTTGCCAGACGGCGGAACGCCCGGAAGAACGCTTCCTGAACCAAATCATCCACCTCGTCCCGATCCGCTCCGGAGGAGTAGAGGAATCGACCGAGCGCGGCGATGTGGCGCTCGATCAGCTCCGCAGCCGCCCGCTCGTTGCCGCGACGATAGGCGTCCACCAGAGCCGGATCAGATTCGGGGGTAGATGTCGCGGATTGGGGCGTCGTGAAGGCGCTCATCCAAAGCCTGAGACGAAAGGGGGCACGGGTTGTTAACTTGGCCGAGCCTGTCGGGGGGCGCTATCTTAGCCCGATGCGACGCCCGATCGTGATCGCCCACCGCGGCGCTTCCGGATACGAATACGAGAACTCACGAGCTGCCTTTCGGCGCGCAATCATGCTGGACGCCGATGGTGTCGAGCTCGATGTTCACGCCACCCATGACGGTGGAATCGTCGTGCATCACGACCCCGACGTTCCGGGGTTCGGTCCGATCGCCCAGCTGACTCTCGCCGAGGCCCGGCAGGTCCGGATCCCCAACGGCGAGCCGTTGCCGTCCCTGGCCGAAATTCTGGAGCTGGTAGGAGATCGGCAGGTGTGGGTGGAGGTGAAGGGTTTACCTCCCAAGTATGACCGCGTGCTGCTGACCATCCTGGATCAGGGCCCGGCCCCGGAGCGATATGCGGTGCACAGCTTCGATCATCGCATCGTGTGCCGGCTGGGTGAAGCCCGTCCAACCCTGCGGCGGGGCATCCTGCTGACGTCGTATCTGCAGGACGCGGTCGCGGTCATGCGTGGGGTGGGCGCGACCACGTTGTGGCAGGAATGGCAGCAGGTGGACGAGGAGCTGGTCAACCTGGTCCATGAGGCGGGCGGAACCGTGATCGCCTGGACGGTGAATGAGCTTGGAGACCTGGACCGAATGGTGCGCCTGGGGGTCGATGGGCTCTGTGGCAACTATCCCGATCGGATCCGGGTAGCGATAGCCCCGCGGCTGGATCAGCCGTCTCGCGCGTGAGGAATTAGACCGTCCCGGGGGTTGCTGCCCTCTCGCCGGTGGTGCCGCTGCTCTGGCGGGACTCCCCGATCTGTTGCTCGAGCCTGGTCATATCCGCCTGAAGGTCATCGATCCGCAGCATCAGCGCCTCGATCCGCGGTGCCTCGATCTCCCCACCGCGCTCCCGCCGGTGCACCAGAAGCCCCAGATCGCGGGCCGCGTTGTCCCGGCGGCGGCGGATCCGAAGCAGCTCGATCTGCAGCTTCCCTTCATCCAGCGCGGCCTGGGCCTTCTTCCCGAAGGCCTCGAGCTCTTGATTCAGCCGGTCAAACAGGGTCGATCGGGTCATTCGGACTCCAGGTCGAGGGCGATGGCATGACGGGCTGCCGAGCCCCGGTGTTTCAATCTAAACACAAAAAGGGGACGCGGAGCGATCCGCGTCCCCTCGGCACTCGGTCGACCCGCGGCCCCAGAGAAACCTAGGAGACCGCCGATTCGGTCGGCGGGTAAACCGACACCTTCTGCCGGTGCTTGTCCCTGTATTCGAACTTCACCACGCCATCCACCAGGGCGAATAGCGTGTCGTCATTGCCGCGGCGGACGTTTCGGCCGGCGTGGAACCTGGTACCGCGCTGCCGAACCAGGATGTTACCGGCGGTGACCCGCTCCCCGCCGTAGCGCTTGACGCCGAGATACTGCGGGTTGCTCGTCCGCCCGTTACGGCTGGAACCTACGCCCTTCTTATGTGCCATATCTGCCTCAGCCCAACTTCACGTCGGTGATGCGGACCTCGGTGTATCCCTGCCGATGCCCGGTTTTGCGCCGGTAATTCTTCCGCCGCTTGAACTTGAATACGTAGATCTTGGGTTCCTTGCCGTCTCCGACCACCTCGGCCATCACCTTGGCTCCCTTGACCAGGGGCGTGCCCGCCTTGATCGTCTCGCCATCGGACGACAGAAGCACTTCATCGAAGGTGACCTTGGACCCGGCCTCGGCGCTCATGAGCGGGAGCCGAAGGGTCTTCCCCTTCTCTGCCCGAAACTGCTTACCGGCCGCGCGAAAAATCGCGTACATACGAGAACCTTGACTGAGGTATGCCGTAAAAAGTCAGCCCGTAAAAGTAGATAGGGGCCACGCTTGGGACAAGTGGGCCTTTACGCGACCGCGTAAAGATCAGTCACATCTCGCCCGGCCGGCCGGCTCATCAACCGGAACTCGTCCAGCCGCATCATGGGATCATCCCGCAGCTCGATGTCCACGCCGGTCATCTTGGTGAGACTCTGAAGCAGACGGGGCTCCTCCTCCAAGAGGTAGAGCGCCACCTCGGGATGCAGCCGGACGGTGAGCTGGCGCTCGCGCCGCTCGTGGCCGGCCCGCTTGAGCGCACGCTCCAGACGGCGAGAGACCACTTCAGGAGTGAAGACCCGCCCGGTGCCTGCGCAGGTGGGGCAGTCGGTCGTCATCGAGTGCCAGAGTGACGGGCGGACCCGCTGCCGGGTCATCTCTACCAGTCCCAGCTCGGATACCGCCAGTGCCTTGGTCCGGGCCCGGTCCCTTCCCAGGTGAGTCCGGAGCTCCTGGAGGACCTTCTCGCGATTCGATCGCGTCTCCATGTCGATGAAGTCGCACACGATGATGCCGCCGATATCGCGCAACCGGATCTGCCGGGCAATCTCCCGTGCGGCCTCGAGATTGGTCCGGAGGATTGTCTTCTCGGGATCCTTCTTGCCGGTGTACCGTCCCGTGTTCACGTCGATGCTGATGAGCGCCTCGGTCGGCTGGATGACCAAGGAGCCGCCGGTCGGAAGCTCAACCCGGGCCTTGAACAGGTCACGGATCTCGGACTCGATGTCGAACTTGTCGAACAGCGGGACAGCGTCGGTATAGAGGTGAACCCGGGACATGAGGTCAGGATCGATTTGCTGAAGGTACTGCTCGATCTCGTTGTACAGCTCCTTCATGTCCACGTGAAGAGCGTCCACCTTGGCGCTGAACAGGTCGCGGATGATGCCGCGAGTGAGGCTGGTCTCGCGCTGAAGCAGCGCCGGCGCCCGCCGGACGAAGCTCTTCTTGCGGTTGATCTTCTTCCAGAGCCCCATCAGCGATTCGATCTCGCGCCGGAAATGCTCCTCGGTCACGCCCTCGGCGACCGTGCGGACGATCACCCCGCCGGCATCCTTGGGTAGCAGCTTGGAGACCATCTCGCGCAGCTTGCCCCGCTGCTCGCGGCTTTCGATCTTCCGGCTGACCCCCACCTTAGACGCGTAGGGCATGTATACCAGGAAGCGGCCCGGCAGAGAGATCTGCGCGGTGACTCTGCATCCCTTCGAGCCAATTGGTTCTTTGGTGACCTGGACGGGGAGGTTCTGACCCTTCTTGAGGATGTCCTGGATATTGGGGAGAGCGCGGCGAGGTGAGATCTCGCGTTGCCGTCCTTCGCCGGCCGGCCGCTCGGTGGCCGCTGCTCCGCCGTTGCCCCGCCGTCGCCGGCGGTCCCGGCTTCGCCAGGGCCCCTTACGCTCCTGACCGGTCTCTTCAGCGCCCTGCTCCTCCACAGCCGACTCGATGGCGGCCGGTTGTCCAGCCTCCGGGGGGTCGTCCGGCTCCTCGTCGTCCGGCTCCTCATCCTCATCGGGTTCGAGGAGGTCGGAGGCATGAAGGAAAGCGCTCTTTTCCTGCCCGATATCGACGAAGGCGGCCTGAATACCGGGAAGGACGGCCTCGACCCGGCCGAGGTAGATGTCTCCGACGGTACGACGATGATCGGGACGGTCCACCAACAGCTCTACCAGCCGGTCGTCTTCCAGGATGGCCACGCGGGTCTCCCGCTGGCTCCCATTGATCAGGATCTCGCGCTTCAACGTTCCAGGCCTCGGTTACTGCACAGGTAATGAGAACGCGCTCCTCCGCGGGCCTGCCCACCACCTTACGAGGAGCATGCCGCGAAAGAGCGCGTCGCTGCTGGCTAATTATATGAAGGAAGCGAGTTTAGGGCAATGATGGCGCCCCAGCGTCGAGGATCCAGGCCAAGAGGAAAGGTCTAAGGTGTTCGCCTGAGACATTTTGTCTTAGGCGTTTTCAGCCAGACCTTTAGCGTTATCCCCATGCTTTGGGCCTTGGCCCCTAATCAACGATCTCCCCCAGAATCTGCCGGCCGATCACGATCCGCTGGATCTCGCTGGTACCCTCGCCGATCTCGCAGACCTTGGCGTCGCGCATCATCCGCTCGACCGGGTAATCGGTGAGATAACCGTAGCCGCCGAAAATCTGGACTGCCTTGGTTGTGGTGCGCATGGCGAGCTCGGAGCAGTACAGCTTGGCCATGGCCGCCTCCTTCTTGAAGGGCCGGCCGTGTTGCTTGAGCCAGGCAGCGTGGTAAAGCAGGTGAGTTCCGGCCTCGATCTCCATAGCCATGTCCGCCAGCTGGAAACTCACGCCCTGGAAGCTCCCGATCGGGCGACCGAACTGCTTCCGCGTTCCGGCGTAGCGGAGCGCCTCCTCGTAGGCACCCTCGGCGATGCCGAGCGACAAGGCGGCGATGCCGATTCGTCCGGCGTCGAGTGTCTTGAGGAAGTTGATGAAGCCATAGCCGGCTTTGCCGAGCAGGTTCTCCTTCGGAACCACCGCGTCTTCGAAGATGAGCTCGCGCGTGTCGCTTGCCCGCCAGCCCATCTTGTCTTCTTTCTTGCCCGCACGGACGCCCCGCGTCTTTGGAAGATCAGGGGCGTGACCGACGCCGATCGTGCGGCACTTGTCGAGATCGACCGTATCCTTGGTGACGATGAAGCTGGTAATTCCCTTGTTGCCTTTGCCTGGCTCGGTCCGCGCGGTGACGGAAAAAATCTCGCCGACGCCGGCGTGGGTGATGAAGATCTTGGAGCCGTTCAGCAGGTAGTGATCGCCCTTGTCGACTGCGGTGGTGGCGGTGCCGCCCGCATCGCTGCCGGCGCCCGGCTCGGTCAGGCCGAACCCACCGAGCACTTTGCCGGAGGCGAGCAACGGCACATATCGGCCCCGCTGCTCCTCGGTGCCGAATTCGACGATGGGGGAGGTGCCCAGGTTGGTGTGGGCACTGATAGTGAGCGCATGGCTCGCGTCCACCTTGGCCATCTCGTGGATGGTGATGTAATAGGAGAGCTGGTCCAGCCCGGCGCCGCCCAGCTCTTCACCCCAGGGGACGCCGAGGAGGCCCAGCTCGCCCATGGCCTTGATGTTGTCCCAGGGGAAGGTGGAGGTCTGATCCAGCTCCCGTGCGACTGGGGCGATCTGGGTCCGGGAGAACTCGCGGACCATCTCGCGCACCTGATGATGCTGCTCGTTGAAGTAGAGGGAGTCGTCCATCGGTCTCGAATGGCTGCGTGGAAGTGTCCAACCAGCCACCAAGCTAACCGGTTGGAACGCCACGGTCCAACACGCGCGGGTCGCGCCGCGAGAATCCGAGCCACATATTGGTGCATATGGTCCTCGTACGTCTCGCTCGAGGCATAATCGGCCTGGGGGCAGTCCTCGCAGCCATCGCTTGCGGGAGCGTGCATCGAGCCCCCACCACCACCACGCCGGAGACTTCCGCCCGGCGCACGCCGCTTCCTGCCCTGCCTCGCGGCGACATCACACCTCATATGGTCGCAGCATGGCGGCGTACCGATGCAGAGTGGGCACGCTGGACCGACCCTTCACCCCACCGGGTACGGTTCGTCACCGTGCCTCGCGGGGCTCCGGAGGGGATACGGCTCGAGGTGCTCGACTGGGGCGGCAAGGGACCAGCTATTGTGTTTCTTGCCGGGTCAGGTGGAACAGCGCACATCTACGATGATCTCGCCCCGCAGCTCGCCGATCGCTTTCGCGTGCTTGGTATCACCCGGCGCGGGCACGGGGCCTCCTCGCACGCCTCTGACACCACGACCTACACACTCGATGTCATGGCCGAGGATGTTAGGGCAGTGCTCGACAGTTTTGGACTCAGCCGGGCTTCGCTGGTAGGCCACTCCATTGCTGGAGCCGAGATTACACGCTTCGCCGCCCGCTGGCCGGATCGTGTCGAGAGGCTCGTCTATCTGGATGCGGCGCACGACTTCGCTGGCTCAGATTCTCTTCTGGCCAGTAACCCGGTGCCGGCCCCCCCAGTGGTGCTGCCAGCTCGGGGAACGCACGACGACACCCTGAATGCGTACCGCGCCTGGGGTAAACGCGATCTCTGGAGGTTCTGGTCAGATGCAATGGAAGCTGACCGGGTTAGGGCCGCGGACGCTGATCCCATCGTGTTACGGATGCTCGCCGGCGACGCGACGAAGCATCCGAAGGAGTACCGCGCCGTCCACGCCCCGGCCCTCGCCATCTCGGCATTCTACACGCCAGCGATCTGGTTTCCTTACCTCGATCCGCTACAGGACAGCGCCCAATGGAGCAAAGCCGCCGAATGGGCGGTAAACAGGCTACGTCCCTTCCTCAATATGGGGCACGAGAGGTTCGTGCGTGAGATTCCCAACGGGCGGCTCATTGAGCTGGATAGCGACCATTACGTGTTCATCTTCCGCGAGGAGCACACCCTCGCTGAGCTCCGTGATTTCCTTGGTCCGGGTGCGGCCCGCTGAAGAACCTGACCGAGAAGCGACGATGCTCAGCAGATCGTCGCCGAACTTGGAGAGCGTGCGGGGGCCCACGCCCCGGATGCGAGAGAGGTCGACCCGATTCCGCGGCTTCGCGCCGCAAATGGCCTGGAGCACCGCGTTGGAGATAACGGCATAATTCGGTACACCCATCTCCCGCGCGGCACCGGCTCGCCAGCTCTTCAACGATTCCAGCAGCGGGTCGTCCCGGGGAGACGCCGGCTGGGCGGAGATGAGAGGACCAGACGAGAGCGCGCCGAGAATGGCGCCGCCGAGCCTCTCGGCCACCGCGACGCCCACCCCCGGTACGTCGGCCAGAGTGGCCGCATCAGCCGGCGGGCATCGGGCCAGGCGAAGGAGGACCTCCGGCTCCAGCGGACAACCTCCCCATACCGTCTTGCGGCCGGCTAGCGCCTCGCGGAGACGTGCGAGCCGGTTGGCGACCTCAGGATTGGCCGGTGCTGCCTTCGGCTTCTTTCCGCACTTGTCGCATCCCGCGCACTCCTTCAACTGCTCTCCAAAATAGCCGACCAGCTCGGCGCGGCGGCACTGCGTCGTCCGCGCGTAGTCTTCCACCGCCTGGATCCGGACTTGGGCCCGCCGCCGGCGAGCGATGACCGGGCGCCAATCCACCGGACCCCGCTCGGGGCGGAGCTCCCGGTGCAACCGCTCCGCGGCCTCGAGGACATTTCTTGGAACGCCGATCTGCCCCTTGGGACCGGCCCAGATGCGCTCGAGCAGGCGGCGCGGCGGAAAGGTGACCTCGAGCTGGCGGCGGTGCAGATCGGTGTCCGCCTTACGCCACAGCAGCACGCACCGGGCAAAGTCTCCGTCTCTCCCGGCCCGCCCTGCTTCCTGGTAGTACGCCTCCGGCGTTGGCGGTGGGGTCCAGTGGACCACAAGCCGCACGTTCGGCTTGTCGATGCCCATGCCGAAGGCGCAGGTAGCTACCACGACATCGATCCGATCCCGGAGGAAGTCGTCGAGCGTGGCCGCGCGGCGTGCCTTGGTGAGCCCGGCGTGGTACGCCGCGGCCCGATGTCCCGCGTTGCAAAGGGCCCGGGCAACCGCCTCGGTGGTGCTTCGGGTTGGCGCGTACACGATGGCCATGACATCGTCGCCCCGAAGCAGCTGAAGCAGTGCCTCCAGACGCTCCCGCTCGGATTTGACCAGCACCGCCCCGAACCAGAGGTTCGGACGATCGAACGAGCCCAGGTGGAGCTCAAAGCCCCTCCGAAGCCGGAGACTGCAGGCGATCTCATTGCGCACGTCGGCCGTGGCGCTGCCGGTCAGCGCAACCGTCTGGGGGCCGCCCAGCCGGAATCGCGCGCGCGAGAGCTTCCGGTAACTGGGGCGGAAGTCGTCCCCCCATTCGGCAATGCAGTGAGCCTCGTCAATGACCAACAGCCGAGGCTGGATTCCCTGGCTCTGGAGCTCCACGCTCAATCGCTCCAACCGCTCGGGCGAGACATACAGCAGGCGGAGCGAGCCGTCGGAGATCGACAGCCGCACAGCCTCTTGTTCGGCAATGCCAAGGCTGCTATTCAGGCACCCAGCGGCAAGGCCGCGGGCCCGGGCAGCGTCGACCTGGTCCTGCATGAGCGAGATGAGCGGTGAAACGACAACGGTGAGGCCACCCAGCACGACAGCGGGAACCTGGAAGCAGATGGACTTGCCCCCGCCGGTAGGCAGAATGGCGAGGGTGTCACGCCCGCTGAAAATCGAGGCGAGGACCTCCGCCTGAGCCGGCCGGAAATCGGGATAGCCGAAATGGTGCTGGAGCAGCCGGCGCGCCTGGGCCATGAAATCGGTCACGCCGAAAGATTGCGAAAGCTGGCACTGAACCGTGGATCAGAACCCCGCCGGATGGACGATCGGAGCGCGGCTCAAAACAAAACCGCCTCGCGGAGGCGAGGCGGTTAGTGACCTAGAGATGGAGCCGCTCAGCTGCCGCCGAATCGGACACCGACGGTGATCGGAATGTAATGAAAGTCCGAGCCGGTCACGAAGACGTTGTGGAACCGCCCCTCCATGAAGAGACCTATCCCCGAAGTCTTGATGTCGAATCCAGCGCCCACGTTGATGCCGAACTTGGTGTCGGACACCGAAATGCCGGCGTCCGGCTTGTTCTTGACGTTGTATATCCCGCCACCACCAATGAGGTAGGGGCGAAACTGGGTCTCGGCAGCGACGGAAAACCTGTACACGGCATTGGCCGTTCCACTGATGACCCGGTACTTACCGCCACCACCGTCAAACCCGAGCTGATTATAGGACCCATCTACCTGGAAGCCGACCGGGCTTGCGGGTGGCTTGAACTGCACCAGCGCCGTTCCATGCCATCCAGTCTTGAGCCCATTGCTGGTCGCGCCGGAGGGAATGGAGATGCCAGCCCCCAAGCCGAATTCCACAGGAGTTTGCGCGGCGATCGTCGGCGCAAGCAGAGCTATCGCGATTACACCAGCTGCGACAGCCCTCCCCAGTCCACCACCTTCCGACGCTCGCCTCATATGCTCCCCACTCAGCTCAACTCCCGCCGAAGCGGATACCAAGCGTGATGGGGAGGAACTTCAGGTTTTCTCCGCTGGTGAAGACATCGTGGAACCGGCTTTCGATGAACAGTCCGGCACCACCAGCCTTGAAATCGAAGCCTGCGCCAGCATTGAGCCCGAACTTGGTCACGCCGCCCTGAACGATGGTGCCAACATCGTTGGTACCAGTTGCCTTGACGTTGTATACCCCACCCCCGCCGATGAGGTATGGCCGCACCCGGCTCTCTTCTGAGGACTTGAACTTGAAGACGAGATTGGCCGTCCCCATGATGAAGCGATCCTTCAGAGACGACGATCCATCGAACTTATACTGCTGATATTGCCCGTCGATCTGAATACCAACCGGCCAACCGTTCGGGACAACGGAAACCGCGGCGAGTCCGTGCCAGCCGATTTTGACGGCATCGTCGAACGCACCGAGAGGGATCCCTACACCTCCTCCAAGAGCAAACTCAGCCCCCTGCGCTCGTAGCGCCGGAGCGCTCAGCAGCGTCGCCGCTGTCAGTGCTGCAAACCCCTTCGCGAAAAGCCGCATACACTCCTCCTTGCCGAGGTATCACCATCTCAGGGTCAGTGGGGGGCAAGGTAGCGTTCCGCAATTCGGCTACAGTGAGCCGCGTCACACTGGACGATTTGTCTCCCGCTGCCGGTCCTCCCGCTTGCGCAGGATCAGGCGCAGAGTGAGTGAGATGGTGAGCAGCGCAATGGCCATCCAAGCCAGACGCGTGTCGTCCAGAGTCACACTCAGGAGCGCGGCCACGAAGCCGGCGAGCGCCGCAGCGATCCGCAGCCGGCTCATTGCCGGAGGAAGCCGGCAATGGCGTTCCGGAAGTCCGGCGTCCCCCGCGCCACGGCGTTGACTCGGGCCCCCAACGCGATTCCTTCCTCGAGATTGAGACCATCGAGCTGATAAAACAGCCGCTTGGTGAGACCGAGCGCCGATTGGCTCAGTCCGGCGAGCTGCCTGACGACCGAGGCTACCTCGGCCTCGAGCTCCGAGTCCGGTACCACCCGGGTGATCAATCCGGCTGTCTGGGCATCGTCGGCCGAGAGCACCCGCCCCGTGAGCGCGAGATCCAGCGCGATCTTCTCTCCCACGATCCGACGGAGGAGCGCCATGACCATAGCGGGGGCAAAGCCCCGCTGGATTTCGGGATAGCCGAATTGCGCGCTGCTGGAAGCGAGGATCAGGTCGCACGCGGTAGCGAGGCCCGCGCCCCCGGCAAGGGCTCGCCCGTGCACCATGGCCAGAACTGGCTTCGGTAGCTCGCGGAGGCTGGTAAAGACAGCGCCCAGTCGGAGTGCCGAGGCTTCATTCTCGGCGAGGGTATACTCGGCGGAAGCGAGCAGCTCGTCGAGGTCGGCGCCGGCACAAAAGTCCTTCCCTGCCCCTTTCAGCACGACGACGCGGACTTCGGCATCGAGGTCAGCCCGCTCCACCGCCGAGTGCAGCAGATCGATCATCTCCCCGCTGAGCGCGTTTCGCTTCGCGGGGCGGTTCAGCGTCAGCGTGAGAACGCCCTCATCGAGTGAGGTGAGCAGAGCTGCGTTCATCGCGGCTTCGGTCTCAGCCGGCGGGCCAGCGCAACAGGCACCGGGACCTCCATTCGGAGGAGCGCCGTCGAGTATACCTTGCCCTGCGCATCGGTCTTGAGCGAGATGGTCCCTCCGCCGTCCAGGGCGCCGTGCAGCAGAAAGTTGAGCGCGTTGAGGTTGGGCAGCTCGAAGCGGTCCACGCCGGTAATCATGCCCTTGAAGTGCCGGGCCACCCGCGCCGCCGTCACTTCCTTCCTCAGGATCGGATAATACTCGGGCTCGAGCGCGATCAGGCCCACATTCGCGGTGTCGCCTTTGTCGCCCGAGCGAGCGTGGGCGAGATACCGCAGCTGGACGGTGCGCTTTGTGGCTGCTGCTTGAGCCATTCATTCCCCCGCTTCATGTCTCCGACTTAGAATCTGAC
>Ga0307305_10000735_pt1 | contig 12328 bp, 12 predicted proteins | sample ER_DNA_186_FD_194512 | JGI IMG/M metagenome (GOLD analysis project Ga0307305, IMG submission 194512) | Bulk soil microbial communities from the East River watershed near Crested Butte, Colorado, United States - ER_DNA_186 | ecosystem: Environmental > Terrestrial > Soil > Floodplain | place... | reverse complement strand
GTCATCTCCGACGGCGAGCAGACCAAGACCGGGTTCTTCGCCTACATCGGCGAGCGGCTGAGCGGATTCGAGCCGCGCCCGGGACGCGATCCGCTGGCAGGCTTCCGGGCCGAGATCGACAGCTTCCCCGAGTACTACGAGCAGTACCTCGCCGGGGCGATGACCGGCGGGATGGCCGCCCCGGCGGTGCCGCTGGCCTGCACCGGGCCGGTGTCCTACACCGGGCACGAGCGGCTGGCACGCGACCTGGAGCTGCTCCGTTCCGCGGTTGGCGACGCGGGACCGGACCAGGTCTTCGCCTGCGCGGTGGCGCCGAGCGGGGCCGGCGGCAACGAGTACTACCCGACCGAGGCGGCCTACCTGGACGCGGTGGCCGACGCGCTGCACGAGGAGTACGCCGCCATCGTCGCGGCGGGCTTCACCCTGCAGATCGACGACCCGTTCCTGACCGACGTGTTCAGCTACGGCGCCGGGTCGGGGCAGGACACGCTGGAGCGGGCACGGCTGTACGTGAACGCGATCAACCGCAGCCTGCGCGGCATCCCGCCGGAGCGGGTGCGGCTGCACACCTGCTACGGAATCAACGAGGGTCCCCGGGTGCACGACGCTCCGCTGGCCGAATACGTGGACACGCTGTTCACGATCCGGGCCGGGGCGTTCTCCTTCGAGGCCGCCAACCCGCGGCACGAGCACGTGTTCCACGTGTTCGAGTCGGTCAAGCCGCCACGGGACGCGGTGCTGCTGCCCGGAGTCATCAGCCACGCCACCAACATCGTGGAGCACCCCGACACCATTGCCGACCGGATCGTGCGGTTCGCCGAGCTCGTCGGCCGGGAGAACGTGGTGGCCAGCGCCGACTGCGGCTTCTCCTCCCAGGCCACGTACCGGCCGGAGATCCACCCGCAGATCGTCTGGGCCAAGTTCGAGTCGCTAGCCGAGGGCGCCCGCCGGGCCACCGCCCGGCTGTCGCGCTAGCCGAGGCTGGCGCTAGCCGAGGCTGGCGGCCTCGTAGCGCGGTACGCCGCCGGTGATGGCGGCGAGCACCTCCAGGCCGGCGATGCGGTCCGGGCTGACCGCGGTCGGGTCCTCGGACAGCACCACCAGGTCGGCGAGCATGCCGGGGGCGATCGAGCCCTTGACGTGCTCCTGGCGGCTGGCGTAGGCCGAACCCCGGGTCCAGGCGCGCAGCGCCTGCTCCGCGGTGACCGCCTCGTCCGGGTTGAACGGCGCGCCGGAGGAGGTGCGCCGGTTCACCATGCCGTCGATGCCGAGCAGCGGCGCCCCGGCCACCACCGGCCGGTCCGAGCTGCCCGGCAGCACCATGCCCGCCTCCAGCAGGGACCGCTGCCGGTACAGCCAGGCGTGCCGCTCCGGGCCGACCGCGGCGAGCATGCCGTCGCCGAGCTCGGTGGCGAAGCGGCCCTGCGGCACCGCGATCACGCCGAGCTCCGCGGCCCGGGCGACCTGCCGGGGCTGGACCACGGCGAAGTGCTCGATGCGGTGCCTCGGGTCGGGCCGCGGGTACTGCGTCAGCGCGTCGGCGTAGGCGTCGAGCACCAGGTCGATGGCCCGGTCGCCGATCGCGTGCGTGGCGACCTGCCAGCCGGAGCGGTGCGCGGCGATGATCGCTGCGCGCAGGTCGGCCGCGTCGGCCTGCAGGTAGCCGCGGTTACCGCCGTTCCCGGCGAACGGGTCGTGCATAGCAGCGGTCTTGCCGACCAGGGATCCGTCGGCGAAGATCTTGGTCGCGCCGAGCCGGAGCCAGTCGTCGCCGAACCCGGTGCTGATGCCCAGATCGAGACCTGTCACCAGGTTGTCGTCGGCGTGCGCGCCGAGCGGATGCAGCGCGTCGGCGGCCGGCATCAGCTCGACCCGGACGCCCAGCTTGCCCTGGTCCCTGGCCGCGGCGTAGGCGGCCAGCTCGGCCGGGCTGTGCGCGACCCATCCTCCGCCGATGCCGGCTTCGGTGCAGCTAGTGACGCCCTCCTTCAGGTACTGCTCGGCGGCCCTGGCGATCGCGCTGGTCAGCTCGGCCAGCGGGTACGGGTAGACCAGGCTGCCCACCAGGAGCTGGGCGCGCTCCTCCAATAGGCCGGTGGGTCGGCCGCCGGAATCGGTGGCGACCCGGCCGCCGGGCAGCTCGGTCGCTGCCGTGTCGATGCCGAGATCGGCCAGGACCACGCTGTTCACCACGCACATGTGCCCGGAGGTGTGCCGCAGCCAGACCCGGCGCCCGGGCGCGGCCCGGTCCAGGGCGTCCCGGTCGGGGTGGCCGCCGAGTTTGTTCTGGTCGTAGCCGGACCCGATCACCCACTCCCCCGGCGCCGTCGTCTCGGCCCGCCGGGCGATCGCCGCGTACAGCTCGTCCAGGCTGCCGACCGGAGGCGAGCCGATGTCGACCTCGCCGAGCGACATGCCGAACCCGATCATGTGGTTGTGCGCGTCGTGGAACCCGGGCAGCACGGTCGCGCCGCGCAGGTCGACCACGCGCGCCGCGCCGGGCGGTACCTCGTCCAGGGCGGTGATCCGGCCTTGTGCGATGGCCACGGCGGTGGCCCGCGGCCGGTTCGGGTCCATGGTCAGCACGTTGGCGTTGACCAGCACGAGGTCAGTCATGGGCCGCCCGCAGCAGGTGCACCGGATCAGGATTCCATACCCGGGCCCCGGGTGCGGCGGATGGGCACGTATGCAACTGATGGTTGCAGAAGATTCCTTGAACTGCTACCGTTGGTTGCAGATTTCCGGAGAAGGGAGCGAATGCTGATGCCAGGCCTTGTGATCGATCGGGAAGTTCTGATCGAGGCGCCGGCGGAGGTGGTGTGGCGCACCATCACCGAGCCCGATCAGATAAGCCAGTGGTTCGCCAGCCGGGTGGAGCTCGTGGTCGAGCCCGGTGCGCACGGCTACATGGAGTTCGGGGACCAAGGCGGCCCGGTTGTCGTGGAGGCGGTCGATCCGCCCACCCGTTTCTCCTTCCGCTGGAACCATCCCCGCGGGGAGGAGCCGGTGGCCGGCAACTCGATGCTCGTGGAGTTCACGCTGACACCCGAGGGCGACGAGCAGACCCGGCTTCGCGTGGTCGAGAGCGGCCACGAGCTGTGCGCCTGGCCCGACGCGGAGAAGGAGCGCTACGCCGAGGAGCACCGAGAGGGCTGGGTCGAGTTCCTGGACCGCCTGGCTGTGCTGGTCGCGAAACGCCGGCACCGATGACGGCAGGGATGACCGTGCAGGCCGATGAGGAGCTGTGGTCGGCCATCGCCGACCCGTCTCGCCGCCAGGTCCTCGACCTCCTGGTCAGCCACGGCGCGGTCAGCGCCAGCTGGCTGGCCGGGCGGGTGCCGTTCACTCGCCAGGCCGTCTCCAAGCACCTGGTCGTGCTCGAACGGGCCGGGCTGATCAGCCGGCGCAAACAGGGCCGGGAGGTCCTCTACCAGGTAGAAGCCGAGCGCCTCGACCAGGCCGCCCGGGCCATGGCCGAGCTCGCCGCCCGGTGGGACCAGCGACTCGGCGCGATCAAACGGCTCGCCGAAGCCGCGCACGCGGAGAACAAGACGAGGAACCCCGATGAACACTGAGCCGCGAGGCTGATCTGATTCCTATCCGAGATGAATATCTTGTATCGGAAACGTTAGAGGAATAGCATCCCCGCATGGGAACGCAACTGGTTAACGACGCACACCGGCACCTGGGCAAGATGCCCGCCTTCCCCTTCTACGGCGGCCCGCCCTGCAATCCGGACATGCTGGCCCGGGGTTCCGTGGCCGAACTGATCGCCGATCTGGACAGCGCGGGCGTCGAACGCGCGCTGGTACTGCCCAACTACGGAGTGCCGGATGCGTCGGTCTCGTTCGGCTTCAATCCGCTGGTCCTGGAGGCGGCCGCGGCCGATGACCGGATCCGGTGCGGGCTGTGGGTCTCGCCGCGGCCGCAGGACGCCGAGCTCAACACGGCGGCCCTGGCCCTGGCGGGCGAGCAGGGGGTGGCCGCGCTGAAGACCAGCTTCCTGCTCGGCGGGCGCGCCGACGATCCAGACTGCCAGGTGCAGCTGGACCGCGTCTTCGGCACGGCGCGGGAGCACGGCCTGGTGGTGCACGTGCACACCTCGCCCGGCGGGACTTCCGACATCAACGAGGTCGGCCTGCTCGTCGACAAGTACGCCGACGACGTGAAGATCCACCTGGTGCACCTCGGCGGCGGCATGAGCGGCCACATCAAGCTGATCAGCACCCGGTTCTTCGACTGGATCGAGGCGGGCAAGCAGGTCTACACCGACACCAGCTGGGCGATCGGCTTCGCGCCGCGCTGGCTGGCGGCCGAGATCGAGCGGCGCGGCATCGGGCACGACCGCGTGCTGTTCGCCAGCGACGAGCCGTGGGGCGACTTCAGCGGCGAGCTGGCCAGGATGCGGACCGCGGCCGGGGACGGCTCGCTGGGTCAGTCGATGCTGCGGGACAACTTCGCCGCCCTCTACGACACCAAGAGCTGACCGGCCCTACTGGGGGCCGGGTTACTGGGGACCCCGGTTACTGGGGGCGGAGCGCCATCCAGACGGCGCGGGCCTCGACCTTGCCGGGGTTGCGCCAGGTGTGCGGCTGGTCGCCCTGGAAGTGCAGGGTGCTCCCCAGCTCGACCGTGTACTTCTGCCCGGTCACGGTGAACTCGAGCACGCCGCTGGTGACGTGCACGAGTTCCTCGCCCGGGTGCTGCATCGGCTTGCGCCCGCTGCTGGCGCCCGGCGCCACGCAGGCCCGGGCGCCGGCCAGCAGGAACCGGCCGTAGGGCCCGGAGATGCTGTCCAGCTCGATGCCCTGGTGCGAGGTATACACCGGGCGGTTCTCGTCGGGCGGTGTCAGCACGGCCACGTCGTCCTGGCCGACGTCCTCTTCCACGAAATAGGAGACCGGCCGGCCGAGCGCGCTGGCCAGCTTCAGCAGCGTGGTGATGGTCGGCACCATGCCGCCCTGCTCGATCTTGTGGATCGCGGCGGCCGAGACGTCGGATCGCTCGCCCAGCTGCTGCAGGGACAGGCCCATCCGCTTGCGGTGGCTGAACACCTTCAGGCCGATGGAGCCGACGATGCGCTCCACCTCCCCGGTGCCGCCGGTGTCGGTGCGGGCGCTCGCCTGGGCGTCCAGGCAGGGCGGACCCGATGTTCGCTGCGTTGGGCTCATCTGGCCTCGGGGGGGTTCACAGGCAGCCGTCCCTTGACGTTCACGTTCAGTCCCGCCAGTATAGTGTACGACTCATAACGGATACTAAACGTCGCGTTGCTTCATGAGATGAGATTAACGATGGCGCAGCGGATCGTGGTGATTGGTGGCGGCGCCGCGGGTATCGGCGCGGCCGGGGCGGCCAAGGGCACTGACCGATCCGCCGACGTCCGTGTCTACACCGAGTTCGAGGACGTCGGCTACAGCCCGTGCGGCATTCCCTACGTGCACGGCCGGGAGATACCCGACTTCGAGCGCCTGTTCTTGGCGACCAGGGAGACCTACGACAACGCGGGCATCGATATCCACTATGAGACGCGGGTCACCGGGTTCAATCCCGACACGAAGACCGTGTCGGTGCAGGGCGAGGGCGAGGTCGGCTACGACAAGCTGATCGTCGCCACCGGCTTCGACTACGCCGATCCCGGGGTACCCGGCACCGACCTGGCCAACCTGTACTACGTCAAGAACATCCGCCGGGCGATCGAGTGGGACAAGGTTCTGGACGGGGTGAAGTCCGCGGTCGTGGTCGAGGCCTCCCCGCTGGGTCTGGAGATGGTCACCGCGCTGTGTCATCGCGGCATCGAGACGCACCTGGTCGACCCGGGCGCCTGGGCGCTGTCCGTGGCCACCGACCCGGACATCATCGCCCCGGTGCAGGACTCCTGGCAGGAAAAGGGCGCCAAGCTGCACTTCAACACCACGCTGACCGGCTTCGCCGGGCGGGGCACGGTGCGCGCGGTGCAGACCTCCGACGGGGACATCCCGTGTGACCTGGCCGTCGTCTGCACCAAGAAGGAAGCCAACACCGCCGTGGCCGCCGCGGCCGGGATACGGACCGGCTCGGCCAGCGGCGTCATCGTGGACGAGTGGATGCACACCTCGGCCGCGAACGTCTGGGCCGCGGGCGACTGCACCGAGATCCCGCACAGCGTGACCCAGATCCCCATCCAGGGCCTGTCCGGCAGCCACGCCTACTCCCAGGGCAAGGTCGCGGGGACCAACGCGGCGGGCGGCGACCGCCGGTACCAGCCGGTCAGTGTGCCCTGGGGGATGATGGCCGGGGACTGGATGATCGGCGGCGTCTCGTTCAGCGAGACGCTGGCCACGGCGCTCGGCATCCCGCACGTGGTGGGCGTGGCCGAGGGAATCTCCCGGGCCCGCTACTACCCCGGGGTCGAGAAGGTCCGGGTCAAGCTGCTCGCCGAGCCGGGCACGCTGCGGCTCATCGGCGCGCAGATGGTCGGCCGCGAGGGCATCAAGGAGCGCGCCGACTTCCTGGCCATGGCGGTCAGGATCGGGATCACCATCAACGAGTTCGCCACCATGGAGAACGTCTACTCACCGCCGATCGGCGCGCTGAACGAGCCGATCGCGCTGGCGGCGCAGAACCTGCTGGCCGGGCTGGGGTCCTGAGGTGCCCGGGGTGCCGAGGTTGTCCTTCGCCCGCTGGCTGCGCGCCACGTCCGAGCACTACCTGATGGTCGCGGCGCAGCAGAAGATGGCGGCCAAGTACCAGGTCACTCCGCCGCCCCGGCCCCACGGCTCGGAGTGGTTCTGGCTGCGGGTGTACGTCCCGGCGTACCAGGCCGTGCCCTGGCCGGTCCGTTCGGCCATTATGCGGCGGATGCCGGGCAGCCACCGCATGACCTGGACCAAGACGCAGCACCCGCGCGGACCGGGGGGTTAGGCCGGCCCGCATTCGTTGTCGGTACTCACAACCATCAGGAGGCTTCATGCCGATCACCATTGGCTCGCCGCGCGGCGAGGCCGGCGTCGATTCGCTGTACAACACCGAGGAGAAGATCTTCGAGGACATCCGGGCTAACCCCGGGGAGAAGGCCTTCATATTCATCCACTCCGTCCCGTTCGAGGGTTCGGTGTCGCTGGTGAACCTGCTCACCTCCACCCGGCTGGTGCGCAAGGGCTTCGACGTGTCGATCATCCTGTACGGCCCCGGCGTGCTGCTGGCCTCCCGGCATCGCGGCTACCCGACCATCGGCACCGAGGGATTCCCCGGGAACCTGGCCGGCAACCGGCAGATCGAGACGCTGCTCAAGGAGGGCGCCACGGTCTACGCCTGCCGGTTCGCCATGGGCGCGCTGTACGGCTTCCGCGAGGAGGACCTCATCGACGGCGTCAAGGCCTTCAGCCCGCTTGACGTGCTCGACTCGGCCCTGACCGCGTGGCGGGCCGGCGCCTTCCAGCTCAACACGTGGACGGTCTGACGCCGTCTTTGGTTAGCCGGGGTCGGGGCCGGTGACCGACCCCGGCGGGCCGCACACCAACTCGGTGGTGGCCAGGTTCGAAGGCGGCTGGCGCTGCCGGGTCGAGGCGGGCGGCTTCGAGCTGGTGGTCGACGAGCCGCCGGGTTCCGGTGGCACCGGCACCGGCCCGATGCCTACCGAGTTCCTGCTGGCCGCGCTGGCCTCGTGTTATGCGCTCGCGCTCAACTGGGCGGCCGGGAAGCGCGGCATCAGCCTGCCGGGTCTCGTCGTCACCGCGACCGGGACCTACGACGGTCCCAAGTTCAAGCGGCTGCAGCTCAGCGTTTCGTGCGACGCCCCGGCCGAGCAGGTGGAGCGGCTGCTCGAGCCCGCGCTGCGGGTGTGCTACGTGTCCAACACGATCGCGCTGTCCCCGCCGATCGAGGTCGCCCTCGGCTAGGCGGACAGGCGGTGGTCTAGGTCGGCTAGGGCGGCGGCGAAGCAGGATAGAGGGGCTTCGGCTACGCCGGCGCCGACCTGGCCGGTGCCTGCCGAGAGGTGCAGGATGCCGGTGGTGACCGCGGGCGTGATGCCCAGCTCTACTACCTTGCGGACGTCCACCCCGAGCGGGGTGCCCGCGTTGTCCAGCGCCGGGATCTTGAACCGGCTGGACCGCCCGGCGCATATCGCGGCGAGCCGGGCCGTCAGGCCGGCCGCCTCGCGCAGGTCGCCGCCGAGCAGCTGGGCGACCGCGGGCGAGCCGGCCGCCGCGGCCGCTCCGAGCCCGGACAGCTCGAGGACCGCGCTGTCGCCGATGTCCCTGGCGCTGGTCTCGGCGCCCTGGCCCGGGTAGTACAGCGCGTGCCCGACCTCGGGCGCGTCGGCGGTGAACCACCGGTCCGAGCCGGGCAGCCTGATGCCGAACGTGGTGCCGTTACGCGCCATCGTGGTCACGATCGACGCGTCGGCCACCTGGGCCGCCCACTCGGTCAGCGACCTGGCGGCCGCCATCGCCAGGGTCAGGAAGAACAGGTGGTTGGCCGAGAGGAAGCGGGCGAAGGCCACGCCGTCAGGGCCGCCCAGCTCGGTCAGGTGCGGCAGCCAGGTGCGGATCAGCAGGTTGGTCGCGGCCTGGGTGCGGACGTGGACGTCGTCGCCCATCGCGACCGCCTGCGCGGCCAGCGAGAGCACGTCCAGCGGGCCGGATCGGTCCAGGATGCGGCCGATCACCGGGGCGGCCACGTCGCGCAGGAAGACCAGCCGGGCGACCGAGGCCTCGCTGGCCACGCCGAACCAGGCCACCTCCCCCGGCCCCTGCGAGATCGGCGCGTACCCGGTGGTGCCGCCGGCCTGGTTCTCCACCACGTACAGCGGGGCGCCGGGACCGAGCGCGGTGGCCATCGGCACCACCACGGCGTGCTCGTTGGCCGGGGCGAGACCGATCTCGTCGGCGGCCAGCAAGCCGTCGGCCTGCTCCGGGCTGTCCGCCCAGCCCTCGGCCACGGCCGCCGCCCGCATCGAGCGCTGCAGCGGGTCGGGGGCGTCGGCGTAGCCGATGGCGGGCCCGCAGTGCAGCAGCGTCCGGGCGCCCAGGCCGGGTATGGCGGCGGCCACCGTAGTGACGCCGGTGAGCTGCGGCGTACCCCCGTCGAGGCGGCGCAGCACCTCGGCGTTGGCGGCCTCGATCCGCTCGGCGTGGACGCCGTAGAGCCGGCCCAGGGCCGCGACCGCGTCCGGCTGGCCGCCCGCGGGCACGCGCCAGTCCACCGAGATGACCGGCGCGCCCTGCTCCCTGATCGCGTCGGCGAACAGGGACAGGCCGACGTTGACCACGCCCACGCGATCCGGGAGGGTCAGCTGCGGTTCGGTCACGGTCGTCCTCCTTTCCCTCGAGCCAGATCGAGCAGGGCGTCCTCGGCGGCGCGGTAAGTGTCCCGCCAGCGCCGCGCCTCGCCCGCGATCCGACTCGCCTCCGCGTCGGCTTCGGCCGCCATCCGCCGGACCTCGCCGGGCGCGGCGCCGCCGAGCGCGGTCCGGCTGGCCACGATCTGCCACGGGTCCAGGGCCGCGGACAGGTCGCGGCCGGCCAGGCCGAGCGGATGCCCGGTGACCTCGGCGGCCGCGGCGTCGAGCATGGCCCCGTCGATGTCGGCGCCGGCTAGCCCCTCCGCGCTGGCCTGCCTGACCGCGTGCCCGACCACCCGGTAGGCGCTGCGGTAGTCGATGGCGCAGCTCTGCATGATGTATTCGGCCAGGTCCGTGGCCTGCGAGAAGCCGGAGTCGAGCGCGGCGCGCATCCGTTCGGCGTTCACCTGGAGCGTGCGGACTACGCCGGTGCTCAGCCGGGTGGCGCGCAGCGCGAGGTCGAGCGCCCGGGGCACCTCGCCGTAGGCGAAGATCAGGTTGTCGCTGCGCGCGGACGGGGTCTTGGCCACCGCGAGCAGCCCGGACAGCCGGCCGATCAGGGATCCGGCGGTGCCGCGGAGGATGGACAGCGCGTACGGGTTCCGCTTCTGCGGCATCAGCACGCTGGCCCGGCTGTAGCCGTCGGCCAGCGTCACGTAGTCGAACTCCTGGCTGGCCCAGATCTCCAGGTCCTCGGCCAGCTTGGACTGGGTGACCATCAGCCCGGCGGCCGCGCCGACCATGTCGAACAGCCCGTCGACCTGCCACATCGCGTCCCTGGTGTGCTCGGCGACGCTGCGGAAGCCGAGCAGGGAGGCGACCTGCGTCCGGTCGGACAGCAGCCGGCTGCCGTTCACGCAGCCGGCCCCGCCCGGGCTGGCGTCGGTCCACTCCAGCGCCTCGCTGAGCCGCTGCCCGGCGCGCAGCACCGGAAAGGCGAAGGACAGCAGGTAGTGGCCGAACGTGGACGGCTGCGCGTGCTGCAGGTACGTCTGGTCGGCCATCAGGGTTTCGGCGTGCTCGCGGCTCCGCGCGGCCAGCTCGGCCGCGAGCTCGGCGGACGCCTCGATCAGGTCGGTCAGGTCGTCGCGCAGGCGCAGCCGGAAGGCCACCCGGACCGCCTCCCGGCGTGGCCGCCCGGCGTGCAGCCAGCCGGCCACGTCGCCGACCTGGCTGACGAAGTACCGCTCGCGCGAGTTGTACGGCTCGCCGTTGGCCGGGTCGTAGGGGAATTCGGCGGCCGGGATGTCCATGGTCGCCAGCAGCAGCGCGAGCAGGCTGCGGGCCGCCTCGGGCGGGATCACCCCGGTCGCGCTCAGGTCGAGCAGGTGCGCGATGTCGGCCAGGTTCATCCCGCGGTGCAGGATGCCGGCGTCGGCGTTCTCCAGCTCGAACCCGGCCGCGATGAGCTCGGGCGCGGCCGGGCCCGCGGGCGGGCCGGCGGCGGGACGGTTCATCGTAGTCACGAGGCAGCCTCCTGTGCGGCCGCGACCGCGTCGAGTACGCCGCCGGTGTGCCAGAAGACCACGGACCCGCTTGTTGCCGCCTGGGCCAGGGCCTTGGCCGTGTAGACCGGATCGAGCATGAGTCCCTCCGTCCTCATCGCCTGCTCGGCGGCGACCAGGCCGTCCGGCGAGGGCAGGCCGTGACCAGGGCCGCGGGCGTCGACAACGGTGACATCGGCCGGGCCCGGCTCCTGCTCCGCGCCGAGCAGGCGCAGGCATTCCCGGGCCAGCGTCAGCACCTGCCGCTGCGCGGCCTGCGGCGGGCGGCTGGCCGAGCAGCCGAGCAGCGTCCACGGGCGGCCGAGCAGCACGTGCCCCGCGACCAGCCCGGCCAGGGTGCCGCCGGATCCGGTCGGCACCACCACCGTGACGTCGTCGCTGTCCAGCTGGGCGCGGAGTTCGGCCGCGGCCAGCGCGTAGCCGACCGCGCCCAGGCCGGTGGCGCCGCCCCGCGGGATCAGGTACGGGCGGCGGCCCGCCGCGGCGAGCTCGTGGGCCGCCGCGGGCAGCGCGGCGTCCACGCTGTCCCGGTCCGGCACTCCGGTCCAGCGCACGGCCGCGCCCCAGGACCGGGCCAGCGCCAGCGCTGGCCCCGGCGGCCCGGGCCGGCCGGCGATCACCAGTTCGCAGGCCAGCCCGGCGCGGCGGGCCGCGGCCGCGGTGGCGGCGCAGAAGTTCGAGCCCGCCGCCCCGCCGGTGAGCAGCGTGTCAGCGCCCGCCGCGATCGCCGCGGCGACCAGGAACTCCAGCAGCCGGGCCTTGTTCCCGCCGAACGCGAACCCGGTCAGGTCGTCGCGCTTGACCAGGAGCGGACCGGTGCCCAGCGCCGCGGCCAGCCGGGGGGCCGCGACCAGCGGCGTGGGCAGGACGGCCAGCGGCGTCCGGGGCAGGGTGCCGGCCAGCGCTTCGACCGAGGCGGCCAGGGAGAGGGAACGGATCACGGCCACTCCGCGGGCTCGGCGGCGCGGGCGGCGGCGGCCCGCGCGATCACCAGGTCGGTCATCTGCGGACAGCGGCCCGGGTCCGGCGCCGCGGTCAGCTCCCTGGCCTCGGCCGGGCTGAATAGGGCCGAACGGGCCAGCGCCTGCTCCGCCGCCAGGCCAGCCGCGGTTCCCTGGCCAAGGGCCTGCTGCAGCGCGTCCTGGGCCCGGCGCGCGCCCAGCCTGGGGGTGAGCAGGGCCAGCGCCCGCTCGCTGACCGGGTAGCCGCCGTACCGGGCCAGGTTGGCTCGCATCGCCGCGGCGTCCACGCTCAGGCCCGCGGTCAGGCCGACGGCGACCTGCAGCGCGGCCGTGGCCAGCAGGCAGGTCTCCGGCCACGCCACCCACTCGGCCTTCCAGCCGCGGCCGTCCCGTTCGTGCTGCTGGACCACGGCCTCGGTCATCACCGCGGCGCTGGACCTGGCCAGCCGGGCCAGCGTGTCCAGGTGCTCGCTGCCCTCCGGGTTGCGCTTGTGCGGCATGGTGATGCTGCCAACGGTGCCGCCCGGCGCCGCCTCGCG
>Ga0307305_10000734_pt1 | contig 12335 bp, 11 predicted proteins | sample ER_DNA_186_FD_194512 | JGI IMG/M metagenome (GOLD analysis project Ga0307305, IMG submission 194512) | Bulk soil microbial communities from the East River watershed near Crested Butte, Colorado, United States - ER_DNA_186 | ecosystem: Environmental > Terrestrial > Soil > Floodplain | place... | reverse complement strand
GTACCGGAGCGTGGCCTCCAAGGAGCGCCGCGATCCGCCCAGCGTCTTTTACTACTACAACGGCGAGCGACCGCGGCACCCCAACGCTCCTCAGCTCGAGGGCACGGGTGAGATCCGCCTGGAGGATGCCGATCGGGCCGCGGGTTACTGGACGACCCGATCCGAGGCCGACCCCCTACTGCGCGAACGGACCTCCGGTGTCTACCTGCGCGCCGACCCGGGCGACATGCTCATCCTGGACGGCGGCGACATACAAGCGCGTGCCGAGCTGCTCTCTCTGCGGCTTCGGGAGTGGAAGCGGATCTCGAACGCTTAGCTCGACGGCGCCGGCCCTGTGCGGAGCCCGGCGGCCTGCTGCTATTTCCTCAGCCGACCCCCTCGTGTTCGTGAGGAGTCGAGTGGCGTCGCCCTGCGAGAAATGGGACGCCTCTCACCTGAACGTCCAATTGCCAAAGGTCGGCCCCGGCGCTGCTCGTCGTGGAGCTCGCCGCCGGCCCGGGTGGCTCGAAGCCCCGACGCCGCACGACGTCTGATACGTAGTCAGGGACGCCGAGGTCGACGGAGACAGGCCGGACCGTGGTCGGCGCTGATGCGGACGGCCTTTGTTATCGATCTTGAAACAGTTGTCACAAACTGAGTCAGGCGAACTGAGTCGGAAAAGAGTCAGGCGAACAAGTCGGGAAGAGTCAGGCGCACTTGAGACGTTTTCACGCTCAAATCGTGTTCGCCTGATTTCCGCGGGCCGGCAATCGACCTAGCGCCTGTCCATGGGCAACGGGCACCGCCACAAGATGTCGCGGTGGGGGACTCGCCGGACCACTACCGATAGTGGTGTTGGCTGGCGAGGAAGGATTCGAACCTTCGATCTCCTGATCCAGAGTCAGACGACGTGAATCAGGTTTGCCAGCCGATCTTCGAACTCAGCCCGGCGCCTCGCGCCGTCTGAATCCGGGAGTGTCAGGCGTACACTCCCAGAAGAGTCATGCGAAATAGCGAATTCGCATGTGAATCATGCGAAGTCGCTAGCGCACCTCGATTCTAACCTCGGGAGGCCGTCGCACTCGGTTTGAGATGTCATCGTGGACGGTCGGGCGGATCGCCCGCGCTCAGGGGTCGCGCCGACCGAGTAGGAAGCAGGTCTCGACGAGGCCCCTTGCCGCGAAAGCCGCCTCCAGCGCGCTCGCGAGGTCGACGTCGTGGTTGTGACCGACGACTGTCCGGAGCATGGACGAAACGATAGGCCTCGGGCCACCTACAGCAGGATCCGGGGCGTAAACTTGAAGGTCCGGAAGTCGTCGCCCGATACCTAGTCGATCGGGAGCAGCAGGAGTACCGAGATGTCGCCCGTCGCAACCGCCGCGAATCCGACCTCTGCCGACGCGGAGGCCATCCGACCCTTCCGAGTGGAGGTTCCTCAGGCGGAGATCGACGAGCTCCGCCGACGGCTCCAGGCGACACGCTGGCCCGAGAAGGAGACCGTGGCAGATTCGAAGCAGGGCGTGCAGTTGGCGACGACTCAGGAACTGGTGCGGTACTGGGGCACCGACTATGACTTGCGCAGGTTCGAGGCGAGGCTGAACGCGCTGCCTCAGTTCATCACAGAAATCGACGGCCTCGACATCCACTTCATTCACGTCAAGTCGCGTCACGACAACGCGTTGCCGATCATCATCACGCACGGCTGGCCCGGCTCGATCATCGAGATGCTGAACGTGGTCGGGCCGCTCAGTGACCCGACGGCATACGGCGGTGACGAGGCGGACGCGTTCGACGTGGTGATTCCGTCGATTCCCGGGTACGGGTTCTCAGGAAAACCGACGGCGACCGGCTGGGACCCTGTCCACATCGCGGACGCCTGGATCGCGTTGATGCGTCGCCTCGGATACGCACGCTACGTGGCGCAGGGCGGCGACTGGGGTGCTCAGATCACGGATGTGATCGGCGCCAAGGCACCGCCGGAGCTGCTCGGCATCCACTCGAACATGCCCGGCACCGTGCCGCCGGACGTTGCAAAGGCACTCGCGTCAAACGTCCTCGGCGCCGGCGACCCGCCGCCGTCCGGTCTGTCGGCCGACGAACAACGCGCGTACGACCGGCTGAGCTTCCTCTATACGAAGGGCATCGGTTACGCGCTCGAGATGGGGAATCGCCCGCAGACGCTGTACGGGCTCGCGGATTCACCAGTCGCCCTCGCCGCCTGGATGCTCGACCACGACGCATACAGCCTCGACGACGTCGCACAGGCCTTCGCAGGCGACCCGATCGGCAACCTGACTCGGGACGAGGTCCTCGACAACATCACGATGACGTGGGTCACCAACACGGGAGTCTCCTCGGGTCGCCTCTATTGGGAGAACAAGCTCGGCTTCTTCGACATCAAGGGCGTCTCGGTCCCGGCTGCCGTGAGTGTCTTTCCTCGGGAGCTCTATCAGGCGCCGCGGAGCTGGACCGAAAAGGCATACCCCAACCTCATTTACTTCAACGAAGTCGACCAGGGCAACCATTTCGCGGCCTGGCAGGAGCCGGAGCTGTTCTCCAAGGAGCTCCGTGCCGCGTTCAGATCACTCCGGAATGCCCCCTGATCGCCTCCGATGTCAGAACCCGCGATCGCGACACCATCCCGCTCGCCGGGTCTCCTGCGATCGATCGCACACCGCCTGTCCGGTGACACCGCCGACCTGCCGGTGGAAGGCCACCTGCCCTCGTTCGAGGGCGCGACCGGCTGGCTCAACTCGCCATCGTTGACGCCGGAAGGGCTCCAGGGCCGCGTTGTCCTCGTCGACTTCTGGACGTATACCTGCGTTAACTGGCTTCGGACGCTGCCCTACCTCCGCGCCTGGGGCGCCAAATACGCTCAGCATGGGCTCACCGTCATCGGTGCCCACACGCCAGAGTTCGATTTCGAGCACGACGTCGACAATGTCGTCGAGCAGGCCCGCGCCTTGCAGGTCACGTACCCGATCGTGCTCGACAACGACTACGGCGTCTGGCGGGCGTTCGGCAATCACTTCTGGCCGGCGATCTACCTCGCCGACCCGCAGGGGCGGATCCGGTACCACCACTTCGGCGAGGGCGAATACGCCATGACGGAAATGGCGATCCAGCAACTACTCCTGGACGCCGGTGCCGCCGACGTCGATCTGGGTCTCGTCTCGGTCGAACCCCACGACCTCGAGGTGGCGGCCGACTATGCGAGTCTGCGCTCCGCCGAGACGTACCTCGGATACGGTCAGGCCACCGGGTTCGCCTCGCCCGACGGCCTCCGGGCGGACCAGCCGCGCGATTACACGGCGCCCACGAGATTGGCCCTCAATTACTGGGCGCCGATCGGAAGGTGGACGATCAGGGACCACGCAGCTGTGCTCGCTGAGCCCCGCGGACGGATCGCGTTCCGCTTCCACGCGCGCGACGTCAACCTCGTCATGGGCCCGGCGCGACGCGGACCGGCGATCCCCTTCCGGGTCCTACTGGACGGCGAACTCGTCACCACGGCGCACGGTTCCGACGTCGACGCCGACGGGAACGGCGCGGTCGCTGAGCAACGCACGTACCAACTCATCCGTCAGCCGACCCCGATCGGCGAACGCACCTTCGAGATCGAGTTCCTCGGCGCGGGCGTCGAGGCTTACTGCTTCACGTTCGGCTGAGGCCGGGGCGCCTCAGGCGACGGGCTCACTTCCGGCGCAGTAGCACTCCAATCGGGATGCCTCGGCTGGCCAGAGCGACTCACTCGCGGAGGAAGAACTGCTCGAGAAGCGGTCAAAGGACTGCCGGGTCGATGCCATGCGTCTGACCCCCTCGAGCCCCAGCGACCGGCCGTTGTGAACGTCGCGGGCGATCGCGTCTGCCGTGTCGCGCAGCGCAAGCCACGATTTTGCGCGCTTTGATTCGCAGCGCCGGCTACGATGAGATTGTCGCCGCCACCCACTGCGGAACAAGTCGAGCCGGCCCCGATCCTCGCCAACCCGATCTACTGAGGCGTCAAAGTCTCCAGAAATTTGCGGAAATAGGTCCTGACGGAAGCGGGCATGCGACAGTTTGTCACCTCAAAAGATGGCACGAGAATCGCCTACGAAACAGCGGGCGATGGACAGACTGCGCTGATCGTCCTCGGGGCTCTGAACTCAAGAAAGTCCGGAGCCAAGTTAGCCAAGCTCCTCGCATCAAAGTTCACCGCCGTGAGCTATGACCGACGAGGACGGGGCGACAGCGCAGACTCGGCGTCATATACGCCCGAACGTGAAGTCGAGGATATTGCGGCGCTCATCGATGGGGTCGGGGGACCGGTCTGCCTCTATGGTCATTCTTCAGGTGCTGCACTTGCGATTGCGGCCGCAGTGAAACTGCGCAAGCGGGTCACGAAACTGGCCATTTACGAAGCGCCCTACTCTCTGGACAGCAAAGCACGCAAGGCTGCCAAGGAGTACTACCTAGCGCTCAAGAGGGCGCTCTCTTCTGGGCACAACGGCGATGCCGTCGCCCTGTTCGTCCGGTCTGTCGGGGTGTCCGACAAGCAGATCCAGGCCATGAGAAAAATGCCGATGTGGAAAGGGCTGGAGAAGCTGGCGCCGACGCTCGTGTACGACAGCGAGGTTCTGGGCGCGGGACACTCTCTGCCGGCAGCCCTCCTATCGCGGGTCAGGACGCCAACACTCGTCATGCACGGCGGTGCCGGATCTCCTGCGATGCGCGATGCGGCCCAGGCGATCAGCGAAGCCATCCCCAAAGCGGAGCTTCGCAGTCTTGCCCGCCAGACTCACGGTGTGAGTCCAAAGGTCCTCGCACCGGTACTGGAAGAGTTCTTCGGATGAACACGAAGGGGTTGACCCTTCGCCAATTCATCAAGGGACGGGGATCCCAGCCGGCATTCACGCCGACCTCGTAAAAGAGGACCACGAACGGGTGGTTGAAGGCCGCTGAGGACGGTATCCGGATAAGCTCGATGCGATGCCGATCACCGCGGGCCATGCACGGGCGACTTCGCCGCGAGCAGCTACCCATGACGGGCAGGCGCGCAGGGCACCTTCGGCCTGTCCGTTGAAACCGGTGCACGCATCCCCGACGACCGCCTGGAAGCCGAGCCCCTCGCCGAACGCACCGTCGAGGAGCAGTCCCGATTCGAACGAAGTCAGCGGTAATCAGGCGCGACATACAAATCGTCGGGCCGATGATGGACGTGTAGCAGGGCTCAGAAGTTTGCTGCGCCGCTGATACGTAGTCAGGGGATCGAGGATCCATCTCTGGCGTCCGCGCTCTCTAGCGCCTGCTGCGTCGATGACAGTATGCCCGGCGCGGGGCCTACGGCGAACCGAGCTGGACCAGCGCGAAGGTGTTCCCGTCAGGGTCCTTGAACCACGCCCCGCGGTTGGGGCCAGGCTGGGCGATCCCGTCAATCGTCTTGGGCGAGTCGTACTCCTCAAAGGTGACCCCGCGCGAGCTGAGTTCGAGGATCGTCGCTCAAGGTCCGCCACTTGAAATCCGGCTACCGTGCTCTTGGCAGTCCCAGCAAACTCCGATGGGTAGATCTCCAGGAACGTCCCGCCACCGCAGGCGAAGCTGGCACCGGGCTGATTCGCGTCCACGAGCTTGAAACCGAGCACGTCTCGATAGAACTCGACCGCCTTGATCTTGTCGCGAACCGCAATCGTCGGACGACACGGAGAGTCCGCAAACATTGCCTCGAACCTCCTTTGGGCCGCCACTCTACAGCCGGTGCTCGCGTGTGTGCGAGCTCGGAGCCCTGGCCCTGGAATGTCCGACCCCGCACCACCGCCCGGGTCGCGTCAGTCGAACTCACCTGTTCTGGGGGACGTAGCGCCCAATCAGCCGATGCCATCGCGCCACGTCAGCTCGTCGTCCCCCGAGTCGCTCGGCGATCGCTCGGGCGCGCTTGGGTCGCCGCCTGACTGCTCCGACTCGGACGCCGCAGCGCAACCGCCAGGAGTCCCGCGACCGACACTCCGGCGAGAATCGGGACTGCGGCCTTCGCCGCTCGCGGCGGCAGCACGAGCTCGAAGAACGGCACCGGATCGCCGATCTGCGCTTGCAGCGGCCCCATGGGGCAGTCGCCGCCTCCAACGATGAGCCCCGCGCCCTCGATCGAGAGGAGGCGATGCTCGCCAAGAGTCGTCGATCTCGCCGTCGAGTCGCGGCGCAGGCCCAGATATAGCCGAGGCTGCCAAGGCCGGCCACGGACCAGGCAGCGTGGAAGACGCGGTATGCCTTGGCTGGACGGCTGAGTGTTGCCCAACCGACCGAATACTTCGTTGCTCCCTCCCGCGAACCAGTGGCGTGCATGAGGTCCTCTTTCAGCGCGGCCTGTCCCGCCAGTGCCGCGCTGGCTAAGCGGCGCTCGGCGTCCAGACCGACATCCAGGCGACCCACGCCAAGCCGGCGTTGAGCGCGAGGGGCAGGAGGACCCAGACGCTCGGGTGGAGAACGAGGAGGGTTACCGAGCAGGCGACGCCGATGAGGACCAGCGGCCGCCAGAGGTTCGTGGGGACCGCCAGGCCGAAGGTCGCGAGGACTCCGAGGAAGAAGGCGATGACGGCGATTCCGGCGAGCCCGATCATCAGCGGGATGAGCAGGACGAACGGTCCGCCGTCGAGCGCACCAAACGCCCAACGCGACCCGGCGTTGCTCGCGAACGGAAAGATCAGAGCGCCGCCGCTTCCGCCTGCGCTCGGGTTGAGAAACCCCATCGCAAAGTGTGCGGCCACGAAGAGTGCCGTGGCGGCGATCAGACGTTCGATGACGATCATGGCTTTTCCTCCAATGTGTGCTGTCTGAACGGCGCCTGTTGGCACGATGCGTCCTGATGCGCCACGAACAGGTTCGCCTCCGATGTCCGAGCGCGACAGGGCCGGCCAGCCCGGATCGCGGGACCACATGGCTCTATCGGAGGGGTCGACAGACCGTCACCGTTGATCGGTACCCAACGGGACGCGACTCTCGCGCCTGACGGACTCTCGAAAGGCGATCGCGATGGCGATGACGACCCCCACTGGAAGCGGACCAAGCCTGAAGCGCGTATTCGGCCGCCTCGTCAGGCTCCTGTTCGCCGCAATGCTCGTCATTCAGACCGTGGGGGTCGCGTTCGCGTTGCGACGGAAGCGCGAGGTCAGCCTCGCGCCCGACCCGGCCAGCGATGACGTCGCCCTGACCAGCATCTTCGGTCCGCTCGATTTCACGAGCACGGCTCAGGCCTTCCGAGGCGGGTCGCTGACGTGCCTGTACGGGGCGGCATTCTCGACATGCGCGGCGCTGTGCTCGCGCCAGGCGGGGCAACGCTCCGGATCCAGGCGCTCAATGGCGGCGTCCAGATCCTCATTCCGGCGTCCTGGCGGCTCGAGACCAAGGTCATCGGACTCGGCGGCGTCGCCGATGCTCGACCGCGGATCGATCGTCCGGCTGACGCGCCGACACTGTTGATCCAAGGCTGGGCGATCTTCGGCGGCTTCGGGATCGCATCCGAGGGGCCCAGGGCTCGTGACTACCGCGCCTTCGATCCGCAACCCATTGCTGCCAACTGACCGGGAGGTCACCCCATGCAGTTCGTTCGAACCAGACACCCATTGAGCCGAGTCGCGAGGGCCGCGCTCGCGCTCGAAGTGGTCTTGGGCATCGGCGCTCTTGCCGGCGGCCTGATCCTCATGCTCGCCCCGAGGGGCGAGATCCTGCCCCTGCCGTTGTCGGCGCTCGCCGGCTCGCCCTTTGACACCTACTTCGTGCCCGGGATGATCCTGTTCGGTGTCCTGGGATTCGGGCCACTCGCCGCAGCCCGCCTAGCCTGGATGCATCACCCGCTGGGACCCGTCGCCGCGTTCATCGTGGGGGCCGGTTTGCTCATCTGGGTCGCGGTCGAAGTGGCCATCATCGGCTACAGCAACGAGCCGCCACTCCAGGCCATCTACGGGATCCTCGGTGTCGCGATCGTGCTTGTCGCGATCCGCTGGCTTCTGGACGTTGGGCTGCCCCAGCTGCACCGCAACACCGCGACGCACGTCTGATCCAGTCGTGGACTGGTCGAACTGGGCGGCGAAGGGTCCGCAGACGAGGGTCGCGTCTCGCCTCGATCGTGAGTCTGTTTGGTCGTAGGCAAATGAGGCCACATGGCCCCCCACATCGGCGCCCTCCGCCCCTGATGCCTGTTGCGACCGCCGACCACACTGAGCGTGAAGCATCGAAACCCGTGGAGAAGAGATGACCTCGAGAATCAAGTTTGCCGATCAACTGGCGCTCGTTGCGCTCTTGCTGGCCGCGGCCGCGGCCGCGGCCGGTCTCCTAGTGTCCGGCCTGTATCGCGACACTGACGAGGGGATCAGGCAGGCCCGCGCCACCGACGTCGTGACGCTGATCGTCGCGGTCCCGGCCCTGGCGCTCGGCCTGTGGCGCGCCCGCGCAGGCTCCGTCGGCGGACGGCTCGTGGCCCTCGCCGCCCTCGGCTATCTCGCGTATTCCTACGCCATCTACGCGTTCTCGGTCGTGATCGACCCGCTGACGCCGGTCCACATCGCGATCCTCGGGCTCTCGACGTGGTCGCTTGTCCTGACCGTCTTCGCCCTTGACGACGCGACCGTGGATCTCGCGTCCAGGTTCCGATTGCCGCGTCGGACGACCGGCGGGTTCATCATCACCGTTGCAGGCCTCTTCGCGATGCTGTGGCTGAGCCAGATCGCCGACGCCATCACCAGCGGCCGGGTGCCGGCAGCCGTGTCGGACCTGGGTCTCCCGACGAGCCCCGTCTATTCGCTTGATCTTGCGTTCGCCCTTCCGCTGATCGCGATGGCCGGTGTCTGGCTGATCCGGCGCGACCGTCGTGGGCCGGCGGGCGCGGCGGCAGCGCTCGCGTTCCTGGTCATCCTTGGACTCTCGGTCCTCGCGATCTTCGCCTTCGAGGCTGCGGCCGGCATCGGCGTCGAAGTCCCGCCGATCGCGATCTTTGGCGCGGTCACGGCGACAGCCGCCGTCCTCCTCGGTTTGGGCGTGACCGGTTCTGCCCACGAGACCCGCAACGACTCGCCCGAGCCCCGTCTGAGCGCGCCGGCATGATGCGGCCCACGGCGGCGGTCCTGCTCGCGGTACATGGCCTGATCCACCTGGTCGGCTTCGTGTCGCCGTGGCGGATCGCCACGCTCGAGGGCTTTGCTTATCGAACTACCGCTTTCAATGCCGGGTTGGACATCGGCGATGTCGGCGTGCGGCTAATCGGTCTGGTGTGGCTGGGCTTGACCTTCGGCTTTCTCGCGGCGGGCCACGCAGTCTGGCGCGGCAAGCAGTGGGCGGTCGGTCTGACGGGCGCACTCGTAATGGTGTCCCTGATCGTCTGCGTTGCCGGGTTGCCGGAGACGGCGGCGGGCGTCGCGATCGATGTGGTGATCCTGGCGACGGTGAGTTACGTCGCGCTCTACAAGTTCCGATCCCTCGGACCCACAGGAAGGTGGATGCCATGAAGGCCGTCGTCGTTTACGAGTCCCACTGGGGAAACACCGAGGCAATCGCCCGGGCGGTCGCAGCCGGGATCGGGCCGGAAGCGGAGGCCCTCACGACGGACCAAGCGTCGGGCGCCGCGCTCATGGACGCGGACCTTGTTGTCGCCGGCGCTCCGCTGATCGCCTTCGGCCTGCCCTCCGACAACACGCGTGGCGGTGTCGCCGCGGAGTCCGCCAACGCCCCGACACCGCCGGACCTGTCGCATCCGTCGATGTCCGCCTGGCTCGAGAACCTGCCGCAGGGCCATGGTCGCTCTGCGTCGTTCGAGACGCGGATGCGATGGTCTCCGGGAGGTGCGACCGGCGCGATCGATCGCGGCCTAGCAGGCGCCGGGTACCGCCCGGTCGGAAAAGGCCGCCGGTTTGTCGTGAAGGGGAAGTACGGTCCCCTGCGCGACGGCGAGATTCAGCTGGCCCGTCAGTGGGGAGCCGAACTTGCCGAGATGGTCCAGTCCGAACGCTCGGTCGACGGCGGATCGGCGCACCGGGATGACCGCGCTCGATCGGACGACGGCTCGCGTCGCTGATGGGCATCGAGATCGCGAGACAGACTAGCGATGCGGCGCATCCGAGCCGCATTTCGTCGCTGAGCGCCGGTCGGGCAGACGCGGAGATTCCTGACTCCATTCCAGAGGCAAGTCGAGCCAGGCATGGCAACGCCTTACGAGCGGGCGTGCTCGGCTCAACGGACGGCCTCGTTTCGAACCTGTGCTTGGTGATGGGCGTTGCCGGGTCGGGGGCCCCGCATCAGGCCATCCTCGTCGCCGGCCTCGCCGGCCTCGTCGCCGGATCGCTCTCGATGGCCCTGGGCGAATACCTCTCGGTCCAGAGCGCGCGCGAACTCCTCGCGAACGAACTTCGCATCGAGGCCGGCCAGCTTGCCGCGTCGCCGGACGCAGAGGTCGCCGAGCTGCGCGGGATCTACGAGCGAAAGGGCATCCCAGAGCGAATGGCCGCCGAACTCGCCGAGCACATGGTTCGGTCCGATCCGGGGCTTGCGCTCGACACCATGGCGCGCGAGGAGCTGGGGTTCGACCCGGACGATCTGGGCGGATCGGCATGGGTGGCCGGTGGCACGTCGCTCGTCCTGTTCGCGCTGGGGGCCCTCGTCCCGCTCCTTCCGTTCCTCCTCGTCGATGGCCGGGTCGCACTCGTCGCGGCAGCTGGCCTGAGCGGCGTGGCCCTCCTCGGCCTCGGCGCTGGGATCACCCGTCTCACCGGGATCCATCCGGTCCGGTCCGGATTGCGACAGCTCGCCTTCGGTGCGTCGGCGGCTCTGATCACGTATGGGATCGGCCTCGCGGTCGGAACGGCCCTCCGCTAGCCGTGGGTCCAGTTCTGCAGGCGTTGGGGTGGCCATAACGCTGACGCGTCGGGCGCCGGAGGCCGACGCCGTTTTCGTCAATGGTGTCCTGATGCGTGGTCAGGAGTGCGCTCGCCCGCGCCATCCGCGCTCGAATTCGGGTCGCGCACCTGACCGGAAATCAGGCGCGCGGAAATGGCAAATGAAAGGCACGCTTCGAGCTCGGCGCGACCGAGAACTCAAGCGCTCAGCCCATTTTCTCATCGCGGTCTGGAGGAGCGACGGCTCATTGGACCCAGAGCTGGTCGAGCACGATCTGATAGACGGGGTGGTGCTCGTAGTTGCCGACGCGCTCCGACACGAACGTGACATCGGTGGGGTTGAAGGCCGCGACCGCTGGAGTGGCGTCGACGATGGCCGCGTCGATCTGTGCCCACAGGTGGTTCGCCGCAAGGGGATCGGTCGCCTCGAGCGCCTCGGCCTTTGTTACGTTTGCGTCGATTGGACGGCTGCAGAAGTCTGCCGGCTGTCCGACATACGGGAACGTAGTTGGGAAATCGGGGCACGTGAAGGTCCCGATGATCTCGTCCGAGCCCGACCGCGTCGAAGACAGGAACCAAAGGCCGGCCATCTGCACCTTGTCGGGGGAAGCCTCCAGGAAGGTGAAGTACGGGCCGAGCTCGAGCAGCCGCGTCATCGCCTTGAACCCGAGCTGGTTGAGCAGGGCCGTGAAGTACCGCGCCACCGCGGCATGCTGGGCATCGGCTAACCCCCACACGGTCACCCGCTGACCCTTGACGCCGGCCTGTTCGATGAGCGCCTTGGCTTTCTCCAGGTTTGGACCGAGCCAGCTGCCGTTCGCATTCGGGTCGACGGTGTACGGACAATAAGGCTCATACCCGGTGTATTCCGGGGGGATGACCTGGCACGTGATCCGCGCCCCGAGCGGGCCTCCCCAGGCTTGGACGATCGACTGACGATCGGCGGCATAGTTGATCGCCTGCCGCACCCGCAGGTCGTTGAACGGCGGGATGTTCGTGTTCATCATCTCGAGCCACGTCTTCTGGGACGGCCCGACGTGAAGCTGGGCAGGCACGCGGATGCGGAGCTGGGCGAGGCGCCCAGCTGAGGGTGTGCTGCCGAGCACTACGTCTGCCGTCCCCGACTCCACGAGCGAAGACGGGTCCGCGAGCGACGATACTGTCCAGTCGATCGCGTCAGGGTAGCCGTCGGGTTGCGCGGCCTCGGACCACTCGTGGAAGTGCGGGTTCCGGACGAGGTGTTCCTCTCCGCCGGCCTGGTACCGATCAACGATGTATGGCCCGGTCGCGGGCAAGGGCGAATTGCTCTCGGTCAGTGGTGTCCCGGCCGGCACGATGAACCCGGTCGTGATCGCGGCAGGGAACCTGAGGTTCGCCGCCACAAGATGGAAGCTCACGGTGCCGGCCTGATCGTCGAACGTGATCCCTTGCGAGAGGTCGCACGGCGGCTTCGCCCCGCAGGCGCTCGACCCGATGATCTCGGTGTTGCCATACAGACCT
>Ga0307305_10000732_pt1 | contig 12339 bp, 13 predicted proteins | sample ER_DNA_186_FD_194512 | JGI IMG/M metagenome (GOLD analysis project Ga0307305, IMG submission 194512) | Bulk soil microbial communities from the East River watershed near Crested Butte, Colorado, United States - ER_DNA_186 | ecosystem: Environmental > Terrestrial > Soil > Floodplain | place... | reverse complement strand
GGAGCTCGTCGGCTGGCTACGCGGGCTCGGCGCCCGACTCGTGATCGAGTTCGCCTCGCGCGAGGACCCGATGGTCGAGCGCCTGCTGGCGGCGAAGCGCGCCGAGACGCACGAGGGCTACGGCCGTGACGAGTTCGAGCGGGCGCTCGCCGAGGCTTTCGAGGTCGAGCGGCGCGAGGAGCTCTCGGCAGGGACACGCACGCTCTACCTCGCCCGTCCCCGGACCTGACCGTGCGGTTGCGCATCGCCGCTCTTCACCTGCTCGTCCTCTGGGCCTTCGCGGTTGCTCAGCCGCTATTCGACCTGCTCGGCAAGAACGGCGAGTTCTTCGCCGCGCGAGGCTCGACCCGCTGGGACGTCGTCCTTTTCGCGATCGTGCTGCTGCTCGTCCCACCGGCAATCCTGACCGGCGTCGAGGCGCTGACGCCGCGCCCCGCGCGGGGCGCCGTGCATGCGCTCTTCATCGGGTCATTGGTTGCGCTCTTCGTGCTCCAGGCGATCCGGGGCGCCGGCGGAACCGGGTGGCTGCTCGTCGCGATCGCCGCCGGGCTCGGTGTGGCAGCGGCGATCGCCTACCAGCGCTTCGCCGGAGCGCGGCTGATCCTGACCGTGCTCGCCCCGGCGCCTCTGCTCTTTCTCGGGCTCTTCCTGCTGCACTCCGATGCCTCACGGCTGACCTTTGCGGGTACGGACAAGGCGCTCGCCGCCGGCGCGCACGCGAAGGCGCCGGTCGTCCTGGTCGCGTTCGACGAGCTGCCCGTCAACTCGCTGCGCGACTCGCACGGCAGCATCGACGCCGTGCGGTTCCCGCACTTCGCCGCGCTCGCCGCCGGCTCGACCTGGTTCGCGAACACGAGCACGGTCGCGGAAGGGACGACGCACGCCGTCCCGGCCATCCTCACCGGCCGGTTTCCTCACGCGAACGAGTTCCCCGTCTACACGGATCACCGCCAGAACCTCTTCACGCTGCTCGGCGGCGCGGCCGACCTGCATGTGGTCGATCAAGAGACGCACCTCTGCCCGCCGAAGCTCTGCCCAGGGCTCGAGGGCTCCTTCGACAGCAGGATGCGTGGCCTCGCCGAGGACACCGGGGTCGTCTACCTGCGCCAGCTGCTCCCGGACGACCTCACGGGCGGGATCCCCTCGATCGCGAACGGCTGGGACAACTTCCTCCGGGACGCAAGCAAGCACGACGATCCAGGAGCCATCCCGCCGGCGTTTCGACGATCACTACGGCCCGGCCCGCGCCCCGCGCTCTGGTACGTGCACTTCATGCTCCCCCACAGCCCCTGGCGGTACCTGCCCTCCGGCCGCCGTTACTCGATCCGGCAGGCGCCCGGCTGGGGCGGCGACGAGGTCTGGAACGCCAACCAGGCGGCCGTCGACCAGCACTGGCAGCGGCACCTGCTCCAGCTCGGCTACGCCGACCGGGTGCTCGGAATGCTGATGGCGCGTCTGAAGGAAACCGGCCTCTACGGCCGCGCGCTCGTCGTCGTCACCGCGGACCACGGCATCAGCTTCCGCGCCGGAGAGAAGCGGCGCCCTCTCTCGGAGGGCAACCTCGAGGACATCGCCTACGTGCCGCTGTTCGTGAAGCTTCCGCACCAGAGCAAGGGGCGGGTCGAGCGGGCGCCCGCGCGAACGATCGACATCGTGCCGACGATCGCCGACGCCCTCGGCGTGCGGATCCCGTGGCACGTCGACGGGCGCTCGGTCCTCGGCGGCTCCCCTGCCGAGCGTGACGTCGTCCTGATCAAGGACGGCGGGAGACGCTTCGTGGTGCCGACGGCCGAGCTCCAGGCCCGCCGAGAGCGCGCGCTGCGGCGCCAGTTTCGGTTGTTCGGATCCGGCGAGCCGCTGTCGAGTCTGTACGCCGTCGGTCCGGGCCGCGAACACGTGAACCACTCGATCGAGGGACGTCCGCTGGATGCACAACTCGACGCGATCGACCTCTCGGGCGATCTTGTTCAGGTCAGCGGGCGCGTGCCGGACGCGACCCGGGCCGTGGCAGTGGTTGTCGGCGGGAAGGTGGTTGCGGTCGCGCCGGCGGCGGTAGGCCGCTTCTGGGCGCTCGTTCCGCGCGTCCGGTTGCACGGCGCAAAGCCGCTCATCTACGCGATAGAGGCCAGGAGCTAGGCGCGCCCGGCACGGCCGCCACCGGCCGGGCGCGCGCCGGGCGCCTACCCGCCGTCCTCGGAACGGACGGGCGCCGCAGCTCTCTGGTGAAGCCCCTCTCCCCTCCCACACGTTGTAGTCAGAACGGCGAAAAACGCCATCCCTCGTTTGAGGTACCCCACTCGTTCGAGGGACGATCCCTCGATCGAGGGATTCGTCTCAGCCGCTTCTCTAAGGCGTCGCTTGCGATGCCGCCTCAGTACGTGCGGGCTCTGCTCGCACGTCCGTCTGAAATGACCGGTCGAACCGCGAGAGGCAGCCGCAGAGGTCTTAGGACGGGGTAACGCGGTAAGCGTCGAAGACCGCATCGAGGTTGCGTAGAGCGGTCAGGAGACTGCGCAGCGCCTTCACGTCGCCGACCTCTGCGACGTACCAGTTCTTGGCGAGCTGGTCCTCGACGTGGCCGCCGTACTCGACGATGTTCGCGCCATGCTCGGCGAAGGTGCGGGCGACGTCCTCGAGCAGCCGCGGTCGGTCCCACGAGTCCACGGAGATCTGCACCCGGAAGCTCTGAGTTGCGCCGCCGTCCCAGGAGACGTTCGTGAACCGCTCCGGGTTGCGCATGAGCGCCTTCACATTCGAGCAGTCCTCGCGGTGGATGGTGATTCCCTTGCCGAGCGAGACGTAGCCGACGATCTCGTCGCCCGGCAACGGCGTGCAGCACTTGGCGAGCCGGACGAGAACGTCGTCGATCCCCCGGACGCTGATCCCGAAGTTGTCGCTCGAGACGGCGTGCCGCGCCTTCGGCGCCTTGAGCGGAACGGCCTCCTCGTGGGCGACCTCCTCCGTCTTCAGGCGCTGGATCACCTTGTTGACGATCTGACCGGCGGCCAGCTTCCCCGAGCCGAGCGCGAGGTAGAAGTCCTCGGCCTTCTTGAAGCCGGTCTCGCGGATCACCTGCGCCAGCACCGAGGAGCCCTGCAGCTTCTTGTACGGGAGATTCTGCTTCTTCAGCGCCGACTCCAGCGACTCGCGCCCCTTCGCCTCGGTCTCCTCGCGCGTCTCGCGGGAGAACCATTGCCTGATCTTGTTCCTCGCGCGCGAGGAGGCCGCCAGCGACATCCAGTCGCGTGACGGGCCGCGCCCGGCCTTGGTGGTCAGGATCTCGACAAAATCACCGCTCTTGAGGCGGTAGTGCAGCGGCACGATCCGACCGTTGATCTTCGCGCCCACGGTTCGGTGGCCGACGTCCGTGTGCACGGCGTAGGCGAAGTCGATCGGCGTCGAGTTCGACGGCAGCACCTTGACCTCACCCTTGGGCGTGAAGACGTACACCTCGTCGTCGAAGAGGTCGGTGCGGAAAGTCCTGATGAACTCGCGCGGGTCGGTCTCGTCCTCCTGCCAGTCCATCAGCTGGCGGATCCAGGCCAGCCATTCCTCGTCGGCCTGGCCGTCCTTCGAGCCGACCTTGTACTGCCAGTGCGCGGCGACCCCGAACTCGGCGGTCTCGTGCATCTCGCGCGTTCGCACCTGGATCTCGAGCGGCCGGCCCTCTGGACCGACGACGGTCGTGTGCAGGGCGCGGTAGCCGTTCAGCTTCGGCATCGCGATGTAGTCCTTGAAACGGCCGGGCATTGGCTTCCAGAGCGAGTGGATCAGGCCGAGCGCGCCGTAGCAGTCGCGGGTGCCCTCGTCCCCGTCGCGCTCCGCGATCACGCGCATCGCCGTGAGGTCGTAGATCTCGTTGAACTCACGGCCCTTCTTGGCCATCTTGTCGTAGATCGAATAGAAGTGCTTCGCGCGCCCGGCGATGTCGGCCGGGATGTCGACCTTCTCGAGCTCGCGCTGCAGGGTCATGGCGGCTTCGCGCACGTGCTCCTCGCGGTCGGTGCGCCGCTCGCTGACCATCGTCTTGATCTCGTCGTACTTGCGCGGGTGCAGCGTCGAGAAGGCGAGGTCCTCGAGCTCCCACTTCAGCTTGTTGATCCCGAGCCGGTGCGCAAGCGGCGCGTAGACCTCGAGCGTCTCCTTGCCCTTCTGCACCTGCTTCTGCTTGCCCAGGTACTCGATCGTGCGCATGTTGTGCAGGCGGTCGGCGAGCTTGATCAGGATCACGCGCACGTCCTGAGCCATCGCGACGATCATCTTGCGGTAGTTCTCGGCCTCTGCCTGCTCGCGACTCTGGAACTGGATCCGCGTCAGCTTGGTGACGCCCTCGACGAGCTGGGCGATCTCGTCACCGAACTCGGCGCGCACCTCCTTGATGTCCGTGTCGGTGTCCTCGACGACGTCGTGCAGGAGCGCTGCGGCGATCGTCTGCTCGTCGAGCCGCAGCTCGGCGCAGATCTTCGCTGCGCCCCACGGATGGTTGATGAAGTCCTCGCCCGAGCGGCGCTGCTGGCCCTCATGGGCGGCCGCGGCGAAATGGAAGGCCCGCGTGAGCAGGTCGCGGTCGACCTCCGGGTTGTAGACGGCGACGGTCGCGATGAGCTGGTCGATCAGCTCCTGATGGCGTTCACCTGTTTCGAGGACCGTCATAGGAAAATTGTACTCCGGGCGTTTCTCCTGGCCGAAAGGCGTAAGTCCTCGCGCAGGAGGAAACTCTTTCGAGCCGAAGAGTGATTGTCATGCGCAAACGCCGGAACGAACGCAAGGCCGCCAGGCTGGCGCGGCTGCTCGTGTCGCTGGACGATGCTGCGCGGGAGACGCGTCAGTGGCGCCCCCGTCGTACTCAATTGGTCGCGCTCAGTGCCGCGGGCGGCCCTCGTCGTACGACTTGACGTAGTTCGGGGGAACCATCTCGCCGCCGCCGAGTCCAGATGAACCCGCGTGGACTGACATTGCGTCCGTGTTGTCGAATGGAGCCTTTTCTGGTTGGGTCAAGTCACCTCGGCTGAGCGAGCGCAGACGCAGACGCTTGAGCTTCTCCAGGATTCGCATCTCGTTACTCATGGTACGCCTCTAGGCAGCGCGCGCGAGCTCCGGCTCGGCCAACAGCGCAACGAATAGCTCCGACTCGAGCAGGTGCCTGCGAGTTCCGGCCTCGACGAGGCCGAGCTCCGCGAAGATCGCGGCTGCTCCTGGGTCACGCTCGTCTGCGGGTGCGCGCCACTGCGCCTTCAGCCACTTGCGCCGCTCGACGTAGCGGTCGTCGGCGTCGAAAATCTCGCGCACGTTCAGCTGCGGCGAGACCGTGCCGTTCCACTGATTGGCCTCGAGCCGGAAGGCGACGTCGTAGTGCCCCACCCGGCGGAGGCGGTCGATCTGCCCGCCGAAGCGGAAGGCGATTGCGCTGCCGGAGTCGCGGCCGTCCTCGCGCACGCGGAAGCGCAGGTGCTTGCCGTCGCCTACCGGGCTCAGCTCGGCGAGCTCGCAGCCGGCCAACAACAGCGTGATCCCAGGGTTGCCAAGACCGAACGGCGCGAGACTCGCGAGCTCGGCGCAGAGGTCGAGTGTCAGGTCGCGGCCGTGGACAAGCGCGTCCACCTTCGCGGGCGGGCGCAGGTCCTCCTCGCCGAGGGCGAGGTCGCCGATGGACGAGAACGCCTCGGCGAAGGCCTCGACGCGCTCCGGCTTGATCGAGAGCCCCGCTGCGGCCGCGTGGCCGCCCCAACGCTCGAGGTGGCCGGCGCACTGTCGCAGCCCGTCGTGGAGATCGAAGCCCGCGATCGAGCGCCCCGACCCCTTCCAGTCGCCTTCGGTGCCGGCGATCAGCACGACCGGGCGGTTGTAGCGCTCCACCAGGCGCGAGGCGACGATGCCGATCACGCCCTCGTGCCAGCCGGCGCCGGCGACGACGTACGCGCGCCGGCGGCGATGAGCCTCGGGCCACGACTCGATCGCCTCGACCGCTTCACGCAGGATCCGTTGCTCTACAGCCTGGCGGTCGCGGTTCAGATCCTCGAGCTGCGCGGCGAGAACCCTCGCCGGCTCCTTCTCCTCAGTCAGCAGGAGCTCGAGCGCGGCCTCGGGGCGACCGAGCCGGCCCGCTGCGTTCAGCCGAGGCGCAAGCCGGAAGCCGATCGCGCCGGCGTCCACCGTTGCCGGGTCGACGCTCGCCGAGCGCATCAGCTCTTGCAGCCCGGGCTTCTGCGTGCGCGCGAGCTGCCTCAGCCCGGCGACGGCGAGACCCCGGTTCTCGTCCAGGAGCGGCACGACATCGGCGACGGTTGCGACCGCGACGAGGTCGAGGTGGCGCGCCAGCGCCTCCGAGCCCGTTCCGAGGAGCGCCTGCCCGAGCTTCCAGACCACCCCGGTGCCGCAGAGCTCCGTGAACGGGTAGTCGCCTCGGTAGGGGCCGACGACCGGGCAATCGGGCAGCTCCGCACCCGCGCGATGGTGGTCGGTGATCACGACCTCGAGCCCGAGTGCCCGCGCGTGCGCGACCTCCTCGACCGCGGTCACGCCACAGTCCACGGTCAGCACCAGCCCATAGCCCTCCTCGGCCAGGCGAGTCAGGGTGTCGCGCGCGAGGCCGTAGCCCTCGTCGAAGCGGCTCGGCAGGTGCGACGAGACCTCCGCACCGAGCTCTCGCAGGACGAGCACCGCCAGCGCGGTGGCGCAGATCCCGTCCGCGTCGTAGTCGCCGTGGACGCAGATCCGCTTCCCCTCGACGATCGCCCGCCGGATTGCCTCGCAGGCGCCTTCCATCTCACCGAGCAGGAACGGGTCGTGCTCGGGCAGCTCGGCGGCGAGGAACGCCCGGGCTCGGTCGGCGCCCGCGTAGCCGCGCCGCACGAGCACCGCCGCCAGCGTCTCGCTCACGCTGAGCTCGCGCACGAGAGTCTCCACCTCGTCGCGTGGGCACTCGTCTCGCAGCTGCCAGTCCTGCCGTTGCATGGGCAGTCCACCGTACGGAGGCCGCCGGACAGCGGCTGAACGGGCGCACCGGCAAAGCCGGCACGCCCTCTCACGGTTGGCATCGCAAGCGGCTGAACGGGCGCACCGGCAAAGCCGGCACGCCCTCTCACGGTCGGCATCGCAAGCGACGCCTTAGCTGGGACTAGCCCTCGCGCGGGAGCTTCACGCCGAGCAGCGAGAGCCCGACGAGCAGCGCAAGCACGGCCAGCGCGACGCCGGCCACCAGCCACGGGCGCCTGCGCCGCTGCAGCGCCTCCCAGCCCACCTTCGTCCAGAGGACGACCAGGCCGGCCGCGGCCCCGAAGACGACGACGAGCACTGGCGCCAGGATCGCCGCACGCTCGAGCGAGAGCTCGAAGACGCCGACCGCCAACAGCACAAGCGCTGCGGTCACGAGACCCGAGGCGACTGCCGCCCTGAAGCTCATCCGGGTCAGTCTAGTGCGGCAACTATCCTCCACTTGTGGACGTGGACAACTATTCCTCGGGCGACGACATCGTTGTCGAGTTCCTCCGCCTTCGCTTCAGCTTCAACGCTCCGGACTTCGCGCAACGGGTGACTTCCGCGGCGTTCAAGCTCGGGCTGGTGGACGACAACGTCGAGCTGGCCGCCGACGGCGTGATCGAGGAGCCGCGCAGCGAGCTCGGCCGCTACCTCGTGCGCCACTGGGAGCGGCTCTCGCTCGTGGACGGCGAGTCGCTCGTCTACTGGCTGCGCAAGCTGGTCTTCCGCGGCGCCTGGCTCGACCACCGCGTCAAAGACGGCCGACTCGAAGTGGCCTGGGACGACGGCGCTTCGGAATTCGCGTACCTCGAGCCGGGAGGCGAACGAGCGCTGCTCGAGCTGGCGCCCACGCCGTCCTGGCACGAGCTCCAGTTCCGTCGGGCTTGACTTCTCGAATTGCGTAAGCCTAGACTTACGTAAGTCATGGCTTACAGAACTGCCATGGATGCGCTGGGCGATCCGACCCGGCGGGCGATCTTCGAGCAGTTGCGTCGAGGGCCCCGCGCGGTCGGAGAGATCGCGTCCGAGCTGCCGGTCAGCCGGCCAGCGGTCTCGCAGCACCTGCGCGTGTTGAAGGACGCGGGCCTCGTGACGGAGCGGCGAGAGGGAACCCGCCGGCTCTACCGGCTCGATCCGGACGGGCTCGGCGAGCTCCGCGACTACTTCGACGGCTTCTGGACCGAGGCCCTCGCCGGCTTCAAGGCGGCGGCCGAACGCGAGAGGAGAGACGGATGAGCACACAGGCAACCGAGACGGGAGCGATCCGCCATTCGATCACGGTGGACTGCCCGGTCGAGCACGCCTTTTCGACCTTCACCGAGCGGATTCACGACTGGTGGCCGCTCGAGACGCACTCGATCGAAGTGGACGAGGGCGGGTCGACGCCCGAGACGGTGATCTTCGACGGCGCCGGAGGGCGGCTCTACGAGCGCACGACCAAGGGCGAGGAGCTCGAGTGGGCGCACGTCACCGCCTTCGAGCCGCCGCACCGGTTCGTGCTCTCGTGGAACCCCAGCCGCGAGGAACGGCCTCGAACGGAGATCGAGGTCACGTTCACCGAAGACGGCGACAAGACCCGCGTCGACCTCGAGCACCGCGGGTGGCAGAACCTCGGCGAGCGCGGAGGGCAGATTCGCCAGGGCTACGACTCGGCCTGGTCGGGCGTGCTGGCCGGCTACGGGGAGACGGCCTCGCGCTAGGGGTCAGGCAGCGTGAAGCCGAAGGGCTCCCGCTCCTCGGCCGCGCGCAGGGTGATGCGCTCGACGGCGGCGACGTGGACGATCCATTCCTCGTCGCCGCCGTCGTCGCTGTGAGGCCAGAGCGTGACGAAGCCGGAGCCGGGCTCGGCGGAGATCGCACGCACCACGGTGCTCGGGCCGTCGCGCAACTGGACCTCCACCAGCGCCTGCTTGCCGTGCTTCTCGGCAAACGCCTCGATCTGGAGGTGGATGCGGTTGACCAGGTCGTCGACCGGCCCTGCGCTTCCCGGGTGCCAGACCTCGGCCACTAGAACAGGCTCGTGCCGTCGGGCGCGGGAGCGCCCACGTGCTTGCGGCCGAGCTTCGTCACGATCCGCCCGCGCGGCGTGCGCTGCAGGAACCCGAGCTGGAGCAGGTACGGCTCGTAGACGTCCTCGATCGTGTCCGGCTCCTCGCCGAGCGAGACGGCCAGGGTCGAGAGGCCGACCGGGCCGCCCTCGAACTTCTCCACGATCGCCTTCAGCAGGGCGCGGTCGATCCGCTCCAGGCCGCGATCGTCCACCTCGAGCAGGTCGAGCGCTTCGCGGGCGATCTCGGTCGTGATGGCGCCTTGGTGGCGAACCTCCGCAACGTCGCGGACTCGCCGCAGGATCCGGTTGGCGATCCGAGGCGTTCCGCGCGAGCGCCGCGAGATCTCCTCTGCAGCCTCGGTTTCGATCTTGACCTCGAGGATCTGCGCCGAGCGCCGCACGATCCGCGCCAGCTCGTCGGGCTCGTAGTGCTCGAGCCGAAACGTCATGCCGAAGCGGTCGCGCAGCGGCGTAGTCAAAAGGCCGGTGCGCGTCGTGGCCCCGATCAGCGTGAACGGCGGCAGGTCGAGCGTGAGCGTCCTCGCCGCCGGTCCCTGGCCCACGATGATGTCGAGTCGGAAGTCTTCGAGCGCCGGGTAGAGGATCTCCTCGACCGCGCGGCTGAGCCGGTGGATCTCGTCGATGAAGAGGATGTCGCGCTCGCCCAGCGAGGTCAGGATCGCGGCGACGTCGCCCTTCCGCTCGAGCGCAGGCCCAGCGGCCGAGCGCAGGTCGACGCCGAGCTCCTCGCGCACGATCAGAGCGAGGCTTGTCTTGCCGAGCCCGGGCGGGCCGATCAGCAGCAGGTGGTCGAGCGCCTCACCGCGGGAGCGCGTCGCCTCGAGCGCGATTGCCAGCTGTTCCTTGATCCGCTCCTGGCCGACGAACTCGTCCAGCCGACGCGGGCGGAGGGAGCGGTCGAGCTCGTCCTCCTCCCCCTCGACCGTCGGCGCGAGAAACTGGGTCTCGGCGCTCATGCGGCCCTCAAGGCCTGCCGCACCCGCTCCTCGGGCGAAAGGTCCGGATCGGTGGCGGCGAGGGCCTCCTCGGCCTCGGTGAGCGACCAGCCGAGCTCGACGAGGGCGTCGCGTGCGACCGCATGCGGCTTGCCGGCGATCGCCACGGGCTCGTCCATCGTGCCGAGCTTCTCCTTCAGCTCGAGCACGACCCGCTGGGCGGTCTTCTTACCGATCCCGGGGATCGCCTCGAAGCGGGCAGTGTCCTCGAGCGCGATCGCGCGGCGCAGGTCGGCCGGCGGCGAGCCGGAGACGATCAGGAGCGCGACCTTCGGGCCTACTCCGGAGACCGCGAGCAGGTGCTCGAACAGCTCACGCTCGGCGGGCTCGCCGAAGCCGTAGAGCTGGAGCGTGTCCTCGCGCACGTGCAGGTACGTCTCGAGGCTCACCTCTCCCCCGCGCTCGGCCAGCCGGAGCGCCGTGGGCGTCACGGCCAGGGAGTAGCCGACGCCTCCGACGTCGAGCACGAGCCGCTCGCCCGTGCGCCCCACGGGCTTTCCGCGCAGACGCGAGATCACAGCGTCAGGTTAGGCGTGGGAACGGACGTTCCTGCCGCCTACGGGTTCAGCCCGTCGCGCGGAGTAGGCGCGGCGCCAGTGCGTGGCAGATCGCCACGGCGAGCGCGTCGGCGGCGTGATGAGGGGTCGGCGCCTTCTTCAGCCCGAGGATCGCCATCACCATCCGCTGCACCTGCGCCTTCTCGGCCCGCCCGTAGCCGCAGACCGCCTGCTTCACGTGCGAGGGCGCGTACTCAACGCACTCGACGCCGAGCGACGCGGCCGCGACGAGCACTGCGCCGCGAGCCTGGCCCACGGAGAGCGCGGTGCGGGCGTCGACGCCGACGAACGACTCCTCGACGGCAACCGCATGCGGATTGAACTGCTCGATCAGGTCTATGACGCCGTCGAAGATCGTCTTCAGGCGGAGTTCGGGGCGCTGCTTGGCGGAGGTTTGCCACCAGCCGAACTCCACCGCCATCAGGCGGTTTCCTTTTCCTTGGACGATGCCGAATCCGCAAGCAGCCGTACCCGGGTCGATGCCGAGAACCGTCACGTCGACACATTAGGCACCGCTTCGGACGTTCCTCCGTCTAGCCTCCGCCCATGCGGCGGCTGCTCCTGCCGGTGGCCCTGCTCGTCGCCGGCTGTGGCGGCCAGAGTGGCAACGGCGTCTTCGAGCGCGCCCAGCATGCCTCGAGTCGGTTCTGCCTCACTGCGGTTTCGACCCGAGCGACGTGCGCTCCGCCGAGATCTCCCGGGGACGATTCCGTTCGACGTGAAGGTCGAGCTCAGCCGTCCGCGATCTACGGGTGAACCGTAATCTGCGCCCCGAGCGGCACCGAGCGCATCAGCCACACGAGGTCGCGCGCGGCGGCGTGGAGACAGCCCGTGCTGACTGCCCCCGCGGTCGAGCCTTCGTGGATGGCCAGGCGGTCGCCGCCGGTCCAGCCACGCGGCAAGCTCGTCTGATGGCCTGAGAGGGCGAGGATGCAGCAGCCGTAGGCCGACGCCGAGAAGTCGGATCCGCGAAGCTTGTCGGTGATCGCGAAGCGGCCGGTCGGAGTCGGCGTCCCGTGCGCACCGGTTCCGACGCGCATCCTGCGTATCACGCGCCCGCCGCCGCGGACGCGCAGTTCGTGCGCCGACAGGTCGACGTCGAGTGTCACGCGCGTGCGGCTGAACCGAAGGCTACCGCTGCCCGTGTCGAGCCAGCCGACGCGGCCGTTCGGCAACTCGCTCGTGATCACTGCCAGGCGGCGGCCGGCCCGCGTGACGGCGAAGGTGCGCCCGGAGCCGAACTCGGTTCGCGACGAAAGGCGCGCCACCACGTGGCCGTTCGGGCTGCTCCGGACCGTGACCACGCGCCCGGGGCGCACGTGCGCAACGAGAGTCCCAGGCAACGTGCTCTTCGACGCGGGGGACGGCGACGGCCGCGCGACAGCGTTGCGCTTCGCCGGGCGCGGCTTCGCGCCTGCGACCGGCTCGGCGCGCACAGACAGGTCGCCGGCGAGCGAGACGGAGACGAGGATGGCCACGGCGAGAGCAATGCGCTGCGCCATGTCTTTCGGATCGGCAGATCACGACCGGGGCTTGACCGGCTTGCGTCAGCCGGCAGCTAGGAACAAGCGACTCTGCGGGCCAGTATGCGGAAATGTGACCCGACCGCCTCGTGGTCAGGAGCGCCGAGTCGCTACGCGCAGTCGGTTCCCATCCGGATCTTGAAGATCGCACTCGCGGCCGGCAAGACCGTCTTCATCGACCGGAATCCCGAACTCGTGAGAGACCACCTCGATGT
>Ga0307305_10000730_pt1 | contig 12365 bp, 13 predicted proteins | sample ER_DNA_186_FD_194512 | JGI IMG/M metagenome (GOLD analysis project Ga0307305, IMG submission 194512) | Bulk soil microbial communities from the East River watershed near Crested Butte, Colorado, United States - ER_DNA_186 | ecosystem: Environmental > Terrestrial > Soil > Floodplain | place... | reverse complement strand
TCAACGACGCGCTGGGCGAGGCGGTGCAGAACACCGCGCCGCTCGGCGCGCTGCGCACCACGATCGAGCACGCCACGATCATCATCGGCGGCCTGCAGCGCGGCCGCGCCAGGCTGGGAGGGTAAGCGATGCACCATACGCTGGCCATGTCCTCGACCGAGCACAACCTCTGGACGATCGCCAACATCCTCGGCATCGTCGTGGTGGTCGCGGTCGCGGCTCTGCTGAGCCTGCTCATCTACCTGGTGAAGATCATCGACCGCCGGGTCGTCGCCGTCAGGGACACGCTCAAGGCGGCGGCGGCGAACACCTCGGACACCGTGCTGATCCCGCAGGTCGCCACCGGCGTCGAGGCTGTCCTCGCCGAGGGCCTGCAGCACCACCTGTTCCTCGGCCGCGTCCTCGGAAAGGTCAAGTCATGACCGGGCTCGTCGTGTGGACGGTCATCGACGTCCTGCTGCTGGTCGCCGGGCTGGCGTTCTACTTGTTCTGGGTGGGCACGCTGCTGACCCGCATCGCCGGCAACCTGGAGGAGTGCGCCGAGATCGTCCGCACCATCGTGGGTCACGCCAAGCTCATCGGACCCGGGGTGGAGCACATCAACGAGACCGGCGGGGTGGTGGCAGGCGCGCTGCCGCTGCTGTACGGGATGGCCGAAGGCATCGTGGCCGGCGTCACCCCCAGGCCCGAGGCGCCCGCGGTGCCCGAGCCGGCCCGGCCCGCGTCGGGGACGCGCCGCTCGCGCCTGCTGGACGCGGTCGGCTTCGCCCCGAAGGCCTGACGGGCGCGCAGAGCTAGCCGGGCGCGCTCTCCGGTCGCGCCGGGTCCTTGGCCAGGCCGGGGGAGGACGAGGTGGTCCCGCCGATCCACTCGTCTTTCCACGCCTGGTCGAACTGCTGGTCGTTGCACCGGGGCTGGTAGATCGCGGTCAGCTCCCTCGCGATCTGCTCCCGGTGCGGCCTGCCTCCGCCGGGCACCTCGTAGGTGCAGACATAGACCTTCCACCTGGATCCGGCGCGCTTGATCCAGCAGTGCGCGCGCGGGTGCTGGAACGGGAACCGCTCGGCCGACAGGTCGTCGGAGTGGCCCACGTAGATGACCGCGTACCGGTCCGGGCGGGCGTCCGGCTCGGGCTTGTAGGCGATCGCGTACACCGCCGCCGTGGCCGGCGGCGTCCAGCCGGCCAGCAGCCGGGGCCCTTCGAACGGGTAGCCGGCCAGCGAGCCGAGCCGGATCATCCGGCGGCGTCCTCGTCCTCGCCGACCGCTTCGGTCCGCGTCAGCGGGGCCGTCGGCAGGCCCGCCGTCCGGGCCGCTCGCCAGAACTCCGCGGTAGCGTGCTCGATCGCCTCCTCGCGGCTGGCTGCCTCCACGATCAGCTGCGCACCGAACCGGCTGGTGCCGACGCCAGTGGCGATGCCGCCGCTGGCCGCGACCGCGTCAGCCAGCTCGATGACCTGCTCACGGGTCAGCACGCGGTCGCCCTCGGCCTCGATCCCGACGCTCCACCTCACGGCACGCTCACTACTGGCATGCTCCTAGTTAACACCCGCGTCAGGTCGCCGCCGCGACTGCCGCCCCCTGAAAGGCACGGGTGACGGCGGCCGCGCGGCTGGACACCTGAAGTCTTGCGTAGATGTTCTCCAGGTGCTTGCGGACGGTGCCTTCGGACACGTCCAGCCGCCGTGCGATCTGGCCGTTAGTGAGACCCTCAGCGACGAGGCGCAGGATCTCCCAGTGCCGGGCGGTCAGCGCCGGGATGCCGCGGCGGCGCGCTTCCGCCTCCGCGTACGCCTCTTGCAGGTGCGGGCGCAGCAGGGCGAGCAGTGCGCGGTCGCGTTCGGTGAAATCCCGGCCCGGGCCCCGGAAGAACATCAGCCGCACCGTACGCCCCGGCCCGCCCGGAAGGCACAGCATGATCTCGTGATCGTACCCGGCTGGCCGCAGGTAGTCGCAGTACATGCCGGTCGCGTGCCACTGGCGGGCGCTGTAGAAATCCGAGGCACGCGTGACGCTGCGCAGGTCACCGGAGCGCTCGGGATAAGAACACGGCAGGGAGTCCCAGAAGTGGGCCCAGAACGCATCCATGTCGCCGTCCCCCGTCGCGGGGATCCCCTGCCCGAACCACATCGCCTGCTGCTGGCTGTCCAGGCCGAAGAACGATATCTCGTCGCAAGGCACCTGCTGCATCAGGTGCTCGAACAGGGACAGCGGCAGGCCGTCTCCCGGGTCGTCGCCGCGATGGTCGCTGACGATGCTCAGCAAGCCGAGCAGATCGTGCTCACTCACCATGACCGGAACCGTCATCGCGGTCCCCTCTCTCGCGAAACTCTGCGGCTATGACCTACACGCTAGCCGGGCGGATGGAACGCGGCCATACGCCGAACGTCGAATAGCGCCATGCCGGGATGGCCCGGACACTAGTGAGCAGTTCGATTCGCAACCGGAGGGGAATTCATCATGATCCGTCTTCACCGAGCCGGCCTGGTCCTGGCCGGAATCGCCGTGACCTTGCTGAATGTCGCGGTCACCTTGCCCGCGAGCGCGTCCAGCGTGCTGCCTCTGCCGCCGCCGGGCGACCCCGGCACGCTGCCGGCTCACCCCGTCGCTCCTGTCGTCCGCACGATGGTCGTCGGCGGGATGCCCGGCTGGCAGATCGCCTTGATCGCGATCGCGGCATCGCTGGTCGCGGCGGCAGCCGCCGTGCTGGCCTACCGGGCATGGACGATCCGGGTGAGGCTGCGTACGGTTCGGCCGTGAGTACGGCGTGCGGTTAACTCAGGCTCGGTTAATTCAGGCTCGGCAGCACGGCCGCGAGTTTTTCCAGGCTGGCCAGGTCGTGCCCGGACAGCAGCAGGTCAATGTGCGGCGCGGCCACCATCATCCCGAGCGTGCTCGGCCGGAAGGACCGGTCGTCGCCCTTGTGCGGGTTCAGCCAGACCAGCCGGTGGCACAGCAGGGACAGCCGCTCCATTGCCGCGGCGAGCACCGCGGGGTCCCCGCGGTCAAGCCCGTCCGAGCAGATCACCACGATGCCGCCCCGGCACAGCCCGCGGCGCGCCCAGCCGCGGACGAAGGCGTCCAGGCTGTCCCCGATCCTGGTCCCGCCGTCCCAGTCGAAGGCCGCCCGCGCCGCCCGTTCCAGCGCCTCGTCCGGGCGCCGGCACGCCATCGCCCCGGTGACCCGGGTCAGCCGGGTGCCGAAGCAGAAGACCTCGACGCGCCCGGCGGACCGCCCCGTCGATCGCAGGGCCGAGTGCGCGAACTGCAGCAGGCTGCGCGAGTAGTCGGCCATCGACCCGGAGATGTCCAGGATCAGCACCAGCGGCCGCAGCCGGACTTTCCGCCGCCGCCAGTACAGCCGGGCGGGCTCACCCTGCATCCGCAGGGACTCCCGGACGGTCCGCCGGGGGTCAGGGCGCGAACCAGAAGACCGGGCCGACGCGGTGCGCCGGGTGCGTCGGCGCGGCGGCGTGAGCCGGATCCTGGTCATGATGCGGCGCAGCGCCGCGAGCTCCTCGGGCGTGCAGGCCGCGAACGACTTGTGCTTGAGGGCCTCGACGTCGGAGGCCATCCAGCCGAGCACGGCCTCGTCCTGTTCGCCGGAATCGCCCGGCTCGACGGCCGGGATCGCCAGCGCGCCCTGGGCCTGCGCCGACGCGCGCAGCATGAGGGTCAGCTCCTCGTCCGGGCTCTCGGTGCCGAGGAAGAACCGGCGGAACACCGCGTCGTACCGGGCGATGTCGTCGTGTCGGCTCACCAGCGTGGCCCGCCCGGCCCAGTACAGGTCGACCAGGTCGGACGGGTCCAGCCTGGCCAGAGCCGAACAGTAGACCAGCACGTCGCCGGAGCCGACCGCGAGCCCGGCCGTGCGGAGTTCGCCGGCAAACCGGACGAGCAGCGCAGTGAAGGGGTAGGGCCAGGGGGGACGGGGGGCGGGAGCCCCCCGTGCGCGGGAGGCGTGGGTGGGGTCATCAGGCACCGGAGGTGATCTCTTCCAGGTTGTCGTGCACCACCTCGAGGTCATCGCGGTCCTTGACCACCGCGCCGAGCGTGTCCCGCGCGTTGCCGGGATTCAGGTCGGCCTCGCCCAGGAAGTCCAGCGTCCGGGCCCAGTCGATGGTCTCCGCCACTCCCGGCGGCTTGGCCAGGTCGAGCTCGCGGAGCCGGTGCACGGCCGCGACCACCTTGCGGGCCAGCGCCGCGGACACACGAGGCTCCCGGATCAGGACGATCTCGACCTCCCGTTCGGCGGCCGGGTAGCCGATCCAGTGGTACAGGCAGCGACGTTTCAGGGCGTCGTGCAGCTCGCGGGTCCGGTTGGAGGTCAGCACCACCAGCGGCGCGCTCTCCGCCCTGACCGTGCCGATCTCGGGGATGCTGATCTGGAAGTCCGAGAGCACCTCGAGCAGGAAGGCCTCGAACTCGTCGTCGGCCCGGTCGATCTCGTCGATCAGCAGCACCGCCCGGTCACCGGCCCTGACCGCCTCGAGCAGCGGCCGTTCCAGCAGGAACTTCGGGCCGAACAGCTTGTCGACCGCGTCGTCGCCGGCCAGCTGGTGCTCGGACAGGGCCCGGATGTGCAGCATCTGGCGGGCGTAGTCCCACTCGTACAGCGCCTGGTTGGTGTCGATGCCCTCGTAGCACTGCAGCCTGATCAGCTTGCGGCCGAACGCCGACGCCATCACCTTGGCGACCTCGGTCTTGCCGACCCCCACCTCGCCCTCGAGCAGGACCGGGCGGTTCAGCGACAGCGCCACGAACAGCGCCGTGGCCAGGCCGCGATCGGCCAGATAGCCGCCCTGCCGCAGGGTCTCGGTCAGCTCGCCGACGGTGGCCGGGCTCGCCATCCGTTAGGACTCAGAGCCGAGAATCAGATCCCGCACGCTGCCCGCGCCGGGGTCCAGCTTGCCCTCGCGGGCCAGCTGGGTCCGCCAGGCCAGCCGCAGGTCGCCGTCGGTCTCCTCGGCCAGCCCGTCGAAGCCCACGTCGGTCATCCGCTTGCAGGATTTGGTGGTGCCGCAGGCTTCCTCAACGTCCTCAGCGGACTGGCCCCGGGCGCTCCACACCTCGCGGAGCACCTCAAGGGCTTCTTCGGTGTTGCCACTCATGTATCGACTGTAGGTCCTGGTCGCGGTCAAGGCGACCGCGGATTAAGAGAAGGCTTATAGGCCCGAACGGGCCTGGTGGCTGCCTCAGCCTTCCAGCGCGCCCCGCATGGGCTGGAGCTTGACCAGGGTCTCTGCGAGCTCGGCGGCCGGCTCGGAGCCCGCCACGATGCCGCAGCCGGCGAACAGCCTGGCGGTGCGCCCGGACAGCTGACCGCACCGCAGCGCGATGCCCCACTCGCCGTTCCCGTCGGCGTCCACCCAGCCGACCGGCCCGGCGTACCGCTCCCGGTCCATGTGCTCGAGGTCGCGGATCAGCTCGAGCGCGGTTCCCGCCGGGGTGCCGCAGACGGCGGCCGGCGGGTGCACCGCGGCGGCCAGCGCCAGCGCCGACCGCGGCGGCGTGCCGTTGGCCAGGATGCCGTGCACCTGGGTGCCGAGGTGCTGCAGGTTCGGGAACTTCAGCAGCGACGGTCGCGCCTCGACGTCGAGCGCCTGGCACAGCGGCCCGAGCGCCTCGCGTATCGAGTCGACCGCGTAGGCGTGCTCCTCGTTGTTCTTCGCCGAGGCCAGCAGTTCCTCGCCCAGCGCCTTGTCCTGTGCCGGGTCGGCCCCGCGCGGCAGCGTTCCGCCGAGCACCAGCGCGCTGACCTGGTTCCCGGCCCGCCTGACGAGCAGTTCGGGGGTGGCGCCGATCATTCCGTCGCAGGAGAACGTGAAGCAGTCCGGATAGCGGCGGGCCAGCCGCCGCAGCAGCACCCGCGCGTCGATGGGCTCGTCGGCGGTGGCGAATACGTCGCGGGCGAGCACCACCTTGCGTAGGCCGCCCGCCCTGATCGCGGCGACCGCCTCGGCCACCGCCTGCTCCCAGCGCGGCCCGGGCAGGCTGCCGTCACGCCACCGAAGATTTCCCCAGGGGGATGGAGTCCCCCCCGTGGGGGGGCCGAGGGGGTCTGGGGGGAAAGGTTTCCCCCCAGGAGCGGGGGGGTCCCCGGGGGGGTCGTCCCCCCGGGGGGCAACACTCGTGAGCCAGGCCCGGCCACGGCCGTCGCGGCCGAGCACCGTGCGCGGAACGATCATGACCGAGCCGTCCGAAGAGGCATCGAAGGTGAAGGTGCCGAACGCGACCGGGCCCGAGCCGCGCGCCCGGACCCGGTCGTCGACCTCGGCGGCGTCGAACACCGAGCGAAGCCACTTCTCCCCGGCGGTGAACCTGTCGTCGCCGGCCGGGAGCGTGACCCTGACCGCCTCGCCCCAGCCGGCCAGGCCGGCCCCGTGATGCACCCAGGCGACCACGTCCGGCTGGGGGATGCGCTCGAGCAGGTCCCCGGGATCGGGGATGGCGACGGTACGGACGAGCAGGCGCCCTGATCCCTGGCGCTCCTGACGGCTCAGCACCCGCACTCTGCCATGAGAGTCCCCTGCGCCGTCTGTGTCACCTGGTCACTCGCCACGAGCCCATATTCTAGGTGCCGCCCGTCACTGCCCTGCTTTCCGGGTTCGCCAGTTTGCTGGGCCACCAGATGTGCCGTCCGATATCCAAGGTCAGCGCGGTCACCAGCACCGAACGGACGATGATCGTGTCGAGCAGGACGCCGAGCGCGACCGCGAACCCGATCTCGGTGAATTCCACCAGCGGCAGCGTGCCGAGCATGGCAAAGGTACCCGCCAGCACCAGGCCCGCCGAGGTGATGACACCGCCGGTCGCGGCCAGGCCAGTGAGCGCGCCACGCCGGGTCCCGGACCGGATCGACTCCTCTCGCACCCGGGTCATCAGGAAGATGTTGTAGTCGATGCCGAGCGCCACCAGGAACACGAAGACGAACAGCGGCATCCCGGTATCCGCGCCCGCGAAGCCGAATACGTGCTTGAAGAACAGCGCGGAGATGCCGAGGGCGGAGGCGAACGACAGCACCACGGTGGCGATCAGCACGAGCGGCGCCACGATCGCCCGCAGCAGCAGGCCCAGGATGAGGAACACCACGCCGAGGATCAGCGGGATGAGCAGATCGCGGTCATGGGCCGCGGCGGTCTCCACGTCCTTGTTGATCGCGGTGCCGCCGCCGACCTTGGCCTGCGCGCCAGGGATGGCGTGCACCTCGGTGCGTACCTTGTCTACCAGCGTGTAGGCGGCCTGGCTGTCCGGCGCCGGGGTCATGGTCGCCTGCAGGAAGGACCGGCCGTCCTTGGTCACCGGCTGGGTGACCGAGGCGATGCCGTGCGTGCCCGCGAGCGCGGTCCTGACCTGCCCCGCGCTAGGCGCGGTGGAGATCACGTCGATGGGCTCGCCGGAGCCGGCCGGGAAGTACCTGGACAGCACGTTCTGCGCGGCGATGGACGGCGGGGTTCCGCGGAACGACTGGGCCGTGGTCAGGGTGCCGAACTTGAACCCGATCATCCCGGCCGCGCCGGCCGCGAGCAGGATCGCGGTCACCATCCACACCGTGCGCGGACGTCGGCCGATGGCCTGGCCGACCCGGGACCAGAACCCGCGGCTGGTCGGCTCGGACGAGCCGAAACCCGGCCTGACCGGCCAGAAGATCCACCGGCCGAAGATCACGAGGAGCGCGGGCAGCAGCGTGATCATCGCGATCAGGCCCACGGCGATGCCGACCCCGGCGACCGGACCGAGCCCGGAGATGTCATTGGATTCGGCCGCGAGCAGGCAGAGCATGCCGGCCACGACGGTCAGTCCGCTGGCGATGATGGCCGGGCCCGCCCGGTGCAGGGCCACCGCCATGGCCTCGTGCCGGTCCGCGTGCCTGCGCAGTTCCTCCCGGTACCTGGCGATGAGCAACAGCGCGTAGTCGGTGCTCGCGCCGATCACCAGGACGACCAGGATGCCCTCGCTCTGCCCGTTGACGGTCAGGTTGGCGTGCTGGGTGAGCAGGTAGATCACGGCCTGGGCCACGGTCAGCGCCACGCCCGCGGACAGGATCGGCAGCAGCCACAGCACCGGGCTGCGGTACGTAAGCAACAGCAGCACGATCACCACGGCCAAGGTGGCGTACAGCAAGGTGGAGTCGATGCCCTTGAAGATCTTGATCTGGTCGGCTGCGCTCGCCGCCGGGCCGCCGACGTACACCTTCAGCCCGGCGCTGTCCTTGGTGGCGGCGTTCTTCACGTTCGAGACGAAGCCGCCGATGTCGCTGTTGAAGCCGAGGTCCGCGCCGACGACGGTCTGGATCGCCTTGTGGTCCTTGGACACCACCGGCGGGGCGACCCGTCCCTTCACCGCCCCTAGCGAAGCGAAGTAATGCGCGTCGGCGTTCGCCTTCTGCAGGTCGGCCGCTGTTACCCCGCTGTCGCGCACGTACACGACCAGGGCGGGGTTGAGGTTCTTTGACTGGAACAGGTTCTGCTCGTTGAGTTCCTGGGTGGACTCGGCCGACGACGGCAGGTACGCCGACGCGTCGTTCTTCTCCGCTCCCTGCAGCTTGCCCGCCAGGCCCCCGAGGCCGGCGACCACCAGGATCCAGAAGGCGACCACCACGTACTTCGAGCGGCGGCCGCATACGAACGCGATCAGGCGGCTTCCGCCTGATCGCGTCCGGTCTGGTCGTTTCCCGTTAGCCCCGTCGGCTCCGGGGTCCCCGAACCCCGGAGCCCGTGAGTTCCTCGTGTCCTGACCCGGCGCATTACGGGGCGCCCCCGTGGTCCCGCGTGCCACGTCATCCTCCTCACGTCTGGAAAGATTCTGATATTATTCTCAAGGAATACGATGTATCTCATTGCTTGAGCGTGTCAAGTTATATCTCGATTTCCGGTCCCTTTTCGGGAGTTTCTCGCTGTCGCGTTGTCCCGAGCCAGTCTTCCGTGCCCGTTTTCCGCGGCCCCGCAGGCGGCGGGATCGATCCTTCCGGCCCGGGTCGCTTCCGGCCCGTCTGTGCAGCTGCCCATGCCGGGCCTGCAGGGCTGATCACACGCCATCCCCACGCGCCGCTCCCGGTCACGGCGTCTCCTGCTCGGCGCCGCGTCGGCCATGATCACGAAGGATCTTTAGTTCGGGCAGACTAAAGATCCTTCGTGATCATGGAAACCTTGTCGCCGCGAAGGGGGAAGCTGTGGTTGGGTGCATCAGGGCGCACGCCTATCCCACCGGACACGCTGGTAACACGCAGTCGGCGGCTGAGCCCTTGTGAGACGTCATGAACCCGGGGTTCCACGGCGTTAGAACGCGCTGGAATGCCGGTTTCATGCGCTGGCGCGGGACCCCGTGCCGACGCGAGGGCGCTGCTGGGGGCTGCGGCACAGCGTTTCCGGCCGCGCGGCTGTGGGAGCCGCCGCCGTTGGTGGGACGCGGGGAGGGCTCAGAGCAGGGTGAGCTGCTCAGGGGGCCCGGGGGGCCTGGTGTCCTTGCGGGATGCGGAGAGCTCGGTGGTTGACCGCGGCTGGGGGAGCCCAGGTTTCCCGGCCGCCGTGAGGGGTTGCGCGGCCCACTGGGGTCTGTGCGTATCCGGAGGCCTGGGAGCGCTGAGAACCTGGTGCCGGGGCGCGGCGGCGTGGCGCGGGCGGCCGATGCCATGCTTGTCGGCGAGCTCGCGGACCTGGCCCGCGATCCGGTTCTGATAGGCCTTCGGGGCGTAGGCGCCGTGGCCGTACAGGTCCAGGTACCGGTCGACCAGTTCCGGGTGCTGGGCGCGCAGCCAGGCGAAGAACCACTCGCGCGTGCCCGGGCGCAGGTGCAGCACGATGGGCGTGACATGGGTGGCGCCTGTCGCGGCGATCTGCCCGACGGCCGCGTCAAGCTGGGCGGGGGAGTCGGACAGGAACGGCACCACCGGGCCCATGAGGACGCCGCAGCGAAGCCCGCGCTCGTTCAGTGCCGCGCACGCCTCCAGCCGCCGGCCGGGCGCGGGCGTGCCCGGCTCGATTGATCGCCACAGGTCTTTGTCGACAAAGCCCGCGGACACGTTGAGCCCTACCTCGGTGACCTCGGCGGCCTCGGCGAGCAGGTCGATGTCCCTCAGGATCAGGGTGCCCTTGGTCAGGATGGAGAACGGGTTGGCAGCGTCCCTGAGCGCTCGGATGATGCCGGGCATCAGCTGGTAGCGCCCCTCCGCCCGCTGGTAGCAGTCCACGTTCATGCCCACCGAGATGTGCTCGCCCTGCCAGCTCGGCGAGGCCATCTTCTTGCGGACCAGCTCGGGCGCGTTGACCTTGACCACCACCCGGGTGTTGAAGTCCGCGCCCGCGTCGAAGTCCAGATAAGTGTGCGACTTCCTGGCGAAGCAGTTGTGACTCACCACGCCGTTGGCGATGAAATCGCCGGTCCCGGTGGTGATGTCGTACATCGGCACCTGCAGCCCGAGCCGCTCGACGCCGGTCACCCGGAGGCCGTCGCCGGTCTCTACCGCCGCGGCCTCGATCGACCGCCGCGTGGTGACGGCGGGATCGGTCGTGTGGAAGAACCGCAGCGCCCCGCCGAGCCCGCCGCGCACCCGGACGCACGCGCGTCCGGCCGGCCGTTCCACCGCGTAGCCGAAGCCGAGGGATTCCAGTGAGAACACCAGCCAGCCGTTGATCGCCGGATCGGCCGGAGCCAGCCGCAGGACCCCGTCTTGGTAGCTCCCGTGCGCGTCGAAGACACCCGCCAGGAAGCCCTTGTGCCAGTCCGGGGCCGGATGCTCCGGCCAGTCGAGCAGCCAGCTGAGCGTCCGCACCTGTTCGGCGCTGCCGGTGCGGACCGCCGTCAGCTCCCGGCGCGCGGCATGCCCCGCCGTGCCGGTCTCGTCGGTCAGGCTGAAGCCGACGCACCCGATGCCCGCCCTGGCCAGGTAGCCGGCCGTCCTGGCCAGCCCTTCCCGGTTCTCCTGACCCCCCAGCGGGAGCCGGAACAGGAAGGTGCGGTCGGCGGGCCGGTCGAGCTGGGGATAGGCGTAGTGGCCGTCGCTCCCATCGCCGCGGATCAGGCCGCACAGGTACCCGCGCCGGTAGGCCGCGGTCTGCTTGGGCGGCTCGGCGAAGCCGCCGGCGCCCATCAGGGCTTGGCCGGCTGACAGGTGCGGACGCCGCCGCAGCCCGCCGAACCCGCCCCCGGTGACGTACCTCCATCCGCGCTCGGTCAGGAAGCGGTGATCGCCGCTGCAGACGAGCTGAGTGCCGTCCTCGAGCAGGACCCGGTAGGCGGGCTTGACCGTGGACCAGTGCGCCAGCACGGTGGTGCGGACGTACTCGCGGCCGCCACCCCGCCGGACCGTTCCGTAGATCCCGTCCCCGGCCCGCAGCTGAGCCAGGGGCCTGGTCCTGCCGTCTGCCATCAGGATCGGCGTCTCGCCTTCCAGGCAGTACACGCAGGCGTGCTGGCAGCCGCGGTAGGGGTTGATCGTCCACTTGAACGGCATCCGGGACGCCTCCGGCACCCGGTTCACCACGGACTTGGCCTGCACCTCGAAGAAGGTCATTCCGCGGAAACCCGGCGTGTCGAAGGTGCGGGCGACCGCGCCGCGCTCGATCAGCGGGAGCGCCCGGTCCTGCGGCGCGGTGAAAAGGTCCCCGCCCTCTGCGGCCTCCAGCGGCTCATCGAGCCGCAGATTGTCCCAGCGCATACCGAACACGATAGAATGGTTGTTCGATGATCGCAAGAGCGTCGCCCTCTGGCTCGCCGGAAGTATTCAACCTCGCCCGGCGCAGGGCTGGCGGGCAGTCGGCATGAAAACGAGTGAAGTACAAAGCCAGAACAATTGGATAAAGACGGGCTCCTGAGAGATAGTGAGAGGGTACCGACCCGGTACCCGACGTGGAGGTTGCTGAATGGCGTTGTCGGCGGACGAGCAGCGTGCGCTCGCCGAGATCGAGCGGCGGCTCGCGACTGACGATCCTGGGCTGGCCACATGCATGACGGCATTCCGGCGCCCCGGGCCGTCCCGCATCCTGCGCTCCCCCCGGGCGCGCATCATCGGCTCGCTGTTCACGGTCCTGCTCGTCGCGATGGTCTCGCTGATGGTCTACGCGATGATCCCGTTCCGCGCGCACAGCGATCGTCCGCCCTCCCAGACCACCGCGGGAACCCCGGGCAACGTGTCGATCACGCCCAGCAGCGGCCAGCCAAAGAATTCCCCCCTCGCGTCGGCGAGCACGGGTGCCAGCGCAACCGGTGCCGCCTCGTCCGCGCCGCCCTCAGCCGGGGCGAGCACCGGCAGCGGTCAGGCCACGTCGGCCGGGAGTCAGGCGGCGGACCCGGTCGCGTCGTCCGCCACCGGCCCGTAACCCCCGTCAGGGCGACGGGGAGTCGCGGGCGGGGGACCGTGGCTCGCTA
>Ga0307305_10000729_pt1 | contig 12369 bp, 13 predicted proteins | sample ER_DNA_186_FD_194512 | JGI IMG/M metagenome (GOLD analysis project Ga0307305, IMG submission 194512) | Bulk soil microbial communities from the East River watershed near Crested Butte, Colorado, United States - ER_DNA_186 | ecosystem: Environmental > Terrestrial > Soil > Floodplain | place... | reverse complement strand
TCATCCCGGCGAACGTTCCGCACGAGGCGACCGCGCTCGAGGACACGTACGATCTCGATGTCTTCAGTCCGCCGCGCGAGGACTGGATCAAAGGACAGGACGCGTACCTTCGCGGCCGCTAGTGACAGTCAGTCGTGATCTGTTTCGCGCCATCTCGAGCTCGTTCCCCACGGGTGTGTTGATCGTCACCACGCTCGACGAGGGCGGAGCGCCCAAGGGTTTGACGACTCAGGCGTACATGGGCTTGTCCACCGAACCGCCGCTCATGCTCGTCTCGATCGACAAGACCGCGCGAACGCTGCCCGCGCTGCAAACGCACCGTGCCTTCGTGATCAACTTCCTGAAAGAGGGCGCGGAGGATGCCGCAACGCTCTTCGCGTCGAAGGCCGACGACAAGTTCAACAACGTCAAATGGGAGCCGGCGAAAGACGCGGACGGGGCGCCGATCCTGCGAGACCTCTCATTGGCTTATGCCGCGTGCCGAGCGACTGAGATCCACGAGGCGGGAGACCACATGCTTTTCGTCGGCAGCGTCGAGGCGGGTGAGGTCCTCGGTGGAACGCCGCTCATCTACTACAAGCGGACGTACCTGGCATGGCCCGCGGAGCGCCCGGCGCCACCGGTCGAGGGAACGGGCTAGCCGTGCGTATCTGCACCTTCGAGCAGCGCGGGAATCCGTCGGCGGGCGTGGTCGCCACCGATGACACCATCGTCTCGACGGTCGACCTCGTGGGCGGCGCTACGGACGAAGACGACGTCCTCGACCTTTTGCTATCGGACGAGGAGCTGTGGGCCGACCTGCGGCGCGCAGCGCGCGGCGCGAAAGGCGGCATCCCGCTGAGCGGCGCGAAGCTCCTCGCCCCGATCCCCCGTCCGCCGCGCAACGTGTTTTGCGTCGGCTGGAACTACAGCGAGCACTTCGAGGAAGGGAAGCAGGCGCGAGGTCAATCCGGCCCGCAGCTGGCGCCGCAGGAGATCCCGCAGTTCCCGTCGCTCTTCACGAAGAATCCGGCCACCGTGGTCGGCCCCGACGCGCCGGTGTTCTTTCCGGCCCCGCACTCGGAGCAGCTCGACTGGGAGGCCGAGCTCGCCGTCATCATCGGGAAGGGCGGCCGGGATATCTCGGAAGCGGCCGCGATGAGCCATGTCTTCGGCTACACGTGCGCGAACGACGTATCGGTCCGCGATGTGCAGCGGCGCCACGGCGGGCAGTGGTTCAAGGGCAAGAACTTCGACACGCACCTGCCGATGGGGCCGTGGATCGTGACCGCCGACGAGCTCGACCCATCGGATCTCGCGATCCGCTCCCGCGTGAACGGCGTCGGCAAGCAGGACTCGCGAACGAAGTTCATGGTGTTCAAGATCCCACGTCTCATCGCTGAGATCTCGGCGGGAAGCGAGCTCTGGCCCGGCGACATGATCATCACGGGCACTCCCGCGGGCGTCGGCTTCGCTCGGACACCGCCCGAGTACCTGAAGATCGGCGACGTCGTCGAGATCGAGATCGAGGGCATCGGCGTATTGCGTAACACCGTCACTGGGAGGACCTAGGTGCTCGACAAGTTCACGTGGTACAAGCAGTCGACGTTCCGCTACAAGGGCGAGAAGCTGGTCGTGTACATCGACTCGTGGGGATTGACCGATGACCTTCCGCCGGCCGATCTCGTGCTCATCACTCACGCGCACCAGGACCATTTCGTGCCCGAGGACATCGCGCGCGTGAAAAACCAGAAGACGGTGATCGTTGCCCCGGCCGACGTCGCGAAGGAGCTCACCGGCAACATCAAGCCAGTTAAGCCCGGCGATCGGCTCGACGTTGCGGGCGTGAAGATCGAGGCGGTCCCCGCCTACAACATCGACCCGGCGCGTCTCCAGGCGCATCCGAAGGCAAACAACTGGGTCGGCTATGTCCTGCAGCTCGGCGGCAACACCTACTACCACGCGGGCGACACGGACCACCTGCCCGAGCTCGACCGGATCCGCACCGACGTCGCGTTCCTGCCGATCGGCGACGGCGGCTACGTGATGACCGTCGACGAGGCCGCGGGCATGGCCAAGGCACTCAAGCCGAAGATCGCGGTGCCGATGCACTTCGGGTTCTTCCCCGGCGTCGGCGTGCCCGCGGACGGCGAGCGGTTCAAGAAAGCTGCATCGCCCATCGAAGTGAAGGTCTTCACTCCGGTGCATCCGTTCGCGAACAAGTAAGGGGACTATTCTCGAGTCATATGGCGACGACCATCAGCCAGATCATCGCGGTGAATCCGGCGACCGAGGAGCTGATCGCATCGTTCGACGCGTTCGGCCCCGATGAGGTCGAGATGGCTCTCGCCGAGGCGCACGACGCCTATCTGGGGTGGCACGAGCGTCCGATCGCGGAGCGGGCCGTTCCCATGCGCGCTCTCGCTCGACTTCTCCGGGAGCGCGCGGAACCCTACGCGCGCCTGGCGACGGGCGAGATGGGCAAGCCCATCGGCGAGGCGAAGGCCGAGATCGAGAAGTGCGCCTGGGCATGCGAGCACTTCGCCGACGCGGCGGCCCGCTACCTCGCCGACGAGGAGATCCGCTCGAACGCGCGGCGGAGTCTCGTCGCCTTTCAGCCGCTGGGCGTCGTTCTCGCGGTGATGCCGTGGAACTTTCCGTTCTGGCAGGTGGTTCGGTTCGCGGCGCCGGCACTCATGGCGGGCAACGCGGGTCTCCTCAAGCACGCGTCGAACGTTCCGCAGTGCGCGCTGGCGATCGAAGAGGTCATCCGCGACGCCGGATTCCCACAGGGCCTGCTCCGCACCGTCCTCGTGTCGGGCGCCGCGATCGAGCCGATCATCGCCGACGACCGGATCCGAGCGGTCACGCTCACCGGAAGCTCCGACACCGGATCGCGGATCGCCGAGCTCGCGGGTCGCGCCCTCAAGAAGACCGTGCTCGAGCTGGGCGGATCGGACCCGTTCATCGTCCTCGCGGACGCGGACCTCGAGGCCGCCGCGGCGACCGCCGTTCGCGCGCGTAACCAGAACAACGGGCAGTCCTGCATCGCCGCCAAGCGCTTTATCGTCGTCGACTCGATCGCGAGCGACTTCGAGCGACGGTTTGCGAAAGGCGTTGAGGATCTCGCCGTCGGCGATCCGATGGATCCGAAAACGCAGATCGGTCCGCTCGCTCGGCGCGATCTTCTCGATACGCTCGAGCGCCAGGTCAACGAATCGGTCGGCGCCGGCGCGCGCGTCCTCACCGGCGGGGAGCGCATAAGCGGGAAGGGCTATTACTTTCGGCCGACCGTGCTCGGCGATGTCACGCCCGATATGCCCGCGTTCAAGGAAGAGACGTTCGGACCGGTCGCCGCCGTGGTGCGGGTCCGCGACGCCGACGAGGCGGTGCGGGTCGCGAACGACTCCGCGTATGGCCTCGGCGCGTCGCTCTGGACGCGCGACGCCGCCCTGGGCGAAAGCCTCGCCCGCCGGATCGAGTCCGGGAGCGTCTTCATCAACGGAATGGTCGCGTCCGACCCGCGCCTGCCGTTCGGGGGCATCAAGCGCTCCGGGTACGGGCGCGAACTCTCCGCATTCGGTGCGCGCGAGTTCACGAATGTCCAGACGATCTGGATCGGACCCGCGGAGGCGCAACAGCCGACGTCCCAGCCAGCCGAGTGACCCGGGCACGCGTGGCGAACGTCGAGGACGCGGAGGCGATCGCGCGCATATACAACGAAGGCATCGCCGACCGGCTGGCCACGTTCGAGACCGACCCGCGCACGACCGACGACATCGCCCGCGGGCTCCGCGAGCGGGCCGCCCGTTGGCCGACGGTGGTGGTCGAGCGCGACGGGCGTGTGATCGCGTGGGCGTCGGCGAGCGAGTACCGAACGCGGCCGTGCTACTCGGGGGTCGCCGAGTTCTCGGTGTACGTCGCGCGCGACGCGCGCGGGACCGGAGCGGGGCGCGCCGCGATGGACGCGCTCGTCGGTGAGTGCGAGGGCCGCGGGATCTGGAAGCTCCTCTCGCGTGTGTTCCCCGAGAACGAGCCGAGCCGCAAGCTCCTCGCGAAGGTCGGGTTCCGCGAGGTCGGCACGTACCGAAGGCACGCAAAGCTCGACGGCATGTGGCGCGACACCGTCATCGTCGAGCGCCTCATCGGCGAGGCTGCCCGTTGAACGTCGCGCAGCTTCTGGTGAAATGCCTGGAGAACGAGGGCGTTCGGCATGTCTTCGGTATCCCCGGCGAGGAGACGCTCGCGCTCAACGCCGCCCTCTCGGAGAGCGAGAAGATCAAGTTCGTGCTCACCCGGCACGAGCAGGGCGCCGCCTTCATGGCCGATGTGTACGGTCGTCTCTCGTCGTATCCCGGTGTCTGCCTTGCCACACTCGGGCCTGGCGCGACGAATCTCATCACCGGAGTCGCCGACGCCCAGATCGACCGCGCTCCCCTCGTCGCGATCACGGGCCAGGTCGGTCTCGAACGCTCGCATAAGGAATCGCACCAGTACATCGACATCGTGCGCATGTTCGGCCCGGTCACGAAATGGAGCACGCGGATCAGCGTCGGCGAGTCGACGCCCGAGATCGTCCGCAAGGCCTTCCGCCTCGCGCGTCTCGAGAAACCGGGCGCGACGCACATCGAGCTTCCCGAAGACATCGCCGGCGAGGACATCGACATGAAGCCGCTCGAAGTGCGGCGAACGTCGTATCCGAAAGCGCAGGACGCGGTCATTCACCGGGCGCTCGAGCTCATCAAGCAATCCAAGTCTCCGATCATCCTCGCCGGCAACGGGGTTGCGCGTCGCCAGGCGGCCGGTCATGCGAGCGTCGAAGCGCTCCGGCTCTTCGTCCGGCGCAGCGGCATATCCGCGACGCACACGTACATGGCGAAAGGCGTGCTCGACCCGTTCAGCCCGCAGTCACTACCGGCGGCCGGCCTCCAGCGACCGGGCGCGGAGCTCGCGAACATCGCGCAGCTCGCGGAGGCCGATCTCGTCATCGCCGTCGGCTACGACCTGGTGGAGTGGTCGCCGTCGCTCTGGAATCCGAAGCGCGACAAGGTCGTCGTTCACATCGACAGCACCGCGGCCGAGCTCGACGGCCACTACCAGCCGTCGGTCGAGGTTGTCGGAGAGCTCGACGAGTCGCTCACGGAGCTCGCGGAGCGAGTCGAAGAACGGAAGGACCGGCCCATCCGCGTCGTGAACAAACCGCTCGGAACCCAGGCGAAGGACACGCCCGCGCCGTTCGCGCCGCAGCAGGTGGTTGCCGCGGTCCGCGAGGCCCTCGCCCCCGAGGACATCGTGGTGAGTGACGTCGGCGCGCACAAGGTGTGGCTCTCGCGGTTCTACCCGACCCCGGTGCCGAACACGGTCATCGTCTCGAACGGTCTCGCGTCGATGGGCATCGCGCTTCCCGGCGCGATCGCGGCGAAGCTCGTGTTCCCCGAGCGCAAGGTCATCGCCTTCGCGGGCGATGGGGGGTTCCTCATGAACGTCCAGGAGCTCGAGACGGCGAAGCGCATCGGCGCGGCGATCGTGTGCATGGTCCTCGTCGACGATCGTCTCGGGATCATCGAGGCGAACGAGCGCCGGATCTACGGGCGCGCGTTCGCGACTGAGTTCGGCAACCCCGGGTTCGTAGAGCTGGCGCGGGCGTTCGGCATCGCGGGGTTCGCCGTCCCAACGGTGCGCGAGCTCTTTCCGACCCTTCGACGCGCTCTCGACCTCGGCGAGCCCGCTCTCGTCGCCGTCCCCTGGGATCACCGGGCGAACGAGCGCATCGCCGACAAGATCCCCTAGGCCGGGACCAGCACCCTCCCGGGCCGAGCGCCGGTGTGCTCGCCCCGACGGAGCACCTGCTCGCCGTTCACGAATACGTCGACCATGCCCGTGGCGTAGCGGTGCGGATCGGCGTACGTCGCGTGGTCGGCGATGGTGCCGGCGTCGAATGCGACGATGTCGGCGAAGTAGCCCCGCGCGATGCGGCCGCGCCGGTCGAGACGAAGGTTCTTCGCCGGGAAGCTCGTGAGACGGCGGATCGCCTCCTCGAGCGGCACGAGCCCCTCGTCGCGTACGTAGTGGCCGAGGAGTCGCGCGAACGTGCCGTACGCGCGCGGGTGGGGATTCGATTTGAGGAACACGCCCTCCGGCGCCGGCGCGGCCTCATCCGAGCCGAAGCTCATCCACTCGATCGCGACCTCGCGGCGCAGGTTGTCCTCAGAAGCGATGAAGTAGCACGCGCCGACCCGGCTCTCGTCCTCGACCACCAGATCCATCGCGGTCTCCTCGGCGGACTTGCCGCGCAGCCGTGCGGCCTCGGTCAGCGTCTTTCCGGTGAGGGGCTTGAGAGCGTCGTTCTTAAAGGACACCAGAAGAACACCGTCGGGACCGCCGGCGGCCAGGTAGAGGTTCTCCCAGTCCTTTCCCGGCGCGCGCATCTCGCGCGCGACACGCTCGCGCACCGCGGGATCGCGCAGGCGCGCGAGCCAGGCGCGAAAGCCACCCTCCTGGACCCACGGGGGCATCGACGCGTTGAGGCCCGTCGCACCCGCGGCGTACGGGTACATGTCCGCGGTGATGTCGAGCCCGCCGCCCCGCGCTTTCTCGACGCGTTCGATCACCGCGGGGAGCTTCGGCCAGTTCGCTTTGCCCGCCTGCTTCAGGTGATAGATCTCGCCGCGGACCGCGGCGATCCGTGCGATCTCGATGAGCTCGTCGACCGCCTCGAGCAGGCGCTCCCCTTCGTTGCGCAGATGCGAGATGTACGTTCCGCCCGCGGCCTCCGCGAGCGCCGCGAGCTCGCGGGTCGACGCGAACGTGCCCGGCGTGTAGATCAGCGCGGACCCCAGGCCGAGCGCGCCGTCCGCCGCGGCGTCGCGCGCGAGGCCGCACATTCGCCCCAGCTGATCCGGCGTCGGCGGACGGTCGTCGTAGCCGATCTCGTGCACGCGCAGGGTCGTCGCGCCTACGAACGACGCGACGTTGACCGAGACCCCGAGCCGCACCAGATGGTCGAGACCCTGCCGCAGAGTCGTCCACGGCATGTCGTACCTGATGTCTCCCTGACGTTCGATCTGGTCGCGGCGCATGGCATCCGTGAGCGGCCCCATCGACGAACCCTCGCCGAAGACCTCGAGCGTCACTCCCTGGCGCACATCGCTCTGCGCACGGCCATCTGCGATCAGGGACGGGATCGCCCACGAGAGCACGTTGATGAAGCCCGGCGCGACAGCGAGACCCGACACGTCGATCTCGCGACGGCCGCGATCGCCGATCCCCGGCATGACCGCGGAGATCAAATCGGCATCGATCGCTACGTCGGCCGCGTACGGAGAACCGCCCTCGCCGTCATAAACGATCCCGCCGCGCATGACGATGTCGTGCATCGGGCGGCCATACTACGGGCGACAGATGTTGCGGACAGTCGCGCGCGTCGAGGAACGACCCTGGCTTCTCCTGGGTCTCGTGTTCTTCGTAACCTGCTTCTTCGGTTTTCTGGTGCAGGCTGCGGGGAGCGCTTGGCTACGGTGGCACGACGACCCGATCGCGTCGACCTATCGCACGACGCTCTCGTACACCTCGGCGCTCATCGGTGACGCGATCCTGATCCCGCTCGCCAACGTGTTCATCGTCGGCCAGCTCCTCGCGTGGCGGCGCCAGCCACGAATCGCCGAGGTCGCCGGTCCGCTACTCGCGAGCGGGCTCATCACCGTGTTCCTTCACCTGTACCAGGCGGCGAACGCGCTCTTGAACTGGACGATGATGCAGCCCTACCGCTGGACGGGGATCGGTTACGAGCACGCTCTCTTCATGTGGGCCCAGATCAGCCTCGTGCTGTTCTTCTGGGGTCAGGTCGCGATCGTCGCGAAGGAGAATCCCCGCGCGATCCTCTCGCATCGCATCCTGCTCGTCGCCTTATGCGGGCTCGCGTTCCTACGTCTCGTGTTTACCGACTACGGGTATTTCGTCTAGGAGCCCTCGGCGGGAGCATCGTGGACGCCACAGCGCGCCGGGGGACTCAGAGCGAAACGATCGTGTTCGTGTGGGCCGCGATCCTCGCGATCATCACGCTGGTCAGCATCCTCCCGATCTTTCTCTACCACGTAGACCTGAGCACTCTCTCCTTCGGAGCCGACATACCGATCGTCGTCGGTGTCGGCATTCTGCTCACGGGCTACGCTCCGACGTTCGCGGCGTTGCTCGCGGTGCGACTCGTTCCAGGGTCAGGCGGCATCCGGCGTCTGCTCGCGCCGGCGGTTCGTTGGCGCGTTCACCCGATCTGGTACGTGATCGCGATCCTCGGTCCGGTCGGACTGTTTCTTGTAGGAGATCTCATCCGGGCCCTGCTGAGACTCGATGTGCCCTCGGCGTGGCTCGTGGTGCCGCCGGCGTCCACGCTGGCGTTCCTTTTCGGCGCGCTGATCGCGGGGTCGTTCGGGGAGGAAGTCGGCTGGCGTGGTTTGGCGCAGCCGCGTTTGCAGCTGACGCACGGCGCTCTCGCTGCGGCGATCGCCGTCGGTGTTCTTTGGAGCCTCTGGCATCTCTGGCCCGTGCTGACTCCCGGCGGTTTTGCGACAACGGGCGTCTGGGGTGTCGTGCTCACGTTCGTGCGATTGACCGCGACATCAGTCGTTTACGCGTGGCTCCTCAATGGCACTCGCGGAAGCCTGCTGATCGTCATGCTCGCCCATGCGGGTCACAACATCGCCGCGCAAATCGTGCCGTTGCCCGGGGGGACGCAGCAGGCAGATCCGGTGACGGCTCTGCTCTACCTCGCGGCGGCGGTCATCATCGTTGCGTTCTACGGAGCGAAGTGGCTAAGTAAAGCGTTGGCATACCCGCCAGTTCCAGTCTCGCCCTGAGTCCGCGCTCAGCGCTACGGTCCGTACAGCTTTCCCGGATTCAACAGTCCCTTTGGGTCCATCACGTTCTTGATGCGCTTCATCACGTCGAGCGCGTCGCCATGTTCCGAGCGCATGTAGCGAGCGCGCACCGCGCCGGTCCCGTGCTCGCCGGTCACGGTACCGCCGACCTCGATCGCGAGCTTGTGCAGCCGATCGGCGAGCTCGTCGGCGCGTCGGACCTCATCGGGATCGTCGGGGTTCACCAGGATCGCCGAGTGCACGTTGCCGTCGCCGAAGTGTCCGTAGAAGACGACCGCGATCCCGAGCTCGGTGCCCATCTCTCGCGCGCGCCGCACGGTCTGGGGAATCTCCGAGAGTGGCACGGCGAGATCCTCCCCGGCGAAGATCCGGTGTTTTCCCGGATGCGCCAGCGCCGTGGCCGCGGCGAGCCCGCTGCGCCCGGCCCACAGGCGCGTGATCTCCTTCTCATCCTCCGCGAATCGCGTGACCGTCGCGCGTTTGCGGACGATGCCGTCGGTGTATCGCACGTTCGCCGCGACCTGCTCAGGCGTGCCCTCGACCTCGATGAAGAGGACCGCCTCGCCCGCGGGTAGCTCGAGCTCGGGCCGCCAGAGCTGCAGCGCGTCGACCGCGCTCTTGTCGAGAAGCTCCGCCGTCGACGGGAGGATCCCCGCTTCGAAGAGATCGTCGAGCGATGCGACCGTATCCTCGAGCGCCTTGTAGCCGGCGAGGATCACCGCGCGCGCCGGCGGTCGCGGCTGCACGCGAAGACGAAGGCGCGTGAAGATGCCGAGCGTGCCCTCCGATCCGACGAAGAGCTTTGTGAGGTCGATCCCGCTCGATGATTTCAGCGCCTTCGAGTGGACGCCGCCGGTCGTGATGACCGAGCCGTCCGCGAGCACGACTTCGGCGCCGAGCACGTACGCGGAGGTCGTGCCCCAGCGCACGGCGTGTGGGCCGCTCGCGTTGTTCGCGGCCATGCCGCCGAGCGTGCAGGCCCGTCCGCTTCCCGGGTCCGGCGGAAAGAAGAGGCCGTGGTCGGCGAGGGCGTTCTGGAAGTCGAAATACACGAGGCCCGGCTCGACCACCGCCTGCAGGTTGCGCCGATCGATCTCGATGATCTTTCGCATTCGCGCGAAAGAGATCACGATCCCGCCCTCCGGCGCGATCGCCCCGCCCGTCTGGCCGGTGCCCGCGCCGCGCGGCACGATCGGCGTCTCGGTCTCGTTCGCGACCTTGATCGCCGCGACGACCTCGGCGGTCGTCTCCGGTACGACGACGGCGCTCGGCGTGCGCTGCTGCCGCAGCGACCAGAACGATGCGTCGTAGGAGTAGGGGAGCAGCGTCGACGGATCGTCGATGACGCGGTCGGCCGGGATGACCTCGCGCAGTCGCGCCGCGATGCCCGCGGTGCCGATCGCCATCGTCCGTATGCTAGGGACATCGCTCTCTCTTCCACCCATGTCAGCTCCGAGGATCTCGCCACGTGCATCTCGTGCGGGCTCTGTCTCAACGATTGCCCTACCTATCGAGTGCTGGGGGACGAGGCGGATTCGCCGCGCGGACGCATTCAGCTGATCCGCACGGTCGTCGCGAGTCCGGCCGCGCCGAGCGAGACGACCGTCGGCCATCTCGAGGCGTGCCTCGTCTGCCGCGCGTGCGAGACCGCGTGTCCCTCGGGCGTGCCGTTCGGTCGGATCATGGAAGGCGCCCGCGAGGTCCTGCGCGAGCGCGAAGACGGCGGTGCCCTCGCGCGAACGGCCCTCGACACGGTCGCGCGTCCCCGGCGGCTGGCCCTCGCGGCGCGCCTGGCCGATCTCGGTGCGCGTCTCGGGCTAGCGCGGCTGGCCGCAAGGGCATTGCCGGGTCGTCTCGGGTGGGCCGCTTCCCTTGCCGCGCCGTCGGAGGGCGCGGCGTTCCGGGGCATCGAGCGCGAGGGTGCGGACGTCAGCGTCTTCGCGGGCTGCATCATGCGGGAGTCGTTCGGAGACACCGAGCGAGCGACCGTGCATCTTCTCGAGCGGGATGGGCACGTCGTGACCGTCCCCGGGGAGCAGACCTGCTGCGGCGCCCTGCACGCGCACGCGGGGGAGGGCGAACGCGCGCGCCAGCTCGCCCGCTACAACGTCGATGCCTTTTCGGGTAGCGATTCCAAGGTGGTGGTCAACGCCGCGGGGTGCGGCGCCCACCTGAAGGACTACGGCCACGTCCTCGGCGGGGATCCGTTCTGGGCGGACCGCGCCAAGGCCTTTGCCGCCCGAGTCCGCGATGTCAGCGAGGTCGTGAAGCCCGTTCCAGCGCGCACTCAGCGGGCGATCCGGGTCGTCTACCAGGACGCGTGTCACCTCGCGCACGGTCAGCGCATCCGGGCGCAGCCACGGGCCCTCCTCCGAGCGATCGAGGGCGTGATCCTTGCCGACATCGACGACGCGGAGCGTTGTTGCGGCAGCGCCGGCATCTACAACCTGACCCACCCCGAGATATCGCGCGAGCTCCAACAGGACAAAGTGCGGAAGATCCTCGATGCATCTCCGGATGTGATCGTCAGCGCGAATCCGGGCTGCATCCTCCAGATCGCCGCCGGCCTGCGCGCCGCGGGATCGAGCGCGCGGGTCATGCATCTGGCCCGTTTTCTGGACGATCCAGACCTCGCTATGGCGGGCGACCCCTAGCACGCGCGTCAAGCGGTCGAGCCCGTTTTGGTGCGAGCAGACGGCTGCGTTTCGTGCGAAAATATGTGCAGAGATGAGTGTTTCCCGATCGACTTATCGACACCGGCTTAGTGGCGAGGACGTTCGAAAGACTCGCATCCTGATTACCAAGGACGCTTGGAAGCTGTTCCCAGGCCCCGGCGAGCGCGTAGCCCTTCGCATTGGCGCGCGCCGCTTCGACGCGGAGATCAAAAGCGAGCGCTGCGAATGCGTGCCGCCCGAACACGAGCACTACCACCTGATCTGTCAAGCGCTAAAGGGACAGACAGGCTTCAAGAACGGTGCTCTCGTCGTGATCGCCAAGGATTCCGATGGCGGCTACCGCTTCGTAGAGGAGCGCGGCTAAACTCCCGGACGTGGCGGCGTCGTCCACCTACATCCTTATCCACGTTTTTGGAACGGTCCGCGACGAGCTCGATCGAGCCGATCGCGGCAAGCGCACGTATTCCGGATGGCTCCGCGAGTACGTCGCCGACACCCCGAAGCGACTGACCGAGATCGCACGGCTCGTCGATCTCCTGACCGAGAACGGGTGGAAGGTCGTCGGATCTCCGTACGACTGCGACGTCATGCTCGAGCGCGAGGTCAGCCGCGATCAAGCCGAACAAGACATCCGCCGCGCCGAGTTCTGGGACCGCCTCGTCCAGATCGCGTCCGCCGATGACGACGGCCACATTGTCTGGAAGGATCACCCAGAGGGCAGCCCCGCCCGTCCACGGCGCCGCCGACGTGTACGCCGTCCTCCAACACGAGAGCAGGGCAGCTAAAGCCGGTCGGCGGCTGAGCGAGCCTGCCAGCCGCGGGTGGCACCGGCGAGCGGGTTG
>Ga0307305_10000727_pt1 | contig 12383 bp, 11 predicted proteins | sample ER_DNA_186_FD_194512 | JGI IMG/M metagenome (GOLD analysis project Ga0307305, IMG submission 194512) | Bulk soil microbial communities from the East River watershed near Crested Butte, Colorado, United States - ER_DNA_186 | ecosystem: Environmental > Terrestrial > Soil > Floodplain | place... | reverse complement strand
GGTCGTCCATAACTGGACCATCTGGGTGAGGAGTTGATCTGTATTGGCCCGCGTGGCTGGCTGACTTCTGATGCGCGAGGTCCCGTGCCATGCTGTCCGGCTGACCACTCCAGGGCGGATTTCCGTGGTGCCCATTGCCTCGACCCCTACATCGACGTGGAGCGGGATGCGAATGGTCACTGCGCCTGGTCCTGCGCGGCTCGTGCCTGGGCAACGTGGTAGACGCCCTGGTAGCCGTCGGATGGTGCGGCTGTCACGATGGTCCACTTCGTGATGAGCCATCGCCCGTCGACTCGCTTGAGCCTGAGCAGCCAGTTGTTGCGGGCGGTATAGAAGTCGGCGATGCCGGGGTCGGTCGGCACGGTGTGCCAGGCATCGACCATGGCGCGACAGTGCGCAATGTCGCCATCGACAGTCGTTAGCACGTTACAGGCGCGGTGCTGGGTGGCGGTGAAACCCGAGAGAACCGTGCGGGCTAGGCTGGCGAGTTCGTCGCGGGTGATGTCGGTGGCCGGGTCGCCGCCCGCGGCAGACATGTCGAAGCCGATCCGGTCGGCGAAGAGCGCGGCAAGGCCGTCGAAGTCCTTGTCATCCTGGGTGTAACCGAGCCGCGCGACGATATCGCCGATCTCAGCGCGGTCGGAGAGCTCTTGCAGCGTGAGCATGGGTTTCTCCTACATGCGGTGCCGCCAGGCACGGGGCATATCAGCACCGGATCAGCGGCCTGTAAGCAGCCAGTGGCTGAACGCGGCGTAGTTGCGGGCGAAGTCCTCAGGTGTCTCGGTGACCTCCACCGCCCGGGAGAGCACCGCGGACTGCCGGTACCGGGGGAGCCGGTCGGCCTCGTACTCCTTCAGCGCGGCCGTGAGGCCGGCGTCCGCGCCAAGCTTGTCGCGCAGCACCCCCACGTCCTCGACACCGAGGGAGGCGCCCGCCGTGATGTGTGGCGACATGGCGTGCGCGGAGTCGCCGATGAGCGCGACCCGCTGCGACACCCACCGGTTGAGCGGCGGGACGACCATGATCTGGTTGCGGAGAATGTCCTGCTCCGGAGTCGCGTCAATGAGCTCGGTGAGCTTGCAGTCCCACGTGCCATCGGTGAGCCAGGCAGACCGCGTAAGGCACTCCTCCTTCACCGATGCGGCCGGTGCCGGCGCGCCGAACTGCGACAGCAGCCAGAACACGGTGCCGTCAGGGGCGCTGACGTAGCCACCTCGGGTTCGGTGCTTGCCGCCAACGATGAGCCGGTCGTCGGGTACGCCGATGTGCTCAGCCTTGACGATCGCCCGCCAGGCGCGGTGCCCGGCGTGTTCTTGTGCGTCGGTGCCCGGGAACAGCTGAGCGCGCACCTTGGAGTAGAGGCCATCGGCGCCGATGAGCAGGTCCGTGTCCTCGGTGGACCCGTCCGTGAAACGGACGGTCACGCGGTCCTGGTCCTCCTCGAAGCCAGCGACCGCCGCCTCGAGCCGGATGTTGTCATAGCCGACCGACTCGGCCAGGAGGTTGTTAAGGCTGGCGCGGTGCGCCAGCAGGTAGCGATGATCCTCCTCGCCGAACTCTGGCGTCTTGAGTAGCTGGCCCGAGGTGCCGTGGAAGTACATCTCAGCCTCGCGGCCAACCGAGCGGACGTCCACATCCAGGTCGTCGAAACTCTCACCGCATTGGCCCACAGACCCAGGGTCGCGCCTGCCGCGCGGATGGCGTCCGCCTTCTCCGCGACGATGACCTCCATGCCAGCCCGCAGCAGAGCCCGGCCGGCAGTGAGGCCGACGATGCCGCCGCCCGCGATGATCGTCCTGGTCACGGTGTACACCATTCATTCTCGAACGGATGCTCGATTGTGGTCACCGGACCTCCCCGTGAATTCCTGGCCGGACGGCTCGCTAGTACGTCATGCCAGGTGTCAACGGACCGCACCGCCACCTCGCCAATCCACCAGTAGCGCCCAATACTGCCACACGCCAGCCGCGACTATGAGATTGCGGAGGGCCATGCCGAGGGTCCTCGGCTACCTCCAGCGCCCGCCTAGCCGCCGCCCATGCTGCCCAGGTGTAGAGCGCACTGAAATGATCGACCCTGCTCCTCGGCGAACGCGCAGGTTCCCTGCCGATATGGTCGGGTGGCCCACCTAATATCACGATGGCCAATCGAGTCACCGAAATGGGCGTTCTGTGCCATCGAGAACGCGCCCGGGACAATTGGCCTGACCATACGGGTCGTTCGTTGGCCTGGCCATTCGGCCCCTGCCCGGGGTCGGGCGGACAGCATCTGCGGCCGCACATGTCTGCTTGACGAATTGCCCATGGCTGAGACTCAGGCTCCTGGAGGGCCGGAAGGTACGCCGGGCCGGCCTGGCCGAGGACGCTCGCGGTGGCCAGGGTATTGCCCGGGCCGGGTCAGACTTGCCGAGTTGGAGCTGATAGTGGTTGGTGATGCGCTGGCGCAGGTGATGCTGACGGCTCCGTTGCTGCCGTAGCTGATCTGGGTGATGCCCGTGCCTCCGCCGCAGGGATCCCGTTGAGCTGGACCAGCGACGTGACAGTGCCTGCCGCGTCCCGGGGTCCTGCCGGACCTGAAGGGCCAGAGGGTCCTGGTGACCCTGCCGCGGCCCGGAGGTCCGCTAGGCCCAGGACTGGCGGGTGTGCCTGGTAGCCCAGACTTGTTCCACGAGCTCGCCGTGGTGTCCTTCGGGCAGGTCGTATCCGCGTCTTCGATTGTTGGCAAAATGGTAAACACCGGCCCAGGTCCAGTCGCGGAAGGCAGGTAACCGTGAACGCACGTAACCTCCAGGAAGTCCTCGATCGCAGCGGCAACATCGTCGAGCTCCTGCGAAGCTCGCAGATCGGCGCGTACATCTACCCGGTCGTGCCGGCCGAGTTCACCAACTGGCGGCGCGAGCAGCGTGCCTGGCGCGAGACGGCCGTCCTGTTCGACCAGTCCCACCACATGGTGAATCTGTTCGTTAAGGGCCCGGACGCGCTGAAGCTGATCTCCGACACGGCCGTCAACAGCACGGCGAACTTCCCGGTCAACCGGGCCAAGCAATATGTACCGACCACCCCCTACGGCCATGTCATCGGCGACGGGATCCTCTTCCACGAGGCCGAGAACGAGTTCGTGTTCGTCGGCCGTACTCCGGCGGCCAACTGGCTGCAGTACCAGGCGGGGGCCGGGGGATACGACGTGGAAGTCATCAAGGACGACCGGTCGCCGTCACGCCCGTATGGGCACGCTGTCACCCGGCGCCTGTGGCGGTTCCAGATTCAGGGACCGAACGCGTGGAAGGTGATCGAGAAAGTCAACCGCGGGCCGCTGGAGCAGCTGAAGTTCTTCCACATGAGCCACATGAACGTCGCCGGCGAGCGGGTCCGGACGCTGCGGCATGGCATGGCCGGCGAACCCGGACTGGAGCTATGGGGCCCTTACGACAGCTACGAGAGGGTACGCGATGCGATTCTCGAGGCGGGCCGGGAGTTCGGCCTCGAGCCGTGCGGCTCCCGGGCCTATGGCTCCAACACGCTGGAGTCCGGCTGGATCCCCTCGCCGCTGCCCGCGGTCTACACCGGCGAGGAGCTGCGCTCCTACCGCGAGTGGCTCCCCGCCAACGGCTACGAGGCCACCAACGCGCTGGCCGGCAGCTACGTATCGGACAACATCGAGGACTATTACGTCAATCCCTTCCAGCTCGGATACGGGTCCTTCGTGAAGTTCGACCACGATTTCATCGGCGCGGACGCCCTGAAGAAGATCGATGCTGCGGCCCAGCGGAAGAAGGTCACTCTCGCCTGGAACGCCGACGACGTGGCGAAGATATTCGCCTCACTGGTCGACACCGGCAGCAGAGGGCGCCAGTTCTTCGAGGTGCCGACCGCGAACTACGGATCATCGAACTACGACGCCGTCCTCGACTCCAGCGGCGCCACCGTCGGCCTCTCGATGTTCAGCGGGTACAGCGCCAACGAGCGCCGAGCGCTCTCCCTCGCGACGATCGACAACACCATCGAGATCGGCACCGAGGTCACGGTCATCTGGGGTGAGCCGGGCGGCGGGAGCAGTAAGACCTCGGTGGAGCCACACGACCAGATCCCGGTGCGCGCGATCGTCAGCCCGGTGCCCTATTCGGTCGACGCGCGCACCGGGTACCGTGCCGGCTGGCGGACCGCCGGCGGCCGCCCGTAACACAGCATGGACATCGTCCGTTTTCACGGCCGGCGCCAGCGCCGAGGCGCTGGCGGTCGTGTCTCGTATCTTCCGGGCGGCTGGGGCCCATACCGATATGCGGGCCGGTTCCAGGGCCTGCTGCACGATCCCGGCCAGGTCGTCGCGGACCGAGTCCAGGTCGACGGCGTCTTTCAGCCGTGCCGCGAACGCGGCGACGGTCTGGCCGGCGTCATACCGCGCGCGGTTGAACCGCCGGTCCACGGCATGCTGGACCCGGACGCGCACCGGATTGAACAGTGCGGCGGCAGCCAGTGTGGAGGTAGCCATGGCAACCGGCGTATGGAAGGTGAGCACGCGCGTGGCCAGGAGCACGAGCCCGGCGTAAAACCCGATCAGCAATCCGGTCACGATCGCGTGGGCTTGCGTGAGTGTCGGCAGGTTCCGGAATGTTACACACCGCCGACCTGCGTGTCCTGGTCCGCCCATTCGCGCTGGCGCAGCACGAACTTCTGGGTTTTGCCCGTCGATGTCTTCGGCAGCGGGCCGAACTCGATCGAGTCCGGGCACTTGTAGTGCGCGAGGCGCTCCCGGCAGAACGCGATGATCTCCCCGGCGTCAGCCGCGGCGCCCTCGTTGAGCGTGACGAACGCCTTCGGCCGCTCTCCCCAGTGCGGGTGCGGGATCCCGACGACCGCGCATTCGAGTACGGCCGGGTGGGCGGCGATCGCCTGCTCGACCTCGATGCTGGAGATGTTCTCGCCGCCGGAGATGATGATGTCCTTGCCGCGGTCGCGCAGCTCGATGTTGCCGTCGGGATGCCAGACGGCCAGGTCCCCGGAATGGAACCAGCCCCCGGCGAACGCCTTGCTGGTGGCGGCTTCGTCGTCGAAGTAGCCGCTCATGACGTTGTTGCCGCGCATGATCACCTCGCCCATCACCTGCCCGTCCTGGGGGACGTCGGCCATCTGCTCGTCGACGACCCGGACCAGATCGGAGGAGGGATAGGCCTGCCCCTGGCGGGCCAGGTATTTCGCGCGCTGCGACACGGGGAGCTCGCGCCAGCCTTCCTGCTCGGGGCACACGGTGATCGGGCCGTAGGTCTCGGTCAGGCCGTACACGTGCACGACGCGGAAGTTGAGCTCGCTCATCCGGGCCAGCAGCGTCGGGGAGGGCGGGGCGGCGGCGACCATCGCCGTCACCGCCCGTTCCAGGCGGTGCGCCCGGGGATGGTTGACGACCATCAGCTGGACGGTCGGGGCCCCGTTGTAGTGCGTGACCCCCTCACCGTCGATCAGCTCCCAGATCAGCCCGGGGTCCACCGCGCGCATGGTCACGTGGCGCGCCGCGACCGCGGTGACCGCCCACGGGAAGCACCAGCCGTTGCAATGGAACATCGGCAGCGTCCACAGGTAGGCCGAATCGGTGCCCATCCCGGCCACGATCACCTCGCTCAGCGCGTTCAGGTATGCGCCGCGGTAGGTGTACTGCACCCCCTTGGGCCGCCCCGTGGTCCCCGAGGTGTAGTTGATCGAGATCGTCTCTTCCTCGTGCTCCAGCCAGCTCGTCGGCCGCACCGGCGACGCGCCGGCCAGGAACTCCTCGTACGGGTCCCCGGGCACGCCGGTGTCGTCACAGCGGATCACGGTCACCCCGGCCAGGCCGGACGCCTCGGCGACCGCCGCGAGTCCCGTGTCGAGCAGCAGGTACTTCGCGCCGCTGTGCTGCAGGATGTACCCGATCTCGGGGCCGGACAGGCGGTTGTTGACCGCGACGAGGATCCCGCCCGCGGCTGGCACGCCGAAATGGGCCTCCAGCATGGCCGGCGAGTTGAACAGCAGCGTGGCGACGCGGTCTCCCTTGCCCAGGCCCGCGGACCGCAGCGCGTTGGCGAGCCGCCACGACCGTTCGGCCAGTTCCCGGTAGCTGTACCGCCGCTTGCCAGCCGCGACGCCCACCTTGTCCGGGTACAGGTACGCGGCCCGGTACAGGAAATCGACCGGGTTCAATTCCGAACGGAACACGGTGCCCGCCGCCGCGCCGGGTCCGGGCCCACCGGGGTATTCGGGAGGCGCGCCGCTCATCGCATGCCTCCTTCACGGCTGTACGTCACCGCTCCTGACGGCTCGAGCAAGACTCCCGGGTTCATGATCCCGGCCGGGTCGAGCTCGGCCTTCGCGCCGCGGAGCGCGCCGGCGAACAGCTCCGGCACCTCGCGCAGGTACCAGCGGCGATGGTCGCGCCCGACGGCGTGATGGTGGGTGATCGTGCCGCCGAGCGCCGCGATCGCCTCCGAGGCCGCGAGCTTGATCTCGTCCCACTGCTCCAGCTCCTGGCCGGGCCGGCCGGGCGCGTAGACCGAGTAATAGGGCGAGGGGCCGTCGGGGTACACGTAGGCGAAACGGCACGAGACCACGCCGCCGCCGCACGCCCGGCGCACCGCCTGCCTGGTGGCCGCCAGCACACCCTCGTGGAATTCCCAGAAGCGATCCCAGGTGACGGCCGTCTCGAAGGTCTCGCTGATCAGCCCGAGCCGGACCAGGCCGTCGCGCAGGTGCCCGCCGCGCAGGAACGAAGCCCGCCAGGCCGCGGCCGGGTCGCTGTCCCCGCCGCTTCGCTCACCACCGGCCTCGCCGCGATGGCTGGCGCAGATCTCCAGCGCCCGGGCCAGCCACGGCCCCAGCTCGTGGTCCGCGGACTCGAAGCCGAGCACGAGAATCGACTGCGATCCGTCGCCGCTGCCCGACATCAGCGCCTCGTCGTGGCCGAGCAGGCGGCAGTTGGCCGGGTTGAGCCCGGACTGCGCGAGCTCCCGGGACGCCTGCACCGCGTCGGAAAAGCCGGCGAAGAGCACCGAGGCGCCCGCCCGGAACCGTGGCCGCGGCTGCACGCGCATCCACGCCTCGGTGATCACGCCCAGCGTGCCCTCGGAGCCGCAGAACAGCCGCTCCGCCGACGGGCCCGCCCCGGAGGCCGGCAGCCGCCTGGTCTGGAGCACGCCGCGCGGCGTCACCACGCGGACGGACTCCACGAACTCGTCGATATGGGTGTGCAGCGTCGCGTAGTGACCGCCCGAGCGCGTCGCGATCCACCCGCCCAGCGTCGACCACTCGAACGACTGCGGGAAATGCCGCAAAGTCAGGCCGTGCGGCTTCAGCTGCGCCTCCAGCGCCGGGCCCAGCGTGCCCGCCGCGATCCGCGCGGCCCGCGAGGTACCGTCGACCTCCAGCACCCCCGCCAGGTGGCGAAGGTCGACGCTGACCACGCCGCGATAGCCGTCCCCGACATCGGGCTCGACCCCGCCGACCACGCTGGAGCCGCCGCCGAACGGGATCGCCGCGACGCCGGCGTCGCAGCACCAGTCCAGCACCGAGACCAGCTCGTCCTCGCCGCGGGGGAACGCCACAAGATCAGGCGCATGAGCGTAGTCCCGGCGGAAGGCACGCACCAGATCGCGGAACGACCGGCCGTATGTGTGGGCGGCCCGGTCGTACGGGTCCGTGCTGAAGACCGGCTCGAGCGACGCCGGCGGCACCAGCCGCGGCGCATGCAAGTCCAGCTCCTGTACTCGAGGTGGTTCCTGCGCGCGCACGCTATCGATCCCCAGGCGTTCGGTGAAGACGGCCCCGAGTTGCCCGATCTCGCCCGCCGCCAGCCCTTCGCCTTCCAGGCCCCAGCCCCAGAACTTGCGCCTCGCGGCTGGCTGCTGCAACGCCGCAGACACCCCGTCGCCCGTTCCGTTAGCGCTCATTACCACGCCTCCTAGCAGACCCGCCGGCCGGTCACGCGTCCGGCCGCAAATCGCGCGACCGAGGGCTCTCGACCCACACCCCGGCCCCAGTTCACCTGAACAGGCGTGGCCATGCTCAGGTGAGCTCGGCACTATGCCGTGGCCTGCACATTGGGCGTGACCACCCCCAGAAGCATCCCTCTGACGGTCGGCGATGCGCTAGGGGCTGACCAGAATTCGACCGGCTCGACGACCTGCGGCCGCTCCGTCGCCCGTGAACCGAACCGCAGAAATACGCGATCATGTGGCGTTCTGTCCGGCACTCTAACAGGCGTGATGGCCAGATGGATGAGGGCGACGCCAGGCCCGGGCTGCCGGTAAAGGTGAAGGGCGTCCAGTCAGGGACGGCGGGCTTCGAGCTCGTGCTTGCCCTGGCGGCCCGGGTGCTGGCCCAGGACCGCTACCTGACCTGGCATTTCCCGGACGCGCTGGAATCTCATGTGCTCGGCGCTTATTAACGGCGCCCGGTGCGTCGGTTTCCTGCGCTTCCTGATCCAGGTGCTCGGCGCCGAGGCGGGCAGGCCTGCGGTGATATACAACGGCGAATCGCTGAAAGAAGGCTACGTCGAGGCCTTCGGGGTCGATCCGCAGCTACGCCGCCGCGGCATAGGGACCGCGCTCCAGCGACGCGCCGCGTAGCCGTGCCGGATCGCCGGCTGCTACCAGATGCGATCCCGCAGCCCGGTTACAAGCACCGAGAACTATGCCCTGAAGATCGCCGCCGGGTACGTCCTGCACCCCAGCCACGAAAACGACTCCTACTACTTCCTCCTCCGCCTGTAACCAGCCGCACGGAATGTCGCACATGGCGTGGTTCGGGCGTTCGATGACTCCTAGGAGCATCCTCATCTAGCCGCGTACCGCGCGCCAGCTCCGCTACGACGACACCATGCCGTGCTGAGGATGCTGCGTCGAAACAACCTTGGCCAGCCGCCCCGGTCTCCGACCGACCGTACTGGACTGGAGCGACGACCCATCTCGAGAGTTTGCCAGTCGGGGTATCACGCTGAGTGATGGGGAAGGTCAGCGAGAACGCGCGCGGACCCGCCTACCTTGGGTGGGATGAACGGTCCAGGCGGCAGTGTCCTGGTATCGCTAGTGGTACATGCGCGCCATCTGGCAACAGCGCCGAGCGGAGCTGATCACCGAAGTCCCGGACGGAGCCCGTGGCGGGGCCGACGTGCTCGCGGGCCGTGAGCCCGGCCCGCGAAGCAGCGAAGTCCTGGGGCTAGCGCCAGCCGTACCGCTGCTGCAGTCGGCCCGTGACCCGCTCGAACGGCTCGCGCGGCAGGGCTGCCGCTTCCCGGCGCATCCCGCCCTCGTGTACCCGGATCACCCGGTCCAGGTTGACCCAGGACGGCCGGTGCTCGCCGTCCCACCCGCCCGCGCCGACGGACACAAAGTCGCCTTGGCCGTCGTGGTCCATGCTGGTTAGCTGCACAGCCAGGTAGATGCCTGCCGGTTCGACAGCCACCACGAGCACCGGGCGGTCCTTGCCCCGCCCGTCGTTCTCCTCGAACGGCACCCAGGTCCAGACGACCTCGCCGGGATCCGGGGCCCCGTCCGTTTGCGGCGAGTAGCTCATCCGCACCGGCCCGATGCGATGCGGATCGACCTCCGCGGTGGCGTCCGGCCCGGACTCGCCCGGCACGACCTCCGTATCCGCACGGGACGACCGCGCCCGCTCCCGGGCCGGGTTACCGTGCGTCGCAGCCGCCGGCGAAGAAGATGAGAAACTGGCCGTCGGCGTTGATGCCGGCCGCCGCCCGCCTCTCCGTCCTGCCTCCCGCGAGGGCGTCCCGTTCTGGCGGCGGCCGCTCGTCATCACGTCGGACACGGTCTTAATCAGATCCCCCAGCAACCCCATGCCGCCACAATAACCGGACCAATCACGCTCCGTAGGCCCTGCCGGCCAGCATCCCGCCTGGCCGCGTCCGGAGACACCCGCCGCCGGGGGTTCTGTCCTGCTCGCAGGGCCAGGCGGACCTCGCAGGTAGCCAGCAGGCGCTCGACGGCTTCACCACGCTCCAGAGCGTGCCGTCGCAAACTCCCCCCGTGAGGATCGATTAATCGATCTGGCTGGTCGGCGGGCTGGGAACATCGCTGAGTGTTCCTCTCCTCGTGCGCTGTGTGCTCGGCTACCTGATGGTTCGGGCCCGGCGTGAGGTGTCCAATGACGCCGAGCTCTTGGTCCTCCGGCATGAGAACGCAATGCTGCGCCGCCAGACCAGCAAGATCCGCTACCGGCCAGGCGACCGGCTGTGGCTTGCCGCGCCGTCCCGGCTGATCCCCCGGCATCGCTAGCCCCCACTCCGCGGCCGGCGCGGGGCGCCTTCTGTTGGTTCCCAGGGCGGCCAGCCGAGCCTCGATGGCGGCCCGGACAGCGCCGACCACTCCGGGGTTCAAAGCATGCATGATGGGAAAGTCCTCCGCCGCCCGGAGGGTCACGATTCCGAGACCGTCGAGGAGGAAGAGCTCGTCCTCGGCAAATGACCATCGGCCCGCCGCTCGCAGGCAACCTCGACCGTGCCCTCGGCGACGATGACCAGCGCGCCGGCCTAGTCGGCGCCGTTGGAGGGTAGCGCCACGTCGGGGTCGATGCGGGTGGTTTGCCGGGAGAACCCGGCCGGCCGGGCGCAGTGGACCGGGCCCGGGAGAGGTGGCTCACCGCCCGGTGTCGGGGGTGCCGACGTCATCGCAGGGTCGACGCGAAACCTGACACAGGGAACAGCTCAGGGTACGCGAACACGGTGATCTCCGAGATCGCGACGCCAGACAGTCCCAGGACGACGAACCCGAAGCTTCGATACATGCTGTCTCCCCAAGCTCTCAGATAAGCGGCCGCCGCTGGCTGCCTGTTGGCGCGGGCCGGCACGAGCCCCCAATCACCTGCCCGGTCGCGACCCCACCCGCGACGGAACTCGGCGACCACCGCGTCCCGCCCCTCGAACCACACTGCCCGCGGCGGCATCGTGAAGCGCGCCGTGTCGGCGAGCAAGCGGGCGAGAGCGTCGACATCGGCGGCTTCGTGGGCAGCAATGTAGCGCCCGAGCAGCCGGTCCTCCTGCACCGTCGACGGTTGCGCGGACCAGTCGTGACGGTCGTCGGGTGTGTTGCGCTGCAGGGATGCACGAGCTCGCTGCAGCGCACTGTCGACGGCCGCGACCGAGCAGTTGAGCGCCGCGGCGATCTCGGGGCCGGTCCATCCCGACACCTCGCGCAGGAGCAGGACCGCGCGTTGCCGGGGCGTGAGGAGCTGGATGGCAGCGAGGAAGGCGAGCGACACGGTCTCCTTCGCGATCATCAGGCTCTCGGGATCGGCCTCCTCGAGGAGCGCGTCGGGGTACGGCTGGAGCCAGGCGACGTCCGGATACTCGGGAGCGTCGGTCTCGCCCGGACGTTGCAGCTGATACGGGAGCGCTCTGCGCCGGCCCCGCCGGAGGTGATCAAGGCAGGTGTTCGTCGCGATCGCGTACAGCCACGCGCGGAACGTCGAGCGACGCGCGAACGAGCGCCGGCCGTGCCACGCTCGCAGGAGCGTCTCCTGTACCAGGTCCTCGGCTTCGTCGAACGAGCCGAGCATCCGGTAGCAGTGGACGTGGAGCTCTCGCCGGTACTTCTCGGTGAGCCGGCTGAACGCGCCTGGATCGCCATCGGCAGCTGCCGTGACGAGCCAGTCGAGCTCGTCGCGTTCAGGCTCGGCCATCGGTGTCTGGCTGGAACGAGCCGAAGGTCAGGGGGCCGGCGGGCTGATACGTGTGGACGACGACGCCCGACTCGGATGTCCTCGAGCCAACCATCCGCAGCCCAGTCGGGGGAAGGCCGTCGCCGAAGAGACGTTCGCCCGCGCCGAGCAGGACCGGGAAGACCCAGAGCCGGTATTCGTCGACGAGGCCCTGACCGATGAGCGACCGTGCGAGCCGACGGCTCCCGTGGACCTGGAGCTCGCCGTCGCCATTGGCCTTGAGACGTTTGATCTCGGTGACAAGATCGCCGGCGATGACCGTCGCTGGCCGCCACGCCGGGTCGGTGAGGGTCGTCGACACGACGTACTTCGGCAACGTGTTGAGGTGCCGGGCGAGCACGTCGCCCGGGTCGGTGACGTGCGGCCAGTACGACGCCAGCATCTCGTAGCTCCTGCGTCCGAGGAGGATGCCGCCGGCCTGCTGGATCCACTCGACCGCGAACGCAGCGGTCGACGCATCCACGTAGGGGACCAGCCAGCCGCCCATCTCGAAGCCGCCACTGCGGTCTTCGTCGGGGGCTCCGGGGCTCTGCATCACGCCATCCACCGACGCGAACGTCGTCAGCACCAGCCTTCGCACACCTATACTCCTCTGAACTCGGCGATCTCCTGGGTAATGTGACGCCATAGTCCGGGCGATCCCATCGGGTGTCATCGGGAAAATTCAAGCGCTACTCGACGTAGCAGCTG
>Ga0307305_10000725_pt1 | contig 12392 bp, 13 predicted proteins | sample ER_DNA_186_FD_194512 | JGI IMG/M metagenome (GOLD analysis project Ga0307305, IMG submission 194512) | Bulk soil microbial communities from the East River watershed near Crested Butte, Colorado, United States - ER_DNA_186 | ecosystem: Environmental > Terrestrial > Soil > Floodplain | place... | reverse complement strand
GCGACCGGCGAGGAGATCACGATTTCGGCGAAGCCCGCCTCTGTCGCGCTCAAAGCACGGCCGCTGGCGAAGGCGAAAGCGGCGCTGCCGTCAGTGCAGAAGGCGCGCAAGCGCCTCGCGGCCTAGGTCGTCCTTCCTCGGGCCCCGGTGGTGAGGGATCCCGCCGGGGCCTACTGCTCGGGAGTGTCCGGAGACCAGAACTCGAGCAGGTTCCCATCCGGGTCGAACACGGTTATAAACCAGCTGCTAATCTTGGGATAGGAAACGGCCAAGGTGAGGAGACCGATGTTCGACGTCTACATCAGGGTCAGCCGGGTTGGCGATCGGGGGGACGAGAACCTGCGCTCGCCGGAGCAGCAGGAGGCGGCCGCGCGCGAATGGGCGACCCGACAGGGGGTGGACGTGGACGAGGTGATCGAGGAACTGGACGTCTCCGGCGGCACGGCGGTCGAGGAGCGCGCGCTCGAACGGCTCGTCAGCAAGGTCGAGGAGGGGCGCTCCGAGGGGATCATCGCGTCGAAGCTGGACCGCTTCGGTCGCGATCTGATCGGCGGCGCCCTGGCGCTCAAGCGGATCACCGAGGCCGACGGTCGGCTCGTTTGCGTGGAGGACGGTTTCGACTCGGCCTCGCCGGGCAGCGAGCTGATGTTCAACCTGCGCATGGCGATCGCCCAGGACTACCTCAGCCGGACGCGGACCAACTTTCGCCGGTCGGCCGAGGACGCCGCGAAGCGGGGCGTCTACCTCGCCCGCTGCGCGCCGTTCGGCTACAAGCGCAAGGACCAGGTCGACCCGCGTCGTGACTCTCAGGGCCGCCTGATCAAGGACGGCACGCTGGTCGTAGACGAGCGCGAGGCCGGGCCGGTGCGCGAGTTATTCCGCCGGCGGGCCGAGGGCATCAAGACCGGCGCGCTGGTTCGCTTCCTCGCGGACGAGGGCGCGCTGAGTTCCCAGACCGGCAAGCCCCTGACGAAGGCGGGTGTGCTCGGCATCCTCAAGAACCGCGCCTACGTCGGCGAGGCAACCGTCCAGACTGGCCGCAAGGGGCAGCCGAGGGTGATCAAGGGTCACCACGAGCCGATCCTGACCGAGGCCGAGTGGCAGGCCGCCCAGGGCAAGGGCGACGTTTACTACCCGCGCATCGGGACTGTGAACCAGCTCAAGCTGCTCGGGCTCGTCTACTGCGCGACGTGCGGAAAGCGCTGCCGCAGCGGCGCGCAAAGTAAGCCGGGCCAGAAGCGGGGGCTATACGTGTGCACGAGTGCCGACTGCGCGGCGCACGCTTCGATGATGGCCGCCAAGCTCGACGGTTACGTGGAGGAGTTGCTGTGGCGTGACCTGGCGGCCCACGAGCCGCACCTCGAGGCCGTCATCCTCGGCGACACCCGCTACGAGGACGCGCTGGTCGCTGTCGAGCGGGCGCAGGGCGAGCACGACGAGTTTCGCGACAACCTCGAGTTGCAGCGCGAGCTGGGTATGGAGGGCTTCGTGAAGGGCCTGCGCGTTCGCAAGGAGGCCGTGCAGCTTGCGCGGCGGGAGCTGGCACGGATCCGCCCGCCCGCCAGCAGCCACAAGCGAGGCAAACGAGTCACGTTCGAGGAGTTCCTACGCGAGGACGAGCGCGAGCGGCTCGCCAAGTTCATCGACCGCGTCGTGCTCAAGCCCGCGGGCCGAGTCGGCAAGCAGGTGCCGCCGGTCGAGGAGCGCATCGATGTTTACTGGGCGGGAACGACGAAGCGCGCGAGGAGACTGCGGTGGACCGCCGCACAGCGCAAGCTGTCCGAGAGCATCCGCGCCGCGAGCGCCTAACTTCGCGTCGTGCCCGAAGATCTGCGGCTTGCCAGCGTGCTCGAGACCGTTCTGTACTACGCCCCCGATCAGCAGGACGAGACGGAACGGTTCTACCAGGACGTGCTCGGCCTCGAGTCGCTCGGCCTCGGACGATGGAGCCTGGCGTTCCGGCTCGGGCAGGGCGTCGTGTTGCTGTTCGACCGAGAGCGATCGTCGACGCAGGACGAGCCGCCGCCGCACGGCGCCTCTGGATCGATCCACGCGGCATTTCTCGCAGCGCGCGGCGAGTACGACGCGTGGAAGGAGCGCTTGGCCGATCGAGGCGTCACGTTGATCGACGAGATCGCGTGGGACAGCGGCCTACGCTCCTGCTACTTCAACGATCCCGCCGGCAACCTGCTCGAGATTGCGGAGCGCGATCTGTGGCCCGGGTAGAAGGCGTCAGGTACGGTCGGAAATGCAAGCCGCTCGGCCTGTCGTCAGCTGCTCGACGGCTTGATGTTCATTAGCCCAATACACCCGCTTCGAGGCTTTTGCCGGAGTGACGACGCAACGGGCTGCGCGCAGCGCCGGCCGCGGCAAGCAGTGGTCCGCGCTGCTCGCGTCGGAGCGCTTGGCTGTCGCTTTCTGGCGGAAAGGTGACGTTTTTGATGGGCCGTGGGTCCATTGGGGTGGTGGTTGTCGCGGTGTTCGCAGGCGCGACGCTCGGGCTTCACGTCCACAGACTTATCGGATTAACGCACCAACGAACGCACCACGACAAGGGCGTGAGGTGACATCGCCTAAACCAGCAAAACCGCGTAACCAAGCCCAAAACCACCAACCCGACCCCGAACAAGGGGGTGTGAAAAGGAGCGTCAGAGGGCTGACGGGGGCGAAGGCTCCAGCTTTTCCGCGGCGGAGGCGCCGGCTGGCGTGGTCCGAGGCCGGAGAGGTCGGCCGGGCGCCCCCCGCTGCACCTTCCGCGTGTGTGCTCTTAGTTGGATTCCTCGGCGCAACGCAGACGCCGCACGTCCACGTGCAAAGCAGATACAGAGACGGTGTCCGCGGCTACATCTTCAACGACGGCACGCTCGTGGATCCAACCGTCGTCGTCAATCAACGAGGGGACCGCGCGCGTCTACTGGCTCGAGGATGGCGTCCCGAGCGTCGGGCTCCGCCCCTATGTGGTCTACGGCCCCGGGCGGGACACCGGGATGACCGCCGGCCCGACGCTGAATGGCGGCGGCCGTCCGCGCGAGCGAGGGTGTGGCCGTTTGCAACATCCCAGGACAGAGCATGCACATGAGCGAGGTGATCGCTGCGATCGAGGCTGCCGTCCCCGAGGCGTGGATCGATTACGAAGACATTGCGCTCCCCTTCCCCGAGCAACTGGCAATCGGAGAGCTCGCGGCCCCGGTCACGCCGCTCGCGGAGGGCGTGCGCCAGACGATCGAGCTGTTCCGCGCCCGCGCACTCTGACACCCTCGGGCGTTAGGCGGCGGTTGCGGCTGAGGCGAGCAGGTTCTCGCCCGTCGCGAGGTCGAAGAAATGGAAGCCGGCCGGCTGCACGGCGAGCTTCAGCCGCTCCCCTGCCTTCGCGCGCGTCCTCGGGTTGATGCGTGCGTTGAACAGGGACGTTCGCGAGTCGGCCAGGAGGCTGCCGTCCTCCTCGTTGACCGCGGCGCGTAACTCTTCGGCCTCGACGGGCGGCGTGTTCACCTCGAAGATGACGTGGACGTCAGAGCCGAGCTCCTCCAAGACTGCGGCCGACACCTCGATCTGCGGCAGACCGTGCTCGGCGAACGCGACGTCCTCGAAGTCCTCCGGGCGCACACCGAGGATCACGCGCCCATCGTCCTCGACGGTCGGGCGACGCGAGGGGTCGAGCGGGATCCGGAAGCCGCCGAATTCGACCGCGCCGTCGGCGACGACCGCCTCGACCAGGTTCATCGCCGGCGATCCGATGAAGGCCGCGACGAAGAGGTTGACGGGATCGCGGTAGAGGGTCTGAGGCTCGTCCACCTGCTGCATCCGGCCGTCGCGCATGACCGCGACCCGCTGGCCCAGCGTCATCGCCTCGACCTGGTCGTGGGTGACATAGACCGTGGTCGTCTCGAGCCGCTCGTGCAGACGGGCGAGCTCTGCGCGCATGCTCACCCGTAGCTTCGCGTCGAGATTGGAGAGGGGCTCGTCCATCAGGTAGGCGGCGGGCTCCCGCACCATCGCCCGGCCCATCGCCACGCGCTGGCGTTGACCCCCGGAAAGCGCCCGCGGGCGGCGGTCCAGCATCTCCTCGAGCCCTAGGAGCTTTGCGACGTCGTTCACGCGCCGGCCGATTTCGGGCTTCGGCGTCCGGCGCATCTTGAGGCCGTACGCCAGATTGTCGCGGACATTCATGTGCGGGTAGAGGGCGTAGTTCTGAAAGACCATGGCGAGGTCACGTTCCCGCGGCGCAAGGTCGGTGACGTCTCGTTCGCCGATCGTGATCGTGCCGCCGGAGGTCGTCTCGAGGCCCGCGAGCATGCGCAGCAGCGTGGTCTTGCCGCAGCCCGACGGCCCTACCAGGACCATGAACTCTCCGCTCTCGATCGTCAGGCTGACATCGTCCACCGCTGTCACGCCGCCGGGGAATACCTTGCTGACGTCGTCGAAGACGATTCTGCTCACGGTGCGGCAGGATAACGCGATGCCCCGGATTACGGCCGTCGACGCGCTGGACATCCGCTTCCCGACTTCCCGCTCCCTCGAGGGCTCGGACGCGATGAATCCGGACCCGGACTACTCGGCGGCCTACGCGATCGTTCGCACCGATGACGGGGCAGCGGTGGGGCACGGATTCACGTTCACGATCGGGCGCGGCAACGAGATCTGCGTTGCCGCAATCGAGGCGCTGCGGCCGCTCGTCGTCGGACGCTCGCTCGAGGACGTCTTCGCGGACATGGGCGCCTTTTGGCGCTCGCTGGTCGGCGACAGCCAGCTCCGCTGGATCGGCCCGGAGAAAGGTGTGATCCACCTGGCGACCGCCGCGATCGTGAACGCAGTTTGGGACCTGTACGCGAAGCGCGAGGGCAAACCCCTCTGGAAGCTGCTCGTCGATCTGAGCCCCGAGGAGATCGTCGCCTGCGTCGACTTTCGCTATCTGACGGACGCACTAACGCCGCAGGAGGCGCTCGAGCTGCTCCGCCGCAACGAGCCGACGAAAGGCGAGCGCGAGGCGGAGATGCGCCGGGACGGCTTCCCGGCCTACACCACGTCGGTCGGTTGGCTCGGCTATCCGGACGACAAGGTGCGCCGGCTCTGCCGCGAAGGAGTCGGAGAGGGGTGGTCGCACTTCAAGATGAAGGTCGGCGCCAGCCTCGAGGACGACGTCCGCCGCGCCGAGCTGGTCCGCGAGGAGATCGGGCCCGAGCGAAAGCTGATGATGGACGCGAACCAGGCGTGGGACGTCGGGCAGGCGATCGAGAACATGCGCCGCCTGGCCGAGTTCGACCCCTGGTGGATAGAGGAGCCGACGAGTCCCGACGATGTCCTCGGCCACGCGGCTATCGCCCGCGCGCTCGCGCCGATCCGCGTCGCCACCGGCGAGCACGTGCACAACCGCGTCATGTTCAAGCAGTTCTTCCAGGCGGACGCGATCGGCTTCTGTCAGATCGACAGTTGCCGCCTCGGGGGCGTCAACGAGGTGATCGCCGTGCTCCTGCTCGCCGCGAAGTTCGGCGTTCCGGTCTGCCCGCACGCCGGAGGGGTCGGGCTTTGCGAGTACGTGCAGCACCTCTCCCTCTTCGACTACGTCGCGGTGAGCGTGGATCTGACCGACCGCGTAATCGAGTACGTGGACCACCTCCACGAACACTTCGTCTCGCCGGTCGTCATGCGCGAGGGCCGCTACATGCCGCCCGAGGAGCCCGGCTACAGCGCGGAGATGAAGCGCGATTCGCTCGAGGGCCACCGTTTTCCCAGCGGCGCCCGGTAGTCGCTTTAGGTGTTCCTTGACCCTGCCGCGCAGGGCTCGTAACGTGCCCTGGTCCACAAGGAGGGAGGGCTCACCGTGCTTCACCGAGCCAAGAGACACTGCAGGAACCGGAGGGCGCTGCTCGCCGCGGCCTTGGTCGCGCTCGGAACGACCTGGTTGGCAGCGACCGTGGGCGGCGCCGGCGCACAGCGCGCGACTACGGCAGCCGGAAACCCCGGGTTCGGCGATATGCCGCTCAGCGCGATGATCGCCGCTCGGAAGTCGATCCCTGTGCCGAAGAGACTGCCCAACTTCAAGGGCCAGACGGTGACCGTGATGGGCGACGGCGGCCACAACATGAACGTGTTCGGCTTCTGGATGCCGGAGTGGCGGAAGGCGGGCATCAAGCTGAAGGCGATCGAGGTTCCCTTCGCCGATGTCTACAGCAAGGAGAAGGCCGAGTTCATCGCGGGCACGAAGGCGGTCGACCTCGTCGTCTTCTACCCGGCGTACATCGGAGACTTCGCGAGCAACGGCTATCTGCTGCAGCTCGACTCCCACATCAAGAAGAGCAACCCGCACCTGAGCGACGTGATCACGGCGTTCCGGAAGCTCTACCTTGGCTGGGCCGGGAAGACCTACGCCCTACCCGAAGACGGCGACGTCCACATCTTCATCTACCGGAAGGACCTGCTGGGCAACGCGGCGGAGCAAAAGGCGTTCAAGGCGAAGTACCACCGCGCCCTGGCCCCGCCGAAGACGTGGGACCAGTATCTCCAGGTGGGCCAGTTCTTCACGCGCAAGGCCGGACAGAAGCTCGCCGGCAAGACGCTGAAGCGGCCCTTCTACGGCTGCGCCGAGTACGGTCAGCGCGGCTTCTCATTCGCATGGTTCGTCGACCGCTGGGCGAGCAGCGGCCAGGTCTACTTCGACCGGAACATGAAGCCGCAGATCGACTCGCCGCAGGCGATCAAAGCGCTCAAGAACATGGTGACGGCGGTGAAGACGTGCTCGCCGCCCGACGTGCTCAACTTCGGCTACGACCAGCTCCGCGACTCCCTGCTCAAGAACCAGACGCTGATGGTCGTGCAGTGGAGCGACGTGCCGAAGAAGGGCGCCGATCCGACCCAGAGCCAGGTCGTGGGCAAGCTCGGCTACGGGCTGCTCCCCGGCACGATCGTCAACGGCAAGCTCAACACCCGCTCGATGATGCCCGTGGGCCGTGTGCTGGCGATCCCCAAGAACAGCAAGCACGCGGACGCCGCGTACTTCATGGCGAAGTACATCAGCGACGACGTCAGCCGGTTCAACGTCTCGACCCCGCTCGACGGGCTCGACCCCTACCGCTACAGCCAGCTCAAGCCCAAGTACTACAAGGAGTTCAAGCCGGCCGACGCGAAGAAGTACCTCGCCACGGTCAAGGGCGCCCTCGAGCACGGCTTCCCGGAGATCTACATTCCGGGCGCCGCGCAGTACGAGGACGCGCTCGACCTCGCGGTGAACAAGGCCATCTCAGGTCAGAAGAATCCCGCGGCGGCGCTCCACGATGCGGTGAAGGCCTGGAACGTCATCACCGACAAGCTCGACAAGAAGCACCAGACCGCGCTGTGGCGGAACGCGCTCAAGCAGTACAAGTCGATCGGACTGATCAAGTAGGCACGCGGTAATCTCCCCCGCCGGCTCTCGGGCCGGCGGGGGAACTGCGCGTTATGGCCCAGGCGAGAGAACAGGACACGGCGGCCGGCCTCGCCGCGCGAGTGCCCCGGTCGCGCCCGCCGTTCTTCGCCTGGCTGATGGTGCTGCCGGCGGTCGCTGTGCTTCTCGCCGTCACGGTCTATCCGCTCATCTACTCGCTCCGGGAGAGCTTCTACAGACTGGAGCTCTCGTTCTCGCCCGTCGCGCACTGGGTGGGCCTCCAGAACTACGTCGACGCCTTCACAAAGGACCCGCGCTTCTGGCCGGCGATGGGCCGAAGCTTCTACCTCGTCGGCTTCGGGGTGCTCATAGAGCTCGTGCTCGGGCTCGGGCTCGCGCTCGTGCTGAACCGGCTCGGGCGCGCGCGCACGATAGTGACCGCGCTCCTCCTCGTGCCCGTGATGATCGCGCCGGTCGCCGTCGCAATCGAGGGCGTGGTCATCTTCAACAACTCCTGGGGCCCGCTCAATTACCTCCTCTCGGAGATCGGCATCAGCGGGCCGATCTGGCTGGGCGACCGCTCGGTCGCGCTGAACTCGATCCTGCTCGCCGACGTCTGGCAGTGGACGCCGTTCGTGGCGATCATCCTCGCCGCCGGTCTGCGCACGCTGCCTGAGGAGCAGTACGAGGCGGCCGAGATCGACGGCGCGACGCGGTGGCGGCTCTTCACCACGATGACCCTGCCGCTGCTCCAGCCGCTGATCATCGTCACGGTCCTGATCCGCGCGATGGACATCTTCAAGACGTTCGACACGATCTACGTGATGACCGGAGGCGGTCCCGGCTCCTCGACCGAGACGGCGAGCTTCTATACCTACCTCCAGGGACTTCAGTTCTTCAGCTTCGGCTACGCGGCGGCGATCAGCTACATCCAGCTCATCGTGATCACCGTCGTCGCGACGCTCCTCGTCCGGCGGATGCGAAAGGGCCTCGGGTGAAGGGCTGGTCGATCGTGAAGAACGGCCTGACGTGGTTCGTCGTCGCCGTCGCGCTCGCGTTCTTCCTTCTGCCGGTCGTCTGGATCCTGATCACCTCGTTCAAGGCGCAGGGGGAGGTGTTCCACTATCCGCCGATCTTCTGGCCCAAGAACATCGATTTCCGTCACTTCTCGTCGGTCCTGCAGGGGCCGGGAGGACATGCGCTGAAAGCAAGCCTCATCGTGGCCTCGGCGAACACCATGCTGTCGCTGCTCGTCGGCGTGCCGACCGCCTACAGCCTCAGCCGTTTCGCCGTCGGCGGCAAGCACCTAGCGTTCTGGATCCTCAGCATCCGGATGTTCCCGCCGGTCGCCTCCGCGGTGCCGCTGTTCCTGCTCTTCCAGAAGTACCACCTGCTGGACACCTATTGGGCGTTGATCATCGCCTACCTGACCTTCAACGTTCCCTTCGTCGTCTGGTTCGTGAAGGGCTTCTTCGACGACCTGCCCCGCGACCTCGAGGAGGCCGCGCTCGTGGACGGAGCGACGCGCTGGCGCGCGTTCACCGGGATCGCCCTGCGGCTTGCCGTCCCGGGGATCGTGACCAGCGCCCTGTTGGCGTTCGTGTTCTCGTGGAACGAGTTCCTGCTCGCTCTGTTCCTCACCCGCTCGCAGGTGCGGACACTTCCCGTCGCGCTCGCGAACCTCGTCGGCGGGCACGAGATCCAATGGGGCGAGATCGGTGCGCTCACGGTGATCGCGATCGTGCCGGTCGTCGCGCTCGCGCTCGTGTTGCAGCGGTACGTCGTCCGCGGGCTCACGTTCGGGGCCGTGAAGGGATGAGAGGAGGACGATGGCGAAGCCAGTGAAGCTGATCGCCCTGCTGAAGGCGAAGCCGGGCCTGAGCCGAGACGAGTTCGCGCGGCGCTGGGTCGAGGGACACGCGCCACTCACGCTCCGGTTCAAGAACCTGAAGGGCTACCGAATCAACGTGGCGATCGCGGAATACCAGGAGCTGGAGGGCGCGCTGCCCTACGACGGCACGGCCGAGCTCTGGTGGGAGTCGCTCGAGGAGATGCAAGCTGACTTCGCCTCTGGCGAGGCCGCGGTGGCGGTCGCGGACGCGGACACGTTCACCGTCGTCCGTACGCACATCTACACCGAGGAGTTCGTCCTCCGGTGAAGGTCTGCGTCGTCGGCGCGGCGAACATCGACCTGATCAGCTATGTCCCGCGCCTGCCGCGCGTGGGGGAGACGCTGCACGGAACGCAGTTCCGGATGGGCTACGGCGGCAAGGGCGCGAACCAGGCCGTAATGGCGGCCAGGCTCCGAGCCGAGGTGACGATGGTCTGCAAGCTCGGGCGAGACGTCTTCGGGGAAGGGACGCTCGAGAACTTCCGGGCCCACGGCGTCGACACGACCCACGTTACGTTCACCGAAGACGCGTTCTCTGGCGTCGCGCCGATCGCTGTCGACCCCGACGGGCGCAACGCGATCATCATCGTCACCGGCGCCAACGACCTGCTCTCGCTGGACGACCTCGAGCGGGCCCGGCCGGCGATCGCGGCGGCCGACGTCGTCGTCTGCCAGCTCGAGCTGCCGGTCGAGACGACCCTGTCCGCGCTGCGGATCGCGCGCGAGGAGGGCGTGCGGACGATCTTCAATCCGGCGCCCGCCCGCGACGACCTGCCGGACGAGCTCTTCCGGCTCAGCGACGTGATCTGCCCGAATGAGCCTGAGACCGAGCTGCTAACGGGGATGCCCGCGGGCGAAGGGGCCGCGCGGGAGCTGCTCGCCCGCGGCGTGGGAGCGGTGGCACTGACGCTGGGCGACCAGGGGTGCCTGCTCGTCGAGGGCGACAGCGTGACCGAGGTCCCGGTCGAGCCGGTACGGGCAGTGGACACGACGGGAGCCGTCGACGCCTTCGTCGGGGCGCTCGCCACGTTCCTCGCGGCCGGCCGCAGTCCGGTCGACGCAGCCGAGCGATCAAACGCGGTCGCCGCGCTCAGCGTCCAGGGGCGCGGTACGCAGACGAGCTTTCCGAGCGCCGACGACCTGCCGGCCGCTTTGCTCGGCTAATGGAGTCGACGGAGGAGGTTCCGCTCGGCGGCACAGGGTTGACCGTCACGCGCGTCGGTCTCGGGACGGCCGCACTCGGCGGGCTGTACGAGGTCGTCGCCGACGAGGCGGCGCGCGCCACGATCGACCGAGCGTGGGAGCTCGGCCTGCGCTTCTTCGACACCGCGCCGCTGTACGGGCACGGGCTCTCGGAGGAGCGCCTGGGCGCCGCGCTCGCGTGCCGCCCGCGCGGCGACTTTGTCCTCGCCACGAAGGTCGGCCGTCTGCTACGCGCCGGCGCCCCGCCCGACGACAGCCAGCTCTCCGGCGGTCTCAAGCGCTGGCCAGGCGTCAGCCCCGTCAACCCGGTCTTCGATTTCAGCTATGACGGCGTCCTGCGCTCGGTCGAGGAGAGCCTCGAGCGGCTCGGCCTCGGCCGGATCGACGTGCTGCACATCCACGACCCCGATGAGCACTACGAACAGGCTCGGCGTGGCGCCTACCGAGCGCTCGACCGCCTGCGGTTGGATGGCACGATCGACGCCGTCGGCGCCGGGATGAACCAGGTCGAGTTGCTCGTCCGCTTTGCGCGCGACGCGGACTTCGATTGCTTCCTCCTCGCCGGCCGCTATACGCTGCTCGACCAGTCGGCACTGGCGGAGCTCTTGCCGCTCTGCCTGGAACGCGGAATCGCGGTTATCCTCGGCGGTCTCTTCAACAGCGGTATCCTCGCGGACCCGCGGCCGGGAATCACGTACGACTACAGCCTCGCGCCGCCGGAGCTGCTCGAGCGGGCCCGCCGCATCGACGCCGTCTGCGAGCGGCACGGCGTGCCGCTGAAGGCGGCGGCACTCCAGTTCCCGCTCGCCCATCCCGCCGTGACCTCCGTCCTGCTCGGTGCCCGCTCTGTGGCGGAGCTGGAGGAGAACCTCGCGCTGCTACGGCTGGAGTTGCCCGTCGAGCTCTGGCACGAGCTGCGCGCCGAGAGACTCGTCCGGAAGGATGCCCCGACGCCGTGAGGGTCGACGCGCACGTCCATTTCTGGGGCTCGGCCGAGCTCGCCGGCTACGGGTGGATGACGCCGGAGATGGACGCGATCCGCCGGTCCTTCGGACCCGAGGACCTGCGCGGCCACCTCGAGCGGCACGGCTTCGACCGGGCTGTCCTCGTCCAGACCTGTCCGAGCCACGAGGAGACGCGCGGTTACCTCGAGCTCGCCGCGACGACGGGGTTCCTGGGCGGCGTCGTCGGCTGGGTCGACCTCACCGACCCGGCAGTGGCGGAGACCGTCGCCGAGCTGAGAGAAGGACCGGGCGGGCGCTATCTGGTGGGCATTCGGCACCAGGTGCACGACGAGCCCGACCCGGAATGGCTCCTGCGCGACGACGTACGCCGTGGCCTGTGCGCGATCAGCGAGGCCGGGCTCGCCTACGACGTGCTCGTGCGAACGCGGGAGCTGCCCGCCGCTCTCGAGACGATCCGCGCCCTGCCGGAGTTGCGCTTCGTGATCGACCACATCGCCAAGCCGCCGATCGCTTCGGGCGAGCTGGACCCGTGGGCAGAGCGGCTGGCCCCGCTCGCCCGCCTCGCGCACGTGTCGTGCAAGCTCTCGGGCCTCGTCACGGAGGCCGCCTGGAAGCGGTGGCGTGCGGAGGATGTCCTGCCGTACGCGTCGCGGGTGCTCGAGTGGTTCGGCGAGGAGCGGCTGCTCTTCGGATCTGACTGGCCCGTCTGCACGCTGTCGGGTTCGTACGACTCCGTGGTCTCGCTCGCCGAGCAGATCGTGGACGCGAAGGACGAGCGGGTCTTCGGCGGCAACGCCGAGCGCCTCTACCGGCTGCCGGCGCCCTGATCGAACGCGCCTCTCAGCGTGGCGATTTAGGGACTCAGAGGCGTCTCTACGTAGACACACTCGACTGGCTGCTGATCCTCGGCCGCCGCCACCTCGAACGCACGCTGCGCAGCTACACGAACTGCAACCGCGACCGCTCGCACCGG
>Ga0307305_10000720_pt1 | contig 12416 bp, 12 predicted proteins | sample ER_DNA_186_FD_194512 | JGI IMG/M metagenome (GOLD analysis project Ga0307305, IMG submission 194512) | Bulk soil microbial communities from the East River watershed near Crested Butte, Colorado, United States - ER_DNA_186 | ecosystem: Environmental > Terrestrial > Soil > Floodplain | place... | reverse complement strand
CTGGACGGCATTCGCGAACTCCTCCACGAGCTGCACGGCCTGCTCGTCTCCATGCGCCTCGGTGAGCGCCGTGAAGCCTGCGATGTCCGCGAACAAGAAGGTGGCTTCGGCGTCCCTTGACACCGAGTGAGCGTAGTCGTTTATTCACATCCGAAACACGACTGAGTCACAAGGAAGGGGTCTTCGGTTGAACCCGGCTTCCAGCAATTCTCTCGGTCTGGCGCTACCGGAGGATGAGTTAGACGTGCGCGCCGAGTCCCGTTGGTCCCGGTCAAGCGGAGCCGACTGTCTATCTCGGACACTGTGCTGATGGCGCGCTTGTACGCCGCCAGCGGGGATGGGATCGTGCGCCTCGACGAGGTGGGCGAGGCGTGGGCGGTCGAGTTGTTTCTGTTGGGGAGCGGCGCACAGTGCCTGGCAGTCGACCCGGCTGACCCGGGCATCGTCTACGCCGGTCTGCGTGAGGGCGGTGTACGTCGCAGCGTCGACGGCGGTCAAAGCTGGATCGACTGCAAGCTGCCCGAGCCGGGAGTGTTCTCGCTCGCCGTCAGCGCCGCCGATGAAGCGGTGTACGCGGGCACCGAGCCGAGCCGGCTGTTCCGAAGCGACGACCGGGGCGAGAGCTGGCGCGAGCTGGAGGCGCTGCTCGAGCTGCCCTCGCGGCCGAACTGGAGCTTCCCGCCGCGGCCGTGGACCTCGCACGTGCGCTGGATCGCACCCAGCCCCCACGACCCCGGCCTGCTCCTCGTTGGGATCGAGCTCGGTGGCCTGATGCGTTCGACCGACGGCGGGCAGAGCTGGCAGGACCACCGACCCGGCGCACAACCGGACGTCCACTCACTCGCCTGGCACCCGCACACAACGGGGCGCGCGTACGAAGCGGGCGGCGGCGGCGCCGCCTTCAGTACGGACGCAGGCGAGACCTGGCAGCCCGCCGACGACGGCCGCGACCGCCACTACACGTGGTCGGTCACCGTCGACCCCGACGACCCCAACTGCTGGTACGTGTCGGCGAGCACCGGCCCCTACGCCGCCCACGGTCGCCGCGACCCGCAAGCGCGCATCTACCGGCGGCGCGATGGCGAAGCCTGGCAACTGCTCGCGGGCGGGCTACCCGACCCGCTACCGGCGATGCCCTACGCGCTCCTCGCCACCGATGGCCGCCTGTTCGCCGGCCTCGCAGACGGTCGGCTATGGGAGAGCCGCGACCAGGGCGACAGCTGGACACCCCTGCGACTCAGTGGGGACCCGCTCGACGCGCTCGTCGCCCTCGGCTACGCGACTTACTAACCCTCGAATTGCCCAGTGGGTTGCGTCACCGGTTTCACGCCAGGCTCGCAGCCGTCTGCAGCGAGGAGATGCGGCCTTGCAGGCAATCTGTGCGCCGCCTGCGCCGCCGTCGCAAGGCTCGGGCAGCAAACGATCGCGTTCAGTCGCACCAATCGCGCCCACAGAGGCAACGCGAGCTGACCACCTCTCTCTGGAGGGGAGGGGGTCGCGTTCTCGCCCATCGAGACAACGGATGAAGCCTGTTTGCAGGGACTTCGCCGATGAGCCCGTCGACGCCCATCTGACGAAACGCCCGCTTTGCAGCGCGTTTGCGAGCCACGTTCGCATGACGTTCGCACGCTTATGGAGGGGGTCAACCACGTTGCGAAAAACCCCTGCAAATAAAGCCCTCTTCCGGACTCGAACCGGAGACCCCCTCCTTACCATGGAGGTTTCGGGGCGTCACGCGCGTACACACGCGATCACTCGCGACACAGTTTCTCCTGGAAATCCGGCTGATCCTGGCGGAGGACGTGCGTCGCGAGGCGTCGCGCGTGTCGTTTCTGATGTGTCCGTTTCGTGTCCGCGCGTTGGTGTCAGCTTCGACAACAGTGTCTTGTCGCAACGCGTCTCGGTCGTTCAACGAAGCGTGCCGACGTAGTCGATGCGTGTCGGTTGGATCAGCGCAGCATCGATCGCGGTCTGCTCGTCGGCCTCATTCGTGTCGACGAGATCGGGAAAGAAATAGGGCCCGTGCGTGAGAAGTTGGCGCTCGAACCGCTCGTCCAAGAGCCGCAGCAGCACCTCTCCAGGATGAAGCCTGTCGCGTTCTGCCCAATCACGGAGGTAGCTCGGCCACTCGCGGCCTGAGGCGAGCCATTCATCTCGGCGGTGGTGTAGCCAGCCTGCTTCGTCGTCCGGTCCGAGCCGCTCGAAACACCACGCCGCCGTTTGCTCGTCGAACTTTTCCCAGGCCCACTCCACGATGACGACCGCGCCGCCGCTCGTAAGCGTGCTGGTGATGCGGTCCATCACGTCAGCTGGATCGGCGACGTGATGGAGGGAGGTGGAGGCGATGACCGCGTCGACTTGCGGGGGAAGTTCGGCGCGCTCGAACTCGATCCGCAGGTAGTGCGGTTGCTCGGGTGCCTGCGGGTCGATGCCGACGGCGTCGTACCCCTTGGCGCGCAGCATCGGTACGAAGCCGCCGAGTGGGCCGCAGCCGATGTCGACCACGCGCGCAGGTGGTGCAGGGAGCCGGGCGCGAACGAGCGGCCATAGCGAGGCTAGCCAGCGGTCGCCGGGGGTCATCTTCGGAGCCTAGGTAGGCGTCGAGACCGGGCGTGCACCGCAGACGTGGCACGCCGAGGTGAGCAGAACGCTCCTCGCGCCGGCGTAAGGGGCCAGCTAGGGCTGGGACGCTAGGACTGGGACGCTCACACCGCGACCATCACGCGCAAGAAGGTTGCGGGAATGGAGGTGGCATCCTCGCTCGGGCTTGCGTTCTGGGCGCTGAAGAGGGCCTCCAACTCGGCCTGCAGATCGGCCTCGCGGCCGTTGGCTGCTGCAGCTTCGAACGCGTTCATGGTCGGTCCGTAGTACGCCCTGAACAGACCAACAAGTTCCGATGGTGCGCCTGGGAAGTTGAAGGTGTAGGTATCCCTCTCGAACGAGATCTTCTCTTCGGGCACTCCCGCGCCGACGAACCGCTCGATCACGTTGTCCTCAACGCCCCACGTCATGGGACTGACGAAGCCTTCCGGAGGCGGCGGCGAGTAGGAGGCGCTGATCTTCAGAATCTGGGCGACGAGCGTCGGGTCATTGGGAATCCAGTTGCCCATCACGATCCGGCCGCCGGGCCGTGTCACACGCACGAGCTCCTTGGCCACGTCAGACGGCCTCGGAGCGAACATCGCGCCGAAGATGCTGATGACGAGGTCGAAGCTGTCATCCTCGAGCTCGCTTAGATCGGACGCATCGCCTTCTTGGAATCTGCAGTTGGTGAGGCCGAGGCTCTGTGCTCGTGCGTTCCCCGCCTCAACCAGGTTGCTGGCGATGTCGACGCCGAGGACGTTCGCCCCGAGCCTCGCCGCCGGCAAGGCCGTCGTCCCGTCGCCGCAGCCGAGGTCGAGGACCTCGAGCCCGTCGGTGATTCCCAACGTCGTGACGAGCGCCTCGCCGCTCTCGCGCATGCTCTCTGCGATGCGAGTGAAGTCGCCCTTCTCCCAGAGTGCCTTGTTGGGATTGACGGTCGTGGACATGGTCGCCTCCGTTCTGTGCGAGTAAGGAATGGTCGCTACCGAGCGTAACGCTTGATCTTCAACTATTCAAGTGATAACTTGAGAATGTGGCAAGTGGCGCAGCGAAGGTGGCGTTGTTCGACGCGTTCGCGTCTGTGGCGCAGGCGCTCGGAAGCGGCCGCCGGGCGGAGATCGTCGATCTGCTCGCGCAGGGCGAGCGTTCGGTCGAGGAGATCGCGAACGAGATCTCGCAGAGCGTCGCGAACACGTCGCAGCACCTGCACGTTCTGGCTCGGGCGGGCCTCGTTCGGTCGCGCCGGGAGGGGACGCGGGTCTTCTATCGGCTTGCCAGCGAGCGGGTGGGCGATCTCTGGGCGGCGGTCCGCGATGTCGCGGTGCGCCACGTGGCAGAGGTGAATCAATTGGCGGACGAGTACCTGGGTGAGCGGGACGGGGTCGAGCATGTTTCCGCCACGGAGCTTCAGGAGCGGCTGGCGCGAGGAGACGTGGTCGTGCTCGACGTGCGCCCGGAACCCGAATTCAAGGCGGGGCACATTCCGGGCGCGCAGTCGGTGCCGGTGGACGCGCTCGCGTCGCTTGCGCCCAAGCTACCGCGCCGCCGAGAGATCGTCGCCTACTGCCGCGGCCCCTACTGCGTCTATGCCGACGACGCCGTTCGCCTGCTGCAAGGACGCGGCTTCAAGGCGCGCCGCCTGGACGTCGGCTTTCCCGAGTGGCGGCGCGCGGGCCTGCCGGTCGAAACGAGCTAACCCAAATGCTGCTACGTCCGTTTCTGAACGACGCAACCTCGTGTGCCAGCTACCTGTTCGGTTGCGGCACGCACGCCAAGCTCGCGGTCGTCGACCCGCACGCCGACCTCGTCGACGCCTATCTCGCTACCGCGGCCGTGCTGGGCGCGCCGATTGTGGCGGTCTTCGAGACGCACGTGCAAGCAGACCACCTCTCCGGCCTGCCCGAGCTCGTCGCGCGCACGGGCGCGACCGCCTATCTGCCGGCCGACACCGGAGTCGAGTTCGAGCACGTCGCATTAGCCGACGGCGATGTGGTCGAGCTCGGGAACACGCTCGTGACCGCGCTGGCGACACCGGGGCACGCGCCCGCCCATCACGCATACACCGTCGCCGATCGGCGGCGTCGGACAGAGGAGCCCTGGCTCGTCTTCAGCGGCGACTCGCTGTTGATCGGCGACGTCGGCCGACCCGACCTGCACGTCGCCGGCGATGCGCGCGGCCAGGCACGACTGTTGCACGCGAGCCTCAAGCGTCTGCTCGGACTCCCGGACCATGTTGTTCTTTACCCGAGCCACTACGCGGGCTCGGTCTGCGGGCGCGGCCTCTCCGGCAACCCGGTCTCCTCGATCGGCTTCGAGCGCGCCCACAACCCGCTGCTCGCAGTCACCGACGCCGACGCCTTCGCGGACGTGCTGGTCGCCGAGACGCCGCCGCCGCCCCCGGAGCAGGAGCGGATCGTCGCTGCCAACCGCGCAGGCTCGGTGGGCGCCGCCGCTTGACCGGCGACGTCAGCTTGGGTCTACGAGCCAATGCGCGGCAGTTCGCGCTGCTCGTCGCGTTGAACGCGCTCGTCGGCGGCATGGTCGGTCTCGAGCGGAGCGTGCTGCCGCTCGTCGGCAAGCAGGACTTCGGCCTCAGTTCGACCTCGGCGATCCTCGCCTTCGTCGTCGCTTTCGGCGCCGCCAAGGCGTTCACGAACCTGGCTGCCGGCGGGCTGGCGGAGCGGCTTGGGCGCAAGCGACTACTCGTGATCGGCTGGCTGGTGGCGCTGCCGGTGCCGCTGCTGATCGGGCTCGCGCCCTCGTGGTGGTTCATCGTCGCCGCCAACCTGCTGCTCGGCGTCAACCAGGGGCTCGCCTGGTCGATGACGGTGGTGATGAAGATCGACCTGGCCGGGCCGCGGCGGCGCGGGCTCGCGCTCGGACTGAACGAATCGGCCGGCTACCTGGGCGTCGCCGCCACCGCCTTCCTCACCGGCGTGCTTGCCGCCAGCTACGCGCCGCTGACGGTCGTCTGGGTCGGTGCGGCGTTGATCGCTACGGTGGGGTTGCTGGTCAGCGTGTTCGCTGTGCGCGACACGGGTGCGCAAGTCGCGCTCGAGCAACAAGCACACGGCGCTGATCCGTCCGCGCATAGGAGTCTCGGTGCCGCGTTCGCGCAGGCGAGTCTGCGCGACCCGATCTTGCGCGCTTGCAGCCAGGCCGGGTTGGTGAACAACCTCAACGACGCGCTCGCCTGGGGTCTCGCGCCGCTCTATTTGGCAGCGCACGGCGCCAGCGTGCGCGAGATCGCCGTCGTCGCCGCGGCCTACCCGGTCGTCTGGGGCGCGGGCCAGCTCCTCACCGGCTGGCTCTCCGACCACACGGGAAGAAAGCCGCTGATCACGGCCGGGATGCTCGTGCAGGCTGGCGCGCTCGGGGTGCTCGTCGCCGGCGACGGTGCCTTCGCGCCCTCGCTCGTCGCGGCGCTGCTGCTTGGCGCCGGCACGGCGATGGTCTACCCGACTCTGATCGCCGCCGTTTCCGACGCGAGCCAGCCGCGCGACCGGGCGCGCGTGGTCGGCGTGTATCGCTTTTGGCGGGACTTCGGCTTCGTCCTCGGCGCTCTGATCGCCGGGATCGGTGCCGACGCCACCTCAACGCAAACCGCGATCCTGATCGTCGCCGTGCTCACCGGCGCCAGCGGCCTGCTCGTTGCCGCGACCCACTGGCAACCGCGGCACGCGCTTCGTCCCGCCTCCGTCCCCTAAGGAAAAGGAGAACATGCTGTGAGAGATTCGACCGTTGTGCGAGAGGAGGCGTGATGGCCGTTGAGGTCGAGATCGACGTTCAAGTCCTGAAGAGTGAGATCAAGAAGACGTACGCGTCCGTCTCGCAGGAGCCGGAGAAGGACTTCATCTTCCCGACCGGCCGGCCTTGGGCCGAGGACCTCGGGTATCCGGAGGAGCTCGCGAACGTGCCCGAGACTGCACTCGGCTCGTTCGCGGGGGTCGCGAACCCATGGCAGCTCGGGCGGCTTGCCTCGGGTGAGCGGGTGCTCGACCTCGGCTCCGGTGCCGGCACCGACTCGCTCGTCGCGGCGCAGATGGTCGGCAAGGACGGCCATGTCACCGGGATCGACATGACACCGGAGATGCTGACGAAGGCGCGCTCCGCCGCCGACGAGGGTCCGTTCTTGAAGGAGTGGGCTGTCTTGCTCCAAGTCGTCGGTATCTCGGCGCTGTCGCTTTCTGGCGGAAAGACGACGTTGGTCTGGTGCCGTGCCCTCGGCGCGAATTGATGGAAGCGCGACAGTGTCTTTCGATCGGTGGTGGTATTGCGCCTTAAGGTTGGCGGTGTTTGCTGGCGCCATTGTCGGCGCCGGGGCCCGGGTCGGGCGGGTTGGAGCTGGAGGGCGTCGACGAGGATGGGGCCGCTGGTGTAGACGCCGTTTGCTGGGGTGCGGCGGTAGAGGCGGATGCGGCGGATGAGCTCGTCGGCGTTGCTGGGTGAGCCCATGATGCAGACGCCGACGATTTCTTTGCGGCTGGTGCGTTCGCCGGCCTGTTCGGCGAGCTCGACTAGCTGGTCGAGGCGGGCGTTGATCGGGACGGGCAGGCTGAGCCCGACCGGGCGCTCGGGGCAGCGCGGCAGCGGCGTTTGGGGCGGGATCCCACGTCAACCACAATGGGTTCTCTGTAGCTGCACGCCGACGGCGCTCGCTCTTCCGTTCCTCAGTCCGCGTTTCCCGCGACTTCGCCTCGAGATCGTCCTTTCAAATGACCTGAGTTAGGCCGAGCAGGTTCGTCCGGTACTTCACTCCGTGTCTGAGTTCCAGGTACAGCCGCCGTCCGGTTGTCGTCCGCTCGACAAGGACGATGTGCCTCGGTGTTCCGAGCCAGATGCCGAGTTTGCCGTTCGGCGGTGTTGCATCGGGACTTTCGAGCGGGACGACGTGGCTTCCTAACTGACGCGCCACTTCAATGGCATCTAGTGGCTGCCGCGCATAGCGAATGTCGTGGAACACGCGAGCGCGCGCCAGCCAGGCGATGTCGCGGGCGGTGGCCCGCTCAGAGAAGAAGCGACGCCCACGTGCTGTGAGCGGAATCTCGATCGTGTCATGCGTGCCATGGGCGTCGTTCCACGTATGACCATATGAGCCCATCGTCGTGCAGCCGTCAAATGGAGCCACCGGCGCGGCGCGCGCCCCCAGCGGAACCTGGCCGCCAATCCGGATGACGGTCGCAAACGGTTTGGTGTAGTAGGTGCCGCTCGAATTGAGCGTGCCGCCGACCGTCACGAGGCGGAAGCAGCCGAGGACGACCCGGCCATCCTTGAAGATGAGTGACCGGCGCGTCTGTGCGGAGACGTGCTCGAAGTTCGCCTCGATTTTCGCGCCTCGGACGAGGACACTGAGGCCGTCGCTGCTGCCACGCTGCACGACGACGGGGCCGCTCGGCTTCGTCGGCCTCGGCTTCGGCTTCATGGGCGGGAGGTTCGGTGACGGCGAGTTCTTGTACTTGCCGCAACCGCCGCTTGGGAACTGCGAGGCCGGTGTTCTGCCGACTGCCGTGCATTGGACCCACAGCACCTTGCCGCCCTTGCCAAGCGCGACGATCCCGCGCGCACCCATGATCCCTTTCTTGCCTGCCGTGTAGACGTTGTGTTCCACTGGGACGCTGAACACGATCCGGTTGTCTCTGCCGATCACTCCGATTCTGGCTACGGGGTCTGCGGCAAAGCCTTGAAGTCCCGCGAGTCGTGACTCCGCATCACCGGGCCGGTACGAGTAGAAGGAGTAGTCGAGCACTGGCACCGCCTTTGTCGGGAAGATGCGTGGGTCGATGCAGCCCGTCGAGCCGTTGAATCTCGTCGCCGCCTCTTTCTGTGCCGGGGTGAGCTTCTTGGAGGGGATGAGGCCGATCGAGTAACAGATACGCCCATCCCGCTGGCGGATGACGTAGAAGGCCAGTCCGTTGCGCTTGGTGATCAGCTCGACCTTGCCCGTCATGTCGAACTCGCTCAGCAGGAACCGCTCGCGTGGCGTCAGATCGTTGACGGGCGTGCCGTGGAAGAGGCCGCTGAGCCGACCGGTCAACGCCAGCGCAGAACCAACCGCAACCATGACGAGGAGCGTCAGCGCGAGTACAACCGTAAGCCGGCGCAGCCGCCAGCGGGGAGGAGACGCGCGTCGGAGCACGTCGTCCCAGTCCGCAGACGTGTCCGGCGGAAAGAGTTCGAACAGCTGATCCCGCAACTGGATTTCGTTCATCGCTGTACCTCGCTCAGCATTCGGCGGAGATTGGCGTGGGCGGCGTGAATGCTCGCGGAGACGGTTCCCGTCTTGACGCCGAGAATTTGCGCGATCGCGCGATAATCGAGGTCCGCGTAGTAGCGGAGGAAGAGCACGAGCCGCTGTCGCTCCGGCAGAACTGCCACAAGAGTTGACATTTCCATCCGTTCCTCTTCGCGCGGGACGGCCCCGTTCGTCGAAGACTCCACGTCGGGTAGCGGCAAGTGAGGTAGCTGTCGTTTCTTCTTCCGAGCCGCGTTGATGACCACGCGCCAAACCCAGGCTTCGAGGCGTCCCTCGCCTCGGAACTGCCGCCGTCCCCGGATCAGTGAGGCAAATGCGTCTTGCACCGCTTCGCGGGCTGCTTCCCGGTCCGCGACGATCGACGCGGCGACGGCCACGAAGTCACTGAACTGCTCGCGGTAAAGCGCTTCGATCTCAGCGAGAAGCTGCGCGTCGGACCGCGACATTCCACAGACTACGATCCACGACGCCACCATTTTGTTGAGCCGACAGCAGCTAGGCCAGCATGCTCGAGGTCTACGACACCGCCCGTGAAAACGCCCCCATAGCTGCTTCGCCCACTCCTCTCTGAGCAGGGTTTCCCACTTTTCAACTGCCTGAGATGTGGATTAGGCGGCGTCTACTATCGAGCGGATGGCGCTGCCGCCCGAGATCGTTGAGTGAGCCACGGGACTGCTGGCTCAGACCCGAGCTTTGCTCGAGAAGATCGAGGCGGGAGAGCCCGTGATCGCGCCCGAGGACGCCGAGAAGCTCCGGCAGACGGAGCGCGACCTCACAGAGCCGCTCCCTAGAAGCGCCACACAGTGGGTCGCTGTCGTGTTTTGGCGGAATCGCGACACCACACTTTCGAAGCAGGGCTTCAAGGTTTCGCGGCGATGGGGTCTGGCGCCGGCTGCGCCACGCCCCGCGCGCTGCGCCAGGCCTGGCCGCTCATGTAGCCGGTGAGGCCGAAGATGACGAGCGCATTGAGCCCGTGGAGGATCCCGATTCCGTGCGCGCTCTCGCTTGCCCAAGCGAGCACGATCTGAACCGCGACCGCCACTGGGACCGCGAGCGCGAAGAGGATGCGCCTCTTCCCTAGCCGGGCCGCGAATGCAAGCAGCAGAAGCGCAACGGCGCCGAGGAAGATCAGATAGCCGAACCCCGTGTGGAAGCCGAAACCGTGGTCGAACACCTTCTCGCTGATCAGCTTGTGCTCGTCCGAGCCTTTCTGGTCGCCAAGCTTCTCGGCTGCGTAAAAGCCGCCGTACGCCGCCGCCGCGATTTGGGCCACGACGGCAACAAAGAGAAGCGTCAACCAGTAGCGGTAGATCGTTCCAAAAGCCTTCACCGTGTTACACCTCGCAAGTCGGGGACGTGCGAGTCTAGACCGATGGCTAGTCGAAGCCAGATGGAACCAATCTCAAAGCGACACCGGACGCCGTTGAGAGAGGAAGGAGCGCTCTGACTCCCGTTCGCTAGTAGGGAGGACAAAAGTTCCTCGTGGCTCCACGGAATATTTTGACCGTTTGTTCCGACGCCCTCCCGACAACCGGGCTGTGCTTCGTTGGCCCTACCATTGATCCCGGAGCGCGTCGGCAAGCTCGCTGATCGACGATCTCGAAGGCCGTGAGCGGGACGTCGATACCTAACTCCTCCGGGAATGAGATTTTGCCGCCGCCGCGTGTCGCAGCGTTGGCCCGGCATCCTGGGAAGCTCGCCGCTTCAAGTCTCTATTCCAACTGAATGAGCGCGCGGGGTGGCTCTCCACCCGCCCCGTCGCTATCTACTCGCGGTCTCCGACGATGTCCGCTTCGACTCCGTGCGTGGCAGTCCAGGTGCGAATGTAGGCGCGGACCTCACGCTCCTCCTGTCCCCGCGTCGGCGCATCGGGAACAGCTACGTCGAGTGTGTCTGGCCCGATCTGCACGGCGATGCAGCCCGCGCGCCGAAGCTGGTCGCGGAGGTCGATGACGAGGGTGGGGTTGCTGACTCGAATGAACATCGCCGCAGGGCGTTACTTCGTCTGTCGGTGGCCTGACGGGTCGAGATGATCCCTCGACCGGAGCGGCCGGCTTTAGCGGGCGAGGGAGCGTGCCGCCGAGATCCTCGTTCGGGCGCCCGCCGCTGTCGCGGTTTGGTGGAAAAGCGTCACGCCCGAAGCCCGGCTCTACGGCTGACGTGTCATCGCCAGGTGCTCGATCGTGGGCCGGTAACCGAGCCTCGTGTTGATCGCGAGCATCGCGGCGTTCGCGCTGTCGTTGGACGTGACGAGCAGCTCGATGCCGTTCTCGGCGCACCGGGCGATCGCCGCCAGCTTGGCCAGCCGCGCAAGGCTGCGGCCCCGGAACGCGCGCGCGGTACCGGTCAAGATGCTTGCGGCGCGTCGTCCCTCCCGGTCGACGGCGAGCCACGCGAACGACACCGGCCGCTCGCCCGCGAGCACGACGGCGCTGGCATCAAGATCGAGGAGCGGATTCCCGAGCACGCGCTCCTCCCACTCATCGTAAGGCTGCGGCTGGGTCGGGTCATCTCTCGGCATGTCCGCGGCCGCCTCCTGCCAGAGCGTATGCAGGTCGCGTTGCCGGTCGAGCACCTGCCGCAGGGTCGCGACCCGGAAGCCCTCCTCAGCCTTCGCCTCTGCGATCCGCCGAAGCTCGGATAGATCGACCGAACGGGGGTCGAGTGCAGAGAACCGCTCGGTTCGGCTGTGAACGAAGCCCCGACGCTCGGCAAAGCGGCGGCCGTCCTCGTCGAGCGCCGACATCTCCAGCTTGCGTGCTCCGTGCGTGCGAAAGTGCGTCTCCGCGAGCTCGTAGAGGCGCGAACCGATTCCCTGTCTCCGAGCGTGAGGGAGGACGCCGATCCACAGGCTCGCGATCCCGGGCTCTTCGGCACGCCAGTTCAGGAAGGCCTCCGCCGACGCGACGACCTCACCCTCCGTCTCTGCAACCCAGAACCGCGAATGCGCCTGGTCGGGCATCGTGCGCATCCATTGGAGAAGCGCGGGCGGCGTCAAGACGATGTCGGGAACCAGCAAGCGGAAGAGGTTCGTCGCCGCTACGGCATCGGCATCGCTGAACGGGCGGATCTCGACGTGCGCGCACTCGTTCACGCTTGCATTCTCCCGCTACGGTGAGCGAGCGAGACGCCAGCCACCCGTTGATGGCGCCGCTCGCTCCGGACCATCTCAACCAGCCGGAAGCCTCGAATCGCCTGGGGGCCCCCGCCCGCAGGCGTGCGCTCAAACTTTGGCCCAGTCTAAGGTGCTCGCGCGCGCGTCTAACCGACCTAGCCCACCGGGCGCCCACGCGCAGAAGCATCGATCTGGACCCGGTAGCCGGCCCGTAACGCGGCAAGGGTCGAGGGCGGCGTGATGACGTCTACGGTCCCCTTTATTGGCCGAGCCCTTAGGCCTCGGTATCCCTCGCGCGTCCACTCTGTCAGCTGGTCGCCGATGACGATGGTGGGGTACGTGTCGAGCAGAACGAAGGCGCCGTCAGGCACGTCGGCCCAAGGCAGCCGGTGAAGACGTCGGCGGTGGGTCCCGCGAACGATCCGCTCGCCATGCAATTGCCGGTTCATCATCTTCGCCGACGGC